>Ga0310121_10005893_pt1 | contig 10420 bp, 18 predicted proteins | sample CB27_Tmax_986_MG_FD_203504 | JGI IMG/M metagenome (GOLD analysis project Ga0310121, IMG submission 203504) | Marine microbial communities from Western Arctic Ocean, Canada - CB27_Tmax_986 | ecosystem: Environmental > Aquatic > Marine > Oceanic | place: Canada: Western Arctic Ocean | collected... | reverse complement strand
TTGATTGACTTTAATCAGGTAATGATTGGAAATTTGATGATGAATGCCAAGACTCAGGCAGATGTATCTGAGGATTTGTTAAGACATATGATATTGAATACGCTTCGGAATTATAGAAAGCAATTCAATAAGACATATGGAGAATTAATTATTTGTAACGATAGCAGACACTACTGGCGAAAGGATGTGTTTCCTCTTTATAAAGCAGGTAGAAAAGAGGGTCGGAAAGCGTCTCCTTTCGATTGGGAAATCATCTTCAAAATCTTTGATCAGTTACGAGAAGATTTGAAAGAACATTTTCCCTATAAGTTCATTGAAGTTATGGGAGCAGAAGCGGATGATGTCATTGGTGTGATATGTAAATATCACCACGCAGAAGAGAAAATTTGTATTCTGTCATCCGATAAAGACTTTATTCAGCTACACAAATACAAAGGAGTTGTGCAATATTCTCCTATGCAAAAGAAGTTTGTACGACATCCGAATCCAATAGCGTATCTTAAAGAACATACTATTCGTGGAGATAGGGGTGATGGAATACCGAATTTCTTATCGCAAGATAATTGTCTTGTAGAGGGAGTTCGACAAACATCAATTGCTCAAAAGAAATTAGATGTATGGTTGACACAAAAACCAGAAGAGATTTGTGAAACTCAGGAAATGGCTGAACGATGGGCAAGAAATGATGAACTTGTTAATTTTGATAAGATTCCAGAATTGCTTATTAATGATATAAAATTTGCATATAAGAGAGTACCACCCGGCAGTCGAAAGAAATTATATAACTATTTTATAATGAATAGACTGTCTAAATTAACAGACGTAATCACGGATTTTTGATATGGATGATCAAGAGAATATTAGGGATATGAGACTAAGATTAAAGGATGAAGAAGAACGACTAGCAGAAGAAAAACTGGATCTGGAACTAAAACAGCGGAAAGACCATCTTGATAGATTAGATGCATTACATAGAAACTCAAAAGGATGCAAATGGTAGAAGAATCAGTATTTAATATTTTACACGATCTAGAAAGTGATAACTCCCGATTGTATAAGGAAGATATTCTTAATGTCAACAAGGATAATGAGCTATTAAAACGTGTTCTGAAAGCCGCACTAGATCCATATACTCAATATTATCAGAGAAAGATTCCTAAATACGAGCGAGTAGATTTTGCTTCCGTCTGGACGTTAAACTTGGCATTAATTCAATTACAGTCATTAACGAAACGGGAGTATACTGGAAACGCCGCTATAGAGCATCTCCAAACGATTTTATCTAGTGTAACAGAAGATAATGCGGAAGTTATTAAACGTGTGGTGACGAAGGACCTGAAGTGTGGTGTAAACATTGCTACTGTAAACAAAATATTTGGTAAAGGATTTATCGAAACATATCCCTGTATGTTAGCAAGTGCTTTTAATCAAAAGGCTTTCGAGGCTATTAAATATCCCGCTCTAGTACAGACAAAAATGGATGGTATGAGAGCAAATATTATTATCGATGCTGAAGGCATAGTTGATGTACGTTCAAGGAATGGTAAACAGATTAGTTTATCTGGACATTTTGATGAGTTTGTGAAGAATGTATTTTACAAATCCCCTACTTTAGAATCTCTAGATGTATTTCACGGTGCGGTACTTGATGGAGAATTACTTGTACTAGATGAGAATGATCTGTTTATTCTTGATAGAAAGACTGGTAATGGAATACTAAATAAAGCAGTAAAAGGAACTATAACACCTGAAGAAACTGCACGAGTTAGATTTGAGTGTTGGGATATGATTCCGTTAGAAGATTTCAAAAAAGGAATTTGTGAAATACCATATTTTGACCGACTTGCTGTTCTGAAAGAAAGAATGGATCAAGTATATAATGCTCAAGAAGATCATCTTATTGGTATCCTGAAAACTGAAACTGTAGCAAGTTATGCTGATTGTGAGGAAATCTTCAATGAAGCATTAGCCGCTGAAGAAGAGGGAATCATTGTAAAGAATGGTGATTCTCCTTGGGAAAATAAACGTTCTAAATATCAAGTAAAAATGAAAGCAGAACTTGAGGCTGACCTACTTGTAGAATCGACTATTGAAGGCTCAGGCAAATATGAAGGTCTAGTGGGTTCACTTTCTTGTACAACAAAGGATGGAAGTCTTAAAGTTAATGTTGGTTCGGGTTTGAGTGATGAAGACAGAAAGAAAGATCCTGCTGAATATATAGGAAAGATAATTTCCGTTAAATATAATGAAAAGATCAAGGATAAAAATAGTGAACATTGGTCGTTGTTTTTACCTATCTTCCAGGAATTAAGATTAGATAAATCCGAAGCTGATAATATATGATAAGAGGAGAAAAAATAGAATTTAAAGTTTCAGCAATGACTCCTGTACCACCTGTAGGATGGTTAGAAATAGAGTTATCGCCATTTATAATGACGAAATTACAGAGTTATATTAAAACGGCAAAAGAAAATCCTGAAACGGTAAACGATCAGTTAGCAGGAAATATATCAAAATCTCTTAATTTAAAAGACAAAAACGGATGGTTTTATCAAACTGTTTTAGCTGACCTCATTATTAAATTTAAAGAATCTTATCCTTATCACCATATTGCTACCGTCCCATTTTCACATTCATTTTGGGTCAATTTTCAAAAAGAGAATGAGTTTAATCCTCTTCATAATCATAGCGGAGTATTTTCTTTTGTGATATGGATAAAAATACCTACTGATTGGAAAGAACAACACGCATTACCAATTAGTGCTAATAGTAATATGCCCAAAGCATCTGATTTTGAATTTCGATATACTTCAATGTTGGGTGATATTGCATATCATAGTTATTTCTTAGATAAAACATCAGAAGGATGTATGTTATTTTTTCCTGCAAAATTAATGCATACTGTTTATCCTTTTTATAATTCTGACAAAGAAAGAATTTCAATTTCAGGAAATATTTATTATGACACCCACAATCGTTGACAATTTTTTAGAGCCGGACGATTTTCATAATCTTCAAATTTTAATGCTGGGGGAAGAAATTCCTTGGTATTATATGGATAAGATTGATTATCCAGATGATGAAGATAAATTTCAATTCACTCACGCTTTTTATGACGGAGGGGACAACGGACCATACACCGTGAGATTGTTCCACTTCATTAGTGATCCTTATAGAATAAAAGCTAATTTAATACCAAGAACATCAGAGATAAAAGTAGGTAAATTTCATACTGATATTAACGAAAAAAAACTCTTACCTGAATCTCATACTACTTCAATATTGTATGTGAATACCAATAATGGATATACAGAATTTGAGGACGGAACGAAAGTCGAAAGTGTCGCAAATAGATTTGTTACATTTCCAACAGAAACGAAACACCGCGGCACTTCTTGTACTGATAAAAAAATTAGAGTATTAATCAATTTTAATTATAAGAAAGTGGATAATGGCAGTAATAGTAACTAATAGTCCAACATTTCCAAGACAAGACATATATAGTGTTAAAGACACAAAAGTCAAAAAAATTGTCGCGGTAGGTTTCGATAATAAGATGGACGCTAAAGATAAGCGAAACGAATTGTCTAAAGATGCTTGGACGTCCTGGGAAAAGAAATGTAAAGACTATCCTGATACACCTAAGCCTCTTCCCTATGTAGTAGTTAAAGGTGAAGATCATCCAAAATCAAATTTATATACTAGAAATGGCCAAAAAAATTAAAAAGGGGGTTAATCCCTGGACAATGAAAACATATGAGATAAAAGATAAAAATTTGGATCCTAATGTTCCTTGTCCTGATTGTGAAGATGAAAAAGGCGCTTGGGGCACAGTTAAAGCAGTAACAGGTTTTATGACAAGCGAAGCAAAACTGCTTTCGGACAAGCGGTTGGCAATTTGTGCAGTATGTGAACATTCTAGGGACTTGTATTCACGAGGTTGGATTAATTACTGTAATAAATGTGGTTGTATGCTCAAGATTAAGACTAGATTAAAGAACAATCAATGTCCAATAGGAAAGTGGTAAAAAATGGATTATGATTCAGTAGGAGTAAGTCTTCAAGATCAAGACTTTTTTAATGCAAGACTCGCCGCGAAAATGCCGTGGCTAGGAGGACATTCTGGAGCATTTGATGTAGGTAATGATTACCTTGTATCAGGTTGTGATGGAATAGGTACAAAAGTTCAATTGTATCTAGAAAACAAAGACGTTAAAGGGGTGTCCATCAAGAATCTTGGTCAAGACCTCGTAGCAATGGTGTTCAATGACATAGTATGTAGTGGAGCAACTCCTTTGTTTATGAATGATTATCTGGCTGTACCTTCCATAGATGATCAATATCTAGAATTGATAGACGGTATCAATGACGCATTGAAGCCTCTTGAAGGGAAACCGCCATTAATTAGTGGAGAGACTGCAATACATCCTGATATAAAAACTTTTGATATTGCTGGATTTGGTGTAGGAGCTTGTCCTAAAAAGAACTATATAGATGGGAAGAACATCAAAGAGAATGATGTAATACTTGGATTGAGATCATCCGGTTTCCATTCTAATGGATATACGCTTATTAGAAAAGTCTGGCTTGAGAAGGAATCATTTCGTTCTAAGGATAGAGATGAAATAATTAAACTTTTATTAACTCCGACACGTATCTATGTCAATACGATATTGGCTGTGCTACGTAAGTATGCTCCCTCTGTTAACGGTATATGTCATATTACTGGTGGAGGTCGAGAAAATCTTAATCGTTTAATGGGAGAAAATTTAAATTTACGTCCAAGATGGAATGATAATTGGACTAAACCACCGGAATTTGAATTCATACAAAAAAATGGCAAAATATCCGATGGAGAAATGAAGAGAGTATTCAATGATGGTATCGGAATGATGCTGGTCGTTGATCCTGATGAAGTTATAGGTATTGTTGAATATCTAGAGAAACTTGGAGAAGGTGTGGTTGTTTGTGGAACTATTTCAACGAGATTCACACAAACTGTAAATACGGAAACTGGCCGAGTCAATGAGCAAACTTTACTAAATTAATGAAAGAAGTTGAACCAGTACCAATAGCAGGAAATAGACTTGTATGGTTACACATACAGAAAGAAAACGCCCTGTATGCAAAGATTCCTAAAATAAACAAAGAATTAAATGTAGAAGAACTAAAGATAACATTAGATCCATTGGGATATGATCCTATAATAGACATAGATGAAATACATTCAAGGAATAGGAGAAAGACTGATGATCCGTATATTAGAGCAACCAGTGCCAAAATCAAAAACCGATTTCCTAAAATAGATGATGCGGAAAGAAGATAAATGATGAAAATAATTGATAATTTTTTGTCCAAAACATATTATAATAGTATACTAGAGATTTTATCCGGCAATCAGTTTGATTGGAAGTATTTTGATAATATTACCGAACCCCAACCCAAAGCTCTAGAACATTTCAATGGATACGGATTTTCACATATCTTTTGGGACGAAGATAGGGGATCATCAAATCCACTTGGACCTTATATGGAACCATTGTTGTACCAAATAATGGACGTTGCTGAATGTGATTTAGTTTTAAGAGCGAGAGCAGATATGGTTACTTGGACAAAAGATGAATATATACATCCACCCCACACAGATTTTCCATTTCTTAATACTGCGGCTATATTTTATGTAAATGAAACAGATGGAGATACTATAATTTATGATGTAAAACCAAATGAAGAAACAATTCTCAAATTGAAAGAGTTGGAAAGAGTATCCCCCAAACCAAATAGATTAGTTTTATTTGAAGGAAATATTTTACATACTGGATGTTCTCCAACAAAACATAAAAATAGAATTTTAATTAATTCTAATTATATGAAAAATGAATGGAGAGATACTGAGGAATTTAAGACCCTTGTGAAGAAGAAGAAAATGAAGTCTTAATGAAAAACTACGGTAGCAGAAAAGGATGGCGCCCTCATATGGAAGAAAAAAGCCAACCTACAATAGTAACCAATATGTTGAGCGATCCTATGTGGGTTTTAACTGAAAATATCGTAGTGGATAGAATAGCAAAAAAAGTTGCAGAAGAACCTCTCGGATCAGGTATGCTTTACGCTCCAATGTGTTTGGGCTATCGTAAAAAATCGAAGATGAGTTTTTACAGCATTAATGAAGAATTCAATATACCAACTTTGTCTATGGTGGAAAGAATCGCAAAAAAAGTTGCAGAAGAACCTCTCGAAGACGGAGCCAATAAGGAAGAAGTAGCTATAGAGTCCATTCCACGTCGGCAATCTAAGAAAATGAAAATGAGAGAGTGGAGAACTCCAATACAAAGGAAATAATGAAAACAAAATATAAATTAATAGTGAAAGATGCGGGGAACTATGCAGAAGATTCACTAATAAAATTGTTATGGACAGTTATAAAACATCGTTGTCATCACCTATGTAATGGTGAAGGATGGCGTGATTGAAATGTATCTTATCTATTGCTGGTCTCTCAGTCATTTCACTAGGTTTTCCAAATTTCCAATTACATTGATTAATTAATTTTAATGATAATTTTTTAGCATTTTCAGGACTTAAAGTATGTGCTTCCTCCGGAGTATGTGTTTCTCTTATAACATCCACATAGCAATCACATACTTCCCAACGTGTCGGTTGTGGTAAATGTGGCTGTTTAGCCTGGAATGTCATACTACATACTTGCCATAGTTCTCTAATTTGTGATGATGGATAATTTCCATCATACTTTCTATTATCATAATATTTCTGTGATTTGTTGTCTTGAGCCTTTACTCCCTTAACAAAAAAGAACATAAGAAATAGTGCAAGTCCTAAAATAATGAGACCTGCTACGATCTTCTTAAAAAAATACTTAGTTTCAATTTTCATAATTTCTGCTCGTTGAGTGTTCTAAATCATATGTTTTATATTCTATTCGGTCATAGAACCACACTTTACCGTGATATCCTACAAGTCTATCTAGCTCAACCTTCTTTTTCTCATCCCATAAGATAAAAGTCGGAGTTGCATTAATGGGTTTAATGTCACCCTTTTTATATGCGTCCGCAAACCACTTGGGAATATGCTCCGGATAGTCATCAGCGTTAATAATGATTAGAGGAAGATTTTCTGCATATTCCGAGTCTTTGTATGTGTCTCCGACTTCGTTGTGAAATCTTGTACAAAATCCACACCAGCTGACGGAAAACATCAATAATTCGTATGCTTTTACTGGTGTTGATAGAATCAGTATTGTGAATAATATAGTAATAAATTTCACGATTTATCCGTGTGATGTTGTGAGAACCAATATTGGACTGCATCTTTCTGGCTAATAACGAGCATTCCAGTTATTGCTGAAACTAGATCCCGTGAACTGTCAGGTACCATTTTATAGAAAAGCAAGATCAACATCAAAACCAGCAAAGCGAATTGAGCGATTGTAATCAAAAATCTAGCCACAAAATGTAGCCGTCTCTGTACTTCGGGCTCTGGAAGTTTATTTGTCATAATATTATCAAGAACTTTTTTAGCCATCACAACCACTCCATCTTTTTAGCAGTACCCAAAGGTTTTCCATTACATTTTGCGATCAATTGTTTTCCCATAGCATCATTCTCGATTTTAGTTAATCCTTTTAACGCTGACTGTGGGTGAGTTTTTCTCAGTTCATCCACATAACAGTCGCACATTTTTGCAGAAGTCTCCGGAGGAGTGTATGGACTTCTCTGCATAAATGCTATATAGCAGGCTGACCAAATATTCCGCATTTCTTTCGTTTTATAATCTCCCGCAAACGGCGGTTTTACAATCTCTTGAACAACGGGTGTAATAGGTACAATCTGGTAATTACAACCGACTATTAATACCATCAAACACATCATAACTATACGTACAATAAATTTCATAGAATTCCTTCTTTTGATGTGAGTAAAGAACTATTTATATAATGGAGGTAAAAAAGACTTGACATTTTCAGCTGGATTTGATACCATAGTAGTAGAGAATAAGAAAAGATTAACCCTAAAGAGAAGATATTATGACCTATTGGAAAGCTAAATTGATTATCAAAGATAAACTCCACAAGACAGAACTTTTTGAGACTGTGGAAAGGGCAAGACTTTGGAGTATGAAAGAATCTAAATTGGCAGTATCAGATCGAATGTTTAACGATACAAACATTGTTACAGAAATAACTTCTCATAAATTTGCATAAAAGACTTGACAATTTCATCCAGTTTTGATATAATATAACTAGAGAATAAAAAAAGATTCACACCTAATGAAAGCGAAGATGTTCTGAGAATACGGACCAAAAAAAATAGGGAGCGAGCGATTCTCTGATTGCTCCCCGCTAGTCACCTACAGAGTTTTGATGCGGTGTTGTTCGACTAAGGGACAATTGTAAAACGCAGAATTCAAACGTAGACGGCCGATGTGACGGCGATGAGATAAGTATCAGGGATCAGAGGGAGGGAACAAGCCTCCCAGACTAGAGATTACGTTGTGAGGAAGCAGAATCTTCCTAAAGTACACGAGCCTCAGTCGAACCGATTTGATGGGGGTGTAAGCTGGAATAAGCTCAGAGCTGGTGATAAATCCTCATCAACCTAATGGTAATTTCTCCACACCTTAGCTGGAGAGTGAGAGCCCCATAATTCAGTAGAAGTGATTCTAGATCCTCTAGACTGATATGGGGCCTTTTTCGTATTTAACTAAATAGTAATATGAAAACGATAATTCACGCAAAAAGCATTGATGCTAAAGTAAGACTAGCCTTGTACGGAATGTTACAATTTGCCGCCGTGAAATTATTTCCCAAACGAATGAAAAATGTCTCAATTAAATTGCACCTCAAACACTATATCTATGAGGGTGAAGCAATGATTGAGGAAGATACTAAAATTAGAAATCCAAGAAATTTTAAGATTGTCATTGATCCGTATCGACTAGAGAAAGATGATTGGGGAAGAGAATTAAATTACTCAGAATGGGTATCTAAAATACTCAGAACTCTTGGCCACGAAATGGTTCACATTAAACAGTATATAATGGGAGAATTGACATTTAAAGGTGGAGCATTGTGTTGGAAGAAAGAGAAAGTAGGATGGATGACAGAAGATGAATATTACTGTTCCCCACACGAAGTGGAAGCATATGGGAAAGAAAAATGGTTACAGTTAGGATATACAGCGGTATGGAATGAGATAGAAAGTCGAAAGGGTAATCCCCTACAAATACTATGAAGTTTAGACACGGACCATCGATAGACTATAACGAACTACAAGAATTGCGTAAGGGAATGGAACTGCAATTCCGTTTCAAATTTTATAAAGATCCAAAGTTTCCCTTCTTAAAATCTTTAGGAATAAAACACGTTATTCAAGGATTCGATGCTGGGGATGATATCGGTTTTATTGGAACGTTGCATCTCTGGTGGGTGCGAGATTCCACGGGTACTGTCACGGATATTTGGGAATCAGAATGGATAGATACTCCACAAGAAGCAATAGAACTTGCTCTGTCTCTTAGACAAAATAAATTATATGATGAACAAAAACTTGTACGATCTCATATGGAAGAAATTCAAAAGATGGCGGAACAAGAAGCAATGAAAAAATTGCGAGAAAAAGCAAGAGATGAAGCAACAGAGGAAAGTAAAACCGTACTATGGAATTAGTTAAAATGAGTATAAATACTTTCACGATTCAAAAAGCATCTTAAATATAAAAATAGAAGGAGCAATTATGAAAAATACCCACCAATACCACTGCGATATCTCGTAGTCCGATCTCTCATTATTAAAATACTGATATGTATTCACAGGGTGTCTAATTACCTTTTTTATATGTAAAACTTTATCAATAGGAGGAATATTGTAACGAATCAATTTGTAATGAAATGAGCTTTTGTTAAGAACAACTTGAAGTCACAAATTGTGACCTCAAGATAGAAACAAAAGTTAACTTTTCATAAGGAAATATATGACAATTAAAATAATATTGTTTTTAACTATATTGTATTCTATAATTTTACCCGCAACCGCGTCAGCACCTTGTCCTGATCGTGGTCAGACTGTCAAAGTTTCGTTGATTATACCCATAGAAAAGAAGGTAGTCAAGGAAGAAATTATTGAGTATACACCAATAACCAAACACAAACATTGGAGACCAGACTCTGATCTTACTGCATTTATTAAGTCAATAGAAAATCACCCGTTAGCGAATGGTAAGACAAAATTGGTCGCATACAAGGATTACGGTTATATCGCAAAAGGATATGGAACTAGATCGAAATATTTTAAAGTAAATACTCTGCAGGAAGCAGAAAAGATTATGTTCATCCATTTGTACGCTAGTAATAGAGTTATAGATCGATACGTAATTATCAAATTAACTCAACACCAAAGAAATGC
>Ga0310121_10005892_pt1 | contig 10420 bp, 6 predicted proteins | sample CB27_Tmax_986_MG_FD_203504 | JGI IMG/M metagenome (GOLD analysis project Ga0310121, IMG submission 203504) | Marine microbial communities from Western Arctic Ocean, Canada - CB27_Tmax_986 | ecosystem: Environmental > Aquatic > Marine > Oceanic | place: Canada: Western Arctic Ocean | collected... | reverse complement strand
GATAACAGATGCGTATACGCACCACCTGGATAAATTCCCGTGAGCAGTTGATCGCCACGAGGCGGGATGACAAATTGACCCGGCTTTGAAGGCACCATTGTACGCCCGGTACCGTGACCTACCATCACAGCGTAATCTGGACCGCTAAGGTCCCACTTCGACGTAAAGTTGTCAGCATTGAATCGCGTCCGCTCATTGAGATCCGCATCCCAACGCGCACGCAACTCGCTCCAAGCCCTCGAAAAACCGGCGGCATCAACCTGCGCTAACTCGCGCCACACCCCCAGGACACTTCCATCTCTTGCCTCGCTCGCTGAAGATGTACCAACACCGCGCTCAACAGGAATATCCGGTGCTCCCTCCAAAACATCCGTATCCTGTTCACGTGAGGCTATCAACTCTCTTCCCAGGTTTTGAGCCACATCGTTCCATTCACTGGTTAACATCTCTCGGATGTCACCTTTCAGTGTCTCGAGCGCGTCTCTGTTCGTATCGAGGAATGCTGGATCGTCAATAGCACGCATCGTCGGTCGAGCACCGTACACGGTGCCAAAGAGGGAGTAATAATCCTTCTGGCTAATGGCATCGAATTTATGGTCATGGCAGCGAGCGCAGGATGCAGTAAGGCCTAAGAACGCCTTAGAAGCCACGTCAACCTGGTTGTCGGTCCATTTGACTCGGTCCTCCCATGGATCAACCGGTGCATAGCCGTGTTCAACTAACCGAAAGTTCGCGGTCCCCAGTATCGACTCGTTGGTGCGCGTTTCATGGTCGAGACGTGGCTGTGGCAGTAGGTCGCCCGCTAAATGTTCACGAACTAATTGGTCGTACGGGACATCCCCATTGAAGGCCCGAATGAGATAATCGCGATATCGCCACGCAAAGGGAATATCGGGATCGTTTTCCATGCCATTCGACTCTGTATATCGGAAGAGGTCCATCCAGTGCCGTGCCCAACGTTCACCGAAATGTGCAGACCCAAGATAGCGGTCAACAAGATCGGAATAAGCGGTCGGCGAATCATCTTGTGTGAAGCGAGCAACCTCGGCTAACGTCGGTGGCAATCCACGAAGGTCAAACGATAAACGACGAATGAGTGCAGCCCGACTCGCATCCGGAGCAGGTTTAAGCTTCTGTTCTTCCAGTTTAGCTAAGACAAACTGATCAACTGGCGTCGCCGGCCAGTCATTATTTGCTACGGCAGGCGGGGCAAAAGCCTGTACCGGGTGCCACGCCCAATGCGACTGCCTCCTCGCAGGCAAGTCGAACGGTTGGGATGGGTCTGGAGTGTCGGAACTCGCCCTTCCAGCATTCTCTGGCCACGGCGCTCCCATTTGAACCCACGTCGTAAGCGCACCAACGTCCGCATCTGAAAGGCGCCCTGTCGGTGGCATTAACACTGGGCGGCCCTGTATACGCTGAATAATCGGACTGTTCTGTGGTTGTCCTGGAACAACGGCTGGTCCGGTATCCCCACCGACCAGTAGACCCTCGAGACTATCGAGACGAAGGCCACCGAACGGAACCGACGTACGCGCACTATGACACTGGAAACAGTTGTTCGCGAGTAGCGGCCTGATCGTTGACTCAAAGAACTCGACCTGGTCCGCGGTCGGTTCACCGACACTGCCAGTCTGGCCAGCAACAAAACTGGTGGCGGCAAACACCGTTAAGGTGAGCGCGACGATACCAATTGCCACACCACGTTCAGTCTTAGCCTGAAAAATCGTCAGAAACACAGACACCCTAAGCCAATCTACACACTACAGAACCCGGAGTAAACCCAATATTGCTCCAGTTCTGTCAAGGGCGTGCGACACAACCGATACCAGCCAAAAATGAACCTGTTTTCTCAGTAACTGTGAACACCCAGGAGACCGATATAATGACTTGGCCCGCGAGGCACGCAGCCCCGGATACCAGAGCGTGCTATTTACCGATTCGAACTTTTTATTCGCCTTCCTCCCCGCGCTGCTCGTGGTTTATTTCCTCAGCGGTCCAGCACGTGGCAGATTTACTGTTGCTAATGGTGTTATCGGTCTCGGTAGCATGGTCTTCCTGTGGCAAGCCGACTGGATATTTGCATCCGTGTTACTGACCTTCGCCTTGTTCCTCTATGTTGTTGGCCGAACCATCACCACTGCACACGACACAACACAGGAGAATCGAACTCGCCCAATTAGCGCACTTCCCGAACTCAGCCTTGCACTCGGACTGACTGGGCTCATCATGCTCTACCTGGCTTACGCCCTTCCTACCCCCATCGGACCATTTGGAGCCCGTGTCTCATCACAGTTTGACGGGCATCGTTTTTCAGCGATGGGACTTTTGGCCCCGCTCGGCCTGACAGTGTTTATATGCCACGCGGTGTCCTACGTCGTAGACACCTACCGCCAACAGGCAATCGCATACAAAAACCCAGTTCATGTTTTAGCGTATCTACTTGGCTTTCCCTTTATGGTCGCTGGCCCCATCATTCAGTACCGTGACATCAGCAAACATTTGATCGCCAGGCAGGTAGGAATGGCGTCATTTTCCTACGGCGTGCGCCGGTTCACCATTGGATTGTGCAAGGTTGCCTTAATCGCACAAACATTGTCTCTTCCCACTAACAACGCATTCTCGATGATTGACCAAGTCGGTTTTATCGATGCCTGGCTCGTACTCATCTGTCTGTCATTGCAGATCTATTTTGACTTCTCTGGATACTCAGACATGGCCCTCGGTCTCGGCAGGATGTTCGGATTTCGCCTGCCGGAAAACTTCAACATGCCGTACAGCGCAGACTCACTGACCGAATTCTGGCAACGCTGGAACATTTCGCTCACCAACTGGTGCAGAAACTATTTCCGGTCGACAGTTGGGCAACACGTCGGTCAGCCATTGCCCCGCGCCTGGTCTCTCATTGTTCTATTTCTCGGCATCGCCCTGTGGCACGGCCCACGCATCGGGATTCTGATTTGGGGAGGGCTTCACGCGTTGTTTATGCTCATGGAGCACACAAGAGCCGGCATTACCCTCAAAACCGCGCCAACATTGTTGCGTCGTTCGTACCTATTCTTCATAGTTGCCGCTGGCTGGGTCTTTTTTTATGCCGATACCGTGGGTGACGCGCTAGGTTTCTTCCGAGCGCTCGGTGGATTCGCTGGCTCGCCGACCGGTGCGACATCAATACCAATGTCCCTTGGCACTTGGGGTGCGCTGATTGTCGGGCTGTTAACAGCGGTCCCCGTGATTCCAACTATTGGTCGCTGGAGTGTGACCGTAGATGCCTTTGCGACTGCACTCCAGATGATCGTAACAACCGCGGCTATGTTCGTCTGGACACGCATACTTAGACAACAACGGCCACACGAATCGTATCTAGCTGGAGATGAGGTCAAGAAAGAGAAGAGCGACTAGCGATTTCCCGTTCTCTCTAGCCTACTGGCACCAATCTCATTACGGCCACCAACTTATCACGGCTTGTCAGAGGACACCCGCCAACGGTTCGGCTCATGGTGTTCCAGATACTGTCGCCGCGTAATCCAGCCGAACACCATCGCCCTAGTAAGCCACCAATGGTCTGGGCGGAGTGCGAAATAAATATGCGCAACAACAAGACCAACTAGCGACACACCGACCAAGCCGTGCACAACATAGACCCAACCCCACACGAGTTCGCCGAGAAGATAGGGATTATGCTCAAAGAACGGGTTAGCTACACGAAACAACATCAAAACCCCAGTGACAATTACAGTCAATCCCACAATCGTCAAAATCCAATGGTAAAGCTGATTGCCGAGCGGGTACTTAGCTGGCTGAGGTGCTTTGTCGATTTGTCCGGTCTCCCGCAGCATGAGGGCCTTGAACTCCGGAATGTCCTTAGGGCCCGCCCAGATAGACCAAAAATCTAACCACACAGCTGTGTGGACGATGTGCCACACGATTGTCCCCGTAAAGATGACACCTGCCCAGTTATGCCACGGCACCCAATCAAATTCGAGACCAATAATTGGGAAAAACGCGGTGACCAAAAGAACAAACATTGTGACCGACATCAACCAGTGAAATAGGCGGGCCGCGAATGAGTGGCGCAGCACCTTATCCGGTAATTCGGTGTGGGATGCTTCGAGCGCGTCTGTTTCGTTTTGAGTTCGCCTACGTCCCGCTGACAGCACTGTATAGGCGGCATGAGCGAACAAAAACATAATGATACAGAACACAGAAACCCAGACCGGGTCCCAGTTGAGGTGCTGCAATATGGGACGCTGCCAAGGGTCGTGTCCCCAAACGACAAATTCCATAGTTCTGCACCTAGTTCTTGATAATCATCACAGCAGCAACCGGCTCATCCGTAGAGGCCATGTCCGTCTCTAATTGCTGAAACTCACGAAAGGCGACCCACTGTTCGTCAGTCCAATGCTTCCGATGGGCCCGCGGTTGGCCAGCGAGTTCACCGCCGTCCGTACCCGTGTACAACGTTACTGATTTCTTGGGGGTGCGACGGCTGACAAGCTGTGCCTCAAGTGGTACGGCCTGCGTCACCTCATGCGTCGGCAGCGGGACAGAAACATACTCCACAATAAGTCCATTCCTGTCTGGATAGAATCCCCCCACGGCTCTATTATGACTGACCGAACAAATTACTGGCGCAAAACACGTCACCCAGATTATCGTTGTGGTTCGTGGGAGGCAGAATATGACACGTAACAGATATTTGAGATGGCGCCCGTTGGGGTTGCTCATAGTCGGTCTCGCGGTTGTGATCGCGGCGGCATTCACTATGCCCCTAACAGCCCAGGAAATCGGAAGCCGAGGTACCCCAGAGGGGGAATGGAGGTACCAGAGTGGTGACGCGTGGGGAACACGTTACTCTCCGCTGACCCAAATCGACACCGACAATTTTGAGGATCTGGAGGTCGCCTGGGTCTGGCGAGGCGACAATTTTAGTCCTCATCCCTACTACCTGTCTCGCTCCACACCCAGCTACATCGACGGTATCTTGTATACCGTCGCAGGCTATCGACGCACGATCGCTGCTGTTGATCCGACAACGGGTGAAACCCTGTGGACGTATCGTGAACCGAGCACCAGGCGCTGGGAAGAGTCGATGCGTGCCAGCTACGGTAAGGGCGTCGGCTACACGGAAATCGATGGGCGTGGCGTGATATACGTAATCACGCCGGCATTTTTTCTCCACGCTCTCGATGCAAAGACCGGTGAACACCTGGAAGGTTTCGGCAAACCCGTACCGATCGAAGGCTTCCCGCGAACTGGTGTTGTGGACCTGCTAGCTGATCTGGGCCATGAGTACGACGTCTACGACGGTATCCCGATGGGAAACGGCTACATCACCAGCTCGTCGCCGCCTATCATCGTTAACGGTACCGTCGTGGTGGGTAACTCCCATGAGCAGGGCTATAGCCAATCACGGATCGAAAATGTTCCGGGTGACGTCCTCGGCTACGACGCACGTACGGGCGAACACAAATGGAAATTCAACGTTATCCCGCAGTCAGAAAGTGAGTTTGGATTTGACACTTGGGAAAATGACGCGTGGGACTGGACTGGTGACGTTTCATCGTGGGCACCCCTCTCCGCTGACCTTGAACGCGGCATCGTATACATACCAACCAATGCGCCGACGATCGATTACTACGGCGGGTTCAGGCCGGGGAATAACCTGTTCGGCACAAGTATCATCGCGTTAGATGTTGCTACGGGCCAACGCGTTTGGCACTTCCAAACGGTGCATCACCCAATTTGGAATTATGACCTGCCAAACGTACCAATTTTGGTCGACGTCAACGTTGATGGACAAGATGTGCCCATGGTCATCCAAACCACAAAGCAGGGAATGACGTTTGCCTTCAATCGTGAGACCGGCGAACCGGTGTGGCCCATCGAAGAACGTGCTGTTCCCGCATCCGCCGTTCCAGGCGAGCAACTTTCTTCCACCCAGCCATTTCCGACAATACCCGCGCCGTTGAACCCGCTGGGGCTCTCGGAAGATCAATTGATCGATTTCACCCCGGAACTCAGGCAAGAAGCCGTTGAGATCCTGAGCCAGTACCGAGTTGGTGGTCCATACATGCCCCCGCTCCCAAATAACCACACGGAATCCGTGAAGGGCTGGGTCGCGTGTGGTGCTGGTGGACTCAACATCACCCACCCCGCAACGTTGGACCCAGAAACGGGCTATTTATATCAAGCGAACGGGCAGGGTTGCTCGGGCCGTACCGTGCGGCCTGGTGCGGAGGCAGACGCCGAGATACATAGTTGCACCTCAGACTCTGGAGATTGCACGACCACTGGCACGACCGTGTCGGATTGGGTCCAAGGTGGTGGCGTAGGCTGGGCTGGCCCTCAGGGTCTTCCGATGTATAAACCACCCTATAGCAAGATCACCGCTATTGATATGAACACTGGTGAGCACGTATTTTCCGTTCCAGTTGGTGAAGCCTCAGAACAAATGAAGCGTCATCCAGCACTACAAGGAGTCGACTTGTCGGAAACCGGAACTCCGCGTGGACGAGCCATCATGATGACCACCGGAAGCCTCTTGCTTGCTACCGAGGGCATGCAGGGGCCAGCGGTACTCAATGCTCACAACAAAACAACGGGGGAGAAGGTCGGCAGCGTTGAACTACCCGCGCCGGGCCAGTACGGCATGATGACCTACATGCATAATGGTCGACAGTACGTCATCGTACAAATCGGCCAGGGTGGCGTCTTTCCAGGCTCGCTTGTCGCACTGGCTTTACCGGACACGAGTAGCCAAGGCGGCGATCGACACTAACGCGCGCTCACGTTAAAGCGTATCAATCCTTGGGAGCGGACTGTCGACGCAGTTCGCTCCCTTCTTTTCTTAGTGAGTGAGCGGCACATGTTTTTGTGAAACATCCATTACCATGCGCGTAAGCAGATAGAGCCGCGGAACAACCGAGTTGAGGTCGACATACTCACGCGCATCCGAATGCGCACCAAAGCCAACTAAGCCGAATCCTTCGATGACGGGAGCCTCACTCTCAAGCGCTGCAAAAGCCGCATCGGTTCCTCCACCCGCTGCCCGGTCGCTAACTAAGAGTCGGTAACCGATCTCGTCATAAACAGATTGTGCGTGCGCGGCAAGTGCCCTCGAGGCTTCCGTCGCCTCCAAGGGTGGTCGACGTCGCTCAAAAGAGACCTCCACCGTGGTATCAGGAATCAGTTGATTTTGTATCCGCTGGCGTACGACGCGTTCAACCTCATCGTACGCTGCGACTCGAAGGACACGAAAATCAGCGGTCGCACGGGCTTCGGCCGGGATAACGTTACGCGTCACGCCCGCTGAAGCAATCGTCCAATTGAGTTTGATACCAGCCGCTGCATCCGAAAGATCACGCATCTGCAATACTTGATGTGCCAATTCGTACAGGGCGTTACGGCCTTGTTCCGGTGCGCCGCCAGCATGTGAGGCCCGACCGGTCACGTTCAGTAAGACGGCACCTATACCTGCCGTCGTAAGTGCCAATCGGTCTGAGCCCCCTCCACCCTCGCAAGAAAATACCGCGTCGTGTTCGGCCCCCAACGCGGTAATCAAACCTCTCGAGCCCGCTGAACTCACTTCCTCATCAGCGTTGATCAACACGGTGATCAATTCGTAGTCATCAAAATCAAGCGCCCGGAGCGTCTCAAGTGTATGAATGATGAGTGCAACCCCTTGCTTGTCATCCGCAATGCCGAGTCCGTACGCACGGTCGTCATCCACACGAAATGGTTGGTCCGCAAGTTGGCCCCGTTGGTAGACCGTATCCATGTGGGCCAGGAGCAAGACACGACCCTGCCCACGCCCACGAAACCGTGCGACGACGCTCTGACCGATCTCTGGAGGCGTGTCAACCATTACGTACGGTGTGTTGTGAGAAACGAGTTCTACATCAGCCCCGAGCCCCCTGAAACGATCTACAAGAAGCGTCGCCAACGTGCGTAGTCCCTCCGGATCACGGCTACCTGACTCGATAGACACGAGTTGTCCCATCGTTGCGATTAGTGGGGTGCGCTGAGCCTCAACCGCGGCGCGCACGGAAGCGTTGTCCTGGGCCAAAGCGGGGTGCAACAAGCCAAGTGCAAGCAAAGGTGCAACAAATAAGGAACTCAACGAATACGAATCGGCAGGTGCCATAAAACTCTTTCAGTCGTTGTTGCTTCGAGACTCAAGTTCTTGCTTGCCACGCTCAAACAAATCGAGAATGCGAGTACTCGTGCGGAACTCCTTAAGGATGTTCACACGGCCGCTCGTCGTCAAGTCACCAATCACGAATCGCAGCGTCGTCGCCATAACGGTACCTTCCTCCGTACCCGTATCAGTAAAACGTTTCCGAAACTCTTGCAGCACTGGCTCAAAAGACTCGTCGTTCCATGTTTCTAGGCCTGCCTTCAGTCGAACAAAGTCGTTGAGCACAGCCGCGTATTCTTGACTCGCAGGACGATGCCAGAAAGATACGTCCTCGCCGAACTCCTCAACATACTCCGGCAAATACAACTGTGCACGTGCGGGTACACGTCGGACAAGTGCTGGATTGAACCGCTTCAGTTCCGCGCGAGAAAGGCCCGTTGTTGATGCGATTGTTGCAAGCGAAATGGTTTCCGGCACACGCATCGCAAATATTTTCGTCTGAGGGGTTTCCCAGATGAGTCTCCGCACGTTGTACATGTTTCCAAAAACCATCTCCGCATACAGTGCGGACCGAGGCCCGTAAGTCCGAAACAGTTGTCGATAGCGTTGGATCGAAATGCGGCGGAGTTTGCGGGCAAAATCAGAGCCACGTAAATACTGTTCTCGCATTCCCAGACCACCGAGCCGTTGGCCATTAATCACGGTTCGCCCGACATTCACGCCGCCAGCATGATGCTCAGAGAGAGCAGGAATAAAACTGTCGTACATCGTGGCAAGCACCGTTAGATACGCTGCGCAGAAAGGGGCCTGCGTCGTCTGGTTATAGCCTTCAATTACATAGGGCGACAACCGCTTCAGCCGGTTCCAATTCCGTGGGAGCCACTGGCAAAAGCCAAGTGCTCGAGCGCGGGACCGAGCACGTCCGTTCAGCCCAGACTCAACCATCGCCTGGGCTAAACCGATTTCAGCAGGTACACCGAAGCGTTCGTAGATCGCACCCCACTCTCGGAGAAACGGCCCATACTGCTCCGCGTGAGGTTCGAGGAACCGTCCACGCGTAGGATTGTGCACCACAGGTCCTAATTTGACTTCTAAGAGTTCTTCCAGTTCATTGCGTCGGTCTCGAAGCCTACGCGAGAGACTTTGCCCTTGCAGTGTGCTCGCAAGATTTGGAGCCTCCCAAACCCCATCACGGGCCCAGTTTCCGCGCGTGGGAAAAGTAGCAAGCAACCGGCCATCTGAAGCGCTGCCAAAAATTATGTGCCCGTCAGGAATGGTGAAAATGTGTTGCCAAAACGGGTAGGACGGACGGTGGGTTCGTAGCGCCGCTTCATCCTCCTGCAAACGTGCCCGCGTGCGATAGTAAGCCGAGCGAGCAGTTTGGGACGCGACAGTATCTGCCGTAGTCAATTGGCCAGCGGTGGGCGGAGGTGCGCCCTCCAAACCGACAACCAAACCAAGAAACCCGGCAACAGCGACCGCAATTTGCGTATTAGTCATCCCTGTCTAAAGCGGAACCCTAATGGTCCAACATCCAACCACCCATAGTTCCTGGCAGATTATACGGTGTCTGGTGCATTTCCCTGATAGGCTGGAACCATGAACAGTCGTTTTCATCTTCTTGGGGCCCTAGTCATAATAATCGCCCTAGTCGCCGGATGTAGCAGCGATACCAGACTGACACTCGGTGATGGCATCACTTTACAGCGGTTGCCGGAAGGCGGTCGGCTGCCCCAAGCGGTTGTTGACGACGCAGGTACCGTGCACGTGGTCTACTTCGAAGGCGAATCGCGTTCAGGTGACCTACGTTACGTACGGCTCAGTCCTGGCGCATCGACGTGGTCGGAACCCGAGTATGTAAATAGCCAGGCTGGCACGGTCGTTGGTATCGGCCCAATTGACGGTGGTCAAGTTGCACTCGGCAAGAATGGGCGATTGCACGTAGTTTGGTTCAAACTTGGACGAACAGAATTTCTTTACACCCGCACTCGTGACAATGGTTCTGGGTTCGAACCACAATTTAGCATCGCGGCGGGAGAAGGTGTAGAGGCAGGGCCCTCAGTGGCTGCGGATGAGGCTGGCAACGTCTATGTTTTTTGGCATACTGGCGACCCGCCCGAGTCCGAACGGTCCGTCTTTATGGCGGTTTCGCGTGACGACGGGTTCACGTTTGCCCCGGCAAGACCCGTAAGTGGTACCGCAGAAGGAGCGTGTGACTGCTGCGCCCTTCATGCCATCACTGATGACTCTGGTGTCCTGTACACATCTTACCGAGGCAAA
>Ga0310121_10005891_pt1 | contig 10422 bp, 8 predicted proteins | sample CB27_Tmax_986_MG_FD_203504 | JGI IMG/M metagenome (GOLD analysis project Ga0310121, IMG submission 203504) | Marine microbial communities from Western Arctic Ocean, Canada - CB27_Tmax_986 | ecosystem: Environmental > Aquatic > Marine > Oceanic | place: Canada: Western Arctic Ocean | collected... | reverse complement strand
TACCCGGCGTTCTTAATGTCCGCGGTGCCTCCCGCGATGGCCGTACCGAAGAGAGCGGCCGCTCGTTCCCACGCTGCCGCTCGCGTCCCTAATGGGCCCCCGTCCGGATATGCTACGGGATCAAGTACGACCACTCCACAGTGACTCTCACCCATCAACTGCTCTGAGTAGCCCTGGTAGAGGGCGATACTTGCGAGAAGCTCAGCCTTGTTGCTGGGGGGAGTTTCATAAGCATTGATGAGAGCCGTCGCACGCACGGCCTGTAGCCGCGGAGTCATGATCGGGCCATAAACCGGCCCCGTCCCCGAAGCACACGGGTCGGCGTACACGTCGACGAGTTGAGCCCTCAACTCCATCAGTGCGTTAGGCCGGGACGTACTGGAATTCGTGAAATTGCTGAACCATAGGCCGGGATACCAGATGTAATCCACGAGCCCACACTCGAAGTCTGCCTGAACCCCGAGCGCTAGAGTACCGGCCAATGCCGGGTCAGTGAGGTCAGCCTCGGTAACGTCTCCCGGAAGATCGACCTGCATAATTTCGTCGATGTCACATGCCCCAAGCATCAGTGCAAGGGCAGGTGCTAGGACCAAGGTAAGCAACCACGTCATACGCCCGCGGGGGCCAACCGATCTTTCGCTAGTTGGTAACGGTGTCATTTTTAGCTCTCCACAGTCATCAGGTGGCGGACCCGCGGCCCAGAGACCAATCTCTCGGCCGCGGATTCAGTTCGGTTGACCTAGAAGGTCACGTTGAATCGCAAGGAGTAAGAACTCAGAGGGGGCCAGTCCCCGCCAGATTCATTACCAAAGTCATAACCCGGTCGGCTCATTTCGGGATCAGTCACTATCTCGCAACGATCGGGACCAAATTGCGACCAATTGCACCAGTCGCCAGCCCGCTGCTGCTCAAGCCATATCCTCCACACATTCCGCGCCCCGAGCGTTACGCTCGCCCGAGAAGCACCAACTGCCTCCGTCATGCTGTCCGCGAGAGTGTAGGTAAGCGCCAGTTCGCGAAGCTTCGCCCAACCGTTCTTGTGGAACGACAGTCCATTTCTGGTAACCGTGCGGTAGGCCTGCCCGATGGCGTTGTCCTGCAGATAAACCAGCTGGGAGGTCGGATAGCTCGTGGACCGGGCACCCAGGTAATCCGAGCCCTTCCAGTGACCACCGGCGGCATCGATCATCGCCGTTACACGCCAGTTATCTAGGATCGTAAAGGTGTTGATCAGATTAAAGAACCAAGTGGGCTGCGATGTGCCCCACACCAGCCGGGGTGCACCGTCACAGTCTACTGGAGAACCACCCGGCTCAAGACCGTTTTTCCCAGTACCGCCATCGCACTTGATGTTAGTTACGGCACCATTCGTTCCGCTCACAAATTCTGCACTAAGGACGCGCTTATCGGACACGGATGCGATCGCAAATCCCTCGTAGTGGGCCATAGTGCGGCCAACCTGAATCCTGTCGATCCCACCCATGTCGATGATCTCGTTACCTAGCGACGTGAGTGCGAGGGTGACATCCCAGACCAAGGGATCAGACTCAAATGCCAGAAGGTTTAGTGACGTCTCCGTACCCCAAGCCTTCACTAACCCCACGTTGACCATCTGGATGCCGCCGGCGAAGTCCCCGGCCTCACTCGGCCAGAGCGACGGTGGGACGGTTCTGCCGACAATCGCATCCTTCGTGGCGCGGTTGAAGTAGGTGAAGTTCGTAGAAACTCTACCATCAAAGAACTCAGCGTCGAAGCCAACCTCGATCTCCTCGCCTCTCTCCGGGCCAAGCGCCGCATTCCCGTAGGATCTGGGCCTCAAGACCGGCGCGCTGCCGGGACCCGTTTCCGGAGTAAAGAGCCTTGTAGCCGCGAAGGTGTCCGGCTGCTGCCCAGCAGCGCCCCAGGCGGACCTGACGCGGAACTGGCTGATCCAGTCGATGTTCCAGAAACCTTCTTCGTGGAGCACCCACGTACCACTGAGCTTCGGGTACGTCGCGACATCGAAGTCCTTCCCGAACGCGCTGTTGTCGTCTGCTCGGATGGCCGTCGTAATAAAGATCCGATTATCCCAGTCGAACTGCTGCTGCACGTACAGACCGAGTGTCGTGTTCTCCGTGAACGTTTCGTGCGCGCTCTCAATCGCAGCAGCGCCAACCGTCGAGAGTGCCTTCACGGCGAAGTTCTCTCCCGTAGCACGGGTGTGAAGACTCTCTGTGTGATAGTACTGGATCCCGTAGGAACTCACCGACCCCAAAAGGCCTTCCATGAAGCGGAAGGTTGCGCTTCCCGAGAAATCCATCGTTGAGACCGGCAGCTCATATAGCCGGACATCCTTCTGACCCAACCTCGCATCCCGACCAAAGTGGTGAGCTGTGCCCTGCCTGATGTCCAGCTCCGTGAATCTTTCGTGAACTTGGTCGAGGCCGAAGACGAGACGGTGTGTGAGCCACTCGTTCGCTTGGTGCTGCACTTCTAGACTCCAGGTGCTCCGTTTGTTCGTGAAGAGCTCCTGACGTCTGTCCCTCGTCCACACTTCAGGCGGAGTCTGGAATCCCCTGTCGTGATGGTCGTTAAATATCGTGTTCAGTCGTCCGCCCCAGGCAAAATTCCCACCCCAGAAGGACTGAGGGGGCGCCCGCTCGCCAAACACGTACGCTCCGTTGAGGGTGAAGCTGAGGCTTTCGGTAGCCGTTACTTGGATCGACGCGCGAACTGAATTGCGCGTGTCCCAGTTCCAATCCACGACCCCGTCCTGATCCGTCCGGCTTAGCGAGGCGGAGTACCGTATCAGATCGGTGCCCCCACGAACCGCCACGTTGTATCTCTGGGTGAGACCATGAATGAAGAGCTCAGGCTCACATTTATAGGTCGGATCTGTAATGAGGTGTCCGGCTGCACAGCGTTCCCTGTTGATATCCACAAGGTTCGTGTTTACCAAATCACCGACACCGGAACAAGGGCTTAGGGCACACTTAGAGGGATCGGGAATCCATCCATTCGTGACCATATGATGTGGCATGTACAGCGCACCGGTCTCTACACTGAAATCGAATACCGGCGCACCCACCTGCCCGCGCTTCGTGACAATCTGAATCACCCCGTTCGCAGCCTCAGTCCCATACAGAGTGGCAGCGGCAGGACCCTTGATCACCTCTATGCTCTCAATGTCAGCGGGATTGATGTCATTCAACCGCGATGCCGCCGAGTAACGCTGGACGAAACCACGATCACCGACGATCCGGACGCCATCTACGAAGACAATCGGATCGCCCGGAAGCCCAACACTAGCATTTCCTCGGATCCGGATCTGAGCACCGTCGCCTGCGCTGTTCGGAGTACCCAGCATCATCACCCCGGGCATCCTGCCAGTGAGAACATCTTCCACGGTCTGGATCGGATTGTCAGCGATGAGGTCGGGGATACCTACGCGCTCGACCAGATTACCGATCGCGCGCACCTGCGAGCCTCCCGCCGTACCAGTCACGACCAAGGCGTCAAGAGACAGCGCTTCCGTTTCCAGATCGAAGTTGAGCTGTACCGTTTGACCAGCCGCTATCGTCACGGTCTCTTCGCCGGGCCGATACCCAAGTCGTTGCACGGTCACGGTGTGTGTTCCTGCTGGCACACCTTCGATCGAGTAACTCCCATCGCCCTCGGATAAACCTCCCAGGTTTAAATCCGCAATGAAAACCTGGACCGCGGGGATCGGCACATTGCTCGCGGCGTCTGAAATACTCCCAGTAATCACCTGGGCTTGCGCCGGCATTGCCGATAATAGGAATCCGGCAAGTATCATAGTTGCCGGTATTCCAAACCTTAATGAACGCATTTTCCTAACCTCCGCGTCACGAGGGCGAACGAAACCTCTGAGAGCACTGTTCATTCAATCAATTCCTATCTTATCGAGTTGTTTTCCCACTACACAAATCGTCCTACACAAATCGTCTTCTATCGTATCCACTGGTGATAACACCCAACTAGCACACACTCTATTTGCTTTCTGCCAAGTCAATAAAACCCTCAACACCGTTCCACGCTAGGGGGTACGAATCACACTAGCCATCGTCTCCTGCGGTTTCGATCCCCATTTCTGTTAAGACCCGCTCCCTCTCGGCAACCAGACCCGCAAAGTCATTCTCATCATAGTAGCTGATGCCGACCCACATGTGGGACATCTCGTCTCCCGTACGTCTACCATGCACCACCCAGGTATCCGGATCGGGATTCCATGGGTTATTGGCGGTGTTGTCATACCATGCAGTGATAATGAGAACCGTACCCTTCGGAAGGAGCGGCGCCACATGGTCTTCGTAAATGTAGGTGATGTGCCATGAGGGATGCCACCCAGCCTTACCCAGCACCTCGACCCGACCGTCCGGGTAGGCCGCTTCGATGGACTGCCCTGTACCGATCAGATGCTGATGCACCCGGAAGCTGTGGATCCGCGCCGCCGACTGCAGCACGTGGATACCCTGCGTAATCTGGCGGGAGTGGGGTGGGATCACCATCTCTTGGTCACCCGACCGGTACGAGCCAAACGACCGATCCCCACCCGTCGCGAGCTCGGGCGGCGAGTCCTCTGGATAGAACCACAACCCGACCTCAGATATCTCACCCAGTGACTCTAAGCCAACCGGATAGTAGTGAAGATTCCAGGAGAGTTCATCACCCGGCTGCACCAATCTGCCCGTATTTGGAGGGAAGATATCAAAGGGCTTCCCTATCCCGAAGTTCGTGAACCCTTCTCTTTGCATCTCGCCATCTACGAGCCGACGCAAACTGGTGTTGCCATGGTGCGTCACCTTCCGGCCAACCGGATACGAAGGCTTGGTCTCGTTCGCCATGACCCATCTTGGGCCATCCAGTCCCTCGATCTTCGTTACCGGAGTATGCCACTGGTCCAAACCGTTTGCGGGCACGTCAAAGGCCGTCGAGGGGACGACTAGGTCTGGTGGCCGCCCGAGTAACTCGGGTGACGCCAGCCTCCAGTCTTCACCCGATGGCCAATCGATCTCTGGCGGCATGTCAGCCGGGTTACCCATCGGCGTTCCACTATCCACCCACTGGACGATCGTCCGGATCTCGGCTTCCGTCAGTGACACGTCGTTCTTGAACTCCTGGATCCCAATATTTCTGTCCAGGTGCCACGGGGGCATCTCTCGGCTCGACACCTTCTCCCTGATCATCGGCGCGAAGGGCCTCGCTTCCTCATACGAGGTGAGCGACATAGGCCCGATCCCTCCCTCATTATGGCACTCCTGACAATTCGCCTGTAGGATCGGCGCGACGTCCTTCGCAAAAGTGACACCAGAATCCTGACCAGTCGTCTGTGCAGACAGACCGCTTTCCGCAAAACCCAACACTACGACCGCGGCAAGCGCGCCCAAGCTCAACCTGGCACATCGGTTCACAAACAAGAGTACATTCGGACGTCGTTTCATTTGCCGACTCTCCTTAGAACGTGGAACTGGATACCAGTCCTATTCTCACTCGGTAACAGTAACCCTCAAATAGCCGTTGGTCCAACAACAGTGCTGAACCAACGAGGAAAGTGTCTCTAAAGCCGTGACCCGCAGTACGTAGTCGCCAGCCTCACTGAAGGTCGCCAGGGTCTGTAGTTCCAACTCGCCCGTGCCTTCGACCTCGAACTCCCGCTGGGCAAAAGTCACCTCTCCGGGACCTTGGTGATGATACCAGGACACCAGGCTTGCATCACGTCCCAAGAGATCGAGCCACACCTCAAGCGGTAGAGATGCGCCCACTGGAACGGTCACGGGACCAGCGATAGGACCGAGCCGTCCTCTTCCAGGGGCACTGTCAGCGACCCTCATCAGGGGGGCCACCGGTGCACTCGTGGAGCTCTCGATGTTCATCATCTCGTATGCGTCCGATCCGAAGCTCGAGGGGGACTCTATCGTGATATCCCCAGCGGTAAGCGTCCACACTACCTGACCTTCGAAATCACCCGGCACTGTGACCGCAAAGGCACTCTCGTGCCTCCGTCGTCGCCCGCGATCGGAGGGCGCTGGTATGAAGTACGTGGGTTGGACACCATCGAGATCGGCCGGCTCGATGAAGTTGTCCAGTCCGAGCGGGATATGGAACGTCTCCTCGGTGTTCATGTTGAAGTAGCCCCAGCTGGCCGTCATCGTGCCGTCTGGGTTGGGGAACCAACCCTCGAACACTGGAACCACGGGCTCACCATGCGCTACGACATTCGCAATCCGAAACTCGGAGAAGTCCGCTCGACCAGCGTCACCCCATATCTCTATCTGCCCCTCGACTGGGGACCACCAAAAAAGAGCTAACGTGAGGCTCGCAAGTAGGCCAAACCGCATTGACATGGAATGCTCCTTCTCCCCCGACGAATAGCCCTAGGAACCCTTCCCCAATTATGGCAGAAGCAGTCAATACAACTAGAGCCAGGGTTAACGTTAAGGAAAATAAGTACAACACGCGCGCGCATCCTGTCAAGAATGATTTCTTGGAGGAAAATACTCCGAGCGTGATGAGCGGCCCGCTCGGTTCCTTAAGTGGTTACCCTTCCGAGCGGGATATGGAACGTCTCCTCGGTATTCATGTTGAAGTAGCCCCAGTTGGCCGTCATCGTGCCGTCGGCCCGAAGACGAAGAGAACGCCGAATCCGATTGAGAACAGAAGGCGCCCCCACGAAAACGGCCTTCCTCGAGACACCGGATCGCGACTCCAAAGCATGACGACTCCGCAGGTAGTCATCCCTACGTACTGGATGGGAGCCGATGTCCCGTGATACACCTCTATCCCTTCCACCTCACCGGCCGAGATCACCTCGTCGATCACGTCAGCGCCGTAGGCCAGCGTGACCCCATTAAGTACGACGACCGGTCGGCAGTTGCCTCGCAAACGGATCCCATCTCCCTGTAGGCCTATACCCGAGATGACGGTAGCACCAGGGATCCCGCGGAACACGTCCGCTAACCGGAACGGATCGATCTCCTCGATTTCTTCCCGATCCATGAAAAATCCCGTCCCCCCAAACTGGCGACGCTCGTAAAAACCTGATCTCTCAAGCCGGGATTCACGTCGACCAGTTGCTATCACGGGGTTCAACTGAAAGTCCACGCCGACCATGTCCACTCGCAAGTCCACAGCGCCTTCCTCTTCAAGCTCAACCAAATCCGAAAATGTCCTGAACGAGAGGGCCTCAATGGTGACTTCATATTCGCCGAGGGGCAGGCCGTTTGTGCGGAACCGACCTGTCCCATCCGTCTGTCCAGACCATATGGGCTCTCCCTCGAGACCCGATCGATCAAATCTGACCATGGCAGCGGATATGGGTTCTCCTGACGCCATATCCAGCACGTTGCCGAATACGCTAACGCCCAGCGTCGGACCGGTACCCTGTGCTCCCACCAAAGCGGATGGGCTAGCCAGAGCGAGCAGGAGGGCCGCAGACATCGTCCTTCGTGTCAATATCCTACCTCGGCTGAGGGGACTATCGCCCGGTCTAGTATGATACCGATCGGTAAAGCAGACGGAAAGTTCTGAGCTACATGGCTTGCGTACCTCAATCCCCCGCGTGCAAAACCCCGAACAGAAGCAGGCCATGAGCCTCTCTGCCCGATTCACTCCCCTTAGGGAGTGGTCCCGAGCGGGCTCCTGCGGGATGGATTAACGTTCGGCAGACAAGCTCGTTCGCGCCGGAACAGATGCTCCTATATACTAAGTTAAGGAGTGTCCTGGGCGGTGGTCTTGTGGGGCGAGTTAACATTTGCCATAGAGCCCGCTCGCGCTGGCGTAGACGCTCCTATATATTAAGGAGTTGTTCAGGCCTTCGAAGGTGACGCCCAGCGTTCCACCGCGATGAGGAGCACAATCATGAGGAGCACTATCATGGAGAGAGGACTCGGCAGGTTCGCGCAATTACTATCAAGAGCTGCTCAGGGACTAGGGCTGTCCGCGCTTGTCACCGGAGTCTTCTTAGCTATTGGTGCTGGGCCGCTTTCCGGTCAGCAATCCAACGACCTCGTGACCTATACGAAAGATGTGGCATCAATCCTCCAGGAGAACTGTCAGGTGTGCCATCGCGAAGGCTCGATCGGGCCAAGGCCATGGACCTCCTATGAGGAGGTTCGTCCCTTTGCTGCGTTGATCAAGGATCGGGTGGTTAGGCGGCAGATGCCACCCTGGCCAATGGACAAGAGCGTTGGAATCCAGGCATTCAAGAATGACATCTCCCTAAGTGAACAAGACATCCAAACGATTGCTGAATGGGTTGACGCTGGAGCGCCGATGGGGGATCCGGCGGACATGCCGGCACCGATCGAGTGGGCGGCCTTCGAGGACTCTTGGCGGTACGAAGAGCATTTCGGTCGCCCGCCGGATATCGTGGTGTCCTCACCCGATTATTTGGTGCCCGCAAACGAGTTGGATCACTGGCCCAACCTCACGACGGACATACCGGGGCTTGGGAATACTGATCGGTGGATTCAGGGCGTTGAACTCAGACCAGCGGACTCTGAGACAGGGTACGTCTTTCACCACGCCAACCCCTCCATCATACAGAATGGGGGTAACGTAGCGACTGGTCATTCGGCGGCGGGAACCGTGGGATACATCTTCCCCGAGGATACCGGACAGCGCCTTTCTCCGGAGGCCAAGCTCCGATTCGGCATGCACCTCTTTCCGATCGATAGGGACGTGAATGCCTCCCTGGTCCTTGGGTTTTGGCTATATCCGGAAGGAGAGCTTCCCGAGTTCGAGACACCCGGCGAAGTGATTCATGAGGCCAGCCAGAGCACCGGGTTTGGAAATGAGACTACCTCGGCGATGGGCTTCGGCCCCAATCGTGGAAGTGGGGGAGGAAGAGGTGGCACAAGCAGCGAACCTCAATTCCCACGTCAGGTGGATCTCCTGATCCCCCCGCACAGCACTGCAACCTTCCGCGGGGTTTACGTCATGGACAGGCCCGCCCGCATTCACAGCCTTCGCGGGCATATGCACCTTCGCGGCAAGTATCAGATCATCGAGGCGGTGTATCCCGATGGTCGCTGGGAAGTCATCAACAAACTCAATTGGCACCATGGGTGGCAGACCGCCTTTCTGTACGAAGATCACGTGATGCCCCTACTGCCCAAGGGCACGGTGCTCATGGTCACTAACGTGTTCGACAACACCGCGGACAATCCACACAATCCTGACCCCAATCAATGGATTGTGAGGGGGGACCGAACGGTCGACGAAATGACCCACGCTCGAATCGGCATAACCTACTTCGATAATGAAGAGGACTTCGAGAGACTGGTCCGAGAGAGGGCACAGCTCTTGGCTGAAAGAGAGCGGCAGGGGCTACAAGCGGGCGGATAGAGAGAGGCAACCGCATGAGATCGAGTTGTTTGCTGGGGATTACCGTTCTCGCTGTCGGGCTATCCGTAGCAGAGCCGCAATCTCTGGGCGCACAGGACAACCCGGCGTATGAGCCCGTGCAGGACCGGGTTCCGGGCGCGGCCGGGGATTTGATGTTGCGGAACCTGCAACCATCCGGCCAGCCCATCATCCCTCTCTTTGATGGTTGGTTCCGGAACCCTGACGATACCGTGGAGTTGTGCTTCGGATACCACAATCTGAACACGGTTGAGAACGTTCAGATTCCACTGGGACCGGACAACTTCATCGAACCGGCCCGCTTCGACGCTGTTCAGCCGACCCACTTCGATCAGGTGCCAGACACATACCGACGGCGCTTCTGCATCTTCACAGTACATCTGGACGACCTTGCCGACGCACCTGACGTAGTATGGACACTCCGGGTTGGAGGCCGAAACTACTCCGTTCCCGGGTCCAGCTCTCAGCTCTACCGAATGGACGAAATTCTGCAGTCTTCCAGGGGAAATAGCGCACCCTTGGTCCGGTTTGACGATGAGGGGCACAGGGGCCGAGCGACGATGCTGGACGGGGAAACCGTCAACGCGAGAGTAGGGGAGCCGCTGACACTCTCGGTCACCGTTTCGGATCCGGAGGAGGTCCCGCTAGGGGCTACCCGGATCGTGTGGGCCAAACATCAGGGGCCTGGCTCAGTAACGTTCAACGAGGAAGAGACCGAGGTGATAGAGGAGAGTGATACGTTCTACCATACGGCAGCAGCAGCGTTCAACGAGCCCGGGGATTACATTCTTCGAGTGCAAGTTGTCGACTGGGACCTTGGAAACGCTTTCGGTTTCCACTGCTGCTGGACAAACCGCTACCTGAAGGTCACCGTTACCGAATAGGTAGGGTTGTACGAATGGTCTAACAAAGATTTTGTGATCAGAGTCTTACTCATCGCAGTCGTCGTGGCTGGCCTCTTCTTCTCACGAGTCATCTCTGCCTGACCCTCGCCACACCGATTAAGTTCAAGTCCAAACACAAGTCAGGCGACCTTCTACAGGCGCGATAAGGTCACCT
>Ga0310121_10005889_pt1 | contig 10426 bp, 7 predicted proteins | sample CB27_Tmax_986_MG_FD_203504 | JGI IMG/M metagenome (GOLD analysis project Ga0310121, IMG submission 203504) | Marine microbial communities from Western Arctic Ocean, Canada - CB27_Tmax_986 | ecosystem: Environmental > Aquatic > Marine > Oceanic | place: Canada: Western Arctic Ocean | collected... | reverse complement strand
CCGCGGAGTCCACCCGCGCAGGTATTGTTGAACGTAAATCCAGTCGTTGGAATACCGGATGCTCGGACGTTATAGCCCACAGTCGGTGTGATCATGGTCCGGCCAGCAAGGATATCGAGGAAGAGGTTGTTGCTGGTCGGTGTACTGAAAGATCGGTTGTACGTGGCTCTAAACGAATGACCCTCTTCTGGTGTCAGAACGAATCCGAGACGCGGTGAGACGAACGCATCTTCAAGCCAATTGTGAGTATCCCTCCGGATCGCTGCTACGAAGTCAATTTGGTCGGTCAACGAGGTGGTGGTCTGCACATACGCACCAAATAACTTCGTTACGTCGTTGTCTTCATTTGCTCCGTTGATTGTGCCACCGGTCTTCGGGGTCACATGTGAGTAATCGACACCGGCAGTAGCACTGAACCGGTCACCGATACTGAAGTTGTACTGGCCTTGTGTCGCGAACGTAACCGAGTTGTCGACGATTGGATTGCCGGTGCGAAGTAGATACGTGTCCCCGGCATTGCTGTTGTTCAGGAACGCCTGGACGAATAGGCCGCCCTTATTTATACGGGCCTGAAGAGACTTATAGGTCCAGTTTTTTGCTTGACCCGCACCAATTCCTGTCGGCTCGATTGAGCTGCCGAGGGTTTTGAGTCCACCAGTGATGATGATGTTGTCGCTTGGGTCGTCCCAGGGGCGGAGATCGAGGCGTGCCTCACCCCCGTAATGCGACGAAAAGAAATCCCGCTCACCGATGGGTAGGCTCCCTGTGTTCGCAGCCTTAGCTACAGCTTCCACTGGATCCGTGTATTCAAAGTCATTTCCGCGGAAATACTGCCCAGAAACCTTGAATCCGGCCTTCTCACTGAATGCCCAGGCATGTCGGAAGATACCCCGAAACATGCTGCGGTTACCACCCGATAGGGCCATGCTCGTTCCTGGTCTGTCGATCGGTGACGAGGTGATGATGTGCAGTACCCCGCTGCTCGCGTTGGGACCGTAAAGTGCGGCGGCCGGTCCCAGCACGACTTCGATACGCTCGATATCCAGCGGTGTGGTCGGGTGTAGGTTGTAATTATTAAGCCTAATTGATGGTACCCGAGCGTAGCGGTAGTCCGTGAGCACGAGCAGTGATCCCGAAAAGACATTATTGAAGCCGCGTGTAACCGTGTTGCTCTGGTTGATCCCAACCTGAGAAACGTCTACCCCGGGCAATGCTTTCAAGAAGTCGGCAGTAGATGTAGATGCGATTCGTGAGATATCATCTGCGGTTACGATGCTCACTTGGGCGGGTGCCGAGAGGCTGCTTGCCTCTTGGCCACGACTCACTGTAACGCTGACAGGAGCAAGAGCTAGCGCAGTCGAGGTCATTCCTACAGTAATCTCGGTGGCTGCACCCGCGCTGACGGAGATGCCGTCCACGCGCATTGTCTCATAACCGAGCAACACTGCCACGATCGAGTAGGATCCGGGATCCAGACTCACGGTGAAGTTGCCCTGTGCGTCTGATAGAGCACCGCCCGATGTGAGCACCTGAATCTGAGCTTGAGCGAGTGCTTGACCCGTACTTTGATCCGTCACCTGCCCACTGATAGAACCCTGTTGGGCCTGTAGCGGGATGGTAATGATGAGTAGGGTACCGAGTAGAATGCCGAGAGAGCTTGTAAGTCGGTGGCGCATGTTCAGCCTTCTCCGTATGTCCGGGAAGCTTTCAGCTAGTCCTGCTGGAAGGAAAAATACACACAGTTTGCCGGAGATGGCAAAGAGTTTTTCCAGAATAACGCCGGGTTTTCACAGTCCCAGGAGTGCCGGGGTTTGATTTTTTCAGGCTGGGTTAAGGCTTGTCGCGTGCGATCTACACACTTCTACCCCATTATTGCGTACCTGCCCGGAGGCGGGTTCATTGCCAGAACTGTATCAATATCTACCGATCGAGGACGATATGCGTTTCCCGTCAACCACATACCTTCTCATCGCTATTCTTGCCCTGACATGGGCGGGGGAAGTTAGTGCTCAACAGCGAACTTTCACGTTTATGGATGTGCAGGAACTTAAGCGTGCTGGGTCATGGGTCCCTCGGTCAGACGGGGCCCTCATGCTCTATACCGTCACCACGCCTGATTGGGCGGAAGCGAATTCTCAAAGTGATATCCATATCGTGTCACTTGCGGATGGGGTGCCTTCGAGTCGAAGACTCACGTTCACGGACGATAAGAATGAAACGCAGCCTACTTGGGCTCCGGATGGCTCGTTTTTCGTATTTCTATCGAATCGCGACTCCGAAGGATCTGAGGGCAACCAGTTGTACATGATGCGTCACGATGGTGGTGAAGCTCAGAAGGTCACGGAAGCTGAAGAAGGGGTATCGGGGTTTGATTTTAGTCCAGATGGGCGCTGGCTTGTTTATCGCAGTGGTGAGTCCGGACAGGAGCAGCTATTTGGGATATCAGTCGCCGATCTGCCCGCGGGTGAAGCTGGGCAACTCACGGAGGGTGAAGCCGGCATCGAACAATGGGATTTTAGCCCTGACGGAGGCCGTATCTACTTCGTACGTCCTGACAGTTTTGATGAGGATGAGAAACTACGGTTGGAGGAAGGCTTCACTGTGGACGTGAAGAACGCTATGACCCCCCTCTCTAAGCTCTGGTCCCTCGATGTCGTTTCAGGCACTGAAAGCCCGATGACGACCAGTGGGTCGTACAGTGTTGATGCGCTTACGATCTCACCAGATGGTCGTTGGATAGGCTTTACAGGCGGATCAACTGAGCGTTACGAACGAAATATCACACAGGCTCGTCTCTACACGGACCAGTACCTCTTGGAGGTGAGCAGTGGACGAGTCGAGCGCCTAACGGAAAACTATGAGGTTGGTGAGTCCGGACTCAGCTTCTCGCCGGACAGCCGCTGGATTGCATTCACAGCTCCGGACGATATGGAGCGCTATTCGATGACCAATAGCCGAATGTATGTCCGTGCTGTGGGCGACAGTGGTGGAGCGTTCCGGAAGATTGGCGCGGATTTCGATCAAAGTATACGAGCTGGTTTCTGGTCAGATGATGCCAGCACCATCTATTTCAATGCGGGCGTGACGGTCACTACTCAGCTTCATGCGTTGGACGTCCAGACTGGCCAGGTGCGCCAGCTCACTAACGCGCGAGCAGCTCTTTCGGTTAGCCGCGACGAGGACAGTGGTGTGATCCTGATTGGATATTCGGATCCCGTTACTCCGCCTACGGTTTTCACGACTTCGAGCATAGAAGGAATCGCGGATCGTTCGTCCTGGATTCAGCTTGTGGATGCGAATCCGCAGTTGAGAGATATCAGCTTCGGCGAGGAGGTTGAGGTCAACTGGACTTCAACAGACGGGAAGACCGTGGGCGGAGTTCTGGTCTATCCAGTTGGGTACTCAGAAGGAACACGCTACCCCCTCATTGTTGCGATTCACGGGGGCCCTGCGTCTGCAGACCAACTGCGATTCAATGGTGGATACAATGCGCAGGTCTACGCGGGAGCTGGCTACGCAGTTCTTAAGCCTAACTACAGAGGGTCTACGAACTACGGTAACGCTCATCGGACAGACATCGTAGGTGACTATTTCACTCTCGGTTTCGACGACATCATGACAGGTGTCGATCACCTGATCGAGGAGGGTATCGTTGACTCCGAACGTATGGGAGCGCTGGGCTGGAGTGCTGGTGGCCACTGGTCAAACTGGATTCTGACGCACACTGACCGCTTCAAAGCCATAAGCTCAGGCGCGGGTACGATGAACTGGATCAGCATGTATGCTCAGAGTGATGTTCAGCGGAATCGTCAGTTCTATATCGGGGATGACTTTCTCTACGAGAACTTCGATCCGTACTGGGATCAGTCTCCACTCAAGTATATCGCTGATGCGAAAACCCCGACGATGGTTCACGTAGTTGAGGGCGATCCCCGAGTGCCAAGCCCCCAGTCCGTAGAACTCCACATGGCGTTAAAGAAGCTTGGGGTGCCGACGGAATTGTTCATGTATCCTGGTCGTAGCCATGGGATTCCTGACCCTAGAAACCGCCTGGTTAAAGCGGTCAGTGAGATGGCATGGATGGATCACTATGTCAGAGGTATCGGTGACAAATTTGAGTGGAAGCAGGTATTAGAGACGCTTGAAGCCAAGAAGGAGAGCCCAAGAGCGATTTCAGACCACTACTAAGAAATTTCTTGATTGAGTTGAGCAGGTGGATCTTGCGCCGTCAGGTGGCGAGCACGGTCGAGCCTACGGTCTGACGGTTCTCGAGGTCGCGATGAGCCTCGGAAACATCTGATAGTGGATACTCTTGGCCAATAAGTGGAGTAACCTTACCGGATAGGACCATATCGAAGAGCTTGGCTATGCCTTCAGCAGCTTCGGTGGGATCGGTGTAGTGATGTGCCAAGACGGGACGTGTTAGAAATAGCGAACCGTTTTGTGAGAGCAGGAGTGGGGGTACAGGTGGCACGGGCCCTGATGCATTTCCGAAGGTTACCATCATCCCACGAGGTCGTAGGGATTTGATCGAAGCTTCGAAGGTGTCGGCTCCAACCGAGTCGTACACGACGTCTACTCCCCGCCCATCAGTCATCTCTCGAACCCGATCAGCTACATCTTCAACCCGGTAAAGGATCACCTCGTCACACCCATTTGCTCGTGCTAATTCACCTTTCTCCTCTGATCCCACTGTACCAATAACTCTTGCGCCTAGGGCGCTGAGCCACTGTGAGGCGATTAATCCAACTCCCCCAGCGGCTGCATGGAGTAAGACCACATCTCCGGCCGAGATAGGGAACGTCCGATTCACGAGGTACTCGACTGTGCACCCTTTGAGCATGATCGCGGCAGCCGTGTGATCATCAATTGCATCCGGAAGTCGAGCTAGTCGTGTTCGCGGAAGAATCCTCTTTTCACTGTATGATCCGGGCGGCCCATTTCCTGTGTAGGCCACTCTTTCACCAAGCCCTAGGTCATCTACATTCGACCCGATTGCTTCAATAATCCCCGCGGCTTCTACTCCCGGTGTGAAAGGTAGCTCTAACGGATAGAGGCCGGTTCTGTGGTATACGTCAATGAAGTTCATGCCTACAGCCGTATGACGGACCAGCACATCGGTTGGGCCGAGTGGTGGCAACTCGCTTTCTTGCCACTCCAGGACTTCGGGTCCTCCGAACTGGCTTACGACGATCGCTCGGGTGTTTTCATTCATGTGCGTAATTTCTATGGATTAAGATTGGAGGGTTAGCCCTATGTAGCACTAGCTCCGAAGAGCTCTTCGATCGCTTGCTTCCTATAGTCGAAGATCGATTCCAACTGCTGCCGGATTATGAGGGCATGAACGAGGTTACCGATAGGACCTAATGGAAGCGAGTAATGAACCGTGTCTGTCATTTCTATACTGCCCTCTACTGACCGGAAGAGATGGTGATGGCACCAGCTTCTATAGGGTCCGCGCGTCATCTTATCAGCAAAACAAACGTCTTGCTGATATGCACTGATCTTAGAATCCCAACTCAAAGGGAAAATCTGCCAGTAGAGGCGGTACGAGATTCTTGTCCCCAACTGTACCCTGGTATCTGTCGATGATACGACTCTGAAACTCAGCCATGGGGGTGTGATTCTCTCGAGGTTCAAGGGGTTCTCAAAGAACTCGAACACATCACCGACCGTACCTGGGACAAGTTGCTTACGGTTCAAGACATGCACAGTCATAAAGTGTCCAGGTAATCAGGGACAACAAACTTGATATGAACTGCTAGGCAGTCGTTGTTGTCGTGGAGAGTCGGTAGTGTCCCACGAGCCACTCGCTCCCATTGCGATATCCAAATAATTCTTCGCATGCGAGGAAAAATAGTCTCCAACGGCGCAGCCATTTTATGGCATCCCTGCCATAAACCTTCTTCAAAACCTCAATGAGTTTGGATTGGTTGATTTCCAAGTTCTCTCGCCATGCGGCTGCTGTACGTTGGTAGTGCGTCCCATCCAAGGCCCATGCAGCTTCCACCGAGAGGTGCTTATTAAAGGAATGAAAAAGATCTAGTGAGGGCATGATTCCACCCGTGAAGAAGTGGCGCCCCATCCAGTTGTGGTCACCACTGGTATCGAACGGGTAGGGATAAGACTTGTGACAAAATACGTGTACAAACACGTGTCCACCTGGTCGGAGCCAACCAGACAGGCGCTCGAAGAGACTATGGTAGTTTCTTAGATGCTCGAACATTTCGATGCTAACAATCCGATCAAATTTTTCATGGAGATCCAGGTTGTTGATGTCAGCGGTCAGAACCTGGACTCTAGATGATCCGTGAGACTCGATATAGCGATACTGAGATTCAGAATTTGACACTGATGTGATCGTCGCATTCGGGAAATGTTTTGCAACGTACAGGGAGAATGAGCCCCATCCGCATCCCAGATCTAAGATGTGCTGGCCATCTTGTATTTCCGCTCGCTCGCACACCTGTGCGAGAGACGCTTCCTCCGCTTCGGATAGTGTTTCTACTCCCTCGGGCCAATAACAAGCACTGTATTTCAGGGAGTCACCCAAAACCAATTCGAAGAACTCAGATGTTACTTCATAGTGCTGTTCATTAGCTGCTTCGGTGGCGATGGCGATTGGACTCGAGAGCAACTCTTGAATGAACGCAGCCTTGGACTCTTCGTTTATCTCACGAATGCGATGCTGGATCAGGCCACGGATACCCCATCTGAGAAGCTTGTTGGGAATGATGCCATGCTCCGCAAGTGAAGTGCCGAGTCGCAGGATCATGCTATTTGCTCTTCTTGCTGCAATATGCTTTTGAGAGGCAATGCCGCGGCCGGTTTAGCAAATATCAGTTGGGATACGCCGATGGCTCCCTCAGCAAAGCCACCCTCGCAGTAGGAGAAATAGAAATCCCAGATCCGGCGGAACCAAGTGTCGAATCCAAGCGCAGCGATCTCGGTATCACGCTGACTGAAGCGGTGCCGCCACTCCCGTAAGGTACGCACGTAGTGCGCTCCTAAATCCTTGCCGTGGACAATGCGAAGATCAGTTCGCTTCGCGGCAGACAGCAGGGTGGCGATTGAAGGAATACAGGAGCCAGGAAAGATATAACGCTTGATGAAGTCCACCTCTCTTCGGGCTTGCTCATATTGGTCGTCGAGAATCGTGATTGCCTGAATCGCTGCAAGGCCTTCCGGGCGGAGGAGTTTTGCGCATGTCTTGAAGTAGGCAGGGAAATACTGATGTCCCACAGCCTCAATCATCTCAATGGAAACCAGTCGGTCATATTCACCTTTTATATCACGGTAATCAGATAATAGAACCGTGACCCGGTCCGACAGCCCTGCTGCACGAATACGTTCTTCGGCAAGTTCACGCTGTTCTTGAGAGATCGTTGTGGTTGTGACCTGGCACCCATATCGCTGAGCCGCATGAATTGCAAAGCCTCCCCAGCCGCTCCCGATCTCTACCAAATGATGCTCAGGACTGAGGTCAAGCTTTTGGCAGATACGATCGTACTTGGCTCGCGAAGCTTCAGCAAGGCTCATGTCGTCATGCTCAAAGTACGCGCACGAGTAGGTGAGTGTCTCGTCTAAGAAGAGCTCGAAAAAGTCATTACCTAGGTCGTAGTGAGCAGAGATATTTCGCCGGCTTCCGACCTTATTATTCCGGTTCAATGCATGGATAAGCCATCGCAAAGGTTGGACCAGTCGTGCTAATCCGGTCTCTAATCCATCTACCAACGCACGGTTCTGGACAAATACACGCACGACTGCGGGCAGATCGTCAGTGGTCCACCATCCTTCAGCGTAAGCGTCAGCGGCTCCGACATGGCCACCGAGTATGACCGCTGCGAAGAAACGAGGATCCACTACTTCCACCTCAGCTGCTAGGCCCCGTGGATTTCCAAAGACATGGTGCTCACTGTCGTGGCAAATTGTGAGGTGGCCGTTTCGGAGACCTTTCAGTTTCGAGAACACCAAGCTCCTAGAGAAGCGTTGCCAGAGGGTCATCCCGATATCTTAGCCGGATGGGTGTGAAACGGGGCTCGCTTAATCCATAGTCTTGCGGCCTGCCAATAAATCCCGAAAGCAACTCTTGCGGTCATCCAGGGGTGCCTAAACAGAACGCCTGTCAGAGCTTTATTCGTGATCTCTCGGCGCGAGAGCATGAGTGTAGCATCGAATAATTTTTCCTTTTCCGCATAGTTCTGTGCGTGGACCGTAAGACGGTTGCCCGGCATACCAATCAGCCACTGGTAGCTCATATCCATCGGCATGAAGGGTGAAACATGAAATTCCTTGCCGAAACTGAATCCATATGGCTGCTGGTATGGCTCGTCTGTGGACGGCTTAAGAACATGCGTGTGTCTCTCCCCCCATGGAGTATTGGTGATTTCAGCAACAACCGCATCGAGGCCATCCTCTGAACTCCGGAAGCAATAGTAAAATGTCACCGGATTGATTACGTAGCCAAACGTCCGTAGGTGTGTAAGCACGCGTATTGGGCCACCCGGCCTCTTTCCCGTCGCCGATTCTACAGTGTCCCTGACGGCCGTATCTAGGTCTAGGTCGGGGTCTCCGAGGTAGTCTTTTCGACGGAACCACGCTGCTGCAGGACCTTCAGCTGAATAAAGTCTGTGATATCGGAACAGGTCTGGTAACTCTGCTAAGTCTATATACATCATGAAGAGCGGGTATCGAAATTCATGATGTACGGGCTCGAATCTTCTGTGGCGCACGAGACCTTCGTAAATCGCACTCTTCATACCACCACCCCGAACGCTCGAGCGACAACGAGTGCACTATTCAGTCCGTCTTCGTGAAAACCATAACCCCAATAGGCCCCGCAATAATGTGTGTGAGCGATTCCGCTAATTTCCGCATGACGCTTCTGGGCAGCGATTCCGTCCGGGGTAAAGAGAGGGTGATGATACTCAAACCGCTCTAATACCTCTGCATCATTGACCGAAGACGAGTCGTTGAGGGTTACACAGAACGTGTCCGGCACGTTTAGTGTCTGAAGAATGTTCATGTTGTACGTGAGAGCTATCGGCCCAGTGTTCTCCAATGGATCACTACTATGGTAGTTCCATGCAGCCCAGGCTTGTCGACGTCTGGGAAGAAGACTCGTGTCGGTATGCAGCACGACTTCATTGACTTGGTATGGAATCGCACCCAGAACGGAGCGTTCGGCAGTGGAGGGATCCTTGAGGATGTCGAGTGCTTGATCGCTATGACACGCGAACACGACTTCGTCGAATCGTTCACCATCTACTGTTACATGGTCTGGGAACCGTTCAACTTGCCGGACAGTATGGTTGAGCCTGATACGGTCAGCGAAGGGCTTAATGATCTTCTTTACATATTGGTAAGAACCGCCCTTGATCACTCGCCACTCAGGACGATCATCAACAGTAAGCATCCCATGGTTTTCAAAGAAGTGGATGAAGAAACGTGCAGGAATATCAAGGACCTGGGTCACTGGGGTCGACCAAATCGCAGCGCCCATAGGGACGAGATAGTATTCGACAAAAGGCCCACTGAACCCGTGTTCATCCAAGAGTTCACGTAGGGTCCAGTTTGTTGAGCGGTTAAGGGTTGCATCAGGGGCCATTCGATTAAAGCGCAGCACGTCTCGGAGCATCTTATAGAACCAGGGCCGGAAGAGGTTCCGCTTGTCAACGAATAGCTGGCCAAGAGTTGACCCGTTGTATTCCAGGTCTGGATTGGCTAGACGAACACTGAAGCTCATTGAACTCACCTGAGTTTCAATATCGAGTTCCTGGATCAGCTTCACGAAATTTGGATAATTACGTTCGTTGTAGACGATGAAACCTGTGTCTACATCGATTGTACGGTGTCCGCTCTCAACCCTGACCGTGTGCACATGACCACCCACTCGAGAGTCAGACTCGAAGAGCGTGATCTCGTGATCTCGGCAGAGCAGGTGAGCTGTCGCAAGCCCTGCGATGCCACTACCGATGATTGCGACGCGCATCGTTAGTCATCCTGGGGAACTCTGATGAATCCAGTATTGGTGAGAGTTAGCGCTCTCTCCATTGTTCTAGATGTTCAACGAGCAACTCATTGAGCTTGTCCGTGGCTTCTTCGGCTATCCAATGACTTACGCCCTCAAGGACTTCGAATTGGTAGGGGCCCGTCACGAACTCTTCGGAAGCCTCAGCAGTTCCTCGGTCGAAACAGCAGTCCTCTGTACTCCAGACATAGAGCGTGGGGGTAGAGACCATTGCAGGGGAGGCAGGCGGAGCATCTCCCTGGGAGGGTATGGCAGAACGATACCAGTTAAGTGCAGCCCGAAGTGCATCTGGGGTACCGAGTACACTGAGGTAAATATCCAGATCTGTTTCTGAAGAGCTGAACTGGGACAGTATGCCTTTGAGAAGCCGTGCCTCATTCGCCAGAAAAAGCTGTT
>Ga0310121_10005887_pt1 | contig 10428 bp, 8 predicted proteins | sample CB27_Tmax_986_MG_FD_203504 | JGI IMG/M metagenome (GOLD analysis project Ga0310121, IMG submission 203504) | Marine microbial communities from Western Arctic Ocean, Canada - CB27_Tmax_986 | ecosystem: Environmental > Aquatic > Marine > Oceanic | place: Canada: Western Arctic Ocean | collected... | reverse complement strand
GCAAAAACAGGGTGGTATGGTTTTACTTTTTCAGTCCCTCAGAGGACATCCCCACTTCTTCCGGATTCCCACGAGGTAGTTCGTGAATTGTGATGGACTTTCCCCGCCCCACCAGCACCACGGTTGCGATTGTTGTGAGTCGGAGGTGTTTCATTTCCCTTCAGCTTTTAGTTCTTCACTAGTCTTGGCTCCGTGTTTGCGGAGAAGGTCTGCGGTTTCGGTTTTGTTAAATACATAGGTAGCATCTAGCGGCGTTTCGCCATCTTCATCCTTCGCATTCACATCCGCACCTTTCGCGATAAGTAGTTCGACGATAACCTTGCGACCGTTCAAAACCGCAAAATGCAAAGTTGTTTTTCCGTTCTCATTCTTCACATTTACATCCGCACCTGCGGCAATTAGTAGTTCTACGATTTTCTTGTGGCCGTAAGCCGCCGCATAAAGCAAAGGAGTCCCGCCATCATCAGACTTCGCATTCACATCCACACCAGCAGCCAAGTGTTGTTTTACGGCTTCGATGTCACCTTTTGCGGCAACATGAATGGAATATACTGCACCTCTTCTACCGCCGTGTTTGCGGAGGAGGCTGGCGGTTTCGGTTTTTTTGCGTTGGATGGCCTGATCTAGCGGTGTAAGGCTATTTTCATCCTTCGCATTCACATCCGCACCTTTGGCGATGAGTAGTCCAGCGATTTCCTTGCGACCAGAACGAGCCGCCTGATGCAAAGGAGTCATATCCCGATTATTCTTCGGATTCACATCCGCACCTGCGGCAATTAGGACTTCAGCGATTTCCTTGTGATCGTAAATAGCCGCAAGATGCAAAGGAGTATATCCACCCTGCATCTTCGCATCCAAATCCGCACCAGCAGCAATCGCCTGTTTTACCGGTTCAATGTTTACCGTTTCTTTGGACCCTTTCCGCACAGCATCAATTAGCGCACGATCTGCTTTTGGGTTTGCTGGTTTAACATCCTGCGCTTGGCAGTACGCAGTTGGTTCAGCAGAGTGTGTTTCTGGTGGAGGAGACGACTCTTGCGCCTCCACACACACCACCAGAAGCACGGCTGCGATTGTTGTCAGGAGGAGGTGTTTCATTTCCCTTCAGCTTTCAATTCTGCACTCGTCTTGCCGCCGTGTTTGCGGAGGAGGTCGATAATTTCGTTGTGATTGCCAAATGTCGCCATATCTAAAGGAGTCATTCCATCTATTTTCATCGTATTCACATCCGCACCACTATTGATGAGTAGTTCGACAATTTCCTTGTGTCCATTGTATGCCCCCTCATGCAAAGGGGTGAAACTAGCCTTATTCTTCACACGCACATCCGCTCCTTTGTTGATAAGCAGTTCAGCAATTTCATTATGACCTACAACAGCCGCGGAATACAGAGCAGTCCCGCCACGCTCATCCTTCGCATTCACATCCGTGCCAGTTGCCAAGTGCTGCTTGACGGCTTGGATGTTTCCACTAGACGCAGCATCGTGAATAGAGATATCTGGTATTTCAAGTTTGACTAGCGGCGGTTCTGGTTGTGCAGCTTCAGTAACGGGCTCAGCGGGTTGCACTTCAGCAACGGGTTCAACTGGTTTCGCTTCTGGTACCGGAGTCGACTGCTGCGACTCCCCACACCCCACCAGAAGCAAGACTGCGATTGTGATTAGTATGTGTTTCATTTTTCTTCAGCTTTCAATTCTTCACCTGATTTTCCTCCTCTACTTTCGGATGGTTGTCCTGTCTGCCAACCAGATCATATCCTCATTTTTTGGCGAAGCAACGTTGAGAGGCATTAGTCGATTGTTGATCGGTTTGATCGTACGGGGGTCGAGCCACTTTTTGATTTCGGCGTGACCATCGGCAAAGCTTAAACCTGCGGCACTGTTATGGTAACTGGCAGGGTAGTCGATAATGCGCACAGAACCCGGGCTTTCGACCATCTGATTGGCGAATCCACCGGCGTTGATGCTGTCGGGGTGTTCGTCCAGCAAAACGTACAGTTTGGATGGCCCGGGATTCAAAAGATCAGAGGATCTGATATACACCTTGTATCGGCTTCCGGGCAACCATCCTCCCGGTCCGCCCATCGTCTGGCTCATGCCCATGCTGCGCACTCGCGAGTGTCTCTTGCCCTTGATGGTGACATAACTGTTGTCAGCCGGGCATTTGTACACCCGCGCACTCGGAAGGTAGGGGGCAAACTTGGCCCGTTTCGGATCCAGCAAATCGAGAATATTCGTGTTGTCGCGGTTTCCCGGGTTGTAGTCCAGCCAACCGGCAACCCACGCATAGAGTTCCGTTCCGGAGTTGCCGGGTTTTGTTAGCAGGTCATCGTTGTCATCCGGATACATTAGATGTGCCAACTGCAGTTGCTTAAGATTGTTTATGCATGAGATTCCGTGCCCCTTGGCCTTGGCTTTGGCCAAGGCGGGCACCAGTAGCGCCGCAAGAATGGCGATGATGGCAATCACCACCAGCAGCTCAATGAGTGTAAATGCTCGTCTTGATCTCGCTTTCATTTCCCTTCAGCTTTCAATTCTTCACCCGTCTTGCCGCCGTGTTTGCGGAGGAGGTCGGCGGTTGCATGGTCACCGTTAATCCCGGTCCAATCTAATGGAGTCCATCCATTCGGCTTATTCTTCGCATTCACATCCGCACCTTTGGCAATCACCACCAGCAGCTCAATGAGTGTGAAGCCAAGCGATACCCGAAAACCCGACACCATGGGCGCCGGGCTCGGGCTTCGGGTTGTTGGTGTGTTACCCATTAAGCTGCTCTCTCTTTATGGAAGCAGTTTGACCCGGAACAACTCCGAGGGCCTGGCCAAGGGTTCAACCTTATTCGGGCAACACCACGACATCATCGATATACCATCCGCCCTGATCGTACTCGTTAAGCTCGTCGGCGATGAACCTGAACTCGATGATGATCTTTTTCCCAAGCACCTCTTCCGGGAGCTTTACCCTGCGGCTTACCCATCCCAGCAGGCTACCGGCCTTGCTCCGGAGCTCTTCAGCGAGCGGTTCCCCATCGGGGTTGGAAGCACTCAGGATGTTGATCTGCACCACATCGTACCAATCCCCCGATACAGGATCAGGTGCTTCAACGTCACGGAATTCAGTATAAACAAGTGTGGCTGCCTCCACGCCGGTGAGGTCAATAGGCGGGGTTCGCAGCGAGGCATTAGAGTCGTCGGGGTAGTTACCGCCCAGCACCGTGCCCCAAACATTCTGGCCACTCGCAGCGGCGACCGGCCCGTAATCCTCGGAAGAGGGAGTTCCCAACTCCCATGGATCCTCCATGTCCTCCCCGATCGCCTTGTGCGTCCAGCCCGCAGCGCCATTCTCAAGGTCATCACTGAAAATCGGTGTTGGTCCCCACGTAACCTGGTCCCCGCCGCCAGGCTGACCTCCGATGTCAGCCTGAACTCCGCGGTAATACCGGGCTAGATCCGAGGGAGAAAAGGTGAGTGGACTGGACGCCTCAATGGCCGCCCAGGGCCCGGTGACATTTTCCGCTGTCTCGAGCTCTCCAAGCCACTCGAGCGTTACCTGTGTTCCAGTCTGGGCAATCGAGATGCTTCCCCCGCCTTTCCCAGGCCTGCCCACTGACACGGCATCCAAGAGCAGCGTCGCATCCCCGTCTGCCGTGGCACTGAATACCAGCTCAGCATCACTAGCAGCCGCTACAAAGCTGTAACTGGCTAAATGATAAGCATTCTCCCCGCCCACCGGTTCGACATCGCTGACCGAACCCAACTCCTGGCCTCCCACCGATACCGTGAAGCCGATTGTGCTGTTTTCAGCATTCCAACCACGGGCATTGTAGTAGAAGCTCAAAACATACTCTGCTCCAGCCTCCAGCCCTGTCAGTTGCTGCGACATCGCCTTGGTTCCCTGAATAAAGATCAGCTTTGCTCCATCCGGGATGACTCCATTATCCCCAAACGGTCCACCATCGTTTATTCCACTGCCCCCTGCCCAGTCGGTGATGGCTCCGTACCCGGGGAAAGCCGGCACATCATCGGCCTCAAAACTACCGTTGGCCACGAAATTGTCCGGCTCTGCTTTTCTCACTGACACGGCATCCAAGAGCAGTGTCGCATCCCCGTCTGCCGTGGCACTGAATACCAGCTCAGCATCACTACCAGCCGCTACAAAGCTGTAACTGGCTGAATGATAAGCATTCTCCCCGCCCACCGGTTCGACATCGCTGACCGAACCCAACTCCTCGCCTCCCACCGATACTGTGATGCCGATTGTGCTGTTTTCAGCATTCCAACCACGGGCATTGTAGTAGAAGGCCAAAACATACTCTGTTCCAGCCTCAAGCCCTGTCAGTTGCTGCGACATCGCCTTGGTTCCCTGAATAAAGACCAGCTTTGCTCCATCCGGGATGACTCCATTATCCCCAAACGGTCCACCATCGTTTATCCCACTGCCCCCTGTCCAACCGGTGATCGCTCCGTACCCGGGGAAAGCCGGTACATCATCAGCCTCAAAACTACCGTTGGCCACTAAATTGCCCGGGTCTGCTGCCCCTCCGTCCTCATCGAGCTGGTTTGCGGTATCAAAGATCAGTTGTCCCCAGTTCGAGGTATTGAACAGTGAAGTCTCAGGGTTGCCACAATCCACTGTGGTCTCCCCCCCCCAGGTGCCCCAGCTGATGTTGCCCCCTCCCTTTCCTTCATCATCATCTGTATCCACATCTCTCCAGAATAGCTCAAACCCCATCGAGTGATCGGGCGTAAAATTGGTGAACTTTCCAAAGGGTATCAGCATTTCCACCGTGTAACCCGAGTAGGTAATGTTCGGGTTGGCCAGGATCTCCGGATTCAACGCCCCGGCCGCACGCAGGTCAGCGAAGGACCTGGCTGCTATGTCCCCACCAGGAACGGCATCCAGCGCGTCCCGATAAATCCCTCCCGGTCCCCCCTTGTCGGGTCCGATCAATTCAGGGTCTCCTCCCCGCTCAATCGTTTGACGTGCCCCTAAAACATCGTCAGGGGAATCTTCTGGCTTGAAATTCTCGTTCAACCCGACGGTCACCTGAAAGTCGTCCACATTGGGTTCCTCTGGGTCAACATTCGGGAACTGGATATCAGCGAGACAATCATCGCTGTTGTTCCGTGTATCCAGGTAGAATTCAAATCCGTCATTTAAAAAGCCCGTTGTTCCATGCTCGGTGGCATCACGATCCATTCGGTAGATGTCGTCAATGAAGACAGCTAGCATGTAGAGGTAATCGTCGTTGTGAGCAAAGTAGACAGTGGAACCGAAGTCCGAGTCGCCGGCCTGCCATGCGTTCTCCCCTGTTCCGTTGAACCGACCGATACGGTCGCGGTCAAAAACTATGTGATCCCCACTGGCATCGGCGGTGTCTTCTATAACAGCATTCTCCGAGCCCACCGGTCTGACATCGCTGACCGAACCCAACTCCTCGCCTCCCACCGATACTGTTAAGTCGATTGTGCCTCCACAACAATTACGGGCATTGTAATAGAAGGCCAAAACATACTCTGCTCCATCCTCAAGCCCTGTCAGTTGCTGCGACAGCATCTTGGTTCCCTGAACAAAGGCCAGCTTTTCTCCATCCGGGATAACCCCATTATCCCCAAACGGTCCACCATCGTTTATTCCACTGCCCCCTGTCCAATCGGTGATGGCTCCGTACCCGGGCGAAGCCGGCACATCATCGGTTTCAAAACTACCGTTGGCCACGAAATTGTCGACTGCTTTGCTCACTGACACAGCATCCAAGAGCAGTGTCGCATCCCCGTCTGCCGTGGCACTGAACACCAGCTCAGCATCACTACCATCCGCCACAAAGCTGTAACTGGCTGAATGATAAGCATTCTCCTTCGCTTCAGTCGTGGGTTTGGGTTTATGGGACACTTTCTTGAACTTGTCCAATGGCCAATCGGAAAAGCTGCCGTCGATGGTGATATCAATGTTCCCAAGATCGCGCACGATAATGTCACCCTTGGGCCCGGCAAGTGCATCTGATGTCGCGACGGCGGCCAAGACCAGGCCTGCAGCAACGAGGATGGCTTTGTGCCTCTTCATGTTTTTGATTTGGTGTATCTTCTTCATGTTTTTGATTTGGTGTTTCTGTGGTTTAACACTCAATTTGAAGCCGTTGTAAAAAACGGTCTTCATGAGATTTGTCTCACCGGCGGCTTTTTTTCTTAAAGTCCATAATGATGTCGTCGATGTTGTCCTTCTTTCGCGACTCCACGTGCGATTCCATGGACAAGCTGCGAGATCATAGTCATTTTGCAAACAAAAAGTGGTGGAAGAGGGGAGGGCGAAACTCAACTCCATGTTCTTGGTTCCTAACAAATCCACCTTTTTTGAATGTCTGAAGCGATATGGTTTCCCATGGTATCCAGTTGTTATTCATAAAGTCCAAGTTTCATGGACCACCTTGGGCCACCTTTTTTACTTCCCTTCAGCTTTTAATTCTTCACCCGTCTTGCCGCCGTGTTTGCGGAGAACGCAATTGAGTGCGTTGCCTTAAAATCAAATTTGAAAGCTAGCCTTTATTAGTACTTAATAAACCCAGTCCTTTCTTTCCACCATTGATAATCCAGTTTGCCATTGGAATCAAAACTCTGTGTGCCCCATCGATATTTCACCGGAATTTTCGTTGTTTTACTAAGCCACTTCCTGATTTCTGAATGACCATCAGCAAATGAAAAAGAACATCCCCCACCGTGGTGCGATGCAGGAGTATCACCCCATTGTCCACGATTTGGATCGTTAATAAAGTAGCCGTCATTAATGGAATCCGGATGCTCGTCAAGAGTAACCCACACATTACCAGGGCTAGGCACATCGGAGACCTTCATGAATTGCCGGAAGCCCTGGAGTAAGGCATTGCGCCCGCGAACCGTCGGATCACCCTTGTTCATTGAGTTGAATCGGCCGAAAAATGCATTCATCACATTACTGCGTAAACGACCAGGGTAACGCCTTTGCTTCTGTGCTGTGCTTAGATATTTGTCCGCAGGGCACTTGTAAATCCCAAACGCGGATGCGGTGTAGCGGGCCAAAACCCCATTTTGTACCCAGGCACGGTTAGTGACGCTTTGATCCGCAACGCCTCCGCCAGCTCCCCAAGTCATAACGTTATTGACCCAATTATCGTATCGTTTGCTGGAGATTGATTGAATGGTTTCACTGACCCCAAAGTTATTACAAACTCGGTCATTGAAGTCTGTTGCGTAGAGATGCCAAGCCTGCATCAATTGGCGACAATTATTTAGGCAAGCAATCCCTTGTCCCTTTGACTTGGCCTTCGCCAACGCAGGAAGCAGCAGACTGGCCAAAATTGCAATGATTGCGATCACCACCAGAAGCTCAATGAGCGTGAAAGCATTGCTTTTATTTTTTGTTTTCATTCAAAAGTTCAGATGGATTAAATAAGGTTACCTTTCCCACGTTTTGATTTCATGGTGAGCTAATCTTCAACCCGTTGAGAACAGTTTTCAAGGCGTTTTAACTGCTGCCGCAGAAAGATTTCATTTCCCTTCAGCTTTCAATTCTTCACCCGTCTTGCCGCCGTGTTTGCGGAGGAGGTCGGCGGTTGCATGGTCACCGTTAATCCCGGTCCAATCTAATGGAGTCCATCCATTCGGCTTATTCTTCGCATTCACATCCGCACCTTTGGCAATTAGTAGTGCGGTTACTTCCTTGTGGCCGAAACCAGTCGACCAAAGTAAAGGAGTGTCTCCATACAAAGCATCCTCCGCATTCACATCTGTGCCAGAAGCCAAGTGCTGTTCTACGGCTTTGATGTTTCCTTCCCAAGCAGCCTCGTGAATTGAAATTTCGGACTCTTCAACCTTGGCTGTCGGCGGTTCTGGTTTTACCTCTCGGGCAGGGTCAGTGCCTTCGTTAGCTGAAACTGTCTTTGGTGGTGTTGGAGGCTTTGCCGACTCGGCAGCTATAGGTTTCGGAGTCTTGGTTTCTTCGGCTTGCTGGGGTTTCTGTTTTTCGGTCTGCGGCACTGGGGTGGCCTCGGATTCTTGCGCTGGCTTCCCATACCCCATCAATGGCAGGGCTGCGATAGTTATGGTTAGTAGAGGTTTCATAAGCCTGCAAGCAGCCAAACGATAGCGAAACGCCTCAGGTGTCACAATGCCTTAACTGACATGGTGGCGCCGTTGGACAGGGTTCGCCGGCAATGTTGATTTGCAGGGTTTCAACGACGGCCACGCCGAATCCTAGACGCACGAATAAATCAGCTCGGACGGGACCCGGTTCGGACGCGCACCGACAGAAATTTGAGCATTGGAACCCTCTGCAAAAGCGAAAAAACTGCAGTTAACAATAAGTGATGTTGATCCTGTCGATCTTGATGCCTTCATGCCATAAAACGCGGGCTGCGCGCTTAACTGTCAATTAATTGCCATCTAACCAGCATTTTTTGTAACTAAATTCCATTTTGATGAGTTTAATGTGCAGTGAGGCTTATGAATACGATAATTAAATCATTGTCATTGTTGGTGGTAACTGCGGTTTTTGCCAGTGTTACCGTGGATGTTTCGGCCCAGGAGCGTGATCGCAACCGTGATCGTGGGGAAAGAGGTGGTGATCGTGGGGAAAGAGGTGGTGATCGTGGGGAAAGAGGTGGTGATCGTGGGGGAAGAGGTGGTGATCGTGGGGGGTTTGACCGATCTCAAATCATGGAGCGTATCATGGATCGATACCGTGAAAACCTCGGTTTTTCCGTTGCCGAGTGGAAGGTGGTCCAACCCAAGGTTCAGGCTGTTATGGACAACCGCATCTCCGGTGCATCCGGGATGATGAGTATGTTTGGTGGCAGTCGCAGAGGCCGTGGCGGCGATTCCTCCACTGAAAAGACTCCGACCAGTGAACTTCGCGATCTTCTGGAAAAGGATGACGCCTCCAAGGGGGACATCAAGGCAAAGCTCGCCGCCTACCGCGCGGATCGTAAGGCTCGCGAGGCGAAACTCAAGAAAGCCCAGGAAGACCTGCGACAGTTATTGACGATAAAGCAGGAGGCTCAGGCGGTTTTGGCGGGGCTTTTGAACTAAGTCATTCCCTGCTTTACAAAAAGGAGCACTGCTGTTGAGCCAGCTGTTACAACGGTTGGTTGATGGTCGCAGTCTCTCGGCGCTGGACGCGGAGAGACTTGCAGCATTACCCACGTCGGAATCCCAGGCAAACCTGTCTTCGGAAGGGGCCGCTCTGCAGTGGCTGGCAAAGGAATACGGGCTTGAATTCTCGTCCCTTGAGTCGCTCGAGATTGAGCCGGACGCGATCTCCCTGTTTCCGGCGCGTATCCTGATCAAGGAGCAACTCCTGCCACTGCGGCAATCCGCCGAGGGAGTTGAGGTGGCCACCAGTCGCTTGTTCGACCCACAGGGATTGGAATCGCTGAAGGCGTTGAGCGGCCTGAACATAAAGCCGGTTCTTGCCACCTCGGAGTCCATTCAGCGGGAGATCAAAAGTCGCCTCGGGGTCGGGGCAGATACCATCGATACCCTGAAGGATGATGCAGCATTTCAGGTTGTTGATGAAGGCGATCTGGAAGAGACAGATCTCGATCAGGCTGCCGGGGATGCCTCGATCATCCGCTTTGTAAATCAGGTATTGAGTGATGCCATTGAAATGCGGGCGACGGACATTCACCTTGAACCTTTCGAGAACGAACTCCAGATTCGTTATCGTGTGGATGGCTTGTTGCTTGATGTGCCAGTGCCGAACGAGATTAAGCGCTTCCAGCCGGCAATTGTTTCCCGCATCAAGATTTTGAGCCATCTGGACATCGCCGAGAAACGATTGCCTCAGGATGGCCGCATCAAGCTAAGGGTCAAACGTACCGAGGTCGACGTTCGTGTCTCCATCATTCCCATGTTGCATGGCGAAGCGGTAGTGATGCGGTTGCTGACGCAGGACAACACCGTGCTCAGCTTGGACAATCTTGGCATGGCTGACAAAGAACGCAGTATTTTCCGCAAAATACTCGGTATACCTCACGGCATTTTTCTGGTCACCGGCCCAACCGGTTCAGGCAAGACGACCACGCTTTACACCGCCCTTAGCGAGATCAACGACATGATCCGCAAGATTGTGACAGTGGAGGATCCCATCGAATACCAGGTCAGGGGCATCAACCAAATCCAGGTTTCAGAGAAAACCGGACTGACTTTCTCGGTGGGACTGCGTTCGATTCTGCGACACGATCCTGATGTGATCCTGATCGGCGAAATTCGTGACCAGGAAACAGCGCGTATTGCCGTGCAGGCTTCGCTGACGGGCCATCTGGTTTTTTCAACACTGCACACAAACGATGCTCCTAGTGCTCTGACTCGTCTGGTGGACATGGGGGTTGAGCCGTATCTTGTTGCCTCGTCGTTGGAGGGTGTCCTGGCCCAGCGCTTGGTGCGTGTCCTTTGCCCCA
>Ga0310121_10005886_pt1 | contig 10431 bp, 9 predicted proteins | sample CB27_Tmax_986_MG_FD_203504 | JGI IMG/M metagenome (GOLD analysis project Ga0310121, IMG submission 203504) | Marine microbial communities from Western Arctic Ocean, Canada - CB27_Tmax_986 | ecosystem: Environmental > Aquatic > Marine > Oceanic | place: Canada: Western Arctic Ocean | collected... | reverse complement strand
TAAATACAACTTCTTCATCACTCAAGTGACGGGAGACTTCGACGGCAAGTAGCTCCTGAATCCGATAGTCAGCAGACATTTAGGAAACCTCCTTGGGTCGCTGGATAGAGAATAGGCGTTGAAGGCCAATGAGGTCTAAATATTGGTAATGATCATCCACCTCGAACACATAGCGTTTCAGGAACTCGTTAAATGTCTCGGGCGACTTCGCATATTCCTGGTATTTTGATAAAAACTCTAAGTCGTAGTCATATCTACAATCGCAGGCCGTGGGATGCGCTCCGAATGGCAGCTCAACCACGCAATCAACGAAAAACTTAGGGAGGATTGTGAGTTCTGGGTTTTGATAAATTGCATCTTCACTAACCACTTGTTCAACTGAAACAATGACTTTGTTAGCCGATTTCGCGATTAGTGTATCCACTTCGTTATCAAGCTCACGCTTGGGGTCGAGCTGTACATTTCCATGAGCATCGGCGGTATGTGCATGAATGATCGCGACATCGGGAGTAAAAGCGGGCAGCACACAATACGGATCGCCTGTATAAGGGCAATTCATAAACTTTATTTCCTCATTATGCTTTGGTAAATCCGACCCCAAGGGTGTTTTTGTGGGTACGAAACTCCATCCCATACTTCCGGCACGGAACGCGTCGATAGCCGTACTTTCGGAATGTTCAAAGACCTTTACTTCTCCTGATTCAACAGCTCTACGGAAGTTGTGCCCTAGTCCCAACATGGCCATACCAACGTAAGCCGTCTTGACTGCCTTGACACAACCGGCACCTATTAGCAGATCCATATCGACTGCGTTATTCCAACCAAGCAAGGTCAGATCACGTTTGTTCTGGCGAATCATCTCGTAGATCACAGCCATCGGGTGACGCCTAATCAACGAGCCTCCGACACCCACGGTGCTGCCATCTTCTATGAGACGAACTGCATCTGCAAGCGAAGCTCTCTTATCTTTCTTGACCGGGGTCGGGCTTATTGTCGTGGAGGTATTCGATGTAGCCACTAGATTCCTCCTTGTCGTGGCCTCGTAGTGAGAATATCCAACATGACCTCAGAAGGGTTCCGTCCAAACATTGTCAGATGGATCAATGACGACATCAAGCAAGTAGGTAACATTGGAATCAACAGCCTCTTTCAACGCAGTTGGCAACTCGGTGGGGTTTTCTACGCGGCGACCCTGGGCCCCAAACCCACGAGCGATTTTTGGGAAGTCGATATCACTGAAATCTACTCCCAGGTAGCGGCCTCCAAAATAAGTAAGCTGCTCCTGCTTGATATTACCGTAACCAAAGTTGTCCATGAGTATGATCACAACTGGTGCCCGTTCTCGAACTGCCGTCTCAATCTCGCTTATGCACATTCCCAACGAACCGTCCCCAATCACACACGCCACCGTTCGATCGGGTCGTGCCAGCTTTGCGCCAATGGCAGCCGGAAGAGCAAAGCCCATATTGCCAAAGCCAACCGGTTTCATATAGGTTCGTGGTTCATAGACTTCGAGAAGGTTCGTCCAAATGCCCGGATTGCCAGCTCCGCCAACAATGATGGCGTCGCGCGGAAGACCTTGACGCAGAGCCTGCATCAAATACTGCGGCTTGATGGGTTCAGTGGTACTCAGTTCGGGTGGAAAAATCTCACTTTTCCAGTCGTCTTGCTTTTTTCGTAGCTGTGTAATTCGGGAACGTCGCGTCTGTTCAAGAACGGCATCTGCCTTGGAAACGGCCGAGGTCAACTGTCTCGCAACAGCCCCGGCATCGCCATTGATGCCGACGGCAAACGGATAATGTCGCCCTATCATCGCTGAGCTCAAGTCAATTTGAATTACATTCTTAGGTAATTCAACCGTCCACCGAGAAGTCGTAGGAGCATTAAGACTATTACCTATCACTACGAGAACGTCGCTCTCGGCAAGCACCTGTTTGGTCACTCTCGTTCCATGCCGGCTCAGCGAACCAAATGCCAAGGGATGGTCCGCGGGCACGGCGCCAATGCCATTGTAGGTAGTCAACAAAGCTGCATCGATTTTTTCAGCCAGTCCAACCACGGCATCACTCGCTTCTGAGACCAACACACCACGCCCGGCCCAAATTGTCGGTGACTTTGCAGCAGAGAGCACTGCAGCTGCTTTTTCGACCTGATCAAGATCTCCTTGAACGCGCCCTTCTGTACGGTATTGCACTGGGTCAAGTGGTACAAACTCTACTTCCTCACTTTCAAGAATCTCCCGAGTAAAATCCAAGTGCACTGGACCGGGTGAATCACCTAACGAACGTCGAAACGCCTCTCTTACAGCATGGGGGATACGGTCGATCTCTGTGATCAACAGCGACCACTTCGTTAAGCTGCGCAACAATGCAATGTGATCAGCCTCTTGGGCATCATCCCGTGCCAAGTCACGGCCACGGTTGTTTGCCGTAATTGCAATAACAGGGCTCGAATCGTGTAGAGCACCTCCTACGCCAGTCAAAAGGTTAGTTGCACCCGGACCGGTCGTAGCCAAGCAAACACCTGGTTGTCCAGTAGCTCGGGCGTAACCGTCAGCCATATGAGAAGCTGCACGCTCATCGTGAACAGTAATGAACCGTATTTCTGGTGTGTGGTAGAGGGCATCCATAATGCCTAGTGTCTGTCCACCCGGTACGCCAAATACGAATGGAACTCCCTCTCGTTTCAGACAGTCGACAATCGCCCCTCCTCCTGTTCGCTTGATTTTATCCACCAAGAATAGTCCTTCCTATTTTCTCGAGATATAGATTCCGTCGGGATCAATTTCTTCCCGTAATAATCGCAATTGCTCTGGAGTCGGTGCCGGTGTTTCCTTGATCGGTTCAGTGACAAGTAGTTCAAATCCAGTGTTTTCCTGCACATGAGCAAGTGAAACACCCGGATGAAGTGATTGCAATTCCATGCGTTTAGTTTCATCGTCAAAACCCATAACGGCGAGGTCAGTAACAACCCGCACTGGCCCGGCACCGCGAAGGCTTGCGCGTTCTCTGGCTCCGGGGCCATCTAGATGACCGGGCGTGGTGATGTACTGAACACGCTCGGGAAATTTACGTAACTGATGGGGCACTATAATGACAACCCGCTTAGCCAAAGAGGCTATATCATTCGCTCCTCCACTGCCAGGCAGGCGAACCTGGGGTTTGATGTAGTTTCCAATCACAGTTGAGTTGATGTTTCCGTACTGATCAACCTCAGCTGCAGCAAACTGAGTGCGTAGTAAAGACCAGCCGCCTTGACACAGTTGGACATCAAGCGAAAATCACCCACGCCAGTTGCCAAATCACGTGGAAATGCGTCAATGATGCCTGATTCAAAAAAAAGTGAGGCGCTCGGCGCATGTGTCCTCTTCGCTAAGTAGGAGGCAATCATAGGAAGGCCAGTGCCGATGATTGCCACTTCACTGTCTCTAATCTCCGAGGCAGCGGCTACGGCCATTAATTCTTCTCGTGTGAATTCTACAGTTGCCATATCGCAAACCTGTCACACCCATACATGAACTTCCGTCAGTAACCCAACTTCGGATCAGCACGAAGTGCCATCAACTGACGGATACCAATTTTTTTGAGATAGCCCCAGAGATCCTGTACCCCGTAAACAAATTCATTTAAATACGTCTGGAAGGTTTCGGGCGAGTGCGAAGCCTTCCAGTACTGTCCAATGTGGCTATCGTCTTGATTGTAGTAACGGAACATTCCACCTGGGTGAGCACCGAACGGAACTTCCACCACTGCATCCACCAGAAAACTCGGTAGGATCGTAAACTCAGACTTCCTCATGATCTCAGCACTAGAAACAATCTCTTCTACCGATACAATCACGTGCTTTGCCGCGCGCGCTTGTTCTTCAATGATTGAACTGGCTCCAAAAATCTGCGTGTTGCCGGATGCATCGGCCCGCGAAGCATGAATAATGGCGGCATCGGGCTGAATGGCACGAACCGCGATGTACTCTTCGTCGGTGAAGGGGCATCGGACGGTTCTGTATTTGTCTTCATCAAAGGTTGTCACGTTTAGAAGATCTGTCCCTGCCATAACTTTGAGCGGCAAGTAAGAAACACCAAGTGCTGTGGCCTGCAATCGCGAAGTAATTCCAAAATGGCTGTAGTCTTCCACTTCTATACGACCTTCTTGCACACCACGAGAAAAGTTCATACAGCGGCCGTACCCCTCGAACATGTAGTTTGAAAGTCGCGCCCGGCGCAGAGAACCTGCACCCGCCAAAAAATCAGCTGCCCAGCACTCACCCATAGAAGTCAAATCAATGTCTTTCTTGCCTTGCCGGATCATCTCATGCACCATAGCCATCGGTGTGAGTGAATGCGCGAAACCCCCCATGGTTAAATTGCTTCCACTGGCAATCGTCGTCACAGCTTCTGCGACAGATATAACCTTACTGGTTGTTTCTGAGTGTTTCACGTCAGCGGACCTGCACTTCTCGATCTCAATCGTTGCCACAAATTAAACTTCTGTACTGAATCGCCGCACTAACCTAAGGTTAAGTGACCCAGTAAGAATCTAGGCAGCATTCTGCACCCAACGGTAGATCAAGACCATTTCTTTCGATACTTCTATCCTACTAGAGATTAGAAAATCTCAAAAACTCCTTACTTAAAAAGCATTTGGGGTAAGTACGTAGGCGAAGAGCAAGCCTAGCAGGCCAGCAAAAATAACGTAATATGTCATTGGCAATATAGTGCGTCGAATCAACAGTCCCTCTTTGCCGACCAAGCCAACCGTGGCACTGGCTGCCACAACGTTGTGTACCGTAATCATATTTCCAGCGGCACCGCCAAGTGCTTGCAAACCCAAGATTACTAAGTGAGACACACCAATGCGATCGGCCACACCGTATTGGAACAAGCTGAACATCAGATCACTAACTGTGTTACTGCCTGCCACAAATGCACCTAGGGCACCAATGATCGGAGCAAAGAAGGGCCAGGTTCCCTGCGCTATATGGGCAACAAACTCAGCCAAAACTATCGGCATACTAGCCAAACCTGATTCATTTGTATCAGAGTCGATAAAAATGCGTACCAGTGCCACTGCAAAAAGTAACGCTAAAGCCGGACCAGCCAGCATCCGTACGGCATCACCCCATGCCTTTTTGAGTTCCGTGGCTCGCATGCGGTGCAGTAATGCCGTGATTAGTGAAACAGTCATGAAAATTGTGCCTGGAACATATAGAGGCTGAAAACCCTGTGACAGCGGTGTCCCTAAAATATTCGACCAATTAAACTGCACTGAGGTCAGTAGTTCTTTGAACGGAAGGCTAGGGAGTCTCGTAAGCACAAGCAAAGCCGCTACCAGGACGTAAGGGAACCAAGCACGAACAAGAGTCATATGTGAACGCTCTTCGCCAACATCAGAACAAATAACACCCTTCCAGTCTGCTTCCCAATCTTTTTCTGGTGGAAACTCCCACGGTGCACCTTCAGGTAGAAACAATCCGTTTTTGACTGCAGTAATCATCAAGAACAACCCAATAAGTCCACCGATGAGTGAGGGAAACTCAGGCCCCAAAAATACACCGAGTAATACATAGGGGATGGTAAAACATAGCCCGCCAAAGATAGCCAGTTTCCAAATCACAAGCCCCTCACGAAAGGTTCGATTGGCACCAAAGAAGCGTGTCATCATACAGCAGATAATCAGAGGAATAAAGGTCCCTATGATGGCATGTGGAATTGCAGTGAAGACGCCTATGCGGTTTATGAAATCCGGATAAGTCATACCCGCAGCCGCAACCGCTTCTTCAACGTGAGTAACATTTAACGATTCAGCCATCCCAACCAAAATCGGTGTTCCTACCGCCCCAAAACTAACTGGTGTACTCTGAATGATCAAAGTTGTCATCACCGCCGCTAAAGCTGGAAAACCCAAAGCCAGTAGGAGCGGCCCAGCAACAGCAGCCGGGGTGCCAAATCCCGCAGCGCCTTCAATAAAGGAGCCAAACAGCCAAGCCACAATTATGACCTGTACGCGGCGATCCCGCGAGACATCCATGAAACCGCGACGTATAGTTGCCACCGCCCCACTTTCCCTAAGTGTGAACAGCAGAACAATCGCTCCAAAAACAATCCATAACAACGTTCCAGCTATAATCCACCCTCGCAATGTCGCAGCCATAGCATGGATCCAAGGGACCTGCCAGAACCACAATGCAGATGCCAAAGTCATAACGTAGGCAACTGGCATGGCACGAGTAGCAGGCCAGCGAAGAACAACCAGAAAAAACATCACTGCCAGAATTGGCAGAACTGCAACACACGCACTTAAACTGGATAGCGTACCCACAACTTTATCCCACACACCAATACTAACTGGCTTCGTTCTCTAATACAGAGAACGCCACCGTTTCGAGAGGTTAACTGGACAAGAGCACAAAGTCAACCACAAAACAGGCTGATCCAGGCTTCTACGGCGACTAATTTACCGACAGTGGAAACTCGCAGAAGCAACACGCACATCCTACATATTGTGGAAATCCCTAGATCGACCTCATAAAAACAACTCAAACAAAACATTCGAGCAGTGAACAAGATCGAGCCATATCAAGGATCTGGACTGCTATAGTAGGGATCCGTCGGCAGGAGTAATGAGATCAAGGAATTATCGGAAGAATTTTTTAGTTTATGGCAACGGATCGATTACAGACTCTCCTGAAGTTTGTGGAGCAGAATCCCGATGATGCATTCGTCCGTTACGGACTTGCTCAGGAGTACGTTAGTCAAGGGCAACTCCAGAGTGCTGTAGAGGAATTCAGTAGGCTGATTGAGTCTAATCCAAGTTACCAAGCCGCTTACTATCACGGTGGACAAGCCTGCTTGAAGATGGGCCGTAAACAAGAAGCGCACGATTGGTTTCGTAGGGGGATAGAACTAGCTGGGCGCACGGGTGACAACCACGCCCGCGACGAGCTAATGGCAGCTCTAGAGGAAAGCTCCTAAAAAACACCAGCCGCACGAGCAACGCATCAAGCCCGTTGACACGCTCTGTGCCTTTGTAAAATAGGGTCTATTGCCTCTAAGTCAAGAATGTAATGAATACACCCTGGGGAACAATCGCCATTTCGGATGCCCATGTGCACTTTTTCTCGCGCAGGTTTTTCGAAGAACTCGCAAAGCAAAAGAGCGCCCCAGGAAAGCCCGTTACTGCCGATTTAATCACCAAGACGCTAGGTTGGGAGCTACCCCCTAGCAACAACGCCGATCTGGCGGAGCGCTGGGTTATCGAACTCGACCGACGAGAGGTCTCTCACGCCGCGTTGATTGCAAGCGTTCCTGGCGACGAAGACTCTGTGGGTGATGCTGTGCAAGCATTTCCCGACCGCATAGACGGCTATTTCATGATTAACCCGTTGGCTCCCGACGCTGTTGAACGCTGCCGACGAGCGGTTAACACCCTTGGCTTATGCGGCATTTGTCTCTTCCCGGCGATGCACCAGTTTTCAGTCCGTGACAAAAGCCTAGAACCTATTTACCGAATTGCGGCTACCACTCCAGGTACAGTCGTTTTTGTCCACATGGGTGTTCTGAGCGTAGGCGTTCGGCACAAGCTGCAACTACCTTCAAAATTCGACATGAGTTTTTCAAACCCAATTGAACTTCACACAGTCGCTCTCAATTATCCGCAGGTTCGATTCGTGATACCTCACTTCGGTGCGGGGTACTTTCGTGAAGTATTAATGCTCGGTGATCTAGTGCCAAATGTCTATCTCGATACATCAAGCAGTAATTCATGGGTTAAATATCACACTCCGTCGATAGATTTGAGTGCTATCTTCCGACAGGCATTCGACGTTTACGGAGCAGAAAGGCTCTTGTTTGGTTCAGATTCATCGTTCTTTCCGCGTGGCTGGAATACCGAGATCTTTCATGCGCAATCGGCAGCACTCAAAGAACTCAACATCAGCGCCGAGGATGCCCGTGCAGTTTTCGGTGAAAACCTTCGGAAGCTACTTAGCAAAAAGTAAAAAATAAAGACGGTGAAGTACTCCCTTACTATTTGCACGGCTTTAGCCTTACTGACCAGTTGCTCGTGGAATTCACCACCAGAAATCTTCTCTCATCCCTACACAGTTAACACCTTCGGTAACGGGTTAAAACTGGTCACTGTCAAAACAGGCTACCCAAACATAGTTGCGCTCTACGTCGTCGTGCAGGTAGGTTCACGCAACGAGGTTGAGCTGGGACGATCCGGATTTGCTCATTTGTTCGAGCACATGATGTTCCGAGGAACTGAAAAATTTCCCTCTGAAAAATGGGATCAAATAATACAAGCTGCTGGTGCTGCCACCAATGCATATACCACTGACGACCGTTCTGTATACCATGCAGTGTTTTCAAAAGAGGATCTAGAATCGATTCTCGAACTAGAAGCGGATAGATTCCAGAACCTCACTTATACCGAGGAAGTTTTCCGTACTGAAACTCGCGCGGTCCTAGGTGAATACAACAAAAATTTTGCCAACCCACTGCGTAGGCTCACTGAAGCCGTACGAAATGAAGCTTTCACTGCGCACACCTACAAACACACCACTATGGGCTTTCTTTCCGATATCGAAAAAATGCCCGAGATGTACGATTATGGGTTGCGGTTTTTTGATCGCTATTACCGTCCCGAATACACGGTAATAGCCGTGGTGGGAGATATCGACCACATCGAGACAAAAGCTCTAGTCGAAAAATACTGGGGAGCTTGGAAGCGTGGTTCCTACCAGGTTGAGATTCCAGTTGAACCTCCACAAACTAAAGCCAAGAGACTCAATGTCGCTTTCCATGCACCGACCCTCCCTATGTTAGGAGTTGCATTCCACGCCGCGGCCTACGACGACGAACAGGTCGATTCTGCTGTGCTCGATCTTATTTCCCACTACGCATTTTCAGAGAACTCGGAACTATATAAGCGCTTGGTCATCAAAGAACAAAAAGTTGACACTCTTCATGCAACCTACTACGACCACCGTGACCCATACCTATTTTCAGTAATATCGCGAGTGAAAAACAGAGAGTTTCTCCCCTATGTCGAGAAACAAATTTTAGCTACCTGTCGCGGACTCCAGCAAGAACTAGTACCAGCAACGAAATTAGAAATTGTTAAGTCCCATTTGCGCTACCAGTTTGCCTTGGGAATGAATTCCTCCGCAGCCATTGCGGACACCCTGGCCCACTTTCTTGGGCTTCGAGCTACACCTGCTACCATCAACAAGCGCTACGCCCTTTATCAAGGTGTTACCCCTAGGGAAATCCAACGCGTAGCCCGTGAAACATTCACTTCCAAGCGGCGGACCATCGCCATTCTGACCCATGAGCCCAATACGACCAATGCTGACCCTAAGAAAGCAGATTCACAATGAATGGCCTTTCGAAACCTATCTTCTCCACCGCTCTGCTGGCACTCTTACTTCTTGAGGCAGTCAGTAGTCTCTCAGCTGGGCCAAATTTATTAGAACAACCAAGCCAGTCTCCACTTGTGAACTTCCGCATTGCTGTACACTCAGGAGCCGCGGCAGACCCTGAAGACAAGGCGGGTCTTGCCGCACTCACCTCGGCTTTAATCAGTAAAGGAGGCACCAAAAAGTTGTCCTACGACGAGATCGTAGAAGCACTTTTTCCAATGGCAGCATCGGTGGATGCACAAATCGACAAGGAAATGTCAGTATTTCATGGAACTACCCATCGGGAAAATCTCGGTTCCTACTACGACATTCTACGAGCAATGCTACTCGAGCCAGGGCTAAGGAAAAACGACTTTCAAAGACTGAAAGACGAGGCTATAAATTTTTTGCGTACTACCCTGCGCAGCGACAATGAGGAGGAATTAGCCAAGGAGCTACTGTATCAAAGGATTTATGCTGGCCACCCTTACGGTAATCACAATGTCGGCTCCGTTTCAGCACTGAAAGGGATCACCCTAGAGGACGTCACAAAATTCTATGAGAAACACTACACAAGGGAAAACATCACAATTGGGATCGCGGGAGGCTACCCGAAGAATTTCCCAAAAACAGTCAAAGAGGATTTTTCTAGGCTGCCCGAAGGTCGACCTAAAACTGTCATTTTACCCCAGCCTAAAACTGCTTCCAGATTGCGTATCAGCATCGTCAAAAAAGATACACGTGGCACCCACATTGTACTTGGGTTTCCAATTGGCGTAACCCGCGCTTCCGCTGATTGGCCAGCCCTCAAGTTGGTGCAGTCTTACTTCGGGCAACACCGATCCAGTAAGAGTCATCTATTCCAACGAATACGAGGAATTCGTGGGATGAACTACGGTGATTACGCTTACATCGAATACTTTCCGCGCGGGATGTTTCGCACTCAACCAGAACCAAATCTTGCACGTCATCAACAGATCTTTCACATTTGGATTCGTCCCGTCGAGCAACAAAATGGTATGTTTGGGCTCC
>Ga0310121_10005885_pt1 | contig 10435 bp, 7 predicted proteins | sample CB27_Tmax_986_MG_FD_203504 | JGI IMG/M metagenome (GOLD analysis project Ga0310121, IMG submission 203504) | Marine microbial communities from Western Arctic Ocean, Canada - CB27_Tmax_986 | ecosystem: Environmental > Aquatic > Marine > Oceanic | place: Canada: Western Arctic Ocean | collected... | reverse complement strand
GCGCTGGGAGGTTTGAAATCGGTGGCGATCACTGACGCGATGCAGACGATCATCATGGTCGTCGGGGCGCTGGTCTTCTTTTTTCTGCTGTGGAGCAAAGTCGGAGGCTGGAGCGGACTCGAAACGAGACTCGATGCGCACCAGCCAGGACTCGCCAACGAGCTGCTGCACATCGGAACACCCACAGAGAACGTTCCCGACATCGTCTGGGGCTGCTTCTCGTTTTTCATCATCGGATTCATGTACGCCATCGTTAACCATACACAGTCGATGCGGCTTTTCGGATCGCGCAGCGAGTGGGACCTGAGGATGGCGGTCGTGCCAGCTTCCGCAATTCTTCTGGTCACCACTTTCATCAACCTCATGGTGGGCATCATGGGACGCGGACTGTACCCCGAATTGTCTGCGTTGCCGCTTGACGAATCGCTTCAGAAGGGCGACTCCATCTATCCCTTGTTGATCAACGAAGTCGCAACCGTCGGCTTGAAGGGACTCATCGTGGCGGGGGTTGTCGCCTCGATCTTTTCGACGTTTGATTCCATCGGATCGACGCTTTCGTCGCTGCTGGTGCGGGACGTGTACGCACGTCTTGTCAAACGAGACGGCGATGATCGGCACTACCTGAGCGTGGGTAGATGGCTGACGCCGGTGATTATCTTCGGATCGTTCGGTTACGTACCGTTTATGGGTGGGGGCATGCTCCTCTACTATCTGGATCTGGTGGGAGCCTTCGTCGTTCCCCTGTTAACGATGTACCTGATGGGCAGCTTCACTCGCGTCCACAGAAGATCGGGTTCGATTGGCCTTATTTTGGGGGTCATCTATGGTCTTGGCCGGCTCGTGTGGCCCGACCTGTACCCAGGGATTCTCGCCGACAAATTTGCGGCGTACTTCTTCACCATCCTGGCCACTGCGGGAACCATGGTCATCGCATCACTCGTGATGGGCTGGCAGCCGCGCGGAGAGCTTCTTCACGAGGAACAATCCGGCTGGCTACGGCAGAGTCAACTGGAGGCGCGACAGCTTGCTATTTCCGAGGATAAATCTCGTAGCGACGCCCTGCCGCTGACCCTCGGAATTATTCTGATCGCCGTCGCCGTGGGGCTGGTTGTCCTGTTTTGGTAATAGAAATCCAAACGACCAGCGCAGTCGTTCGGATAGCTAGACACCAACCTGGTCGGCAAGCGGCGGCGCTGCCACCAGGCGACAGTTGGACCGCGGACCCGTCCGCTGCAACAGACACCCACTTTACAGGGCCAAACAGAGAATATTCCTGACACGGTCAACCGGTTCCCACTGCACATTTCTGGTCCTTCACCCCGGCAAGTACGTTGTCATGCTCAGCCCGTCACTAGCAAATCCTCTATTCATTTGTTTTTTTTTATTTTATCGAACCGCACCAACTACCATATAATTCGGAGGGACCCGTTGCCTCGGCCTCCTGACCAGCGTCGACAATAGCACACTTTCATATCTGCTCTTGCCAGGAAGAACTCGAATTCATGAACGCGTTCGTACTCCTCACCGCTCTCTTTGGTGCCGACTATTACGTCGAGGATTACCGAGCTGCCCACGGCACGGACCAGGCGACGATTGCAGCCGCCTTGAACGCTTCCTTACACGGAATCCCCTCTTGGAATGCGATTCACTTCGATGGCTCCAGAACTTATACCCTGCATGAGGAAATCGCCGCCTTTCAGGGACAGACTCTACGAGGGCACGGGGCAACGCTCCGGCGCGCCGATGAATGGAACGTCCGCTTGACACAACCAATCAACATTGGTGACACGGTCTTTCATGTGGATACGGTTCCACCCGATATTTTTCCAGGAGTCTTGATCACTCCCGTAGAAGCCACTGGAAACGGAGACCACGGGGATGGAGACACTTTCGGGGGCATGAGAGTGCAGTCGTTTGATGCGACTGCTGGTACCATCACCGTGAGGCACGCGGCCAGAAAAATCTTTTCAGTGAACTCCGGTATCTACAACGTGGATCCCATGGTCAGTACCTGGCAAGGGGGCGTGGTCGACAACTTTGTGTTCGACGGCAATCGTGAAAACAATGATTCACATGTTTCCTGGCTCTACGAAACCGCCGTTTACGTATGGAACGGTGGTGCTGAAATAAAAAACAACATCTTCAAGGAACTTCCCGGGCAGGGAGTTTACATCTTTAGTGGTGACGACACGAATGTGCATCACAATCTGTTCCACGACAACAACTCATCGGCCATACATTTTTCACGTACATATGAAGGTGGTGGATTAACTCATTTTAAAAATAACATGATCGTACGTTCGAACCAGGATGCTGAACGGGTTGGACACAGTGAAGGTGCCGTTACGATCAGTTATCGTAACGACAACATCCGGATCACTGACAACCTTGCTGTTGAAGTGAGTGAACCATTCATCGGAAACTTTGGCCCTTGGATGGAAAACTGGGTCGTGGAAGGAAACAAGCTGTACGACGTCAACGGAATGTTTTTTGGACGATTTCACTGGTCCGGTTTTGATCCAACAGGATTCGTCTTCAATAACAACATGTGCCAGGACTGCGGCCTGAGTGAATTGCAGGGTGAAACTCCCTATAACCAGAGCGGCTTTGATAATAGCTGGCAAGACTTTCAACTCCACGACAACGAAATCATCGATGGAACGGTATCGTTGACAGACGTTGGCAGTGGATCGATCAGCGGCCTGTCCCTCAAATCCTGTGGCATACAACTCATGGTCAACCATTCCTCCATTTCCATGGATGGAATCGAGACAACTGCCGCCTGTGACTTGAAACAGGACGGGGCAGCCAAGCTCTCCTATGACCCGGTGACCGGTTACACCTCTTTAAATCTTAACAACACACCGTTAGGTGAAATCTCTGATCTGCTCATCGTTCTGGATGACGGATCCCTGATCACTTCCCATAACCCTTCGTGGCTTCCGCCCGGACTGGATATCGAAACCGACATTCTCGTGGCGCGATGGTCAGACGTTGCTGATCACTATGGAAAACTTGCCAGGCAGAAGGCCACCGTTGCTGAACCTGGCGGAGGCTTGATGTGCGCCATGGCCTGCCTCTTACTGTTACTGAGTCCACGGGAGTTTCAGTCATGTCGTGCTGGATTTTTGTTCGGTGGACCCGATGTGGTACCCGTCAACCCGCGTTCTTCTTTCGGTTGCCTAACATTGATTCCGGACCGCTTGTGTCACTTTAAGATTTCCAAGTTGAACGACAGAACACAAACCGAACGGGCGGAGAAAACCACGCACACCCACTGAACAACGTCTTTCTCATATTGGTCGATGAGGAGCATGCCCGACCGGACCAAGATCCAGGTGACGGTGGTCGAACACCCGTTTGTTGTTTTCTGAGTCCCCAACAACGTTTTCCCTGAATCATGCCTTGTGACAAAATTATGTTATGAGACGACGTTCGTTGATAATAAACGCGAAACCGGGTTCCGCCGCGCGAACCCCGGATGATTTTGTCCTCGGTATTGGCCTTCTACACAACTCCTCGTAAGGCGACAGCAAGTACAATAGAAGAAGTCCCTCGACGTTTTTCGACCCGTTCAGTGATCACGATGTCAAGTCTGACACATCTCGTGTTACGTGAACATTTCTGGTTTCTCATGCGTCAGGTTTTGAACTGCCACTGTTCAATGGAACTATTCGAGAAATGAACAAACGATGAAGTTGATCATTGCCTGTACGATTGCCGCATGGTTCACCTGGATCCTGCCCGGCGGACAAACGTTGGCTTCCAATTGGGAACATCAAAGCTCCCCATGGGGGTCAACGCCAGACCCCGGCTGGGCGCTTGACTGGCCCACCGGCATGGCCTGGGCGCTGGGGCCGGGCGGCACGACGATTCGTTCTCCCATCGAGACGGCACAACCGACGTCACTGAGTTGGAGCATTGTTCCCGGAGGTACCGGGGATGCGGTGACTTCCGGCCGCTATACAGAGGACATTACGTCCCTTGGCGTGGCGGGCCTCTCGGGAATCACCGATTATCAGAACGTCCTCGGCGGAGTCATCGACGAGTGGGCAAGCGTGTGCGGGATCACCAACCTCGGTTACGTGGAAGAGGACGGATCCGTGCTGGTAGGCGGCGTTGGTGATACGAATGCTGACGGCTTTCAGCACATCACGGATCGCGGCCCCGCTGCAGGTGCCGGGCATGTCCGTTTCATGGCGTTTGATTCGAATTGGATCCCGCCTTCGAAGTATGCCCAGGCAACGTTTATTCCTGAACCCGGATCGCAGGTCGATAACATAGGCAACAATCGTAAAGCCGGGGACGTTCGGTTTCGCTCGGATGCGAGTATTTGGGGACTTGGCAGCGATTCGTTGCACTTCCGCAACATTGCGCTGCACGAAGTCGGACACGTCCTGGGTTTTGGCCATAACAGTATTTCCGATTCGGTGATGTCCTATCCCTACACCGAATGGAATCTTGGTACAGGCGATGTAGAGGGTGCAATTGCAATCTACAGCCGCGTCACCGTCCCCGAGCCGGACACCCTGATGCTGCTGTCTCTGGGATCACTCGGTTTGCTACGCAGACGTAAACAGGCTAAAAAACCTGTGTCAACGATGTGAACGGACTGACGCTTTCTAAAATGTTGGTCTGGTTTGCCACAACACATCTGCGCGTACAACGGTCCCGAGTTCCCGGCACGGGGCGTCCATCGCAGCTCCGATGTGCTCGCGCAGCCGGGTACAGACAACTGGGAGTCATCAACCTGATCACAGTTCGTGGATCGTGGCAAAGGCGTTGAACGCCATCGACCGCCTTTCGCCGGTTCCGCGAAACGGTTCTGAACCGTGTAGGAGCCAGCCGGGAAAGACATATAAGTCACCCACTTCCGGCTTGAAGCTGATCAACGTCTTGGACAACCACTGTTTGCCACCAGTTAGAAAGTTGATGTGGCCGGCCTGTCGTCCGGAAATGTAGGTGAGTGATTCCTCGTACGGTTCGTTGTCGAGTTGGGGAATCTTCAAGTAGAGGACCCCGGAAATGTCTCCCGAGTGAAAGTGAACCGGGCTGGGTGTCCCCGCATACTGACTAACAATCCAGAATGTCTCAAACATCACATCCTTGACAACGGTGTTTTCCACACCCGCCAGGTAGCGCTTGATAAGATTTGCAGTTTGCTGCGCAACTGAGTCCTCACCTCCCGAAACGACAACGTCTTCCGGCAAAATAAACTCCATGCTCTGATCCGAAGAAACGACTTGGTCCGCGTAACGGTTCACCTGCTCCACCAGAGATTCCGGCAAGCGGATCTTGGCGATCAGGGGACCAAACGGAGAATAAAAATCGATCGGAGGAGATCCCTGGCCGGTGAACGCAACGCCAGCCTCCGCTTCAAATGCCTTGAGCGATCGTGTTTTACTGTTCGCCATCTTATCGGTCCAATTCTCGGCCCAGGACGCCACTGGATTGTGTGCATGAGCCGGATCGAATCATGCAACACGTTAAGTGAGGTGGTTTCTTTTTCTGGATTTTTTTGCGATCGCTGACGGCATTCAAGGGGCTGCGGAGTTTTACAGACGAGTCAGTCAATTCTCGGTGGCACTGTCATCGACGAGCGGGCAAGTGTACCACGGATTGCCATCTTGGTGAATCGAATGAGTCAGGAATGGTATGGGTGAAAAAAAACAATGGGTGGACAACGGAGTACCAGACATCCTGACACCGCTGTTTGTTGTTCCCTGACCATCCGGGATACGACGCTAAATAACCAGGATGCGGTCATGAGTGTACCTAGTCCAGTGCGATGTCCGGTTCCCAGAGGGGCCGTTGCCGAGCTTCGTGAAAACCCTGGTTGGCGGGTTCCAGTCGCCAGATCTGGACAGTACGGATCGTCGTGGGAGCGCCAAAGGAATAGATGTACAAACCGTTTGCGGCCTCGTTATCCATGTGGACGGCAACCGCAGCTTGACGATCGCTGGCAAACAGTTCAACCAGATATTTATCGATGAAGATGTGCAGCACCAGGTCCTCATCCGCCGCCAGATCGGCGACAGAAAACGGCACTTCTGTCGTGCCGATACGACAGGTGCCGGTTTCCGGGTGCAGGATCAGGGGCAATCCCTGCTGGTCTTCACCGGCAAACAATTGGAACCCGAATCGTTTGCGCAGTGCCTCTGCCCTGTCAACCGTGATCTTGATTTCAAAGGCGTCTCCGTCAAGGTCGGCAATGCGGCGCCTGGCCATGCCACCATGTTTACACTCTGGCGGTGTTACCGTCAGCTCGGTCAGCGTAACCGGTTCACGGCGCAGGGACTCCAGTTCGCGCAGGGGCCTGATGCGGAGACTGCCATCTGCCCCGAGGCTTAACTCACGGGGTAGGGACTGGACCGTTTTCTTGTTGATCGACTCATCGAGCGTGGCGAACCAAGCCCACATCACACGGCGGTCGTCCGGTGTGAGCAGACTTTCGGGGGCAAACATGTCGGCATGACGCGTATCGTAGAGCGGCTGCTCCGGTCGCTGCCAGTTCATCCGCCCATGCACCTGTGGCACAAACTGCTCACGTTCGGCATCCCAATCTCCCAGATAATAGCGGCAGCCGAAAGGGTGGCTGATGCAGATCAACATCCACTTGTTGCCGAGGCGAAAAAAGTTGGGACAGGAAATATCTTCGCCAAAGGCGACCTCCGGCAAATCGTGTTTCAGAAAATCGCCAACAAAGGTCCAGGTCACGAGATCCTGTGACTTGAACAGCGGCGGATTCTGTCCACCGGAGATTGCGTAGTAGGTCCCGCCAATGAGAAAACAGTCCGGGTCCCAATGCAACATCTGCGCAGGCTTTCCATCTGCCATTTTTGGTTCTACCGGGTACGGCTTTTGCCATTCCGAGAGGCAGTTGTCTTTGGCAATGGCGATTTGGTTTCGACCAGAACCCTGACCGTGGTAGATCACGGCGGGACGGCCTTCCTTGGTAATGAATCCGGTGCCGCTGTACATGCCGTGGCCAGTGAAGGACATCTGGAGTTTGGTCGCCTGCCAGGTCCAATGCAGCATGTCCGTGCTTGTGACGTGCACAAAGCAGAAGGAACGGTTGTCCTGCCACGGATGTTGCAGGATGTAATGCAGGTGATAAGTACCATCCAGACAGAATGCCGCGTTGGGGTCACCAGGCACGCTGTCGCCACCCGGATGCATGAGATGAAAGTTCAGGGCCAGATCATCCGGCAAAACACTGAGGTTGTTCGCCTTATTCATGGGCAACACGGTCCGGGGCGGATGGGGGCGGCGGGCTCTTGCGTTCGTACATACCGCAAAGTCTGCAACTGGTCAATCGCACGACACACCTCTCCAACTCACCTGTTCTCGCCTTGGACCGGCCGCGTGAGAGACCATTCTTTACTGCTGTTACCGCGTGTGTGAATCCGAAGAATGTGTTAAACTTGCCGCTTCACCCGCTCCTCCCATAGCTGCCATGCTCGCCACCATCGGACCCGTTGACAGCGCCGTTATCCTGATCTATTTCGCGGTGATCGTCTGCATGGGTACGTTTCTGTCACGGCGGCAGAACTCGACAGAAGAGTATTTTCTTGGACGGCGGTCCATGCATTGGTTGGTCGTGGGCATCAGCATTCAAGCGTCGCTGATGTCGACCATCAGCTACTTGTCGGTGCCTGGCGAACAGATCAAGAACGGATTGATGTGTCACGCTGCATTTTTGGGCATGTTTCCCGCGATTGGTGTGATCAACTTCCTGGTACTCCCATACCTTTTGCGGATGCGCATCACAACGATTTATGAGATGCTCGAACGCCGCTTTAACCTGGCCGTTCGCATGGTCGGCATGTCCATCTTCATACTATTGCGCGTGATCTGGATGGGGCTGGTGGTTTACACCGCGTCCTTTGCGCTGGCCGAGATCACGGATTGGAATTTGTCGGCAATCGTTGTGGGCCTGGCGATCATCGGCACGGTTTACACCTGGATGGGCGGGATGAGGGCCGTGATGTGGACGGATGTGGTGCAGTGGTTTGTACTGTTCGGCGGCAGCCTGTTCTGCATCGGATTTATCATTTTCAAAACGTCCACTGGTCCGGCAGATTGGTGGCAGACCGCCATGACGATCCCCTACCCGGAACAGCCGTTTTTTGACCTGGATCCTCGCGTGCGGATCACCGCCTTCGGCATGATCGTACAAACATTTTTTGCCAAGATCTGCCTGCACGGTTCGGATCAAGTGGCCGTGCAGCGATACCTGTCGACACCGTCGTCGCGCGCGGCGGGCAAATCATTTCTCGCTTATGTGGCTTGTGGTATTGCTCTGCTGGTCGTGACCTCCGTGCTGGCCCTGGCTTTGACAAGTTACTCCCAATACAGCCTGCAAGGTGCCGCTTGGAGCGGACCGTCCGACGCGGACAAAATATTTCCCTGGTTCATCGCCCACTCGCTGCCGGTGGGCGTGCGGGGCCTGGTCATCGCGGGTCTGTTGGCCGCGGCAATGTCCAGTATCGACTCGGGCATTAACAGTCTTTCGGCCGTGGTGACTGTCGACATCTATCAGCGATTTTTCAGAACCGACGGCGACGATCGGCCGGCGCTGTGGGTGGCCAAGTTGGTAACGCTGCTGGCCGGCCTGCTATCGGTCGTGATGGCGTATGCCATGCACTTCCTGCATGATGAGCATCGCAACCTGTTTGAAGTGATGAACAAGTCCACCGGCGGTCTGCCGGGAACACTTGGCATGATCGTTCTGGCTGCGATCCTGCTGCCACGCTGCGGCAGTGCGACCCTGCTTGCGGGGGCCGCTGTCAGCATGACCTGCGGCTGGCTGATTACTTTCAGTGCCGAACTGTTCGGAGCCCACTGGGGCATCTCGTTCATGTGGATCATCCCGGCGGGGTGCGTTTCCGGACTGCTGGTGACGGCAGTTCTGACGTTGATCTTTCCTGACAGCCGCCATGAGAGTCCGTGAGCGCGGGGATGTTCAGCCAGACACGTTCATCGGGCGACAACGTTCATTGGGCGACAACGTTGCCTGGGCAGCGGGCACGCTCCCGCAACTATTCCAGATTCGCGTGCCGCGGAAACATGTTGTCGGCGGTCACGCCCTCCTGACTCATCAGCGACAAAATCAGGCAATCCAACAACACAAACAGCGACTGCTCAAACAGGCTGCCCATGGGTTGGATCGAGGTTGCCCCAGATTCCGCAAGCGGCGCTTTGGGCGAGGGGGCCGGAATCAGCACGACCTGGTCAGCCACGTCCGCAATCGGCGAACGTTCTGCCAGGGTAAAAAGTAAAATAGTGGCGTCCAGTTGCCGGGCACGATTGGCCATGCTGACCAGGCTTTCCGTTCGCCCCGATCCGGAGGCAATGACCAGTAAGTCATTCGCCCGGATGGCGGGTGTCGTCGTCTCGCCAACCATGTGAACCGTCTTGCCCAGATGCATCAATCGCATGGCGAAACCTCGCGCGCCCAGGGCGCTGCGACCTGCTGCTGCTACAAAAATCCGGGATGCGTTTTTCAGTCTCGCCAGAGCGCGCTCCACCTGTTCATCCGACACCGTTTCCAGGCAGGTAGAGATCTCGGCAGTAACCTGCGTCATGATGTCACGGGGTGTCGACATGGCCAGTAGCCGTTTCAATGATTCGTTTGAGTTGTTCTGCAGCACGACGTGCGTCGGGCGCTGTTGCGATTCCACCGCCAACCACAATGATATCAGCTCCCATGTCCAGCGCGGCCTGCACATTGTCCAGACCGATACCGCCGGCAATCGCCAAAGGACACTGTACGGCTTCCCGCACATCGTGCAAGTGGGCCAGGGGGTCGATACCCGTTCCCTGCACATCATACGCGGTGTGCAGACAGATGGCGTGTACCCCCATCTGCTCCAACTGTTGAGCTCTCTGCCGCACATCCGTCACGTGAATCATGTCAATCATGATCTGAGCACCATGCTCCTCGGCAGCCGTCAATGCTGCCCGGATGGTGATGTCATCCGCAACCCCCAGAACTGTCGCCAAGTGGGCACCACGCCGGAAGGCGCTGGACGCCTCCAGATGCCCCGCGTCGGCAATCTTGGTGTCTGCCAAAAATTGTCTGTCCGGGTAGCGCTCACGTAATGCTTCCAAAGCGGCCAACCCTTGTTCAATCAGCAGTGGCGTACCAATTTCCGCAATGTCAAAAAATGGATAGGCCGATTGGGCGAGTTGCAGTGCATCGTCGATGGTGGTGCTGTCGATTGCCAGTTGTAAACGTGCCATCCTGTGGTCCTTGGGGTAAGTGTTGCCCACTTGGGGGGTGTCGTTGAACGAAGGGAGAATGCGGTGTTTTCGGGATTGTTCTAGTGGAGTTCGATCCCGGGAATCCGGTCACGTGGCAATGGTATGGCGGACCCCCTGTAGTTGGCAGCGAGTGGCCCGATGGCGTCCTTGGCCGCCTGTGGCCAGAACT
>Ga0310121_10005884_pt1 | contig 10441 bp, 8 predicted proteins | sample CB27_Tmax_986_MG_FD_203504 | JGI IMG/M metagenome (GOLD analysis project Ga0310121, IMG submission 203504) | Marine microbial communities from Western Arctic Ocean, Canada - CB27_Tmax_986 | ecosystem: Environmental > Aquatic > Marine > Oceanic | place: Canada: Western Arctic Ocean | collected... | reverse complement strand
CGCAGCACGGAGGAGGTCGGAACATCCGAGACCTCGACCCAGGGTGTCTCCGACTTCGCGGTCGGTGTGAAGTGGGCGTTCTTCACTCCCGAGACGGGGCGCGCGCCTGATATGGCCGTCCTGGTTCACGCGGACCTGCCTACCGGGTCTGACGATTTCCAGGGCGACGGGACGCGGCCCTCGCTTCGGCTCGTGGCGGAATGGGCGTTGGAGGGTGATTGGGGGATCGGGATCATGCCTGGAATCGCTTACGATCGAGCGGGTGTTGAGCGCTTCACCTCGGGCATCTTCGGAGCGGTCGTTGGGAAGGGGCTCACCGAATCGCTCCGGGCATTCGTCGAAATCGCCTACGAACAGATCGCGAAAGACCAGTACGGCGGCACCGTCGGTTTCGTCGACTTTGGGGGCACCTTTCTCCTGAACCCGCGATGGCAGTTGGACGCGGCGGCGATCGTGGGAATCACGGACCAGGCCGTCGACTACGGCTTCACGTTGGGCCTGTCGGGGCTCCTCCCGCGGTAGGAGGGGGCGAAGAAGGCTACGGACGAAGCGAATCGCTAAACTACGTCTCATCCCCAACCGTAATCGCAGGTGGAAAAATGTGCCCCGGTGTGGCAGGGGCCACCCCCAAGACCGCATGATCAATTCCTGCCACAATCGCCACACCCCGGCCGAAGTTCACTACTACGAATATCGGGGTCACCAGCAACAGCGTGATCAGACCGCTGCCAAGGTCACCGCCCATAAACTGCGAGGCGGCCGTAGTGACGCCCATAACCGCCGCATTGACCCCCGCGAGCAACGGAAGATTCCACGGTGACTTTGAGGACTTTGAGCCTGAAGATGTCCAAGACAGTCTGGGCCTATACCAAACAGGCACGGGGGATGTCTGCTTGGATCGGGAGACGATGAGGCCCTACTCTGGTCCAATCTTTGAATTGGATCCTGACGAACGAGTTGTGCTGAAGACGGCAATTAGCGCCCCAGTACCTTCCTCTACCGGGGCACCACTCCGGCAGCGAGGCGAGTGAAAGAGAGCGAACGATACGGTGTTCAATCACTCGGCTCTGCGGTCACACTGATACCGCCAGCTGGGTCCAACGCGACCGATACATGCCATGGCCGGCAACACACCTCACAATCTTCAACATAATCTTGGGAATCTCCTCCGCTCGGATCGATCAGAAGTTCGACGATCTCACCGCACCATGGGCAATCGACACCCACCGAGTAAGGGTTGGTCCACTCTGGGTCGCCTTTGCCTAGCAAGTGACGAAGCTCCTCGAATATGCCCCCCCCTGATCGTCCGCAGTGGGGACGGTCATATGCCTCCATCTGTTACACTAGGGCTTGTAACCGCGATGTCGCTAGTCCTCAGCATTGCGCTTTTCTCTGTCAGTCACCACCCACCTCTGCCAGCGCACCTACCAACAGTGTTTCACTCGTCCTGAGTTGCGGGTCTGAGTGGGGCGGAGCAGAATGAAGGCATGTCCCCTCTGCGAAGACTTATCACGGCGATAAAGACCTTTTCTTTCTGAGGTTGTGGAAGAGTTGTGGTGGTCCCCTCTACGATTCCTCCTCATCCCTATCCCTCCGTACGCAATTTTTCTTGTCGTCATGGGCGTCGCCATGACGCTTCCATCACTCCTACGTGGTGTGGATAGGGTCCCAAATTGCTGGAGACACTGGGGCAATTGTTGCGCTGCTATGTGCGATGGGCCTGCTCTATGTCTGGAATCACATCTCCACTAAGAAAAAGAGCGAAGATTTTCTGGAGCGTATAAAACGCCCGGAGGGGGTTCCGGAAAAAATTCCCGAAGGGGGTCAATCTCCACAGGAAAGTGATCCGGGTGGTCGAAAGAGTGCTTCTCTTCGGTCAAGGCGTACCGCACATCAAAGGGAGGGTCAGGATCCACCTTCGCCGACTCCCCTTGAGAGTTACTGGCCGAGCGGTCAGCTAAATGAAAAGGGGAGTTGGCCGCGATCGCACACCAGGCGCTCTGGGAGCCCTCGGCGGCGGACCTTGCAGTCCAGGCACCGGATACTGTGTCGTTCGCCAAAAGCGGCTCCGGCTCGCGTAATACCCAGTTGTTCATAAATCGGTAGGACAACACCCTTTACGATACATGTTGTGCCGGCGGATTCCCTCCGGTCGGCAGGGTGGTGAGCGGAATGGAGGTCGTCGATTCCTTCTACGCCGCCCACGGAGAGGCACCCGTGATGTACCAGGACTCGATCATGGTCCTCGGCAACGACTTCCTGACCAGCGGTATCCGCGACTCGACACCATCGCGCGGACCCGATCCGCAGCACCCGGAGGGTAGCGATCTCCGCTACCCGAGCTCCTCCTCGGCGCGCTCCCACTCCGACGTGAGGTCGGCGACCTTTCTTTGAAGCGAGCTGCGCTCGGTCTCTAGGGCCTTCACCTCGTCTGCCGGTGTTCGTTCGTAGTACGTGAGCTCGCAGAAAACCTCATCGATTTTGGCCACGCGAGCCTCCGCCTCCTCTATGGAAGCCGCCAGCTCTTCCTGGCGCTTTGAGAGCTGCCTCTTTCGGGCCTTCGAGACGGCCCCGGCGGGCGTCGCCTTCCGCCCGTTGCCTCTCTCGACCTCCGAATCCGCAGCTCCATCCGTCCCTGAGCCGGTCCTCTTCCGCTTCTTCTTCTGTTTCTCAGTCTCCGCCTTGAGGATCACACGATCGGCGTCGAGGTGGTCGTCCCCGCAGAAGTGGACGTACTCCTCGTAGGTCCCGTGATAGTCGTGAATTTCTTCAGGCTTTATTTCTACGATACGCGTAGCCAAACGGCTCACGAACCAGCGGTCGTGCGACACCAGGATGAGGGTCCCCGGGAACGCCTTGAGGCCCTCGACAAGCGCCTCGATCGACTCGAGGTCCAGGTGGTTGGTGGGCTCGTCCAACACCAACACGTTGGGACGGGCGATCGATAATCGGGTGAACACCAGCCGTGCCGCTTCACCGCCGGAAAGCGCGCTCAAGCGCTTCTTGGAGTCGTCCCCGGAAAAGAGCATGAGCGCCATACGGGCTCGCACGTAGCCGATATCCCTGTCCGGACATGAATCCCAAACCCAGCCCTCCGCCGTATTGTGGGGAGGGTCGAACTGATCCCGGTGATTCTGTGCGAAATACGCGGGATGGGTCTCGTACCCCCACTCGGCCTCGCCCTGATCGGCTTCGAGCTCGCCCATGATGATCTTGAGGAGGGTGGACTTGCCGATACCGTTCGGCCCCATGATCGCCAGCCGTTCGCCGCGCTGCACCAGGAGATCCACACCATGGAGCACCTGGTTATCACCAAACGCCTTCTTCACCCCTTTGATCTTGAGGACGTCACGTCCGCTGTCTCGGACCTGCTCGAAGCGGAAGGTCGGATAGCGGCGGGAGCTGGATGCAAGCTCTATCAACCCCTCGGCTTTCTTCTCGATCATGCGGACCCTGCTCTGCGCCTGGCGGGCTTTGCTCGCCTTGGCGCGGAAGCGATCCACAAACTTCTGGTGATGCGCGATCTCACGTTCCCTGGCGGCGATTCCCTTTTCCCGGCGCTCTCGCTCGGCCTGCTTCGCCCGGAGAAACGTGGTGTAGTTTCCGTGATAGAGGATCACGGACTCGTAGTCGACGTCGAGAATGTGCGTGCAGACGTTGTCCAGGAAGCGGTGATCGTGGGAGATCACGACTACGGGCCCGGTAAAGTCCCGTAAGAACATCTCCAGCCATCGGATCGAGAGGATGTCGAGGTGGTTCGTCGGCTCGTCGAGGAGCAGGACATCGGGATCAGCGGCCAGAACCTGTGCGAGCAACACGCGGAGCTTGAATCCGCCAGACAGCGAGGACAGCGGATCCTGGTGAATGTGGCCCGGAAGACCGAGCCCCTCCAGGATCTTGGTCGCTCGGGCCTCTGCCGTGTAGCCATCGTAGCGCTGCACAGTCTCCTCCAACTCACTGAAGCGGTCCGCGTCGAAGTATTCCTCCGCCTTGGCCAGGATCGTCTCCTTCTCGACCATGGCCCCCCAGAGTTCCGCGTTGCCCCTCATCGTGACCGCGAGAATCTCCTCGTCCTCGTATAAGAACTGATCCTGGCGAAGAACACCGAGCCGCAATCGCTTGGGGATGGTCACGGCACCCTCACTGGCCTCCAGCTCACCGCTCGCTATATCGATGAAGGATGTCTTACCCGAGCCGTTGGCACCCACGAGTCCGTAGCGCTCTCCCGCGTTGAGCTGGAAGGACGCGCCGGAAAAGAGCGTCCGGTCGCCGTAGGACTTGGCGAGGTTCGAGATAGAGATCATGGGGGGAGAATCTAAACAAAGTCGCCCCCGAAGCGGAGGCGGACAACCGATGCGCGGGGGGCTCCCCTAGATTCTTGACTCGACTCCTTGCCGAGCTGTAAGCACTCGCTTGAGCGCGGCAGCGTCGCGCTCAAGATCCTTACGTCCTTAAGACTTGGCATCGAGACCCTCTGACTCCTGGTCCAAGATTACGCCCCCGACCACGCGATTTCTCGGAAGGGAAGCACGGTGGAGATCCCCACCCAACTCCACTGGCGGGAGCCGAATCGCTCCCGTGCCGGCAGGCTCAGTCCGTAGCACTCCTCTGGGGTCCTACGTCGCGTCATCGACGCCGAACGTCAACGCGCAGGGCGGCTGGAACGACGTGCTCTCCGCCGGAACCACGATGATGGTCAAAGAGCACTTCATCGAGACTTACGGTGAGCCTCGCTACACCATCGGGAACGGGGGCTCGGGTGGCGCAATGCGGTAACTCCTCGTTGCGAGCGCCTACCCGGGACTCCTCGACGGAATCATCCCCAGCCTTACGTTCTCAGACGCCGTCACCTACTTCTTGGACTCCCCGGAGTGCAGCCTCTTGTTGAGGAACTTTCTCAACGACGGACCCTCACCGGTAAATCGATGCCAGCCCTGATCGCTCGGACCGGAGGGCCCCGACCAGATGCGAGGCACCCGAGCGAGATGGGCCCGTGCGCGGTGGGCCCCAAGCGGCGATGGGCCCGGGTGAGGTGGGATGAGCGGGCAGATCCGATCGGGGTTCTTGCGCGTCCCCCTGAAGACTCATCTAATGGAGGACATCCCCTTGGGGAGGACTGTTTAATCGGCAACCGGCTCTTCCATATCGCCCCGAACTCGAGGATCGAGCAATGAATCTGAAAGGTCTCATACTCGCGACGGCCGCGGCCTTGGCTCTGGGCTGTTCCCAGGCTGACGAAACGCTTCCCGTGGCCGGCGCGGTTCGGTTCCAGGCACATGACATCGATCAGATCCGTGGCGGATACGCCGTGGCGGTAGCCGATTTCAACAACGACGGCCGGCTCGACGTCATGGCCAACTCGCTAGGTGTCCCGGAAGTTCCGTGGCATGAGAACCCTACGTGGGAGCGTCACGTGATCGTCGAGGGTAGGTCCAGCATCGTCAACCAGGCGATCGCCGACATCACAGGCGACGGAATCCCTGAAGTTGCCTTTCAGAGCGGGTTCGCCATGGTGCCGGCCAGCAGCGAGGGACTCAACTGGATCGCGATGAGCGAGGGGGATCCACAGATGGGGTGGAAGGCCGAGCAGGTGGACAATCTCCCGACCTCACACCATGTGACATGGGCTGACCTGGACGGCGATGGCGAGCTGGAGCTCGTCAACGCGCTGCTTCTGGGAGCGGGAAGCCTCGCGCCCGAATATGATCAGGACCAGGCGTCGGTCTTCTGGTACGGGCAGGGCGACTGGAAGCGTGGTACGGTCGCCGATGACATTCCGGGTATCATTCACCGTGTTCGCACAGTCCGTTGGGACGAAGGGAACCGCGACCAGATCCTCGTCGCCAGCTTCGAGGGGATCGGGCTCTATCGTGCCAGCGGGATGGGCGCCAACATGACGTTCGAGAAGGAGCTGCTCTCAAGTGGCCACGATAGTGAGCCAGCCCCCAGGCTCGGCTCGAGCGACGTCGGCGCAGGAACGAGCAACGGTGAGCGCATCTTCGCATCGGTCGAGCCCTGGCATGGAAACGAAGTGGTCGTCTACACCGAGGAGGGTGGCAGCTGGCAGCGCCGCGTCATCTTCGATGAGGTCACTCGCGGACACGAGATTGCCGTGCTCGACCTCAACGGAGACGGCCGGGCCGACATTGTCGCGAACGACAACTCTCGGGTGACTGAGAACAACCCCAACGGCACGCCCGGCGTCCACGTCTTCTTCTCGCCAGACGATCCTGCGACTGGTGAATGGATCTACTCCAGGATCGAGAGCGAAGCGGCCATGAACGGCTGTGCTGGCGGGGACATGAATGAGGACGGGCGACCCGACCTCGTGTGCACTGGCGGTGGCGGGGTGATTCGCTGGTATGAAAACCTAGGCATGTAGACTCAAACGAAGTAGTCCGACACGTTGATCATGTACTTTCCCGACTCCGTCACCTTGATGATCGAACGGACGAACGACCCGTCGGGCGCAACGTAGGCCAAATCCACGAGGGGCGGCGTATCGAGCCAGACACCATCGGCGTCACAGATAAGGCGGGTGATGGGCCGATGGATGAGCGCGGCGTCTGGATTCGCGGCGTGAACGATGGCCAATTCGTGCGTGTCGAGAATCACGCAAGTCCCCACGGGATAGATACCCAAGAGAGTGACATCGTCCGCTTCCCACTGAAGTCCGTCGGAGGATCGTCAGCGGCAGGCCACTCAGCCGCCCCCAGAGCCCGGCAAAGCCCTTCCCTGACCCTCTCCATCTCCTGCTCGTGGATGGGGGGTGCCCCGGGCTGTAGACCGAGATCGTGTGGAGGCGTCCCTCTAGAAGTTTCAGAACCGCCCGGATGCAGGAGGCATCAGTATTTTTGGTCGGACACATGGCGTGATGTGCTGCGGGGGGCCTCCTTGAAAGATACGTCAACACAGCGGGTAGGCGGGAATAAATTGACGCGGCGCTGTAATCCAAAGGTCGACCTAGACAATCAGCAGAAGCGAACCTACCCTCCGCCCTCCACCCGATATGGAGCGCGCAGGCACAACTCATGACGCGCCTCGAGAAACTCTTGGATTCTGCTCTCCCGGCTCAACGCCTTCGGAATGAAGTCCAGCGCCTCCTCCAACCTATGGTCGGACGCAGCGCAACTGAACCTGAGGAATCCGGCCCCCGCATCGCCAAAACACTCCCCGCCCAAACACGCCACGCCAAACTGGTCGTCGGCCCCTTCCAGCAGATAGAGGGCCAGACCGTGGCTAGTGATTCCCAGACGATTGCAGACGCTCGACACGTCCGAAAAAACGTAGAACGTGGCGCGTGGCTCCAGGGTGTGGAAACCATCGAGGCGGTTGAGGCCTTCGGTCAACAAGCTCACCTTTCTGCCGAACTTCTCCATCACCGCGTCTCGCTCGGTGCGGTCCATCTCCAAGGCGGCCTTACCAGCGATCTGCACGAACGGCGGGGTGCAGGAGAGTGTGGTATTGATCATCGTGGCGATCGACTCAGCGGTGGTAGGCGACGACACCGCGAATCCGAGCCGCCACCCGCTCATGCTGTACGACTTGCTGAACGTGTATGCGGCGACCCCATGATCCAGCATGTCGGGCTGAGCCATCAAGGAATCATGTCGACCCTTCCACACCATATGGCAGTAGGGTTCGTCACTGAAGACGGCAATCTGCTCGCCTCGAATCAGGTCGGCGATGCGCCGGAGGTCCTCCTCGGTCGCCACGCCCCCGGTCGGGTTGTGCGGCGAGTTGAGAAAGATCGCCTTGGGTGAGGAGTCCTCCGCCAGGAAGCGCTCGATGTCGGCGGTGTCCGGCCGAAAATCGTTCGCCTGTTTGAGGGGCGCGAACACGGGCCGCCCGCCTCGTCTCTCGATGTTCGGCACATACGTCGGGAAATAAGGACTGAAGACCAACACGCCATCGCCCGGGTTCAGAAACGCCTCGCAAAAGAATTGCTCGAAGATCTTGGCGCCTGGGGCCACCACAACGTTCTCCCGCTCGGCAGGGACTCCGAATTCCTCGCGGACGAGTCGAGCCGCCGCATCACGGAATTCCGGCAGCCCGGGTGACGGACAGTAGTGGGAGTGGTTCTGTTCGATGGCTTCGACGCCGGCGATCTTGGCTGGAGCAGCGGAGTCGAAGGGACTGTCGCCGATCTCCAGCTCCACCACATCCTTCCCCGCTGCCTGTAGCTGCTTGGCCGTTGCGAGTACGGTGAATGCGGTTTCGGCGGTCAAAGACTTCGCGAAGGTACTGAGCTCAACGGTCACTGGATCTCGGTGGGTACGGGGGGCGTACGCGTCGGAGGGAGGCCCCCATCCGACGGGGCACACAAGATGCGCTCGGCTCCCACCAGGTCACAAGCTCCGCTACAAAGGGCACCCTTATCACGCGGCGAGGTGCTGGGGCCTGGGGGGGGGGGTCGAATGGCTTCTCGAGAACAGAGAGTAGCCGTCGTTACCCGTCGCCTTGCGACCACACGGATGATGCACAAGTCTCCGGCGCAGCTGAGACAGGACTATGGGTTCACCGACATCGATGGCACCGTTCCGACTCCTCTGGCGCTCCACGACGCCCGACGCGCTAAGACGCCTGACGTACCACGACGCACAACGCCCGACGTCATTTCATGCCAAGTTTCTTGCCAGCCACAAGTAAGTTCAGAGCCTCGCGAAAACGTTTCTCTCTAGTCGCTTGCCGCTTGGCCGACTCGATCCAGCCGACGTAAGCGCGTCGATACGAAGGAGCCAATCCTTCGAAAAACTGCCAAGCAAGGGGATCTGTCCTGAACGTCTCCTCGATGTAGGGCGGGAGCGTGGAGACGGACGGGCTTGGTGCATCGCCGCTGCGGCTCGTCGGCGCACACGCCAATCCCTGCGCCGCCAACATCCCGCGCTCGGCCAGATTCACGTACCGTCGGCGATTGCGGGTCGACCACCTGCTGTTCGCCTTTCTCGGCGTGAACTTGCGCGCGTACCGCGCGTCGTCCAGACGCCTCACGAGGCTGTCGATCCATCCAAAGCACAACGCCTCCTCGACCGCATCGTCGTGGGGGATGGACGTTATGCCCGTGTGTCGCTTGTGGAATACGAGCCAGATCTCAGAGTTCGCGGCGCAGTGCTCCTCCAGCCACTTCCGCCCGGCGTGACGGTCCCGCACATCAAGCGTCTCGAGGGGCTTTGCTGACATCCGTAGCGGGTCGCCTCCACGATCTGTGGAGGCCGACCCCTCATCTCACCGAAGCCAATGTGGTACGAACTTCGTCATCCCCTGTATTGCACCCACCTCACCAGCGTAGACATTTCCCTCGGCGTCCACGGTGACGCCCTCCCCCATCGCCCCGATACCGCCCATCCCGGTGGGCCGTGCCGAGACGTGCTCCGGGACGAAGTACCAGACCTCTCCCGTTCGGGCATTCCCGACCCGGAGTCCCTTCCTCCAGCCGGGATTGTAATTATCGTCGGACTCCGAATCGATGGCGTAGAGCACGTCGTTGTCATCGATGAAGAGCCCGCTGATCCGGCTGAACTGATACCAGGTGTCGAGGTGAGTCCCCTGCTGATCGAAGATCTGGAGGCGGCGATTGCCCCGGTCGGCCACGAACAGACGACCCTGCGAGTCCATGGCAAGCGAGTGCGGAGAACGAAACTCGCCGTCCCCGTAACCCCACTGGCCGAAACTCATGATGAAAGTCCCGTCGGGAGCGAACTTGGAGATACGACTCTTGGCGTTCGGCCCGGGCGCGTCCTCGAACTGGGCGCCGTGCGTTTCGGCCACGAAGATGCTTCCGTCCGGAGCGACGAAGACATCGTTGGGATCGGTGAAGTGCGTGGGCGGGTCGCCAATCTCACCGGGCGTACCCAGGACCATGAGCACTTCGCCCTGAGGGCTGAACTTGACCACCGCGCTTCCCCTGTTCGCCGCGCTGGGATTTTGCTCCAACTCCCTGGCGTTAGCGAGGCGGGCGTCCGCTATCCATACGTTGCCTTCTGCGTCCACATCCATTCCGTGGGGCCAAATGAGCACGCCCCCTCCGAAGCTCTGGACCACATTACCGTCTGGATCCAGCTTGACGATGGGGTCTACGTCGGACGTGGCACACGCGTTGGTCCCGCACCGATCCCCGGCCCAGACATGGATGCCGTCGATGTCGATGTTGACCGCGCTCACCGAGCCCCAGCTCCGTCCATCCGGGAGTGTGCCGAAGTCTCGTTGGGTTATATAGGGGTTGGGGAGAAGGTTGACCGGCACAACCGCGCGATGCTCAGGCGGGCCCGAAAAACCGCGCTGGGCCCAGGCGTCTGCTGGGAAGATTGCCAGTGATGCAAGGGTCGCGAAAAGGAGGAGCGAGGCTCCAGAACCGGGAACATATTTGCGCGTCGTAGTCATCGAACACCTCAAATCATGAGACAAGGTCATTCCCCCATAAGTCGGGGGGGGGAGGAATGTG
>Ga0310121_10005882_pt1 | contig 10443 bp, 7 predicted proteins | sample CB27_Tmax_986_MG_FD_203504 | JGI IMG/M metagenome (GOLD analysis project Ga0310121, IMG submission 203504) | Marine microbial communities from Western Arctic Ocean, Canada - CB27_Tmax_986 | ecosystem: Environmental > Aquatic > Marine > Oceanic | place: Canada: Western Arctic Ocean | collected... | reverse complement strand
AATTTGGAAACCGACCCATGTCAGTTTAACAGTTTCCAGTTTCCAGTTTCCAGTTTCCTAATTATAAAGGGCTATCGATAATTGTTTCAAGACGTATCATTGTTAAACTTGAGGAAATTTCCGAGACGTTTCGTTTATAGCCTCTAATGAATAGGCCACCTGTAATAAAAGATCTTCTCTATAATGGTTAGCAATTAGCTGGACTCCTATGGGCAACCCTTCTTTAGACCATCCATATGGTATGGATATAGCTGGACAGCCGGTTAAATCTGATGGTATTGTGGCCTTAAGGGCATTCCGTCCAGGCACTTTACATCCCTCCACATCTAGTTCAAATGAATCATGGGGATGTGCTGGAACCGGTCCAGTAGGGCAAAGCAATACATCATACTTACGGAAGTAAGAGGAAGTAGATCTTCTAAGTCTTTCAAGATCGTTAACAGCTTTTACATATTCTTGATGTGAAGGTTTAGGAGTCACCAATCTCCGCTGCATGGATTCTGCTAACATGGCTTCTGAACCAGCTATTATTGGATCCAGATAGGAGCCACCTTCCACTGCATTGATTGTGGCCGATATGTTTTGTGTATCTAGCTCTGTCCAATCATCTAATTCGATTAGCTCTACTTCGCATCCGAGATCACTAAAACTAGTTGCAGCTGCCTTAACGGTTTCAAGGACTTCGGAATGAACAGGAGCAAATGGTCCTTCCCCACACCACCCAATCCTAAGGTTCTTAAGTTCACATTCTATATTCGAAAAAGAAGGAGCAGTAAATGGAACGGCGTAATGATCAAAGCCGTCAGATCCAGCTAGAATACCCGTTAACATAGCTATGTCTTGCACCGACCTAGCCATCGGGCCAACATGCATAAATCTTAAAAGAGTGTCAGGCCAATGCCCTGTTAAGGGTATCCTACCGTGAGTCGCCTTCAATCCCACAATACCGCTATAATGTGCAGGCTGTCTTATTGAACCGCCCAAATCACTACCAATTCCCATCGGAGACAAACCTGCAGCGATAGCGGCAGCCTCACCTCCACTAGAACCACCAGGGGTTCGACCGTCCATCCATGGATTTTCAGTTCGTCCAAACACTCGATTTCCGGTTTCCCACCAAAGCGCAAATTCAGGCATGTTGGTTTTACCTAGCATAATGCCCCCTGCATCTTTGAGTCGCGTAACTACTGTAGCGTCTTTAGTAGGGAAATGATCTTTAAAAATTACCGAACCGCGTGTGGTCCTGACCCCTTTTGTATCTATACAATCCTTTATAGTAAAAGGGACACCATGTAGAGGCCCCCAAATTTCATCACGCATTATTGCCTCTTCAGCCTTAATAGCAAGGTCTAAACTATCATCACACAAAGTAACAATAGCGTTGAGTTTACCGTTTACCTTCTCAATGCGATCCAAATGAATGTTCATAACTTCTACAGGAGAAATGGATTTCGATCGAATATCACCAGCCAATTGTCTGGCATCTGCGTAATAAATCTCACCATTCATATTTTCTCCTTGGTAATAGAAATCTTGACTCAAAAGTGCATTTTATTCCCCATCTGATTTGGCGTCAACATAACAAATTCCGAATCCTCGCCGTTAACTCTTAAGCAAGAGTAGTTATTTCAATTGGAGATCATGGTTGGCCAGTTGACAGGTTTTGGGAGCATTGTTAAACTCACCGTCAGTTGCTAAACTCTCCTTGCTGGAGCTTTAGGAATTGGAGATTTCACCTTTGCGTGATATTTAGAAAGATTAGCGGTGTGATATAAATGTGTGGTATTAGCGGTATTATGTACAAAAGAAGTGGGGAAAAGGGGCTAGCTCCAATCGGGCGAGACTTAGTCAATATGTTGCAGTCTATGGTTCATAGGGGTCGTGATTCCAGCGGTATTACGATTGCGGGAGAGCGCAACGAGGGTGATCTAATTATACGTATTTGGGTTGACGACTGCGCTGATGACAGGGAAATCCTGAAACGGTCCACTGATACCATAACAACCCTTGGAGGTCATATAGAAAATAGTTCAGTGCAAGGAAGTTTCCTAAGGTTGGATGTCCGATTTGCAGGTGAGATCCGACAGCTTGCAGAATCTTTACTCACACAGCGAGGATTAGAACTCCACAGCATAGGTAAGTCTTCCGAAGTAATAAAAGATGTAGGAACGCCAAGTTCTATCGACAGCAGACATAGCATCACTGCAATACAGGGCACACACGGAATAGGTCATGTGCGAATGGCAACAGAAAGCAGGGTAGACATTAGTCACGCTCACCCATTTTGGGCATACCCTTTCCCTGACGTTACAGTGGTACATAACGGCCAATTGACAAATTACCACAGTATGAAACGTAGCTATGAAGACCAAGGACACCATTTCCAAACTCAAAACGATTCAGAATTAATCGCAGTTTATTTAGCAGAAAAATTATCTAAAGGAGCATCGTTAAACCATGCTCTCGAAGAATCGATAGTAGATCTAGACGGGACTTTCACTTACCTCGTCTCAACCGAGAACGGACTAGGTTACGCCAAAGATCAATGGTCAGCTAAACCACTTGTTACCATGGAAACTGAAGATGTCGTGGCAATCGCTTCTGAAGAGGTAGCTCTGCGCCGTGTCATGTCCCAAGAAATCGATCGGCTGGAACCGCAAGAAAGCGAGGCAATGACTTGGTTACTTTAAACGCTAGCGATCTGAGCATACGAGAACTTAACGTGAAGATCAAGGAACTGGCGGCACAATTCCAAGAAATAACGGTTGTTGATCCTCAGGCACGTCACAATATTGGAGTCGGAATCTTACAGCACGCAACCATTAAAATCGACGGGAGTGTAGGTTATTATGCGGCTAGTTTGATGGATGGACCGGAAGTCACAATAAATGGTAACGCTGGCTGGGCATTGGGTGACAATATGATGAGCGGGAAAATAACTTTGACTAAAGATGCGGGGGCTTCTGTTGCGTCAACCATGAGGGGAGGAGAAATTTTTGTAGGTGGTAATGCAGGGGCAAGGGCAGGGATTTCTATGAAAGGCGGTACTCTAGTCATTGGTGGCAACACTGGTTTTCTTACTGGATTTATGATGCAGAAAGGTAAAATTATAATTTGCGGTGATTCTGGAGAAGCCGTCGGCGATTCAATGTATGAAGGCGAAATATACATCGGCGGGAAAATCGGTTCATTAGGTACGGATGCAAAAATTGAGGAAGTAAGCGAAGAAGAACTTATAGAGTTGTGGAACGAACTGGAATCACACGGTATAAAAGACAAACCCAGATTTAGAAAAGTTGTCTCGGCGAAAAAACTTTATCATTATGATTCATTGGAACGCTTAGAAAAAACCCTTATATAGTCACATAAAAGGTTTCATTATTATGGTTAGAGATAGTAGTCAAATATGGTCACCATGGGTTATAGATGACATACATTCAAAAGCTGATCTCGGCAGGTATAGAATTCGAGGTCTCAGTACATTTCAAAAAGTAACACATTTTGACGATCTAACTTTTCTTTCTACGGGACTAACGCGATTTCCTCTAGAAGGATACAAAGAGCAATGTAATACACGTACTGTCCTTGGTGGACTACACTCTGAACATCCGCTTGAACTGGACATACCGATATATATAACTGGCATGAGTTATGGAGCATTGTCTGCCAACGCCAAGACCGCGTTAGGAAAAGCAGCTTCTATGGTAGGCACGGCGAGCTGTACCGGAGATGGAGGTATGCTGCAATCAGAACGAGACGAATCGGATAAACTAATCTACCAAGTTCTTCCTAGTCGGTATGGTTTCAATCCACATCATTTAGTAAACGCACAAGCAGTAGAAATAGTTGTGGGACAAGGAGCCAAACCTGGTACAGGCGGGATGCTAATGGGAGTAAAAGTTTTAGACGAAATAGCCGAAATGAGGGACCTGCCTACTGGCATAGACCAAAGGAGTCCAACCAGACATCCTGATTGGCTAGGTCCCGACGACCTAGCTGTAAAGATCGAGCAGTTGCGTGAGGCGACAGACTGGCGTATTCCGATTCACATAAAGTTAGGAGCCTGTAGAGTTGCGGACGACGTAAAACTAGCGGCAAAAGCAGGGGCAGATTCGATAATAATTGACAGTATGGTCGCAGGGACAGGAGCATCAGCCGAAGTTTTACTAGATCATAGCGGAATACCTACGGTACCTGCTATCGTTATGGCACGCGAAGCCTTAAGAGAATTGGGCTTATACAGAAAAGTAAGCCTTATAGCTTCAGGCGGAATACGGAGCGGTGCTGATGTTGCTAAAGCACTAGCATTAGGTGCAGACGCAGTAGCGATAGGTATAGCTTCCCTCATTGCATTAAATTGTAATAGGGAGATTCCAGAATCTGACTTTATGAAAGAAATGGGCGTGCCTGCCGGACAGTGCCACCATTGCCACACCGGAAAATGTCCAGTAGGAATAGCAACACAGGACCCAGATTTAATGAAACGCCTTGATATCGATGAAGGTGCTGAGCGGGTAGCCAATTTTCTAAACGCGATGACCATGGAAGCAGCTGTGCTTACGCGTTCCCTAGGGAAAAGTGATGTTCATAGCCTTGAACCCGAAGACCTTATGGCATTAACAATGGAAGCGTCCGCCATGGCGAGAGTGCCTCTTGTAGGTACGAATAAGATTTATTAATATTCCTGAAACACTACTTGATATAATATAATTTTTACATTGATACCATTAATTAGCCAAGAAATCACAGATAATATTCTAGCAGTCTCCCGCACCTTGATACGGTCATAAAGAAATAAGTATCCCTTTACATTATCAGGTGCTGTTCAACGGAGAAGCTGCTTATTTAACATTAAATGCCTGGGTAAGGAATAATTTTCTAGGAGAGTCTAGAGACATGTCATTAAGAGAAGAAATTAAAATGCAGCTGAAAGAGGCGGGTGTTGAATTTTTACTAGCACAATTTGTTGACATACACGGTTCACCCAAGGTAAAGATGGTGCCAGTACGGCACATAGACGATGTTATAGATGATGGAGCAGGTTTTGCAGGAGCGGCGGTGCCTGGTATGGGACAAGGCCCCCACTCCCACGACATGCTAGCTAGAATAGACCTGGATTCCTATACGCCCTTACCTTGGAAAGCAGGTGTAGCACGGTTTGCTAGCGACTTATTTGTCGATGGCCAACCCCATATGTATTGCCCGCGTCAAAATTTGAAAAGGGTGCTTAACCAACTAAAGGATCAGGGGTTAATTTTTTATGTGGGCATCGAACCAGAGCATTTTCTTGTGACGAAAAACGATGACGGTTCTATATCTGTGTGGGATCCTAATGACATAGATAATTTAGATAAGCCATGCTACGATTTTAAGGGTATTTCTAGTGTAATGAATTATCTGCAAGACATGATGAAAAGTATGGATGAACTCGGGTGGGATTCATACCAATCTGATCATGAAGATGCTAACGGTCAATACGAAATAAATTTTGTTTATTCAGACGCCCTAACTACTGCCGACCGTTACACATTTTTCAAAATGATGACGAGTCAATTCGCTCAAAAATATGGCGCGATTGCCACCCATATGGCCAAACCGTTTTCAGACAGGACTGGAAATGGCGGCCATATTCACTACCATATGGCTGACCTTAAAACGGGTTTGAACATATTTGAGGACAATAATGACCAACAAGAGCTTGGCCTATCTAAAACCGCCTACCACTTTATTGGTGGAATATTGGCCCACGCTCCTGCGCTATGCGCTATTAACTCCCCAACAGTAAATTGCTATAAGAGACTTCAAGTCGGATCAGGACTGTACGGATCTCGTTCAGGTTTTACATGGACTCCCGCCTTTGTTTCTTATGGTGATAATAATAGAACACAAATGATCCGTACAGCCGGACCTGGACATCTTGAAGATCGGACAATATCATCCGCATGTAATCCTTATCTTGCGTTTGCAGCTTATATAACAGCTGGCATGGACGGTATCAAAAATGAACTTCATCCAGGAGACGCTTACAGAGGTAATATGTATGAACTTGGTTTAACCGAAATCGAACGCAGAGGTATTCGTCTGCTACCCCAATCACTAAAGGAAGCCTTAAATGCATTACGTGAAGATAGAATTGTTCAGGATGCCTTAGGCGTTATTTACGACGAATTTTTGGATCTTAAAGAAGCTGAGTGGCGAGAATATCACAGTCAGGTATCTCAGTGGGAAATAGATCGCTACCTTACGATGTTTTAAGGATAAATATGGCATTTTTAATTAATTGCCCCAACTGTGGGTTTAGAGACGTGCAAGAATACAGGTTCGGAGGCGAGGTTCAGTTACGTCCATCCCCAGACGGATCCCACCATTCGTGGTCATCATTTATATACGATCGATCTAACAAAGAGGGAGATCAAAAAGAGTGGTGGTATCACAGACTGGGGTGTAGAAACTGGTTTATAGCTACCAGAAACACTAAAAACAATGAAATATACGAAGTTTCATGGCCTGATACCAATTAACTTAAGATAATTTAGATACACGATTTAGGTACACTATTGAAAGAATGGATAAACCAAGATTCAAGTAAGAGATTAAAGAGTAACACTTACCAGGTAGTTGATTATTCTAAAGAAATCGTTTTCGAGTTTGATGGTATTACAATCAAAGCTTACGAAGGCGATTCCGTCGCGTCAGCGTTAACCGCAGCTGGAATCGATATGATCAGCCGCAGTTTTAAGTATCACAGGCCGAGAGGTCTACTTTGTGTGTCTGGACGTTGCCCAAACTGTATGATGAATGTCGATGGCACTCCAAACGTGAGAATATGCACCATACCTGCCAAAGACGGTATGATGGTTCGACACCAGAACGCCTGGCCAAGTTTAAAAAATGATATTCTTCGAATACTAGACAAACTAGATAGATTCATGCCAGTGGGATTCTACTACAAAATGCTCCACCGTCCCAAGATACTGTGGAAACTATCTGAACCCATCATTCGAAAAATTGCTGGGCTAGGTAGAATTGATATTTATTCCGTCCCTCAAGATGAATACTTCCACGAACACACAAGGGCAGATGTTGCAGTTATTGGTGGTGGTCCAGCTGGCCTAAGTGCCGCTATATCGGCTGCCAAATCAGGAGCTTCAGTTACTCTTGTTGACGATCAACCGAATCTAGGCGGTCATCTTAGATTCGACTCCACACAATATTCAAATATATCCAGCCCACAAAAAGAAGTCGGATTTGACATTTGTACGTCTCTTGTTGAAACAGCTAAAACTTTCTCAAACATAACATTTATGACGAATGCAACAGCCTTTGGTTTTTACCAAGACAACCTAATTGGCGTAATGTCAGACAGCTTACTTACTAAGATAAGAGCAAAGTCAGTCATCCTAGCAACAGGATCTTATGAAATACCCTTAACTTACCAGGGAAATGACAAGCCAGGTATATTGCTGTGCTCTGGAGCGATTAGGCTTATTCATCTCTATGGTGTCAAACCTGGTACAAAAGCCGTCGTCGCCACCACCACAGATCAAGGTTACCAAGCCGCATATGATCTGTTGAATGCTGGAGTCCGTGTCGTCGCCTTGGCCGATACTCGACCGCAAATGTCAAGCAAAATAACAGCGATGGTGGATGATCTCAAAGCCAAGGGGATTCCTATACTTAACTCACACTCTTTAGTAAGGGCGAACGGGAAAACAAGAGTAACTGAAGTCGCTATAAGGGAATTCCAAAATGGCAGCCCAGTGGGTACAGAAAAAGTTTTTAAATGCGATACCGTCTGTATGTCTGGAGGCTTCCAACCTGCCTCCTTTCTAATCCAACAGACTGGCTCTAATATGACCTACGACCATCAATTAGGGGAAAGTATACCGAGCATCCTACCCACCAGCCTGTATGTAGCAGGTGATGTGACAGGAATTCGCAGCTTAAATGCAAATATCATTCAAGGCCGCTTGGCTGGTATTAAAGCGGCCTCTTTAGTAAACAATCACGACAATAATGACATTAACGAGCAAATTAAGTCAGATATTGAAGAATTAAGGAATATCGAGAGAGATTATAGACTTGAATTTAAATGGTCGGCTGGACTGCCTGTACCTAGTACCAAGAAAAAAGCCTTCGTATGCTATTGTGAAGATATAACATCAAAAGACATATCTGACGCAATTGAAGAGGGATTCCAGGATATACAAACTCTTAAGAGATACAGCACTGTGACGATGGGACCTTGCCAAGGAAAAATGTGCCTGAAACCATTCACTGATATAGCAGCGGAACGTACCAAGAGTAGTTTAGACGAGATAGGTGTTACTACCTCCCGCCCACCCTTGACGCCCATACCTCTTGGTGCTCTAGCAGGCCAATCCCATATACCTCTTAAAATCACGCCTCTGCATCAAAAACACCTAGGTTTAGCAGCGCCTATCGTTGAAGCGGGCTCTTGGCAAAGAGCCTATAGTTATGGATCTCCTTTGGATGAAGTAATGGCAGTGAGAAATGGGGTAGGGATAATAGATGTCAGTACACTCGGGAAATTAGAAGTTAAAGGTCGTGACGCCGCCGTTTTAATGGACAAAGTCTATACACAGACTTTTTCAAACTTACGGATAGGTCGTATAAGGTATGGAGTACTATGTACGGACAGTGGCACGATCTTAGATGATGGTACAGTGATGAGAAAATCTGACACTCATTTTTTTGTCACCACCACAACCGGCAATGTGGAATTAATAGAGGAATGGTTTAAGTGGTGGATGGCGGGAACAGGATTATGCGCCCACATTACTAATGTAACATCCGCCTACGCTGCCATTAACGTAGCAGGACCAAAAGCCAGAGAAACATTGAGTAAGATCACTCAATTGAATTTAGAGCCAAAATCTTTTCGATATATGAGATCGAAAGAGGGTCTTGTAGCGAACATACCTACGCTTTTGCTTAGAATAGGGTTTGTCGGGGAGACAGGCTGGGAACTCCACTTCCCTGCTGAATATGCCGAATTTATGTGGGATCAATTAATGATAGCGGGTGAGGAATTTAATATTAAACCATTTGGGTTAGAAGCTCAGCGAATTCTGCGTTTAGAGAAAGGTCACATAATTGTTAATCAAGACACCGATGCCGTTACGAATCCCCTCGAAAGTAACTTATCCTGGGCCGTCAATTTTGACAAGAGTGACTTTATAGGTAGGAACGGGCTCCTCGGTATTAAAGATAGGGGTCTTAAAAATCAATTGGTCGGATTTATCGTAAACGACGGAAACGTGCCAAAAGATGGTAGTCCAATAGTGTCCGATGATAGTAGACCAATAGGGCGTGTAACGAGTTCACGCTATAGCCCTACAATCAACAGCGGATTCGGGCTTGCGTGGGTACCAATAGATCAAGCCCAACAGGATGAGCAGATAAATATTTTAATTGATGATGCCCCCGTTAAAGCCAAAGTGACTCTAAAACCAATCTACGACCCCGAAGGGAAACGATTAAGAGAATAATATGTCTGACTTTACTCCAATAAGATTGAGTGCGATGCATCATATCCATGTCCGTTGTGGAGCAACTTTTGTCGAGAAAGATGGGTGGCAGCAGCCTGCTTTTTACAACTTATTGGAGGACGAATTGTCCATAATACAGAATTCAGTAGGGATTTGCGACGTTAGTCCGACCAGGAAACTCCTCATCCAAGGAGAGGATATTAACTCTTACCTAACTAACACGTCTTTGGGAATCGAACAAACCTCTATTGGAAATGTGACCCGATTTAATAGAAATAATGAAGTAGACACCGAGTCATTCAGTTCTTGTTGTCGCCTAGCTGAAAATGAAATACTGATATTGTCACCCCCTGATTGCTCAACACAAGTCCTAACATTTCTTGAGGAACCAGTCAATCAATGCGCACATATAGTGGATGTGACATCTGGTCTGTCAGGCATTAAAATCATCGGACCTAAAGCTCAGTCACTACTATCCACCGTTACGGATTTCGATTTGACCTCAAAACGTTTTATTGATATGTCCTGCGCTCAGGTTAACTTATTGGGAATCCACAATTTTCTGCTGAGAATAGATATAGGGAGTATGCGTAGTTACGAAATATACTTCGCTAGAGAGTTTGGGCAGTACCTCTGGGAATCCCTCGAAAGATACGGTAAAACCATTAACGTTGCGCCAATAGGTATAAATGCGATTAACAATTTGAAAATAAATCAACACGCTTAGGCAAAGTTACACGAAAGGAGTGCATCCAAGATTTGTTTAACTTCGCACGGATAGTCAGACCCAGTGGTCAGATGTGGAAAAAGACCGCGTTAAAAGGCGATTATGATGTCGTTATAATCGGCGGAGGTGTACATGGATTATCGACAGCCTACTATTTAAGTAAGCTAGGAGTTTCAAATATTGCCGTCTTAGATAAAGGATATT
>Ga0310121_10005880_pt1 | contig 10447 bp, 8 predicted proteins | sample CB27_Tmax_986_MG_FD_203504 | JGI IMG/M metagenome (GOLD analysis project Ga0310121, IMG submission 203504) | Marine microbial communities from Western Arctic Ocean, Canada - CB27_Tmax_986 | ecosystem: Environmental > Aquatic > Marine > Oceanic | place: Canada: Western Arctic Ocean | collected... | reverse complement strand
TTTTCTAAGGGTGGTAGGCCTCGATGTTCGGGTTTCTTCTTCGGAAACTTGGATTTGCTCTTTTGCTTGATCACACGAGGGTTAATGCGGTTGCGGCGTGGATCGGTCCGTTCGTTGCTCATCTCCCAAAGCAACGTCTCATACCACTCTTGAACCGATGTGGGCCCCGCATTACGAGCTGCTACTAGCATTTCAGGAGTCAAATGCCGCACCAAGCGATAAACCATTTGACGTTCGTTACGATGGCAATCGTTGCCCACGAAGGCGACTTCCACATGCGTTCCCAACTCCACCAAACTTAGTTTGGTGACTTGAGGAAAAGCTCCATCACCGTTGCCACCGCGCGGCCGCCCAAAGGTGACTTCATTGGCCCGGGTATCAGGCACATTGAAGGTGGTGCTGTCAAAGGCCATTTTGCGAAAGCCATGAAAAAAACAACCGGGCGTGGTCCGTTCGGCTAAGGGCCGCACGGTCTGCTGGAACAACAATCGCACAGGGGCAATACCTAAACGCTGGCGACCGCGGCAGAGCGATGAACGAGTGGGTGTGAGTTCGCCTTTGCGGACCCGTCGTCCATATTTGAATGCAGTGCGAATAGGAATTTCGGTAAACAGGCCCATTTTCAGTACCACCCACAACAGGACTTCATGCGTCAGTCTACATCCTCGTGGGTTGCTACGGTTGGCTTGAGAGAGAGCTTGCTCCACATCCTCATTTCGGATAACTTTCTCCAAACCTGCTAAGCGATCCAATACACGGCCAGCCTCATCGGGCTCAAACGTACAACATCCTTGTCGACAATCCATTGCAGCCTCCTTGCCGCTAGAGTTTTGTTGGTAAAAACTCTGCTAACAGTAACGGAGGCTGCGATTTTGCGCCAACTTCAACGTGTTAGGATGCCGAAGCGTAAATATTTTCCGAACCGGTGGGCGCCGCACGTATGGGCGTCGCCCCGTCCGAAGACATCCCAAAATCATCCAACCGCTGCCCAGTGAGACCGGTCGTTGCCGCTCTCGAAATTGCTATCACTGCTTAATTCAACGGTATTGCGGCTTGCCCGTTTTTTACGCTAATGCGGTGAGGAATCACCGCTTTGCAGTACGGTAGTGAATCGCCGATAAGCGTTGCGGCCGCGCCAAACGGTTGAATTGGGAACGCGGCATTAAGCTTAGGGTTTCGGCCTCTGGCTCGTTAAAGCCTGGCAATTCGACCGTTCTTGGTTCGGCGCAACGTGCCTTCCGCCGGAGCCCTCACCGGAAAGCGGAGATGCCTCTCGGCACTCCATAGTTGCGCCTGCGGCGATTTTGGAGTGCGGGGAGGAATCACCGCTTTGGCGTACGGTAGTTCATCACCATTACGCGTGGCGGCCGCGCCAGTAAGGTTGGAACTGGGATCTCGGCCTTAATCGCGGCGTTTCGGCCTCTGGCTCGTTAAAGCCTGGCAATTCAACCGTTCTTGGTTCGGCGCAACGTGCCTTCCGCCGGAGACCTCGCCGGAAAGCGGAGATGCCTCTCCGCACTCCATAGTTTCGGCGTGGCCGCCGGCATGAGGGCAACCCACGTGGGTTCGAAAATCATGGAACTGTCCAGACGGAACAAATATCAAAGGCAACTACCCAACCAGAATTTGTTAGCGCCGAGTTCAGTTGCCTGCCGCTTCGGCAACCTCCGCTATGCAAGCGACCTCCCGAGGTCCAATTTCGACCACCAGCGCGGCGATGTCACCAGAGGTGCTGGTTGTGATCGGGGCGTCCTTCCACAAATCCACGTACCTGGCGCTCGGCTTACTTTCGATCTCAAGCAGCCTCCCTTTGACCGTTCGGTAATTGGCGTTGAACACTGTCCAAATGACCTTTTCATCCGCCCCAAACCGATTGACAAACGTCCCTGGAATCAAAGTGGGAACGAGTGGTTTAACGTTGGATGACATGAAGGCGTCCACATTCTCGTGCAGGATCCGAAACGCTTTGCGGTGCTCTTGCATCGCCTCTTTCCCAAAATAGGCCGCCGGATCATACCCCCGCGGCATGAAGAAAGCGTCCCCGTTGAAGAGCACAAACTTGAGCTGCTCCCAGTTATGGTCTTTGAGAACGTGTTGGTAGATATTGTTAAAGCACTTGACATCGGGAAAGGCGAATCTTGTCAGATTCAAGGGAACGGCGATTTGTCGCGTGAAGAAGCGCAGAACTCCCCCCTGGTACATACCATTCTGGAACTGCAGCCGAGTATCTTCCGGGTGTGACTCCGAGCAGATTGCCACGTCCTCCGGGATCGCGGCCCTGATTCTTTTGGTCAGCTCGCGTTCACCGTAGTAATGCGGTTCCGGCGCTTCGTGTGGGTGATCCTTACTGTGGCAGATGCTGGCTCCGGATCCGAGTTGGTCCAGGTAGAGGACTTTGGCGCCAAGATCTCGAGCCAGGAACGTTTCGGACTCCACGATATAGTCCAGCCATTCTTGATAGGAAAGGCAGGGTACGTACCCCATCATATCCCCGTAGTCGACAGGCCTATAACCAAAACCCCATTCGTCTCGCTTCGCACCAAACTGGTGGGCGTTCTCGTTGATGAGAATGGGATTTGTGTAGGGACTGATGGGAAAGCCAGCCTGCTTGGCCTGTTGGATAACTGACTTGAAGTGATCTTCGCCTCCAACCGGGAACAAGGCGTCGCGGTCGTATTCACCGCTATACTCATACGTATGGTTACCAGCATTATCAGGATGATGCGTTGGATCGTCGGGATGTTCCCGGGCATGCCATCCAGCGAGTTTCACGATGTCGCAGTAACCCAAGAGGTCGCGTGCCTTTTCGGCCCCCTCGATCAGACGATCCAGCCCCAAATACACATACCAGGTCCCAGTCACAAACGACCTTTTATACCAGTCCTGGGCCGGAGGTTTGGGTTCGTACCAGGTGTTGACCCAGTCCCTGTACAAACGGAAACTCTCGCGCCAATCACCTGGTGAGATGGAAATGAGACACTCGGGAAACTCCCAGGTCGCGCCCGGCTTGAGCTGCTGCTCGAGATACTCCAGCCGGTACCAACCTCCTGTTTCGCCCTTGCCCACGTCATACCAATTAAATTGCCCTTCCAGATCGTTGCTCAGCAGCGTCAAGGCGTACCATTGCTCTGGATTAAAGAACGAATCGACCTGCAGCGGATGGCCCGCCCCATGGTTGCCATAAACATTCCCCTCAGTGTGGTGAATCATGGCCGCACCGTTATTCTCGGGGAAGTAATACCACGTGTCGTCGAGCGCACCGAGCTTCACCCCTTCCAGAATCGGAAACCGGACCCTGCCCATAAAGGGCTGGCCGCCCGCGTTTATCAGCTTTAGGCCCATCTTGATTTGTCCCTCTTCGGCCGGGGCGATCGTGACTGAGGCTTTAAGATGGGTTGCCTGCTCCCGATACTCGAGATTGACCACAATGCCGCCATTGTCCAGCCCGTTGTCCAGCCCGTTGTTCAAGGCTTTCTTCGTCTCCACTACTTTCCATTGGTCCGAACCGATCCATTCTTCGGTCAGTCGGACGGCAAACACAGGGGACTCGTCGAGCATCACCTCACCATAGACCGGCGAACTGAGGTGGTTCCATCGCACGCCATCCTTAATGCTGACTTGCGCAGCAATGATGCCATCTGAGACACCCGCACGGTCTGCTTGAACCTCTGAACGTACATCCCTGGTCACAGCGGGAAACTCTTTGTCAACAAACGGATACCATGCACAAGTCTCTCGCACACCCGGCTCCGGTAAAACCGGTTCGTCCGTGTTACACGTAACAGCCACTACGGCAAACGAACACTTGTAGACCTTGTCGTGAAGGATCAGGCACCCGGGTGACCTGCCGGCGCCCGGATAGAGCACGTACAGTGAAAGCCCGTCGTCCAACCCATAACTCTTCGTCGTCACGTTGCGCGGGATGAAATGCTCCGAAGCGCCGTCTTCATACACGATTTCCGCAGTGAATCGTTCACTCTGATCAATCGGGGCAATCGGCGGTTTGCCAGGTCCGCCGTCGCCATCAATAAGTGGGATTTTCGACCAGATCAGCAGACAGATTTCACGCGCCGCGGCCGGTAGATCGATCTCCAGCGGCCTTTGTTCCTCGATCAGGCGACCCGTTTCAGGAACATTTTGGACAGCGGGGATCCGAAAAGGAATCTTGTTGACTTGAACCAGCGAGTGAGAAAAGATGTCGGCGGCATGGCTGTCCGGAGGAATTGAGAATGGTTCGGCTTGCAGTCTGGGCGGGAGCTCCGTCATGTGCAGGTTGGCCTGCCCGGAGACTTCTTCCTGCTTGAGCGGTGTGAAGCTGAAAACCTTCTCTTCAATCTCCCATTTCCCGCTACCACTGGGACCAACAATTTCAAACCCTATCACCGACAGATGATTGCCACCTTTCGATGTCTTCTGACCAAAATTCTTTATCTTGAGTGAATGCTTGCCAGGCGCAATGAATCGTTCGCAAACCAGGATCGTTTCGCGCACATTCGAGGGTACAAGAGTATCCACCTCGGTTTGCAGCTCGTCGTCAAGAAAGACTTTCAGGTAGCCCCCATTTGTCACCTTCACGAGAGACAGGGACACCTTATAAACAGCTCCAGGCGCCGGAACAGTCACATCAAAGATTAAGGAAGCATGAGGTGAATAGGTCTGCATGCAGGGGACACCACTTTGCGGAGTCTCATCCCATTTATCAGACTGCCCAGCAAGCTTGGCGTCGATGGTTTGCGTCTGTTGGCCGCGGACACTGCACGTTAACACGGTCAGCGTGAGGGCGCACGCCACTAAGCCGCGATGCCAACCGTTTCTCTTCAAGACAATCATTTCAATTCCTTCAGTTGGTGATTTGGTCCTGTTCGGTCATCTTCGCCTTGCTGCGAGTTTGTAACTGGTACAGTGATTCGTATGCCGAGTCGAATCGAGGAATGTAGGGCGGCGGACCGCCAAAGCGGGCAAACCGCGCCGGTTTACCTCGAATCGGCCGATCGGTTTCTGCAGCCACCGTGGAACCCTGGCAGCTGATCGGAAACGCATCCGCCGCACGGTACTCGAAGATAAGAGTTCGGCGGGCCTGGGACGAACGGTTCGGGTGAGAACTGTGAGGCGTTATGCAGTGCATAAGTATCACGCTGCCGGCCGGCGCTTCAAGCGACACGGCCTGGCCGAAGCGGCCGCAGTCCAAGTCTTCCGTCGCCATCCCGGCGAAATAACCGTCGGGCGTGTGGTGGTCAAAGAAATGGGTGTGATGCCGAGGCAGTACGCGCAGGCAACCGTTGTGCTCGGAGGCGTCATCCAGATAAAGGAGCATGGTGACCAGATCATCGTTGGTATGCGGAAAATAAGCCAGGTCCTGGTGCCACTCTACCACGGAGCCGATTGCCGGCGGCTTCATATTTAACTTGCTGTGTTGCAGGTTGATGTTCGGTCCGATAAGCGACTGAACGCAGTCGACAAGCCGAGCCGTGTTGGCAAGCTGTCGGAATGTTTCGTGTCGGTCGTACGGATTATGGATTCGGCGCACCACAGGATGGTCGTCACTGGCCTCCGGCTCCAATTCCAGAACTTGGCTGTAGTCGTCGGTCTTGATTGCCGCTTCCGCGATGTCGCGGATTGTTGCGTCTACCCGATCCAGATCATCTCGGTCGAAAAAAGCCGGCAAGATGAGGTAGCCTTCCTTTCGGTAGTGCTCGATCTGGGTATCGGTAAGGCCAGTCGTTGGCATGACGGGCTCCAGTTGGGTGAAAGTGCGGGTTAGGATCGTTCGAGAAATAACTGTCCGCTGTACCCTCGCCCCCCTGGGCAACGCTGTGAAGGATTTTGCGAAGGTAAGAATCTGGGGCCTCTACTACGCTATAGGCGTTATATTCCGCAGCCCAGGGTCGTCGCGTAGCGGCGCACCCTGGGTCGCGATGTAACAAAAACACTTACACCGAAGGTGTTAAACATTGGACGGTTAAATTGCCCGAGGCCGTTGTGTAACGCCTTCGGCGTAAACCGTTTGCGACACGACGGTCCCAGGGTGCGAGGCTGTGCCTCGACCCTGGGCTCCGGAATATAACGCCTCCGGCGTAAGGAAACGTCAAAATCATGGGTATGGCAGCCACGAAAATGCTTCACAGCGTTGCCCCCTGGGGAGAGGGCAGGGTGAGGGGATTAAGAATATACCAGTTATTTCTCGAACGATCCTTAATGAATTGCAATCTACCCGTTCAGAAAGAGATTGCGAATCGGATATCCAACGGCCTACACCTTGGGCGGACATATCGCGATGGAACAGGGATGAATGGAACAGGGATGAACAGCGGCAGCATACGCAATCACGACGTCGCTCTGCCCTCCCACTGTTGTCGCCCGATCTGCAACACTTGGTCATCTTCGAGCTTGTTCAACGGCGTGTATCGCGGATGGTGGGAATCGGCGTAGGGATCGTTGCGGGCTGCGTTATAGCAGCAGATCAGCGTCCAGCGGTGATCGTCGCTTCGATTGGCATCGGAGCGGTGCAGCAGGTTGCAATGGAAGAAGACGGCTGAGCCTGGATCCAGCTCGAGATGAACCAGTGGCAGGCGCTCGACCGCCGCAGCGACGCGTTCGGGGTCAGCCGTCGCCTGGCCATCGACGCGCTCGTGATTGATCAGGCCGATCTGGTGCGATCCGGACAGGACCTGGAGGCAGCCGTTGGCTTTGATCGTCGGGTTGACTGCGATCATACAGCTGGCCATGAACGGGAACAAGCAGTGTCCGACCTTGTGCCAATAACCGAAGTCCTGGTGCCACATGAACGCGCCGCCGGTGCGCGCGGATTTCAACATCACCTTGTGGTGCCAGTGGTAGGCCTCGCCGTCGAGAATCTGCTCGATCCCATCCACGACGCGTCGGCAGCGCGTGATCGCGCTATAGTAATCATCGCCGATGTCGTCATCGACCCAGAACTTCGATTCTCCCCCCTGACCGTCACCTAAGGAAATGACGGTCGCGCCAAACTTGCGCGTTACGTCGATTTTCTCGACGTCTTTTGCAGGCTGGCCCAGCGAGTCGTCGGCGGAGGCGATCTTCAGCAGCAGGTCCGTCTCCTCTTCATCAAACAGGTGCTCGACAATCACGAATCCGTCACGATTGTATTGTGCCATTTGGTCTGTGGTCAGCATGTTCTGGTACCTGTAGGTGCTATGTTCAATGGCAGCGTGCCGAAAAAGTATTTTAACGCGGCAGGCCGTCATCGCAAACTACGGGGGCACTTAGACCCGGTTTCAGACCACTTAACACAACTCTACAACAGTACCAGTATCACGTTTGGGACGTACAAAACATGAAAACAAAGCTCAACGAAATCGATTTTGATTGAAGTTCAATTTAGATGATTGATATCGATCCGTTCGATGTGCCAGCCTCGCGGCGTCGTGTGAAATGGATGCTCTGCGTGTTCGCCCTGCTGGCTCTTGTCTGTGGCGTGGGGGTCGTGTCCTTACTACGCGACGTTCGCAACCCGCCCGACCAGGATAACACGATCGGGGCTCTTGTCGCATCGGAAGAATTGATCCTCAAGCTCACGCCCGAACTCAAGAAACTCTCCGCCGCGGCGCTCAACCTGAGACTGCCCGATGACCAGTCGATCGGGCTGTTCGGAGATCCGTTGGAGCAGCTGACCGACATCACCCAACCACCGGTTAGTGACCAACCACCGGATAGCGACCTGGCTACCGTCCAAGCGGGCCGCACCGCGACCTGGGACGCGGCCACGGAAACGAGTAATTTGCCACGTTCCCAATTGAAACTGTGGCAACCGTTGCTGGACGAAGTCGATTATTTCGAACACGCGAAATTCTATTTCATCCGTGGTGAACTAACCGGCCCACGGGTCGATGAATCGAAGCGATTCCGCGCGGAGCTGGGCTTTCGCGGGCTGGCGCGGACCAAGGCGGGTTCCTGGCGCGCCATTCACAGCCGACAACAGGTCGTTTGGTCACGGGTCACGGACGCCGCGGAGTCGGGTTGGCACATCACCGCCTGGGAACACCAGGACATGTCGGTCACCGACGCGCCTCAACGCATGTTCCGCAGTGTGTTGCACGAAGCCTTGTTGGACGAGGATCAACGCCGTCGCGCGGAACGTTCGCTGCACGAAGAAAAACTTCTCAGCGTGTTCAAGACGGGTACGGCACAACTGCCCGACCGGAAATACCTGCCGTATTTCAAGCACGACTCCATGAGCAAACACCCAGCCATCTCAGTCGTCGATATTGACGGGACGGTTTTGACGACCTGTACGTAATGGCCCGCTGGGGTCGCAACCAGCTGTTTCGAAACCAGGGTAATGGCACCTTCGTCGAATTCGCCGAGCAGATGGGATTGGGTCTTGACGGACTGTGCACGGCCGCAATCTTCGGCGACTTTGACAACGACGGTGACACGGACGTGTTCATCGGCCGTTGGCTGGAACCGAGTTTATACCTCGTCAACATGGACGGTCAGTTTGTCGATCGCTCGGCGTCGCTGGTAGAACCGCGGCTGCCAGCACTAGTCACTTCCGTCGCGGCCGCCGATTACGACGGCGACGGCCTGCTGGACGTTTATTTTTCTACTTACGCGCCGTCCTTTCGCGACCTGTCGGACCAGCAAGCGGCGGCGCGGTTTCTGCCGGTCGCGGATGTGAACGAACTGTTTCGGCGGTTTTCCGACCTGGACGAGACGGCCATGTTTTTGGACTCGGTGGGTCCGCCGAACGTGTTGCTAAAGAATCAAGGGCAGGGCCGATTCGGACCGTCGCCGCACCGGGAGTCCGTCGCTCAGTGGCACAACACGTTTCAATCCACATGGGCCGACTACGACGGAGATGGTGACCCGGATTTGTACGTCGCCAATGATTTCGCGCCCGACTGCTTGTTTCGAAATGATGGGGAAGACGGTTTTACCGGCGTCACGCGTCAACCTGGCGGCGACGCCATGCTGGGCTTTGGAATGGGTGCCTCGTTTGGCGACTACGATCAGGACGGACACCAGGATCTTTACGTCTCGAATATGTACAGCAAGGCCGGCATGCGCATCGTGTCGCGAATCCCTGGTTTGTACGGTCGCTTCCTGCGAGCGGCGGAAGGTAACCGGCTGTTTCGTTTCGACGGCGACATGTTTCAACTGATGTCAGGGACCAACCCTACGGCACTGGCGGTAACCAAGGCGGATTGGTCGTGGGGCGGCCAATTCGTGGACGTTGACAACAACGGCTTCCTGGACATCTACGTTGCCAGTGGCTATTACTCGGCGCCTAGCAAGGTTGCTTGTGACATCGATTTGTGAAGTCAGTTTTGGCGAACGGTCGTTCGCACGGATACGGAGCTGGGGCTTAATTTCCGAGAATCATCTCAGTGGCGTTCGCAGGCGCGGGGATGGGATTTGACGGATAACAACAAGGACGCGGTCAGTAGTTCCTTCAGCGGCTACGAACGCAATTACCTGTTCATGAACCAGGGTGGCAAGTCCTTTGTCGATCGTTCGGGCCTTTCGGGCTCGATACACCCGGAGACGGTCGCTCCTTCGCGGTGCTCGACTACAACCGGGATGGCTGGCCCGACATAGGGCTGGTCAATGCCAACGCGCCGCTGTTTGAACTGTTCCGTAACGAACTCGGCAGCTCAACGATGGCCGCCAATGGCAAGATGTTGGCCGTGCGGTTTGTTGGCGGAAATCAAAGTCCCCCAACCCGATCCGGATGAATCGTGCCGAGACGGCTACGGAGCGGTGGTTACCGTCGAATTGGCCGACAGACGACTGGTTCGTGAACATCGGTGCGGGGAGGGCTTTGCGGCTCAAAACAGTTCCACGCTGTTGATCGGCATCGGTGACCATCCAGCTGCCAGTCGAGTCTCCGTGCGCTGGCCCTCCGAGCAAACACAACAGATCGACAACATGCCGGCCGGAACGTTGCTGACGGCCTACGAAGATTCATCGCAGGCGCCGGATGGAGAAGGTTTTCATAGCGAGTCGTATAGGATCGAATCTGTAGTTCGGCGGTGATAAGGGCTGACCTAGGGCCACCCCTATCGTCAAGGCTGGGAAGGAATTGTGTGGTCGCTGCCACTAATAAAAGGCTGACCCAAGTGCCTGTCGTTTCCCGCTTGACGGCACAACTTCCCACGAATCACCAAAGGTGATTCAACGGTCCTCTAGTTTCGGTCTTGTCCGTAAGACCGAGTTGAGTATTCCTAAGCGTTTCTTCTGCGGCGAAACGCCAGTGGCGCCAGGACCACGGTGGCGAGCAATAAGAACCCGGACGGTTCCGGTACGGCCGCCAACGAGCCCGGTTGTCCCCAGTTGAATAGGACCTGGTTCAGTTCAGGAAGACCTGACCTTCCCCCCGTGAAAAGTACCAGTGCATGTGAGAGAGTCCAGCCCGGGCTTTAGCCCGGAAAGGATTTTTTTAGATGGCACAGAAACGTCATGGAGTTGA
>Ga0310121_10005879_pt1 | contig 10447 bp, 5 predicted proteins | sample CB27_Tmax_986_MG_FD_203504 | JGI IMG/M metagenome (GOLD analysis project Ga0310121, IMG submission 203504) | Marine microbial communities from Western Arctic Ocean, Canada - CB27_Tmax_986 | ecosystem: Environmental > Aquatic > Marine > Oceanic | place: Canada: Western Arctic Ocean | collected... | reverse complement strand
AGGAGGTCGGCCGGCGGTACGATGTGGACGGGATCGAGATCGACTACTGGCGCTACCCTGTGTTCTTCCGCCCGAACATGGACGGGCAGCCCGCCACGAGTTCGCAACTCGATATCCTGACCGGGTTTCAGCGCTCAATCAGGCAGATGGCGGTGCGGGAGGGGGCAAAGCGCGGCAGGCCGATCCTGATCGCGGCACGCGTGCCCATGTCGGTCGACGCTTGCAGGAACATCGGAATAGACATCAAGCGCTGGCTCAAGGAAGACCTGCTGGACGTGATGTCGCTGGGGAATGGGGATGCCTGGCCGAACATACCGGCCGGCGCCATGATGGAACTGGGGCACGAGTACGACGTGCCGGTGTATCCCTGCCTTAAGTATTCGGGTTACGGCATAAATCACCTCAGGACCTGGCGAGCCGCTGCAGCCAACGCCTGGCGTGCGGGCGCGGATGGCGTGTACTTCTTCAACATCACGCCGTACAACTATCGCGACCCCGACGAGTTAACTCCGCAGTTCAAGGAGCTTGGCGATCCCGCGAAACTCATGGCACTCGACAAGTGGTTCTCCGCGACCGCGCCCTATGCGGGGCAGCGCTATAGCGGGTATTGCCCCATGGCCGAGGTCTTGCCTTCCTCTATGGCGCTGCCAGCGACGCTTTCCTCCGACGGACAGCCCACCGTCGTCATACTACAGATCGGGGATGATATCGCGGCGGCGGCGGAGCGTAACCTCGTGAGGGTGAGGCTGAACCCAAGTACGCTCGATCTGCTGGATGCGGTAGAGACACGGCTCAACGGCAAGCTCCTCACGCCGACGGAAAAGGACGGTTCCGGCGGATGGACATTTTTCAGTCCGAATTCTTCCTGGTACCGGGTCGGGGACAACGAGTTTGACTTCCGTCTGCTCGACGGGTCCGAGGTGGGATCCGATCCGGTCCAGGTTGTGGCGGTGGATGTCCTTGTCAGGTACAATGATTGACCTGCGTTAATGCCTGAGGTACCCGAATATACATGGACATCTCAGACCTGCCCACTGGTGACAGCCCGCCCGCCCTCGCTTTGCCTCACTTCCCCACCCGCCAACAGGCCTTTGTCTGGCGAAACTGGGAGAGGATCCCGGTGGAACGGCTGGCGGCGGTGCTTTCGACAGATGAAGAGGCCGTGCTTTCCATGGCGGCCGGCATGGGACTCGCCGTCCCGCCGAGGGTGGTCGGGGAGTGGTTGACCCGCGGGTACGTCACCCTGATCAAGGCGAATTGGCACCTGCTTCCCTATGAACAGCTCCTGCAGCTTCTCGATTGGACGCCGGAATTGATGGCCTATATGCTGAAAGAAGAAGACTTCCTCTTCTACAAGCTGGGCAAACTCAAGCCGAATGTAGAGCCGCTTCGTTACCAGCCGCTCACCCCGGATCAAGTCCGGCGGACGCAATGGCTACGGCAGGTCGTGGAAACGCATTTTCCAGCCCGGAATGATGATCGGGGAGAGACCCCCTTTGCCTTCCTCGCCCGTTTCGGGAAGACCGTCCCCGCCTCCGCCATCGCGGCGTCACCGAAAGGCAGCGATTTCGAATTGCGGATGCTTTACGCCTACGCCGCGCCCTACGGCGACACCTTGCTCGAAGAACCCACCGAGGCCTACCCGGAGGGGCTGCTCTCGGAGTACCGGGCCATCGGCGTGAATGGCATCTGGTTGCAGGGTATTCTCTACACCCTGGTGCCGGTACCGGGGGCGGAGGCATTCAGCCGGGAACACGAGAAGCGGATTGAGAACCTGCGTCGCCTGACGGAGATTGCGGCGCAATACGACATTGGCGTGTACCTCTACCTGAACGAACCGAGGAGCATGCCGGCCGCCTTCTTCGAGGCACACCCCGATTGGCGCGGCGTTTCCGCGCCTCACCAGGACGTTTCCGCCTGCTGCACTTCCAGTCCCGGCGTTTTGGAGCAGCTACACGATTCCACCGCCACGCTCTTCCGCGAAGTGCCCAAGCTGGCCGGCCTCTTTACCATCACGATGTCGGAGAATCTCACGAATTGCATTTCACGTGTCAGCGAGACGGGGCCCTGTCCGACATGCTCCGCCCGTAATCCGGCCGAGATCATCGCCGAGGTGAACAATACAATCGAGGAGGGCGCGCATTCGGCCAACCCCGCCGCCCGGGTCATTGCCTGGGCCTGGGGCTGGGGGCACGAATGGTCGCACGAGGTGATCGACCGGCTCAATCCCGGCGTGGAGCTGATGGCCAAGGCCGAGGAGGCGCTGCCCATCGACGTCGGCGGCGTGAAAAGCCGGGTCGTCGACTACACCATTTCTCAAGTCGGACCCAGCGAGTACAGCAAGGAACTCTGGGCCTATGCAAAACGCCGCGGGCTGAAGACCATCGCCAAGATGCAACTGAACAATACCTGGGAATGCAGCGCGGTGCCTTTCCTCCCGGTGCTGAACCTGGTCGATGAAAACCTGCGCGGCGTGCGGGAGGCGGGAGTCGACGGGCTGATGCTGGGCTGGACCCTCGGGGGGTGCCCCAGCCCCACCCTCGAGCTGACGGCCAAGCCGATTGACCAGATCGCCCGCGAACGCTACGGCGAAGCCGCCGCCCCCGGGGTCTTGCAGGCCTGGGAGCGTTTCAGCGAGGGGTTTCGCGAATTCCCGTTCAGCGTCGGCGTCGTCTACAGCGCACCATGCAATACGGGCTGCATGAATCTGCTCTATCCCGAGAAGACCGGTTTTGCCGCCAGCATGGTGGGAATCGCCTACGACGACGTGGCGGGCTGGAGCGATATTTACCCCGAAGAGGTTTTCGAGGAACAATTTCGCAAGTTGACGGAAATCTGGAAGGAAGGGCTCCGTCTTCTGGAGCAGGTACGGGACGGTACTGATCTCACTCCTTCATTCGAGGAGTTGTCCAACGTGGCCGAGGCGGCCTACTGCCACCTGCGAAGCGTCTACCTTCAAGTCCGGTTTGTCCGCAGGCGGAACGAGATCGGATTCACCGGCGACGACACGTTTCGTGAAATCCTCACCGAAGAAATTGACCTCGCCAAGCAGCTCCATGACATCACCGGGCGCGACTCCCGGATCGGATTCGAGGCCAGCAATCACTACTATTACGGCCCCAATGACCTGCTTGAAAAAGTCGTTAACTGCGAATCTCTGCTGAACCAATCATCCCCCGGCAGCGTAGCGACCTGGTCGAATTCGTAGCTTGGCCTTCCAGGGCCGAGCCGGAGCAAGGGGGATCATGCATGGGGAATGGAGAGCGCCTGCCGTATGGTCAATTTATTCAGCCTAACCCGCATGTCTCACACTTTTTCGTAGCGAGAGCGTGGAGGTTGCGGGATGCAAATACAGTTTCTCAAATATGAAAACGAGTAAGCCCCGGATGCACAGCGAAATAATGAGGAAACCTGACGAAAGGATGTAGTTTGTCAGGACGGCGAGTGTGGCTGAGCTCAGGGGTGGACACCACCATCGACACCGATCGCTTCGCTGAAACTCCGGCCGGGCCATGGGCTGAATTCGATCTGGGTTCGGATGTTTCGTTGGCGGACATGCATATCTGGAACTACGGCGAGGGCAGCTGGCCCTCCTGGGGGAAACAGGGCATGCAAGATGTCGAGATCTACTACACGACGACGGGCGGCGGCGGTCCGGACAGTGCATGGGGTAGCGATAGTGCGGGCGACAGGAGATCGCTCTCACTAGTGACGGTGGACCAGGTAAACACGAGGACAATCACAGACGTCAACGGCCTCCCTGAGGTGCTCTCGCAGGAAATTTCCGCCCGGTGTTTTTTTATAGAGCAGTTTAAGCCAGCCTAAGGCAGCGAGTTTGAGCAGAGGATTGGCCACAAAGAGGCACGAAAAGGCACAAAAAAATGCTCTGCGTAAATCTCTTTGTGCTTTTTTGGAATCCTTTAGACGATTTTGGACCTCTCCCTATCGAACACCGGGTGCCGGGAGATGTTGGTTTTGGGATTTGGTTTCAATTCCTTTGCAAACGAAATTCCCAAACCCAGTCCGAAACCAAACTCGCGTCGTTGGCTGAGTGAAGGCTGACTTTCAAACTTTGGCGTGAACTTCGTCGCAAACTATACCGAGACTAACTACTTCGAGAACGTGGCCTTCGGCGGTCTCCGGTCTGGGGCTATTCCGCACACCGATTCTTGATCGTCATCTTGTGATTACGGAGGTATGCTGGCACAGAGAATTTGGTGAAAGCTGATCAGATCAACAAGAAATGCCTGGGCGTCGCCGGAGTCCTTTACCTCCTCCTTGCGTGCCTCTCCTGCGGGACGTCGCGCCACGCCTACAATCTCGAGGGCAAACCGTTCGACCCGTTGAAAGGAGAGTCCAGCGGGACGGTTCTGATTTTTGTGCGGACCGATTGCCCCGTCTCCAACCGGTACGCGCCGACCCTTCGAAAAATCTGCGAAGAATACATCAAACGTGACATCCGCTTTTTTCTCGTTTATCCCAACCCTGACATCACGCCGCTGGAGATTCGTAAGCACGTGGCCGCATACAGCTATATCTGCCCAGCGCTTCGCGATCCCGAGCACACCCTGGTTCGTCGCTCGGGAGCGAAGATCACCCCGGAGGCCGCCGTATTCACGCGGGACGGGAAGCTTGCCTACCGGGGGCGGATCGACAACCAGTATGTCGACTTCGGGAAGTATCGGCCCAAACCGACCCGGGCGGACCTGGAGGAGGCCTTGGATGCCATCCTCACGGGAGAGCGCGTGACGTTCAGGGAGACAGAGGCGGTCGGCTGCCTGATCGAGGATTTGCGATGAGGGCGTGGAGCAAGCAATTTTTTTTCATGCTATTTTGCGTGTGCGGCGGGGCGCAGGCGGCGGACACGGAAATCACCTTCAACCGCGATATTGCGCCCATCGTTTTCGACAACTGCACCCTGTGTCATCGGCCCGGCGAATCCGGACCGTTTAATCTCGTCACCTACAACGATGTCAGGAAGCGGGCCCGGCAGATCGTCCGGGTCACCGAGAGCCGCTACATGCCGCCCTGGCTCCCCGAAACGAACGGGGTGGACTTCGTGGATGTCCGGCGGTTAACCGACGAGCAAATTGGCGCCATCCGGCAGTGGGTCGAACAGGGAACGGTGGAAGGCGACCCGGCGGACCTGCCCCCGCTCCCGCAGTGGACGGAGGGATGGCAACTGGGACAGCCTGACGTGATCATCACCATGCCGGAGGCCTATTCGGTTCGTGCGGACGGCCCCGACATCTGGCGAAATTTCGTGATCCCCATTCCGGTGTCGGAGCCGAAATTTGTGCGGGCGTTTGAGTTCCGTCCCGGGAACGCGAAAATCCTGCATCATGCCCGCATGCTGTTCGACACCAGCGGCCGATGCCTCGAAAAGGCCGAAGCGGACCCCGAACCGGGATTGGAGGGAATGATCCTGGGGGCGGCGGAAAACCCCGCGGGGCAGTGGCTGGGCTGGACCCCCGGTAAGCAGCCGGTGATGGGTCCGGAGGAGATCTCCTGGCAACTGGAGCCCGGGACCGACCTGGTGCTCGAGATGCATATGCTGCCCAGCGGCAAGCCGGAGCAGATCCGCCCTTCCCTTGGACTGCATTTTTCAAGCCGGCCGCCGAAGCACATTCCCACGACCCTCCGGCTCGGCCCCAAGATCATTGACATCGAGCCCGGCGACGAGAACCACATCATCCGGGATTCCTACATGCTGCCGATCGATGTGAATCTTGTGAAGGTCTATCCCCACGCGCATCTTCTTTGCCGCGAGATGAAAGGGTGGGCCGAACTTCCGGACGGCTCCCTTCGGAGCCTGTTGCACATCCGGGCGTGGGATTTCGACTGGCAGGACGAGTACCGATACGCCGAATCGATTCCGCTGCCGAAGGGCACGAAGCTTTACATGGAATATGCCTACGACAATTCCGCCGGCAATGTGCGCAATCCGAACGACCCGCCACAGCGCATTGCCTACAGCGAAAGCACCAGCGGCGAAATGGGGGACCTCTGGTTCCAGGTGATTCCGGTAAACGGGCAGGAGCGCATGATACTCGAGTCGGATTCCAGTATTCACGAAGTTAACCTGTACATGGATGCCACCCGCGCACGGCTTGCGGCGGACCCCGACGTTCCCGGCGCTCACAGGAGTCTCGCCTACTTCCACTCGAAACTCGGCGAGTTCGATGACGCCGTCCGGCACATGACAATCCACCTCGACTCCAAGAGCGGCGACGGCGGCGGACACCTGGCGGCGGGGACCTGGCTGCACGAGTTGCAGCGCCATGGCGAGGCGTTACAGCATTTGCGTAAAGCGCTCATCCTGGAACCCGGCCAGGTGGATGTCCACTACGCCATGGGACTTACCCTGGCGGCGGCCCGCAAGCCGGCCGAAGCGGTTACGGAGTTCCGGAAAGCGCTGGAACTCAATCCGGACTACACCGATGCGCGCATCGACCTGGGAGTCATGTTCGCCTCGTCCGGCAGGCTGGCCGACGCGGAAAAGCAATTTCTGGAAGCCGTGGAAAGGGCGCCTGAATCTTCACGAGCCCATCTCAACCTCGGCATGGTCCTTGCGCAGCGCGGAGACCTCGAGAACGCGGAGAAACATTTCCGGAGATCGGTTGAAATAGGTTCGGCTACAACCGCGGACGGCCTGGCCGCGGCGCAATTCGCCATCGGTTCGATCCTGTTGCAAGGCGGAAAACCGGAAGAGGCCGTGGAGCACTTAAGGGAGGCTATCGCCCTTCGTCCGGATCATGCGAAGACACAAGCCACTCTCGGCCTCACGCTTGCGGCCAACGGCGACACGGAGGCCGGCCTCCGGTATTTCCGACGGGCCCTCCAGCAGCGCTACGCGGTCCCGTCTCAGCTCAATGACATGGCCTGGTCACTCTCCACTCACCCAAAAGTTGACGTCCGTCGTCCCGCGGCGGCAATCGAATTCGCCGAAGGCGCCGTCGCCATGACGAATCGACGCGAACCGGGCTTTCTGGACACCCTGGCCGTCGCCTACGCCGCGGCGGGACGGTTCGACGAAGCGGTAATAACCGCCGACGAAGCCCTGGCGCTGGCGCCGCCGGATTTGGCCAAGGAGATTCGCGGGCACGTGGAACTGTTTCGCAAGGGAAAGACCCTGGAACCCAGGTAGAGAGAGAATGTCGAATTCTCAATGTCCAATGCCTGCTGCTCAGGCTTGGAAGCCCAAGCTACAGGGATCGACTTGGATGGCAGGACCACAGTAGGTTGAAACAGTGAAAAGAATACCGAGTCTCGCGGTTGCGCTGTTGACGATCTTCTTCGGTTGTTCGAAACCGACAACGGAGGAAGAATCGTCCCCTGAAACTGTTGCCACCCCCACTGCTCCCGAAGTCGTGACCGACCTGGGGACCCCGTCCGCGGAGGCGGAGCGAAGCCTGTTTTCGCGGGCCCACGATCCGGCCTCCGATGGCTGGCAAAGTGAAGCCATCGCCACGGAGGCGCAGTCGAGGTTGAAAAAACTTTTCGCCGGAATGGCCGATCCCGATCATATACGCGAGGATGCATTCCGGCACTTACTGACAGACGACTTTGCCTGCACGCCTTTACGTCCTCCGGAATTGGCGACGGCATTCCAGGACGAATCCATCGTCGTTCTTCGCCCCCGGTCCGGGACGGCGGAATCGCTTCAGGGATCTGCCGGGTTACGTTCCGCCTTGATGGCCCTCGCGGAACCTTTTCACGACGCAACGAACCTCCACACGAAAGTCAAAACGATTCGAATTGACCTGGGTGAGGATCAATCCGCTACGACCCTGCACTACGTCAGCGCCTCCGCAACCCGGGAAAATGGATCCATCGAGCAGAATGCTGCCTGGACATGCCGATGGCAACTGCAGCAACCGGAAGGCCTGGTTTTGGCGTCAATCCGAGTGACAAATTACGAGGAGGTGCGCGTCACCACGCCGGGGCGGACCTGGCTGTCCGATTGCACGGAGTCCGTTCTCGGCACAAACGCATCCTTCCATGAGCAATTGGCGTACGGTTTGAATCACTGGTCTCGGCGAATCGAACGCATCCACTTTTCCGGCAACGCGACCGTGTACGGCCTGGCCATCGGCGATGTAAATGGCGATGGCCTCGACGATCTGTACGTTTGTCAGACCGGCGGACTTCCCAACCGGCTGTATTTTCAGAATGCCGACGGGACGGCAACAGACCGGTCCGCGTGGGCCGGCGTCGACTGGCTGACCTACACCAGCAGCGCCCTCTTCGTCGACCTGGACAACGACGGGGACCAGGACCTGACGGTGGTCACACCGTACCAGTTGATCCTCATGGAAAACGACGGCGGCGGCCGCTTCCAATCGAAGAAGGTGCTGCCGCAAATCGATTTCAATGCGCAGGGACTCTCATCGGTGGACTACGACAACGACGGGGACCTGGATCTCTACCTGTGTCTTGAAGTCGCGACCGCGGGCGCCCGACCAGACGAGCCGCCACAACCCTATTCCTATCACGACGCCAACGACGGCGCGGCGAACATTCTGTTTCGCAACGACATCGCAGCCGGTAACTGGGCCTTCACCGATGTGACCCGGTCCGTGGGCCTCGACGCAAACAACCGGCGTCATACACTCGCGGCCGCCTGGGAGGACTACGACAACGACGGCGACCAGGACCTTTATGTCGGCAACGATTTCGGAAAGAACTGCCTCTACCGCAACGACGGGGGCGCCTTTACCGATGTGGCGGAGATGGCGGGGGTGGTTGACCAGGCTTCGGGCATGTCGGTGAGTTGGGCCGACTACAATCGGGACGGCCTGATGGACCTGTACGTGGCGAACATGTTTTCCGCGGCCGGCAGCCGGATCACCCGCCAGGCCCTGTTCAAGCCGGATGCGGATGAGGCGACGCGCGGCATTTACCAGCGGTTCGCCAAGGGCAATTCCCTCTTCAAAAATACCGGGGGCGGACGATTCGAAGAGGTCGGTTTGGAGGCCGGCGTGGAAATGGGACGATGGGCGTGGGCCAGCCCGTTCATCGACATCAACAACGACGGCCGGGAGGACCTCCTGGTGGCCAACGGCTATTTCACCAACGACGATACGGGAGACCTATGAAGTTTCTATTGGCGGCAGGTCGTGTCGCAAGGCGGTTCGCCATTGAATTTCATCAGCGCCGATGACAGTTCCGCCTCGGGCGCGACGAAAGATCTCTTTACCCTGATCCGGTCCGGTGCCTCCTTCAGCGGCCGCGAGCGAAACTGCGCCTTCCTGAATACCGGGGATGACCGGTTCGCCAATATCTCCGCCGTCAGCGGAATCGACTTTCCCGATGACGGGCGGGCGATCGCTCTCTCGGACTGGGATCAGGACGGAGATCTTGACGTCTGGTTTGCGAATCGAAGCGGCCCCCAGGTCCGATTCCTCCGAAACGATGTGCCCACAAAGAATAATTGGATCGCTTTTCGCCTCGAAGGAAAAACCTGCAATCGCGACGCCATAGGAGCCCGGGTAGAAGTCACACTCTCAAATCTAAAATCAAAACTCAAAAATCCAAAATCAATCAAGACGCTGCGAGCCGGCGACGCCTTCCTTTCACAGTCGAGCAAGTGGCTCTACTTCGGGCTGGGGAAAGCCGGCGGCATCGAGCAGGTCATGATACGATGGCCGGACGGCAAAGTGCAGCGTCATACCAGGCTCGAGACGAATCGCCGGTATCGAATCGTCCAGGGCAATCCCGACGCACGGATCCTGCCGCCCCGATCCAGCCTGGGGTCCCTCCGTCCGTCAACGCCGAAATCCGCTCCGAAGCCGTCCTCCCTCCGGCAGGTCCTCTCCACCCGGATGCCATTTCCAGCCCTGGAGTACGTCGACTTTGAAGGGGTGCCCGCTCAACGCAGCGCGGGCGGAAAGCCGCTGCTGATCAACTTCTGGGCGAGCTGGTGCGCGCCGTGTCGGGCCGAGATGAGCGAGTGGTCGGCAGCGAAAAAGGCATTGCGAAAGGCCGGCGTGGACATCCTGACCTTGAGTGTCGACGGGCTGGCCATGAGTCAACGGTCTTTGCCCGCGGATGCGAGGAGATTCCTGGATTCGGTCTCCTTTCCCTTCGAGGCCGGCGTGGCAACGGTGGAGCTGTTGGAGAAGATCGATACCCTGCAAAGATTCCTCTTCGATCTCCACATTCCCCTGGCCGTTCCCACCAGTTTCCTGCTGGATGAGAACGGACTCCTGGCCGCGATCTATCGAGGATCGGTTGACGTCGAGACGCTTTCGCGGGACATCGAACCTTTCTCCGGCAACCTGGAGGAAGTCTTCATGCGCTCGGTCCCCTTTGCCGGGCGCTGGGCGGCGGTGACGACGTTCAAGTGGAACAACCTGGCCGGGGCCTTCAGCCCCCAATTCCCGGATGAAGAACGCCGGTATCTACGCTTCGCAATTCCAAGGCAGATCGACGAACTGGCCGTCAA
>Ga0310121_10005877_pt1 | contig 10448 bp, 12 predicted proteins | sample CB27_Tmax_986_MG_FD_203504 | JGI IMG/M metagenome (GOLD analysis project Ga0310121, IMG submission 203504) | Marine microbial communities from Western Arctic Ocean, Canada - CB27_Tmax_986 | ecosystem: Environmental > Aquatic > Marine > Oceanic | place: Canada: Western Arctic Ocean | collected... | reverse complement strand
GATATTCACACGGGGCACGCGCCAGAAAGTCCGCGTCGCGCGGGTACGCGATAATCAACATTGTCGCCTCCGGGAGTACGATGGGGTTCATCAAGTCCATCATACCGTCTGGATGCGCGTTTCTTTAGGCGACCACTTATATCCGGCGATGGCAGCTCACTATCCGCTGCAGCGCCTTTCACATGCATGTCATGCCGTTTCCCGACAAGAACTAGGCTCGTTTTTTAGCGACGACGGCCTTGAGATTGTTTGCGTGCCGAATGTTCTTTTTCCGACGCAACATGCTATCGGAGTGGTCACCACAACTGAAATCTGTTGTCTGATTCCGCCGCGCCGTGCCGTGGGGCAAAGCCCACCATTGCCGTTCGCGGACGATCGTGAACATGTGCTTCGCGGTGTCATCTTCGCAGCCTGCGGAGCATTATTGCCTGACTATTTTACGAAGCACGCAGATGAAGTTTCTGGCGCTGCTGAATCTGCCGCCGCCCTCGAGTTTGACGAAGGTTTCCTAAAGCGCTATCCTGACTGGCAACTTCAGTTCGCGCGCCTGCTCACGCTTGTGGCCATAGCTTTATTTCTAGACGAAGTCGATCCCGGTGCGGGTCAATCGTACGTTCTCCTGTAGCAACGCGCGTACGGCTTGCGTCGGCTGTCGGCTGTTGGCTGTTGTTGATGCATTTCAAGGTTATCTGGTAAAACAGCGCGCGGGAGAATACCGACACGTGGCCGAATACATGCCGCAACTCGCGGCTGATTTGAGGGCGGCCACTAGCAAGTGAGGACATCATGACTGCTCATCCGCTTCTATTAGAACAACACTATGGGCGTTGGATTGCACATGTGGCCGATCTGCCCGGCTGCTTCGGAGATGGTGCTGAGCCGGATCTGGCCGTTGCGGCCGTCCCGGCTGCGATTGAGGAGTATGTCCGCTGGCGAAAAGAGTGCGAAGGCAGTTTTGCTGTCAAGGATACCTCTGTGGAAGTAGCCGAGCAGTTCCCAGCCCGAAGAGTCGGCGATCATTCCATCCATGCGTTCTTCGAAGCGGATCGCGAACCGCTCGTATCCAATGAAACCAAACAATATCGACAGTTCCTGCAATGGAGTCGACAGTCGCTTCTACGCTCGACACTCGGCCTGTACGACTCGCATATGCGCTTGCCGCTCCGAGGAGAGCGTTGGCCGATACTCGGCGTGCTTAATCATGTCGCCGATTCAGAAATCTGGTATCTGGATCGCCTCGGTTACAGTATTGAAAAATCGGAATTGCCCGAAGATGCCTTTAAGCGATTGAACACGGTACGCGATAACTTGCAGGAAGTCCTGCCACAGCTGGCTGGAGATGATCACGTGGTCGAGCGGGATGGCGAACTCTGGTATGCCCGCAAACTCCTGCAGCGCGCTTTGTGGCACGAACGCGATCACACCTTTCACATTCGCAAGATGCGAGCCCAGCTCGATAACTGATGAGAGCGTTGCTCACTACAGCGCAGCGGCGTACGCTGGCCGCTGTGTGCGACACTTTAATACCTGCGCTCAAGCCACCACCCGGCGCTACCGAATCTGAGCAGCTTTTCTGGCAGCGCAATGCGTCAGACATTGGCGTCCCGGCAGAGTTCGAAAATGCCCTGGTATATATTCCCGAGGATCGGCTGCGGCCACTCCAATTACTGCTCGGAATTCTCGATAAACCCGGCGGCGCTTTCCTGCTGACAGGTCGCTTCAGATCATATGCAGCGCTACCCTTCGAAACGCGTGAACGTATGCTGCAGCGCTGGTCTGTTTCTCGCATTGGCCAACTACGCCAGGCGTTTCAGAGCCTGAAGCGATTGACGCAGGCGCTCTTTTATTCAGCCCTTGATGAAGTCGGCAACAATCCCAACTGGCCTGTCGTTGGCTATAGCGGACCTCTTGATACCAAAGCAGCGACTGAGGAACCGTTCGCGCCACTGGTATTGCAACAATCGGATGTGCTGATTTACGACGCTGTGGTGGTTGGCTCCGGTGCCGGTGGCGGTGTCGTCGCGGCTGAGTTGGCGCGTACTGGAAAAAGAGTGCTAGTGGTTGAGAAGGGGGCTGCACTCGGGACGTCTGATTTCACCACCCGCGAGACTGAGGCCTTCCGCGACATGTACGAGATGGCTGGCTTGCTTACGACGGAAGATGTGGGTGTCACCGTACTGGCGGGTGCGACTCTCGGGGGCGGGACTACCATCAACTGGACGATCTCGTTCCGCACGCCGGAACATGTCCTGGAGGAATGGGAGCGCGAACATGGCGTCACTGGCATCGCCGGGCCTGAATTCCAGGCTTCTCTTGATGCGGTGTGTGAGCGCATCAGTGTAAATAAAGATTCTTCACAGCAGAACCCACCGAACGCGGCGCTCGCGCGTGGCTGTGCGGCCCTCGGGTATCAAAGCGGTCAGATCGCTCGCAATGTAAGTGGTTGTACTGCCTCTGATTGTGGTTGGTGTTGCTTCGGTTGTGTGCATGCTGCCAAGCAAGGGACTTACAATACGTATCTGCGCGATGCGGTGAAGGCAGGTGCAGACATTCTCGTGCAATGTCACATCGATAAGATTCTTATCGATAATGGTGCGGTGTATGGCGTGCAGGGTATGGTCCCTGGCCAGAATGATATCGATCACCATGTTGTTGTTTCTGCGCCAATCGTCGTAGTCGCGGCCGGCGCTCTCCATTCGCCGGCATTGTTAATCCGTAGTGGAGTTCCAAACACCAACATTGGATGTAATTTGCACCTGCATCCGACGACCGCAGCGCGAGGCGAGTACGACCAGCCGATGGAGATTTGGCGCGGCGTGATGTCCAGCGTCTATTCCGATCAATTCGTGAATCTAGATGGGCGCGGGTACGGCGCCATGATTGAAGTCCCCGCAGCGCATCCGGGCTTACTCGCGTCGGCTCTCACTTGGCGTTCGGCGTGGCAATTCAAAGCGATTATGCAGCGACTGGCACTGCAAGCGTCCTTTATCGCCATTACGCGCGATCGTGATAGTGGACGGGTCACAGTTGATAAGAAAGGCCGTCCGCGTTTGCACTATCGGTTAAGTCGATCCGATGGCGAGCATTTACTGGTGGGGCTACAACAGGCTTTGCGTTTACATGTAGCAGCCGGCGCAAGAGAAGTAGAGACGGTGCATTCAGACTTGCAACCCTATCGCATTGCATCTGGTTCCACTTCTGATTTTGAAGCCTATCTCGAACAGGTGGGTCGAGCTGGTACGGGTGTGAATCGTCTTGGCGTGTTCTCGGCACACCAGATGGGTACTTGCCGAATGGGTGGGCGTCGCAATGCAGCGGTGGTGGACCCCAACTGCGAGAGCTGGGATGTTCGCAACCTTTTCGTCACGGATGCTGCCACTTTCCCGACCGCCTCTGGTGTCAATCCCATGATCACGATCATGGCAGTTGCGCACCGCGCTGCCCAATTCATCAAATCGAGAATGTAGCTTCCAAAACTTCGATTGTATTCTGGAGGACAAATGTCTGATCCTGTAATTGTCACAGAGACGCACGATCGCGTTGGATTGATTCGAATCAATCGACCGAAACAAATGAATGCACTCAACGGCGAAGTCATGCATTCCCTGGTACACGCGGCTGTCGAATTCGATAAGGCGCAAGATATTGGCGCGATAGTATTCACCGGCAATGAGCGCGCCTTTGCCGCCGGTGCGGATATCAAAGAAATGGCGAATGCTTCCGCCGTCGATATGCTGCTCGCCGATCGGATTGGACTGTGGGATCAGTTGCGCGGGGTGAAAATCCCTATCATTGCAGCTGTATCGGGTTGGTGCCTCGGTGGTGGCTGCGAACTAGCGATGGCCTGTGACATGATCGTGGCCTCCGAGACCTCGCGTTTCGGGCAACCTGAGATCAATATTGGCGTCTTCCCGGGTGCGGGTGGCACGCAGCGCATGACGCGTGCAATCGGCAAAGCGCTTGCAATGGAAGTGATCCTTAACGGTCGCTTCCTGACAGCCGATGAGGCGGCGCGCTCGGGATTGGTCAATCGGGTGGTACCGGTCGAAGTGTATCTGGACGTCGCCCTTGAACTTGCGAACGAAGTTGCTGCCCGCTCGCCATTGGCAGTGCGACTCGCGCGCGAAGCCGTTAACAATGCCTTCGAGACTCATCTGCGCGAGGGAATTGCCGACGAGCGTCGTGCGTTTTACCTGATGTTTGCAAGTGAAGATCAAAAGGAGGGTATGGCTGCCTTCCTTGAAAAACGTGACCCCGAGTGGAAAGGACGCTGAGGTCTACCTCGCGGGCACGCGGATGTTGTTACCGAAGACGTCCGATGTCTTGGCGCAGGCCTCCAAACGAAACGAGCGAGAGAAAAACTCGGACATCTTAACCCAATTGCACTTTAGGAGTCCTTGCGTTACCATAATTGTCAATGATTGAATCAGATCAAGCCGCAGTTGCCGAAACGCCTACCACCATTGGTTTCCGCCAAATTGTGCGCGGATTGCGTCAGGTGGGTCTGGAGCAGAAAAGCCGGCGCGTACTTGTACATGCCTCTCTATCCACGATTGGGCGGGTACGTTGTGGCGCAGAAACGGTTGTGGCAGCGATCACGGCTGCCTGCCATACCGTCGTGATGCCGGCCTTTACATACCAAACGCTTGTCGTCCCTGAGACAGGTCCGCCGGACAACGGTATTACCTATGGTTCTGCGGCTGACGGAAATGCGGAAGCAGAATTCTGGCACGATGACCTGCCAGTTCATCCCGAAATTGGCGCCATCGCCGAACAGTTGCGGCGAATGCCGGAAACATTGCGCAGCGACCATCCTGTATTTTCGTTTGTCGCTCACGGTGGTGAGGCACAGGAAGTACTTGGCACACAATCAGTCGATGACCCCCTTGGTCCGATTGCCTGGCTGGAAGAAAACGATGGCGACGTTCTCATGATTGGAGTCAGCCATCGGGTGAATACATCGATACATCTCGCGGAACGACGCGCCGGCCGTAAGACTTTTGTGCGCTGGGCGCTCTCGAAGACTGGGATTGTTGAGGTGCCGCATTGGCCCGGTAATTCAGTCGGCTTCGATGCCCTCGCACCCTATGTTGCCAGCATTACCCAACGTGGTCAGATCGGCACGGCCAATGTGCAGCGCATCCGCATCGTCGACTTGTTGGATTCAGTGCGAGAGTTGCTGCTCGATGAGCCGGAAGCGCTGCTCACCGATGATCCCTCTGACAAACGCTCCAGCGCCATCCGGCGGGCGCTGGGAGCCACAACGTAACCAGCACATTTTAGCCTGCAGACGCGTGACTCGTATGCGCGTCGAGCGACAATCCCAGCATTTCCAGGGGCTTACATTACAGTGCGTGCGATCTATTTTGATAAGGTAATCCCCAAATTTCTTTTGGTCAAGGCTTTACGTGGTATTTGGCCTGGTGTGGTTTGGAGCCCACTTTCGCCAACCCGTCTGGACAAGTTCGCAGAGGCACCACTACCCGGTGATCGATGGGTGCGAGTGAAGAACCGCACCTGCGGGATTTGCGCAACCGATTTGAGTATACTCTTCGCAAATGCAGCCCCTTCCATTGGTCTCGCTGCCTTGCCGGGCATCGACCGAGTCTTTCTGGGGCATGAGGTCGTGAGTGAAGTTGTCGAAGTCGGCCCCGGGGTTACTCGCTTCAAGTCTGGTGAGCGCGTCATCATGGACCTGCGTTTTGGAGGCCCGCATTGCCTCTCGCAGGAGATCACACCGCTCTGCGCAGCCTGCGAACGTGGTGATATGAGTCTCTGTGAAAATCAATCTGCAAGGAAAGGTCTGCAAGGTGAGGGTGGCGGCTGGGGGGACGGCTATATCGCACACGAGAGCGAATTGTTCCTCTGCCCGGACGATATCAGTGATGATCAGGCTGCGCTCGTCGAGCCGATGTCGATTGCTATCCATGCGGTCCTGCGGAGTCCGCCAGGAATGAAAGATCATGTGCTGGTGATTGGGGCAGGGATCATTGGACTGCTCACCGTTCAAGCGGTGCGGGTAGTCTCACCCGATTGCACCATCACGGTTATGGCGAAGTACCCTCACCAGGAGGAGATGGCGCGGCAGTGTGGCGCGGATGACATACTCGACCCATCCGAAGGCTATGCTGGGGTGGCCCGCCGCTTTGGGATTGATCACTACACCGCACCCTTGAACAAAGGGATGCTTTTAGGCGGATTTGATATGATCTTTGATTGTGTGGGGAAAGCGAACACAATCGAAGACAGTCTGCGTTGGACGCGGGCGGAAGGAAGCGTGGTTGTCGTGGGGATCAATTTTGAACCGATGAAACTCGACCTGAGCCCGGTGTGGCATCAGGAAGTGAATCTGATCGGGAGCGTGAATCACGGCTGCGACACGTGGTTCGGTGAGCGCCGCCATACCTACGATTGGGTGATCCAGCTGCTGCGCGAGGGCAAGTTCCGCGCCGACGGATTGATTACGCATCGTTTCCCATTCGAAGAATATCGCAAAGCGATTGATATTGCCACATCCAAAGCAAGCAGTGCTTCGATTAAAGTCGTGTTTGAATATCAATGAGAATCTTTGTCATCATCGTAGCAATCTTTCTTATGCTGGCACTGCTGGTAGGTATGGCCGTGGTTCTGGCGCGAGCGCAGCGTAAAAGTGAGAGCGATGAGGAACGTAAAATTAACTGGGAGGCTATAGAACCTGCCCAGTTAGACGATGGTACGACGGTATCAGCCAAAGTTTCACGTCGGCAAAAAGCGCGCACGGTTCTTTCAGGCCACGTTTTCTATGATGCTCGTCGGCAGCTGCGCGCGGGGCAGCGTCTTGGTTTGCTACTCCTTGGCATTATCGTTTTGCTGGCGGCACTTTTTCTTGTGCCGGCGCTCTTAATCATGCTCGGTCAATAAGAGCAGATCCGAGTCATGCAAGTCTGCGTGCTGGGTGCTACCGGGTTCATCGGTGATCACATAGCCCGGCAATGCGTGCAGGCAGGCTGGAATGTACAGGCGCTGCGTCGCAATCCCCAAGCCACCGGCAATATTCCCGACATTTCAATCACCTGGTTCACGGGCGATCTAAGTGAACACGAATCGTTGCTGCGAGCCATGTCTGGCTGCGAGATTGTTTTCCATGCAGCCGCCTATTACCCACATCAAACCGGGAATGTCGCTGTACAGGTAGCGAGCGCTGTTGCGGAAATGCAGTCTGTACTTGCTGCGGCAGCCGAATGTGGCGTTAAGCGCATGGTGTTCACAAGCAGCCTGACCACCATTGGCCTGCCAGCGGAGATAGGGCTGCTCGCCGATGAGCGCGATTTTTATACTCCCGGCACGTTAGCCGCAAGCGCTTATTATGAAGCGAAATATGCGATGGAACAGCTTGCATTGCACGCTGCGCCTACTGGGCTTGATGTTGTCGTGCTCAACCCCACGGCGGTATTCGGCCCAGGAGATGTCAAACCGACAACCGGTCGCATATTGATCGCGCTTGCAAAGGGCTATGGCCGGGTATTGATCGAGGGGGAAACGAATGTCATTGACGTCCGCGAAGTGGCAACAGCTCATATCGAAGCGGCGAAGGTGGGTCAGGCGGGCGAACGCTACATCATCGGCGGGCATAACCTGACGATGCGAACTGCCCTCGAAACCGTTGCAGAGGTGGCCGGTGTTCGGCCGCCGCGTTTCCGAGTGCCCCTGCCATTGCTCGGGGCGCTTGCCGGGTTGGCGAAAGTGTTCCCAATGCTGGGTCTACCAGTCAATCATCTACACGCCATCCGGAATTGGCAGCCCTTGGCATCTCAAAAAGCGGACATGGCTTTTGGCCTCAACCATTGGCCCTTCAAAGAGACTGTTTCCGATTCTTTAACGTGGTTTAGCACACAAAAATACGTATAATTCTATGGTATCATCCCGCCGCCAGGTCGCTTTTTTATGAACATGATCGAACCAGAAAAGATCACCATCATAGAAGGTCCGCCGCCAGTGTTCGAAAACGCCCTGGAAACCTGGGCGCTTGCAATAACGGAAGGAATCACCGTCCCTCACGCTATGCGCTGTCTTGTACGGACAATGAATGGCGCAACCCTCGTAGAACGATGCCAGAATGCCTGGAAAGAAGGGCGCGATGTAAATCTGGAGTATCGTGATCGGGACGGGTTTGAAGAACAGGCGCTGATCGTAGCTGTACGTGCCGGAGCACAGGACGAAGGTGAGGTACTCCACGTGTGGGTGCGCTTGGACAGACCATTACCGGAGATTTACCTGGTTTTTGGCGACGAGGATGACGAAGACGACGAAGGGGACTCCGCCTGAATTGTTAAAGCGTAGGTGAAAGTAAAAGCGCCGGGCCATTTATGGCCCGATTTTTATTTTGGATCCACGCCGCGCAATTGCGCATCAAGCTCGTTGAAGGTCACCCGGGAGGTCAGGTCGAGCGAGAGAGGCGTAACTGAAACGAGGCGCTCATTGACTAGGACGGCAATGTCGGATTCTGGCTCCAGCCCGTCAAAATCGATGTCACGCTGATAACCTACAATGCCGGGGATGTCGAACGAAGCGCGCTCCGGGCGTTGTGGCTGGTAGTAGCTCTGACGGGATTGACGTGTTAGACGCCAGGCAGTTTGTTCGGTGGCATCCCAGGGAACATCTACTTTGAGTACATCCACGTCGGGCGGCATATTGTTTTTCAGCAGGCGTTCTGCGAAATGGTGCGTGAAATACCCGGATACTGAGAAATCTACCTCGTCGGAATGCGAAACGTGATATTGCTGATCCATCGCGAGTGAGACGGCCAGGGCCGGCACTTCGAAGCTGGCTGCTTCGAGCGCCGCGCCGATTGTGCCCGAGATTGTTGTGCCGGTGCCGACGTTCTCCCCATAGTTGATGCCTGAAACAACCAGATCGGGTTGCCGATCGGCCAGTTCGAGAATGGCGTGTTGTACGGACTGTGCAGGAGTACCCTCGACGGCGTACACCTCCCAGTGGTCGTCGCCGATGGCGCGTTTCAGAGATTGGATCGTGCCCTTGTTGGTGAGTGGCATGCTGCGGCCCATTGCCGATTGCTGGCGGCTCGGCGCGGCGACGAGAATCCACCCCAATGGTGCGAGCGCATGTGCAGCCGCCAGCAGCCCGGGCGATTCAATCCCGTCATCATTAGTGAGAATAATGAGTGCTTCGTCTTTTTGGGGCATGATCCGGCATCCAACCGGGTGTGACAAATGATACCTCAGAATAGCAACCTCCCGGATAACGAGTCGTATGTGCGCTGGCTACGTGAACGCATCGGCACGCGCAGAGTTATCCTAACCTACGTCACGACGCTCATCGAAGACGAACACGGTCGGCTGCTTTGGCAACGCCGCTCGGACTTTGGATGGTGGGGATTGCCTGGCGGACTGCTGGAAATCGGCGAGACGTTTCAAGAATGCGCGCGCCGCGAAGCTCGTGAGGAAACCGGATTGGAAGTGGAGCCGATAGAACTACTCGGAGTCTACGCCGGACCCCAATATGAGTTGCCCTATCCGAATGGGGACGAGGTGCAGCAATGTACGGTTGCGCTGTACTGCCGGATCACGGGCAGGGAGCTTAATCCTGACGGGTAGGAATCCACTGCCTTACGCTTCTTCCCTCCACATGCGCCACTGGACAATTGTCTGCATTGGTACGTAGACATGGCAGCCCAGTTCGTCCGCCGAAGTCCAACCCCGAGCTTTGAAGCGCCGCTCAGCTTGGCTGAGCCGTCCAGCACGATCTTCGACCTGCGCACGCTGACCGGTCCGACGCGCCTCATCACAGTGGGCGCGGGCGCTCTCATTCGGGATGAAGTTGGACGCGTACTGCTCGGGTTGCTATCCGCCTCAAATTTATGGGGCATCCCGGCCGGGCTGATGGAACTGGGCGAGACGCGCGAAGAACTCGGTATAAAAATTAAGCTGCGCCGGCTGGTCGGCGTGTTCACCGGCCCGGAATACTTTCATACCTGTCCGGACGGAAAGCATGTATGTAGACACAAAGCAAAACGCCCCCGAAGGGACGCCGTGCCCATAGCCAAAGGGGCTATCCACCTCTGCTAAAACGGATTGATTCTATACTCTGATGTCTCGTCTGCAGTGTGGGCGCTGCACGCCTGCAACTGGAGCGCACTTCCCCATGTAGAAGGGCATGCACGAACCATTCTCTCTCTGACATGCTGCACGAAATGCACATGTTGCACGCTAACATGCCGGTGTTTTTCGTTGTGTGGCTGCGGAAATGCGGATCGACACGAGTGAATATTTCGAGTCGGCTATCGGTTAGACAGTTGCATTCTTGTCATTGGGTCGTTTGACCCATATATACCCCACTGCTAGACTCTTGCGGTCAATATGTGAATCAGTCAATGAGAGAATTCTCTTGAAATCGAAGACCCCTCGCCTAATTCGCGCTGATTGCCGCTTTCATGCTCGCCCTGAACGCCT
>Ga0310121_10005876_pt1 | contig 10451 bp, 4 predicted proteins | sample CB27_Tmax_986_MG_FD_203504 | JGI IMG/M metagenome (GOLD analysis project Ga0310121, IMG submission 203504) | Marine microbial communities from Western Arctic Ocean, Canada - CB27_Tmax_986 | ecosystem: Environmental > Aquatic > Marine > Oceanic | place: Canada: Western Arctic Ocean | collected... | reverse complement strand
CGAGATCAACAGTCCGGAGTTCGCCAAGGCCTGTGCCGAGAAGTTGTTAGAGTTAATCCGTGCCGGCGCTTTGTAAGCGCCAAGCCATTTCCCTCCTCACATGCGCCACGGGAGCGGGCGCTGTATACGCCTCTCCATCGTCGTCGGCTTTCCCATCTTAACGGTAACGGTCGTTTGACCGGTTGTGAGAGGAGACAATTATGCTTCCTGGAAGGATTCGTGGTGGCCGGGGCGACGTAGAATCTTGCGTGCTGATGATCCGATGATAGAAGCGGTGTTGGATCATCTCATGCCAGGTGAGCCAGAATTAGGAGGAGGTGAAGATTATGAGAATGTTTCTTTCAGCGCTGAGCGCAACACTCGCCGCCGCTCTTTGCGCAAGCGGAGCCGATTGGCCGACTTGGCGGGCGGATTCCGCCCGCAGCGGCTATACGGCCGATGTGGTTCCGGAGCAGCCGGTCCTTCGCTGGTCGTGGTATCCCCGCCACGCAATCAGGCCCGCCTGGCCGCGCGATGATCGGATGAGATTTGACCATGCGCATCACCTGGTGGTGGCCGGCGGACTGGTTTGTTTCGGGAGTTCAGCCGACGGGAAGGTGTGCGCGCTGGATGCCGCCACGGGCGCTCTGAAGTGGTCCTTTATTACGGGTGGACCGGTCCGATTTGCGCCTGTGGTGTGGAAGGACCGGCTCTTTGTGGTGAGCGACGATGGCTGTCTTTACTGTCTCCGATTGGCGGATGGCACCATGGTCAAGCGCTGGCGAGGCGGTGCGGGCGAGGACCGCGTTCTTGGCAATGCCCAAATGATTTCGAAGTGGCCGGCGCGCGGTGGACCGGTCATTCATGGCGGCCTGCTCTACTGGGCGGCCGGAATCTGGCAGTCGGAAGGCGTCTTCATTCGTGCCCTGAATCCGGACACAGGCGAAGCCGTGTGGACAAATGATCAGTCCGGTGGCATCGAGATGCCGCAACCTCACGGGGGAGCGAACGCCAAGAGCGGTGTGTCGGCCCAGGGTTATTTGCTCGCCAACGACGATCGGCTCTTTGTGCCCACCGGACGCGCCGTCCCGGCCGCGTTTCGTCGAAGCAGCGGGGAGTTCGAGTACTACCGCTTGCAGCAGAACGGGCAACGGGGCGGCACCTCGGCCATGCTGGCCGGGGAGTTGATTTACAACAGTGGCTACACCTACTGGACCAAGGTGGGATCATTGCTCGGCAGTCGAATTCCGGCCACGGTGGCGGCGTATCCCGGTGGAGTGGTGCAAGGCTCCGAGAACCGCTTGCAGGCGTTGGCGGTCGTGATGAGGGAGAGCAAAGATAAGAAAGGCAATCCGGTCGTAGAGCCCACTCACCAGAGCCGCTGGGAAGTGAAAGACGTCCCGGCTGGAACCTCGCTGATTGTGGCGGGCGATAAGATTGTGACGAGCGGAGGGAACCGCGTTGCGACGCTCAAGGGCCAAGACGGAGGATTGATCTGGTCCACGGAAGTCGATGAGGTAGCGCATGGACTGGCGGTATCGGACCGCCGTTTGTTTGTCAGTACCGCCAGTGGGGCCATTCACTGCTTCGCGGAAGGGGCCGGAAAGCCAATCGTTCATCGTCCGAAAACGGATGACGCTCCCTACGGCAGCAATGAAACTATCGCCAGGTCCGCCGCCGAGATTATCGAGCGTTCCGGAATCACAGCCGGCTACTGTGTGGATCTGGGCTGTGGCGACGGGCGCCTGGCATACGAACTGGCGAAGCAGTCGGATCTCTTCGTGGTGGCCATCGATTCCGATCCTGGCAGGGTTGCGGCCGCGCGGAAGAAGCTCGACGCGGCCGGGCTTTACGGCTCACGAGTGACCGTTCACGTGGGTGATCCGGCCGACACCCACTTTCCGAAATTTTTTGCAAACCTGGTCGTCTCGAGTCGCTCTCTTGGCGGCGGGGCAAGGGTTGTAGACGCCTCCGAGGCGCAGCGGTTGCAGCGTCCCTTCGGGGGAGTGGTCTGTCTCGGAGCTCCGGGCTCCATGTCGGTTCATACCCGAGGACCGCTCGAAGACGCCGGTGAGTGGACGCACCAATACTCCAATCCGGCCAACACACTCTGCTCGACTGATTCGATCAAGGGACCGTTGACGGCGGTCTGGTTTCGCGATATCGACCTCAATCTTCCTCAACGCCACGGACGTGGACCGTCCCCGCTCTTTCACGAGGGACGATTGATCGTTGAGGGGCTCGACGAACTGGTTGCCGTGGATGCCTACAACGGACGGCTGCTGTGGCGGTTCGACCAGAAAGGAGTACTGGCCGCCTACGACGCGGACCATCTGGCGGGGACGGCCATTACCGGCAGCAACATTTGCATCGCGGGCGACAGTGTTTTCCTGCGCAATGGCGCGCACTGCTTTCGCATCGACGCGGAATCGGGGAAACTGAAGGCGACCTTCGAGGCCCCGAAAAATTCGGATGGCACCGCGGCCGCGTGGGGATACGTGGCTTGCGAAGATGGCGTGTTGTTCGGTTCCACTGCAAATGAAGCGCACATCGTCCGTCACGCCTACATCCGAGCCGACAAACAAATGAGTCGGCAGTTCTCAGAATCGACCGCGTTCTTCGCAATCGAGGTCGAAACCGAAAAGCTTCTGTGGCGCTACGATGCGGAGAAATCGATCCGGCACAATGCCATCGCGATTGGTGCCGGTCGCGTGCACTTGATCGATCGGGCGGTGGCCTCCGGCGACCTGCTGTCCAGCGCGCTCACGGGACGAAAAGATCCCAGCAAGCCGAAAAACGAGTCGGGCCATCCTACCGGCAAGCTTCTCACGTTCGATGCGAAGACCGGCGATGAGCTATGGAACTCCGAGGACGATATCTTCGGGACGACGCTGGCTTTCAGCGAGCGCCACGACACCCTGTTGATGTTTTACCAACCGACGAGGTTCCGCTTGCCCTCGGAAACCGGCGGTCGTATCGCGGCCTTTCGTGGCGGCGCCGGAGAACGCTTGTGGGTGAGCAACGTAAATTACGGAACCCGCCCTCTGATCAACTACGATACAATTATCGCTCACCCAGCCGCGCTCGACCTGGTGTCGGGCAAGCCGATTCCGATGAAAATTCCGAAGTCCTACGGATGCGGTCAAGTTGCGGGTTCGCGGAATCTCCTGGTGTTTCGATCGGGAACGCTCGGATACTATGACTTCACGCGCAAGGCAGGCACCGAAAACTACGGCGGATTGCGTCCCGGCTGTTGGATCAACGCTCTCCCGGTGGGAGGTCTGGTTCTGGTTCCCGACGCCTCCTCCGGTTGCAGTTGCAGCTATCAGAACCGAGCGTGGGTGGCGCTTGAAGGAAGCGAGTGAATCAACCCGGCCGCAAGAAATGCCAATAGACTTACGCTGATGAAGCTTTTCGTGGCGTGGGACCTTTCTTCCCCTTGCGAGGATATTTTTGAAATGATTACGTCAGCAGTTCGCGTACGACGGTGGCTTTCTCCACCCCTGTTAATCGTTGATCGAGTCCCTGGTACTTGAATTTCAGCTCTTCGTGATCGATACCGAGGCAGTGAAGAATGGTTGCGTTGAGATCGTGAACATGAACCGGGTCGCGAACAACGTTGTAGGAATAGTCGTCGGTTTCGCCGTGGACGGTGCCGCCCTTTACTCCACCACCTGCCATCCAGATCGAGAAACAGCGGCCGTGATGATCACGTCCGTAGTTCTCCTTGGTGAGGGCGCCTTGGGCGTAGACCGTGCGGCCGAACTCACCGCCCCAGACCACCAAGGTTTCGTCCAGTAATCCCCTGGCTTCCAGGTCGGAGATCAATGCTGCCGAGGCCTGATCCACATCGTTGCATTGGCCGCGCAGTTGGCCGGGCAAACTGCCGTGTTGATCCCATCCCCGGTGGAACAGTTGGATGAATCGAACGCCTCGCTCGCTCAAGCGCCTGGCCAAAAGACAATTGGCGGCAAAGCTTCCGGGCTTTCGGGAGGCCGGTCCATAGCGATTAAAAGTGTGCTCCGTCTCGCCTGAGAGATCCATCAAGCCGGGCACTGATGTTTGCATTCGGTAAGCCATTTCATATTGTGAAATCCGCGAGTGAATCTCCGGGTCTCCCACCTCCCGGGCCTTGATCTCGTTCAGACGCGCCAGACCGTCGAGGATGCTGCGACGGCTGGCCTGGTTGATTCCGGGAGGGTTGCTAAGAAACAACACCGGATCCTTCCCGGTCCGGAAACGAACGCCCTGGTGATTGGAAGGCAGGAAGCCGCTTCCCCACAGACGTGAGAAGAGCGGTTGTCCTTCGGGTCGCCCAGTTCCCCTGGAGATCAGAACCACATAGGCCGGCAAGTCCGCGTTCTCGCTGCCCAATCCGTAGCTGAGCCATGATCCCATGCTCGGTTTTCCCAGTTGCTGGCTCCCGGTGTTGATGTAGGTGATTGCCGGATCGTGATTGATCGCCTCGGTGTGAAGTGATCTGACAATGGCGAGTTTGTCGACCATGGCACTGGTATGCGGCAACAATTCAGAGAGCCAGGCGCCGTTCTGGCCGTGCTGACGGAAATTGAAAATCGAACTCGCGCACGGAAAACTGCTCTGACTCTTCGTCATCTCCGTAATCCGCTGTCCTCGGCGAACCGAGTCAGGAAGTTCTGACCCGTGACGTTTTTTCAGCTCGGGCTTGTAGTCGAACAGATCGATTTGAGAGGGACCGCCGGATTGGAAGAGATAGATCACTCGACGTGCTCTGGGAGGAAAGTGCGGCGGGCGCAAATTGGAATTCCCCTCGCGGCTGGAAGGTTTGGCAGCCAGGCCGGGGTCGCCCAGCGATGCCAGAGCGGCGGCTCCGAGGCCGCCGGCAACCTGGCTGAACAACTTGCGGCGAGTGATCAGTTGTCTGAATTCATCCTGTGGATTCACATCATTGTTTGGTGATTGATTCGTCCAGGTTGAGGATCGCATTGGCGACGGCTGTCCAGGCGGCGTGTTCGACCACGTCGAGCTCCTGGTTCCGGGGAGATTCGCCAACCTCCACGAGCTGCTTGGCGAGTTCGGGCTTGTCGAGAAAGATGGAGCGCTGCTGATGGTACATATTCAAAATCACATCGAGCTCGCCGGCCTTGCATTCGCGGGCGGTGGCCAATCGAAAAGCGAATCGAGCCCGGTTCCGCGGTGAGTCTTCGGCCTCGGTCATGGCACGCTGCGCCAGTGCGCGTGCGGCTTCGACAAACGTGACGTCGTTGAGCAAGACCAGGGCCATCAAAGGCGTGTTGGTTCGCTGGCGGCGCACCGTGCACGTTTCCCGGGTCGGGGCGTCAATCGCAAACATGTTGGGTGGAGGCACCGATCGCTTCCAGTAGGTATAGAGGCTACGTCGATATAACTTCTCGCCACGATCCTGCTTGTAGGGCCGGTTTGAAGTTTCGCGCCAGAGGCCGGGTGGTTGATAGGGTTTCACGCTGGGACCACCCAGTCGTTGAACGAGAAGACCGCTGACGAACAGGGCGCTGTCGCGGATGGCTTCGGCAGGCAGTCGAAACCTTGGACCCCGGGCGAGCAACCGGTTGGCGGGATCGCGGATAGTCAGGGAGTTCGAGGATTTCGATGATTGACGGTAGGTCGCGGAGGTGACGATGAGTCGCAGGAGGGCTTTGGTATCCCAGCCCAGCCGGGTGTATTCGGTGGCCAGCCAGTCGAGGAGAGCGGGGTGACTTGGTGGTTGGCCCTGGGTGCCGAAGTCTTCCGACGACTCCACGATGCCAGTTCCGAAGATCATTTGCCAAAGGCGATTGACCGCGACGCGAGCCGTCAAGGGGTGGGCCGGATCGACCAGCCATTTTGCGAGGGCGAGCCGATCCCCAGGGATTCCACCGGAGGGTGCTGGCAAGAAGTCCGGTATCCCGGGGCCAACTGCCTCACCCGGTTGATCGTATAAGCCGCGCTTGAGCACAAAGGTTTGTCGAAGTTTCGCCATCTCCTGCATCACCATCACGGTCGGCTGGGCTTTTTGAAGCTCCTCCATTTTCTTGTTGAACTCGGCCAGTTCCCGCGTGAGTTCCTGGTAACGAGTGTCGTGGTTCGCCAGGTAATGCTGACGGATGGACCGCTGCTGTTGTCTGGTGCGATCCTTCTTTTCGATTGCCAGAAGTTGTAAGAGCGAATTGTCCGTTGCCACCACTGCCACCTCGGCGGCCTTGAGTGCGCGATTGTAAATCCTCACGTCGTCGATCGCCCCCTGGATGATCGAACTTGGGTTGCGCCGGGCCAGATGCAGCGGCTTCTCCGTCTTGATGGATTCGGTCAGGCTGTCGTGAGTCCTGTCAACGATTTGGAGATTACCGTCGAAATACAACTGGATGCCGGCGGCCTTGCTCGACCCGTCGTAGGTCACAAAGAGATGCGTCCACTGATTGTATGGGATCGATTCCTTGGAAAGCAAGTGGAGTGCGTTGTCCGGCCAGCGGTGGATGATGTGGACTTCGACCTTGTCCCCGACGACGTACAAATCCCAGCCCCGATAATCCGCGGAGTCGTCCATGCGCGAAATGACCGCGCCTCCCGCGGTGGGATGGATCCAGGCACCGTAAGAAAAGGCATCCGTACGCTCGAACGAAATGCTGCCGCCCAGATCGACATAGGTTTTTCCATCGAGCGCGAGCGCACCGCCCAATCGTCCCGTGCGCCACTTGGCATTCCCCTGAACAGTTCCGCTCCGCCCGGGGGGCGCGAGATCTGCGACTTTTTTTCCATCCATCTCGTCGAGAGGCAAATGAGCGATGAGGCCGCCGGGCGATTCGACTGGCGTCTCCTTTTTCTGAAGGGTTTGTTTCTCCCATTCGGCCAGAGCGGGTCCTATGTCCGAGGCGTGCTCGGTACGGTTCATCGTGACCCGTTTGATCTTTCCCTCAATGTCAGCAACGGCTGCCTCATGCTCCGTTGAAACAACCTTGATGAGAGGATCGACGTTGCCAGCCAGGTTCTCGATTCCTTTGTCGGTAATGGAATTGAAATAAGCGAGGAACTGGTAGAATTCCTTTTGCGAAACAGGATCGTATTTGTGATCATGACACTGGGCACAACCGATGGTCAATCCCATCCAGACGGTCGAAGTTGTCCGCACGCGATCGAGGGCGTATTCCATGCGGTATTCTTCTGCGATTCCGGACGCGGTGATTCCGTGATTTCGATTGAAAGCGCTGGCCACTCTTTGACTGTTGCCGGCGCCGGGCACGAGATCACCCGCGAGTTGCTCGATGGTGAATTGGTCAAACGGCATGTTTGCGTTGAATGCCTTGATGACCCAATCGCGCCAGGGCCACATGTCGCGGTGGTAATCCTCATGATAGCCGTGGGTGTCCGCGTAACGCGCCCCGTCCAGCCAATTCAGCGCCATCCGTTCGCCGTAAGCGGGGGAATTGAGCAAACGGTCCACTACCTTCTCGTAGGCGTCAGGGGTATTATCCGCCAGAAACGCCGCCACTTCCTCCGGTGCCGGTGGGAGCCCGGTCAGGTCCAGCGAAAGCCTTCGAATTAATGTGGGCCTGTTTGCCTCGGGCGATGCTTCGAGACCTTCCCGATCGAGGCGCGTCAGGATGAAGTGATCGATGGCATTACGGGCGAGGCCCTTGGGGCCGACAGTCGGCAGGGCAGGTCTTTGAGGCGGCACGAACGCCCAGTGCTCATCGTTGGTGGTCTGGCCCGCCTTGTCGGCCGCGTCGGCATACATCGGAATACAGATCGAAGCGAAGATCATTATGATCGATCTCATACCGAATTGGGAGGTCTGGCCGTTGTTATTCACCCGGTGACGCGCACGCCCTGAGAAGTCTAGGCAGGTCCGGACGCTGCGCCAATCGGAAAGGGAACATTCGATCAGCGCCATTGTTAGCAGATTGCTTTTCCAGGCCGGGTTTCATTGAGGCTCAGGAGCCTCCGTTCTTCGCCCTACGGGGCTACGAAGGGCAGGCTGGGGTTGGTTGGGGGTGCGAATCATGCGCACACCGGTGGGGTTGACCCGCGTGTTGTTCTTCGGTAATTTGCTTTCGTGAATACCACCCAGGCGGCTCGCCACGCCAGATTGAATTGCCATTGGCTCTTCTCTCTTGTCGCCGGAATGTGGCTGTGGCTTGGTGGATTCAATTCCGCAACGGCGGCGTGGATCCTTGCGGCAGATGCTGACAACGATCTTGTGGAAGTGCTGAAAGCATCGGGAGTAAGCCTCGAGCGATTTGACAACGCCGTGGCTGCAGTGGCGAAGGCTGTGACGGGCGACGGAGTGCTGGTGTTGGCCGATGCCTATCCGAAACAGACCACGGCGCTGACTTCAGCGCTTTTCGATGAGGCCCGCAGGAAGAAGCTCCGCCTCTATGTGGAATACCCATCGTTTGTTCCAGAACTGAAATTTGGCGTGCCGCAAACTCTCAAGACCGGCCAGTGGGGCAACATTCTAGAGCGCACCGTGGTGGCCAGCGACGCCTTCGGTGCGGCCTTGAAGAAGTCGCGCATCCTCATGATTCACGACTGTCATTACCTGCCGGTCAAAGCGCACCGGCCCCATCTCGTGGTTGCCCGGGTCGCCGGCTATGATGAGGCGCTCTATGGACTTCCAAAAGAAAACGTCCATCCGATTCTCTTCGAGCATCCCTCTGGCGAGGTCCTGGTGGCGACGACGAAGCTCAGCCAGTTTGTCACCGCGCGCTACGCGCCGCTGGATGCATGGGAGCCCGTGTGGCACATGATTCTGAAGTGGGCTCAGCCGGATGCCGATCTCCCGGTTTTGCGCTGGACGCCGCCGCTTCGGCCTTCCTACGCCCGCGATGCCGAATTGCCGGCGGATGCGGAGCGCCGGGCTCTGCAGCGCGGGGCGGATTGGTATCGCAAGTCGGGCCTTCTAGTTCATCCCTCCTGGCAGGCCCACTATGACCGGCCGGCCAATGCCGGACCACCCACGGCCGACTGGCCGGATGGCCATCGCGCCGGACCGGGGGCGGGGCGCGATGCGTCTATCGGCGACGGCAGTCTGGGCCTGCTGGAGGGCTTTCGCTCGAAAATCTATCACGATGGATCGCAAGCGGTGCTCTGGTGGCGGCGCGCCGACAATCACGGCGAGTCGGCCGGCGCTCTGGCACTGGCCGGCGCAGTTCTCCGGCAACCGGAGTTTTCCCGCATCGGCTCAAACCTGGCCGGCTGGCTGACCGAAAAGTCGATTCTTTATAATGGCGTCTTCGCGGATCCGGAGCACCCCGCCTTCGGCCTCTGCGGGTGGAACGACGTGCCTCGCTACTATGGCAACGCCAACGGATTCGATCAGCTCTGGGGAGATGACAACGCGCGGGCATGGCTCGGCCTGCTTCGTGCCGGGGTCGCCCTGCGCTCCCAGCGATACGACGAGCGCCTCGCCCAGCAACTGCTCGCGATGATGCGCCTGACCGGGAAAAAGGGATTCATGGCGAAGCATTGGGCTGTGCCATCGCTGGCACAGAATGGATGGGAAAATAGTTTTCTCGGGGATCAGGAGGATCTCTCGCCGCATTTTCAGGCATATGTGCAGGCTTGTTTCCTCTGGGCCGCGCGCGCCACGGAATTTCCGCTGCTGCGCGAGCGTGCGACGAAAGCCATTACGCGGATGATGGGGGCCTATCCGCATGGCTGGTCCGCGACCAATGATCAGCACAACCAGGAGCGGGCACGCATGTTGCTGCCGCTGGCATGGCTGGTCCGTCTCGACGACACGCCGCAGCACCGGGAATGGCTGCGCCGAGTGGCCACCGATCTGACCAGCGACATGGATGCCTCCGGCGCCATTCTCACCAGTATCAAGCAGGGGCCCGCCGGCAATGAGGCCTACGGCACGGGTGAAACCACCCTCATTCAGGCCAATGGTGACCCTAACACGGACCTATTCTACACGGCAAATTTCGCCCTCGTAGGCCTGCACGAAGCGGCGGCCGCAACCGGCGAGGCGCTCTATCGGGACGCGGAGGAGAAGCTCGTGCAGTTTTTCTGCCGGGCACAGGTGAAAAGCGAGGCCCTGCCTCAGTTCGACGGCGGGTGGTTCCGGGGCTTTGATTACCGGCGCTGGGAATACTGGGGCAGCGACGCCGATATCGGCTGGAGCCTCTACAGCATGGAAACCGGCTGGATCCAGGGCGAAGTTCTCTCCGTGCTCGCCCTGCGCCAGATGAAAACCTCACTCTGGGACTACACCGCCTCCAGCGGTATTCCGCGCCACTTCAAGACATGGCGTGAGCGCATGTTGCCCGATGACATGATCCGGAAGGCGGAGAACGCGGATAAACCCGAGTTGCCCAAAGCCCCGAATCCTGACACCCCCGCCATGCCGGCGAACCCACCGGCGACCTGGCTCACCTACCATCTCGCCCATCCGGCCAAAACCGCTCCGGGCGATCCCAATTGCATCTTCTTCTGGAAAGGCCGGTATCACTTTCACTACATCATCGAAGATAAGA
>Ga0310121_10005875_pt1 | contig 10452 bp, 10 predicted proteins | sample CB27_Tmax_986_MG_FD_203504 | JGI IMG/M metagenome (GOLD analysis project Ga0310121, IMG submission 203504) | Marine microbial communities from Western Arctic Ocean, Canada - CB27_Tmax_986 | ecosystem: Environmental > Aquatic > Marine > Oceanic | place: Canada: Western Arctic Ocean | collected... | reverse complement strand
CACACCGAGGTCGTGAACCTTCTCCTCTCACACGGGGCAAACGCGGACGCGGAGGCGGACGATGGGATGACCGCAATTCGCATCGCCCAGCAGCAAGGTCATCAGGAGATCGTTACAGCGATAAGATCCGCGCAGCAACAATAGGGCTCTCAGTCCCTACCGCGAGCCTCCGCGGTGTCCTGACCCCTGCCAGGTTCGAATCCTAAGCTGCGGCATAGCACGTCGTTCCTCGGACATGCTCACCTTCCCAAAATGCCGGGGGCGGCAATCGAACCCGCTAGGGCCAAAGCCCAGAGGTTTTTGAGTAAAGGCTGGGCGTGTCTGGATTCCTGGGTTGTGTCCTATAAGGCAGGTGATGCGGCCCAGCGTAGAACAGACGCAGTTAAGGTCCCTTGGCGATGGGTGGTGGTTTCTCGCTTTCTCCGTCCGCTGACCTTCGCTCGTCGATCCAGTCGAAAAGCACCGAGAGAACTTGCTTCGCGCCAGGGACCCGTCGTAAGAGCGCCCACCTGGCCAACCTGGAGACGGCCCCCCCAGTGAGGATGAGGACCAGTAAGAGCAGCACCAGCTCGCCGATTCCGAGCATTTCAGCTCTCTTCGCTCTTTGGGGGAGGACTATGGACTGGGCCCTCATCCCTATTCTCGTGCGGGTCCGTGGCACTGCTCACTCTGGGTTTATCGTCAACGACTTTCAGGTCCCCTTCGATCTCCCGAATCGAGCCCTTGAACTCGCGAATACCCTTCCCCAGTGAGGATCCGATCTCGGGAAGCCTCTTGGCTCCGAACAGTAAGAGCACCACGAGGAAGATCAGCATCAGTTCCCACATTCCTAATCCGCCAAACATAGCGTAACCCCTCCTTCGGCTAACATCGGTTTAGCCCCTGCGGGTCAAGAATACGCGAGTCGTCGCTCGCTCGCTAAGGAGTACACCACTGACCTGCCCACGGCCAATCTGCTCGCGGAGCAGTAGCCGCGTGCGGCATCTTACCCCTGGTCGAGGTTGGTTCACGCGAGCTTGAGGGTGCGCACACTGCTCGATCACGACGTTAGGTTTATGGGAGCCAAGTAGGGATGACCGACTCCGTCAGTCCACTCAGTAGATCCTTGTCACCGCAAGACACGAAATCATGAATCAGTTTACGACGCAGGAACTTGCCGAACACGTCTCCGGCACCCTCGTTGGGGCCTCTGCTCTGGACATCACAGGTGTCGCCGAGATTAGAGAGGCGCGTCCCGGCCAGCTGACCTTGATTGGCCAGAAGAAGTTTGTGGCGCTTTGGGCGGACTCTCGTGCCGGCGCAGCGCTGATCAACAGAGACCTCGAAGCCCAACCGGGTCCCGGTCGAGCGCTCATACAGGTCGCTTCGGCAGACCTGGCGATGGCGCAGGTCCTGGAATTGTTTCAGGAGGATCCCCCGGACGCGCCACTCGGCGTTGATGCTTCAGCCATCGTGCACGATAGCGCGACCATCGGAAAGGACGTTTCGATTGGGCCGGGGTGTTATGTGGGCCCGAACGTGACCGTAGGGGATGGGACGGTTCTCTATCCGAACGTGACGCTAATGGACTATGCGGAGATTGGAGAGCGCTGTGAGCTCGGGCACGACTGTATCCTCCACACGAATGCGTCTATAGGTGCGGATGGCTTTGGGTACCGCCCCGCGATGGACACGCCGGGTGTGACCAAAATTCCTCATATCGGAAACGTGGTGATCGGGGACAACGTGGAGATTGGAGCAAACACCTGTGTCGATCGCGGGAAGTTCAGTTCCACCCGGATCGGGGACGGGACGAAGATCGACAACCTGGTTCAGATCGCGCACAACTGTCGCATTGGACGATCCAGCCTTATTGCAGGTTCATCCGCGATCGGTGGGTCGGCCACGATCGGCGACTCTGTCGTTATCGGTGGGGCCGCCGGCATCGTGGATCACCTGACCATCGGCGACGGAGCCCGAATCGCAGCACGCGCGTTCGTGATCGCCGACGTGGCTCCGGGGGAAACCGTATCGGGGTATCCCGCTGACGCACACAGAAAGACCCTTAGGCAGTGGGCGCTTCTCCGAAGACTCCCGGATCTGCTGATGCGGAGTTGAGGGAGCTGGTGCCGGACCAGTGACCAGCTGCGCTTAACCTCTGTAGCATCCCCAGCAATCCCAACGGTGCCCAACCCAGGACCGTCCCCTGGACTGTGGCCTCCTTTTTCGCCCTTCCCTGTGTCCATTCGGCAGATCACCGAATGTGGAAAACCATTCAAACAACAAGTGCCGGGGGCGGGAATCGAACCCGCAAGGGCCAAAGCCCAGAGGTTTTTGAGACCTCCGCGTCTACCAATTCCGCCACCCCGGCGAGCTACTGTTGTACGTGCGGCGCTTCTTGCCTCACCGGGCCCCAGGGGCCCGGGGGGACCAGAACGGCGGCCGAACGCGGTCCCTAAAAATGTATTGGCCGGCGAATCTCTTCAAGTTTCACCCGCAGCGCGATGGCGCTACCCGGTGTCACTCGAAACGGCACCGACAATTAAGGACTAGCCCGCCCTCAGCCGACAGCGTCCCTCAGCAGCGTCGTTCAGGCGCGTGATGGGGCCCGGTCATGGATCTCACCCCGGGTCCGGCACGTAGCCAACAGCCTCGATGGCCGACACGGCTGCGGCCTCGTCATTGTCCGAGGCATCACCCGTAACGCCGACGGCACCGATGATCGCACCGGCTCCGTCCTTGACCAGGACCCCACCCGGCACCGGGATGAGCCTCCCGTCGAAGGCGTTGGTGGCCGAAAGGATGAAATAGCCTTGGACTTCAGCTCGGTTCATGAGCGCTCGCGAGCCCAGACCCATCCCAATCGCCCCAAACGCCTTCCCATGGGCGATCTGGAAGCGCATGTTCGATGCTCCATCTTCACGCTCGAACGCCTTCAGGTGACCGCCCGCGTCCAGCACGCAGACCGAGAGAGGCTTGAAATTCATCTCCCGGCCATGAGCTAAGGTTTTGGCGATGATCGAGCGGGCCTCGTCCAGCGTTATGGACGCCATTGATGATCCTCCGGGGGCGAAAGGGAAGCCGGCACGGCCAACAAACCGGCCTTCACAGACGGCGGGCGGGCGGGTGATGGGGTCGGTGACCATCAAGGCTACCGGGATAGCTGAAGCTACACCATTCTCAGCTGTGCGTGGAGGGGCGCAACGCGATAGCCAGCAGTGCCACAACCCAAGGTGGGTAAACGCCTCTTAGGCAAACGTTTCCGTTGACTGTTGACAAGGTGCGGCGGCCGTCCCCGTCACCAGGAATCCCAGACCCAAGAATGAAGAGTACGATACCGATCATCATCGAACGCAAGATCGCTGCGTGCGGGTTGATGTGCCACTGAGACAGGAACCGCTGGCCGGGTTCCGTCTCCATCAATTCTGCCAACTCCCTACCCGATTGAAACTCGGCGAAAATCCCGTTCTGCACCTCCGCCTGCTTCATGAGCCGAATCTGGTTGACACGGCTACCAAACCAAATGATCGTGGCAATCATCGCGAACATACCGAGCGGGACCCACACTGCCTCGTCTCATCTGTGGACGTCGAGCTCCTGGTCGAATGTGGGGATCCTCGACGAAGCCTCACACGCCCCTGTCCGACGAATAGATATGGTTAACACGGCCGGAGGCACCTTGCGTGGCTCCGCTCGCCGACATAGCCTGCCCACAGTGGCATCCGTGCTCCGCGAGACCCGGTCTGGCGAGCACCAACCCGAGCTTCACTCCAATAGTTAACGGAGATCTTCGATGAGCCTCAAGCGCACAATCATCCTCTCGTCGGCGTTGGTTCTCTTGATCGGCGGGCTATGGATTGGGCAGTCTCAGCTTCAGGGAACTGTCGCCCTTAGAGTGGATGCGCCCATGTTCGAGGTCGATCCATTCTGGCCGCAGCCCTTCCCTAACAACTGGCTCCTCGGAAATGCGATTGGAGTCTGGGTGGATGATTCGGACATTATTTGGATGGTTCACCGAAGCTCCGCAACCTTGACGGGCGGCGAGTCTGGCGCTGAGCAGGATCCACCGACCGGAGAGTGCTGCATTGGGGCTCCGCCAATTATGGCGTTTGATCGCGATGGGAACATTGTGCGCGCGTGGGGAGGGGATCCGGGTGAAGACTATCAGGGCTACGAGTGGCCCGAGTCCAACCACGGGATCGTCCTGGACCACGAAGGCAATGTGTGGGTCGGCGGGAACGGAGGCGGGGACTCGCACGTCCTCAAGCTCACCCAAGACGGTGACGTCCTAGCCCAATTCGGGCGAGCGAATGCGCGGCAGGCCCCGGACGGCGGGTTCATCCGGAATAGCCTCGACCCTGAGAGCTTCGGACGTGTGGCAGAGATCTTCGTGGACGGCCAGGAGAACGAGGCGTACATCTCCGACGGGTACTTAAATCGTCGGGTCGCGGTGCTCGATGCTGAGACCGGAGAGATGAAGAGGTTCTGGGGCGCCTATGGAAACGTACCAGACGACGACTATGAGTTCGGGCCCCGTGGCGCGGACACACCCGGGGCAGACCAGTTCCGAGGACCGGTCCACTGCGCGAAGCTCTCAACCGACCGCCGGCTCTATGTTTGCGACCGTCAGAGCAACCGGCTCCAGGTGTTCACTCCCGCTGGGGAGTTCCTCGAGGAAGCATTCTTCGCCCGCGGGACCCTCGGATCGGGAGCAGTCTGGGATATCGCGTTCTCGAGAGATGAGGATCAGACCTACATCTATATCGTAGATGGCACGAACGAAAGGGTTCGCGTCGTGCTGCGCGAGACGCTGCAGGAGCTGTACACGTTCGGTCAGGGCGGGCGTTATCCGGGCGAGTTCTTCGGTGCGCACAGCGTTGCTGTCGACTCAGATGGAAACATCTACACGACCGAGACCTACGAGGGCAAGCGCATCCAGAAGTTCGTCTACAAGGGAGTGGGATCAGTCGCAGCCGGACATCAGGGTCCGCCCTGGCCGGGAAGGTAGGCCGGGAGGGATGTCGCGGCGTTAGCGCTGCGGTCGCGGGCATACCACTTCCGCAACTCTCGGTACCGCTCTTTTCCAGGCAGGGACCGGAGTACGCGCTCAAAGAGCGCCTGTAGGCCTGTCGGTCGTGGACCCCACATCCCAACAGCGCACCTCCGGGGTCGGGAAGGATCATGATGGGGACTGAGCGACTGCCGTTCGTAAGGTGGCGATCCCGGATCTCCGGGTAGGCGCCTCGGGGGACGATCCTCAGTGCAGCGTTCGGCGCAGCGTCAACGAGCCGATCGATCACAGGCAGGGTCTTCACGGCATCACCGCACCAATCATCGGCCAACACGCGCAGGAGCCATGGCCCCCGGGATTCCCGGATCCTGGCCGCCGCCTCGTCGTCCAACGGGGCTCGTTCCGAAAACTTGCGCCATAGTTCGGCGTTCGCGTTCGCGCTTCCTACTGACTCGGCAAACGACAGCCCTGCCGCAAGAATCGATTCGTAGTTCATCCTTCCATCCGCGCGATCGCGCGACTCACATGTGTACCTCCCCTTTTCACCGCCCAAAACCGTGAAGAGACCGCGAAGTTCCCGATCCGTCGTCATGAAACTTTCGGCCCGATTCGGGCTATCCATTTCCTTGGACTCGCCTCGCCGTCCTCGGACACGTCATTCACATAAGGAGCGATCGTGGGAGCCCAGCTCAAGGACCCCTTCGGCGCATTGACCACAGTAGACCTTCCAGAAGGAGAGACCTCGCTCTATCGGATCGGAAAGCTAGAGGAGGAGGGCCTGACCTCAATCGATCGACTGCCGTTTTCAATCCGGATCCTTCTAGAGAACCTCCTCCGAAACGCGGGCAAAGGATACGTAACCGAGGACCACGTCAGGGCGGTCGCGGAGTGGAGCCCCTCCAACTCGGGGACCAACATTCCGTTCATGCCCTCACGGGTTCTTCTTCAAGACTTCACGGGTGTTCCCGCGGTCGTAGATCTCGCCGCGATGCGCGCCGGATTGGCCCGCATGGGGGGGAGACCAGACCGAATCAATCCACAGATCCCCGCGGACCTCGTGATCGACCACTCGGTACAGGTCGACTTCTTCGGGAACCAGGACGCATATCGGAAGAACGTCGAGAGGGAGTACGAGCGGAACGGAGAGCGGTACGCTCTGCTGCGATGGGGGCAAAAAGCCTTCGATAACTTCCGGGTGGTGCCGCCTGGAACGGGCATCGTACATCAGGTGAATCTCGAGTACCTGGCGTCTGTTGTGCATCGGCGTGAAGAGGGCGGCGTGCCCCTCGCCTTCCCCGACACCCTCGTCGGGACTGACTCGCACACGACCATGATCAACGGACTCGGCGTGGTCGGTTGGGGCGTCGGCGGAATCGAGGCTGAGGCGGTGCTATTGGGCCAGCCGTATTACATGCTTCTTCCCGAGGTCGTGGGCGTGAGAATGACGGGCTCCCTGCCTCGGGGGGCCACGGCGACGGACCTCGTGCTGACGGTGACGGAGATGCTCCGGGCCCACGGGGTTGTGGCCCGTTTCGTGGAGTTCTACGGGCAGGGACTGTCTGCACTGACGCTGCCGGACCGAGCGACAATCGCGAACATGTCTCCGGAATACGGAGCGACGATTGGTTTTTTCCCCGTGGACGAAGAGGCGCTGCGCTACCTCGAGGGATCGGGACGGAGCCCCGATTTGGTCGAGCGCGTGGCGCGTGTCTCGCAGGAGATGAACTTGTTCCGCACCGACGATACGCCAGATCCGGAGTATACGTCCCGACTAGAGCTGGACCTCAGCGAGGTGGTACCTTCGGTGGCTGGACCAAAACGGCCTCAGGACCGAATCGCGCTGTTCGACCTCAAGGAGGGGTTTCTGAGCGATCTTCCCGGCCTCCTGCCGCAAGGATTCACACTGCCCGAAGGCCGGCGGTCCGACGCCGACGCTCAGTGGAGCGGTGAAGGCGGGACCCCGCCCAATTGTTCGGGCGATTCTGCCGTATCCATCGAGGAGAGGAATCCTCGTGTCGCGACCTGTGAGATCGATGGCACCTCAGCTCAGATCACGGACGGCAGCATCGTGATCGCCGCAATCACCTCATGCACCAATACCTCAAACCCCTCGGTTATGGTGGGGGCTGGGCTTTTGGCAAGGAATGCGGTTGAGCTAGGCCTCTCTGTAGAGCCATGGGTGAAGACGTCCATGGCTCCGGGCTCGAAGGTCGTGACCGACTACCTCGAGGCCGCGAATGTGCTCCAAGACCTGAATACACTCGGCTTCAATGTCGTCGGCTATGGATGCACAACCTGTATCGGAAACTCGGGGCCACTTCCCGAGGGGATCGCCGAAGCGGTGAAGGAGAAGGGGCTTGTCGTCTCGTCCATTCTCTCCGGCAATCGCAACTTTGAGGCTCGCATTCATCCGCTGGTCCGCGCGAACTATCTCGCCTCGCCCATGCTGGTGGTGGCCTTTGCCCTTGCGGGGCGGATCGACATGAATCTCGATCATGATCCACTGGGGACCGATCGGGAGGGAAACCCTGTGTACCTCAGCGATGTCTGGCCCTCCCAAGAGGAAATCAGGGATTCCATCCGACGATCGTTGAACCCCCGGATGTACCAACGCCGCTACGCGGAGGTCTTCGAGGGTGACGAGCTTTGGAAGGCGCTCCCTCTCCCCAAGGCAGATCTTTCACTTTACGAGTGGGACGAAGAGTCCACCTACCTTAGCAATCCTCCCTTCTTTGATGGTATGAGTCTCGAAGAGGGGGTTCCCCGAGATATCGAGGGGGCTCGGGTTCTGGCACTTCTGGGGGATAGTGTGACCACCGACCATATCTCTCCAGCGGGAGCCATCCCGAAGGATGAACCCGCAGGCCGGTACTTGCAGAGACACGGTGTGAAGCCCTGGGAATTCAACACGTTCGGGGCTCGCCGCGGGAACCACGAAGTAATGATGCGAGGCACCTTCGGGAATGTACGAATCAAGAACCTGCTTCTTGAGGACAAGGAGGGTGGATACACGAAACTCTTCCCAGGTGGCGAGGTCATGCCGATCTACGATGCCGCCATGCAGTACCAAGCGGAAGGCATTCCGCTCGTGGTGTTGGCCGGATCGGAGTATGGCGCCGGATCGTCACGGGACTGGGCCGCTAAGGGGACGAGGCTACTGGGCGTGCGCGCGGCGATCGCAGTGAGTTACGAGCGAATTCACCGCTCCAACCTCGTCGGCATGGGAGTGCTTCCCCTCCAGTTCAAGGACGGAGAATCAGCCCAGTCGCTCGGGCTGGATGGAACGGAGGTATTTGATATCCGAGGTGTCTCAGAAGGCTTGGAGCCCGGCTCGGTGGTCACTGCCGTAGCCCACCGGGAAGATGGAACCCGACTCGCGTTCGAGGCCGATGTGCGCCTAGACTCACAGATCGACGTGGAGTACTACAGCAACGGCGGGATTCTGCACACGGTCCTGCGGAAGATGGCGAAGGGCGAGATGTAGTGGGCTCGAGGCGTCCCGAGTGAATCCCCTATGGGCCCATCTCGTCCCATCCTAAAGGACGAAGCGCCGCCGGCTTGCCCAAGACTTCGGAGAGCACCACCGCACTGCGGAGTGCGTCAGGACCACCCCCACGAAGAAGATGGACGTAGGGTAGTGCCGCGCCGCCGGTGTGTGCCCCTGCGATCCAGGTAGGAGCTCGGCGCACTGAAGTCGGTGCGGACATGCGCTGCCTGGTTGCCAGGAGTGCGACGGGGGCCGGCTCGGGTGCCGGCGGAGGCAGAGTCAGCTCGGACGGCGATGTCGACATAGGAGTCGGCTCCGGCCGCGACTTGGGTGCTTCGGTCTGCCGGGGGAGGCGGGTCGGACGCTCCGCCTGCCCGGAAACATCAGAATCTCTAGAGCCGGTGGGGCCCGGATCCGGACCGGTCAGGATGGCCCAGAGGTCCGCAGGCACCATCGAGTCCGCCGTCTCGCGTTCCCGGACCGGCCCTGGGGCTGTGGGTTGGCGAACATCTGGTGGCTCAATCGCGATGTCCTCGCCATACACCTCCGGGTCGGCCGGCGGCTCCGCCGATTCTTCGGCCTCCATATCCTGCATCTTCTGCCTTCGCCTTCGGCGACGCGTTGTCGCGTCGAAGATCGAGGCGAGGATCAGAACCCCGAAGAACAGTAGCTGGAAGAGTCCGTTATCCATGGCCGAGGCTCCCTTTCCCCGCCCTAGGGCTGGCTCTGGGGAAATTCCGAACGCTCGTTATCATCCCCACCTGCAATCGCGGAACGCATGGACGTGTCCGACTCGATATTGCGATATCGCATGTAGTCCATGATTCCCAGGGTCCCTTCGCGGAACGCAGAGGACATCGCCCTCGGGACCTCGGCTTCGGCCTCCACCACCTGTGCGCGCATTTCCTGCACTCTGGCGCTCATCTCCTGCTCAAGAGCGACGGCCATTGCCCGGCGCTCCTCGGCTCGTGCCTGGGCGACACGCTTGTCGGCCTCGGCCTGGTCGGTCTGCAACTCCGCCCCGATGTTCTTTCCTACGTCGACATCCGCGATATCAATCGAGAGTATCTCGAACGCCGTACCGGAGTCGAGCCCTCGGGCAAGCACCGTCTTGGATATGGAGTCGGGGTTCTCCAGGACTGCCTTGTGGGAGTCGGAGGAGCCGATCGATGAGACGATACCCTCCCCGACGCGTGCAAGAATCGTCTCCTCTCCTGCGCCCCCTACGAGGCGGTTGATGTTTGCGCGGACGGTCACCCGCGCCATCGCAATCAGCTGAATCCCGTCACGAGCCATCGCCGCAACTGGAGGGGTGGTGATCACTTTCGGGTTCACCGACACCTGGACGGCCTCAAAAACATCGCGCCCCGCGAGGTCGATCGCGGCCGCCTGTTGGAATCCCAGCTCAATGTTGGCCTTATCCGCGGAGATCAACGCGCGAACCACCCGATCCACCATTCCACCCGCCAGGTAGTGAGCCTCCAGATCTCCGAGGCTGAGCTCCAAACCGGCCTTGGTCGCCCAAATGAGCGGACGGACCACGGCGGGCGGATTTACCTTTCTAAGGCGCATTCCGATCAGGTAGCCGATTCCGACCGGAGTCCCAGCGGAGATCGCCTCGATCCACAAACGGAGAGGGATCGCCCAAAGGATGATGGCAATGAAGGCGACTATCGCAAACAGCGCTACCGTCGGGCCGAATAACATGAGGTCCTCAGTCATTCTTGCTCATCTCCCTTCCAGGGTGGTTTATCAGTCAACGCGGCCCAGCGGCCGTATCGTCAGCATTGGCCGTCGATTTGTCCGTTAGCGGTTCGTCAGACGAGGCTGCCTCGGCCGCGGTCTCCGCAGCGCCACCGGCGGCTACAGCCTTCGCGGGAGGGGATACCAGCCGAACCACGTGTCGGTATCCCTCCGAAGACACGATCCTGATCTGGCTTCCCTGCTCGATCCACTCCGACTCCGTGACCACATC
>Ga0310121_10005874_pt1 | contig 10452 bp, 8 predicted proteins | sample CB27_Tmax_986_MG_FD_203504 | JGI IMG/M metagenome (GOLD analysis project Ga0310121, IMG submission 203504) | Marine microbial communities from Western Arctic Ocean, Canada - CB27_Tmax_986 | ecosystem: Environmental > Aquatic > Marine > Oceanic | place: Canada: Western Arctic Ocean | collected... | reverse complement strand
AGTTGGTCAGCGCACCCTAACGGGCGCGGCTCTGAGTTTGGTTGGGTGCGGATTGAGTGGGCCGATGGTTTCCGCAGGCTGCGCCCGCGGGCAGGCGGGTTGACACCCGCCGCTCCGTTACTTTCGGATGCAGGTTGGGTGTACGGCGGATGGGAGTGGCAGAGTTTGGCGGGTTTTGGCAGGTGGGGGGGGGTTATTTGGCGGTCTCCTGGTGGCCTTGATGGCCGGGATTGCTTGGGTTGACGCGGTGGAAACCGGCGATGGGATCGGAGTGGGAGACGCCCGACTCTCCCGAAGTGATTGATTCTAATATTGCTTGGATCGACTGGGTCTGTTCGTGCCGTTCGAGTTCGGCCGTGATGTCGATCGATGGATTGGGGACACCAGTAGTGTTTGTTGGTTGCGAGCGCCGTTGTGGGTGACGCTCTTCGTAGGGGCTTGCGACGAAGAAGGTTTCGGCTCTTGTTTTGCGGAGGTCGCGGAGTTCCTTGGTGAGGCGGTGGAAACGGCGTGAGAGTTGTCCTTCGTAGCGGCTGAGGATGGCCAGGCTTCTGAGTGGTCCGCGGTCGGTGAAGGCGTCGCCTAGGACTTGATGTTGATCTTTGCCGGCGTTGCGTTCCCGGGTTGCGGCCGTGTCGATGAAGTAGGAGTCGATGGCGGCCTCGATGCGCGTGAGGCGTTTGAGACGCCAGGAGGTGTCGGCGATTTGTTCGAGTTTGCGTTGGTAGTGGGCGGGGTCTTCGCCGGGGATGACGGGGTGCTTGGATCGGAAGCCGTGTTTGACGGCGTTTTGGGAAGTGCGTTGTTTGCCTTGGTCGGTTCGGGGGCCGGTGGAGTGCTGGGCGTTTTGTTTGTTGGCTCGTTTTTGTGCTTGTGATGACATGGTGATGCTCCTTGCGGGCGGTTTGCGCCCTGTGTGGAAAAGCCGCGGATCTCAAAAGCGAGATCCGCGCCACGGCTGTTCCGCGGCTGCAATAGAAATGGCCGAAGCTGCTTGGGTTCTTGCTCGGGTGGGCGACCCGGTGCATCGGATGACAGTCAGCCTTTTTTCGCTGAGATGCGGCGGTACTTCGGAGGCCGCACAACGAAAAAAGGTGACAGTCACCGAGAGCGGCGTTGTCACCTGAGAGAGAACCGGCGCAGGTTCGGCCGGGTTGAGAGGTTGTCCGCGCCTGAGGGTGCGGGCCGGCACATTCACATGTGCCGCTCTGTTCTTAGTTTGTACCCGGTGTCAAGGGTTGGGGCTCTTGGGGTGGGTCAACGCACCCTGACGGGCGCGGCTCTGAGTTTGGTTGGGTGCGGATTGAGTGGGCCGATGGTTTCCGCAGGCTGCGCCCGTGGGCCACCGGGTTGACACCAGCCGCTCTGTTGCTTCTGGCGGTGTCAGTTTGGATTGGAGAGTAGTAGGGTTAGGGCTAGGAGGATGCGCCGCAGGCCTAGTTCGCGGCCCTCGGGGTGATACCACTCGCCGGGCGAATGCGCGCCGCCGCCCCGTCCGCCGGCCCCCATCGCGACGGCGGGGCGCCCTAATGCCAACGGCACGTTGGCGTCTGTCGAGGCACAGTCCAGCTGGGAGTTAATGCCTAAGTAGGTATCCACGCCGCGCACGTATCGCAGCACGGGGTTATACTCTTGGAACCCAGCGGCCGGCCGATGACCGATCTCGCGGATCTTGTAGTTGGCCAGCCGTTCGGTGGCGATCCGGTTCTCCGCTTCTACTCCGTAGCGCACGCCATCTTCCATTGCCTTCACGACGGTATTCATCGCTTCGTTACTGCGCGAGCGGATGTCTACCTTGGCGCGGGCGACGGGTGCGATGGAGTTCACACCGGATCCGCCCTCGATCACGCCGACATTCAATGTTGTCCGCGGGGATGTCGGCAAGGCCAGTTCGGCGAGAAAAGCGACCGTTCGCCCCAACGCATGCACGGGATTGGCCCGCCCGTAGTCGTTCCAGCTATGGCCGCCGGCGCCTTCGATGGCAATCTCGAAGCGGCGGCTTCCCAGGGCTTCCGCCGTGATGTGACCGGTGGCAGCTCCATCGAGGACGAGATATGAATCGACGAGTGATGCGTATTTTGAGTGCCGGCAGAAATACTTCATGCCTTGCAGATTGCCTTCGCCCTCTTCGGCAACGTTCGCAACGAGCAGCGCGTTGAAACGGGGCTTGGCCACGGGCGATCCGTCTTTCAGAACCCGGCCCAGAGCGATCAGGGCAGCCAGGCCAGGGCCGTTGTCGGTGACGCCGGGTCCATCGAAGGTTCCGTCCGGTCGAACGGAGATCCCTTCCGGGCCGCGTGGCGCCAGCACCGTATCCATATGGGCGCTCACGGCGACGAAGGGTAGGTTTTCCTGAAACTTGATGGGCAAGACCACGTTGCCGGCCTCGTCGATCGTCGCCCGATGCCCCAGGCTACGGAATAGCGTGCGCAAGAACTCGGCGCGAGCTTGTTCGCGAAACGTGGGCGCCGCCACGCGGCAAACGTTGAGATGCTGTTCGTTGATCCACTCGCGTTCCTTACGAAAGAACGCAAGTCTTTGCTTGAGGTTGGGCGTCTCAGTGAGTCTCTTCAGACCTCCCATCAACTGCTTCGATACCTCGCCATCAGCGCGCGAGGAAAGGATGTCGGGGCGGTCCGGCATGCGGCCCTCAGTCTAACAAAGCATCCTCAAAATCCCTGCTGCTCTCGGCCCGCGAGTTCGGGGTGGGGAAGCGATCTGGCAGCCCTTCCTGGTCCGCGGGCACGGCATTCCGTGCCCCTACAAGTTTTCGGCCCATGGGGCGGGACGGATTCTATGTGCAAGGCCATTTGACGCTGCCCGGAGCGGGTTGATAGTTTGGGGGTCGCGCCATCGAAGCGCATCTCTAACCACAGAATCAACAAGGAAAATCAACTATGTCAGAGGAACGGACGACAACACTGAAAGGCTCGCCGATGGCCCTTATCGGACCAGAACTCAAGGTCGGTGATACGGCGCCGGAATTTTCGGTTGCCGGCAACGACTTGAGCGAAGTGACACTCGAATCCACGGGCGGAGGAACCCGCGTCTTTCTCGCGGTTCCGTCTCTAGACACGCCTGTCTGTGACGCGGAAGTACGCAGATTCAACGAAGAGGCGGCGAGCCTGGGCGATGTGAAGATCTATACCGTCAGTTGCGACCTGCCGTTTGCCCAGAAGCGCTGGTGCGGAGCCGCGGGCGTCGAGAAGGTCATCTCGGTTTCTGACTACAAGACCGGGTTGTTCGGCGAAGCGTGGGGTGTTATGATCGAGCCGCTGCGCATTCATTCACGTGCTATTTTTGTCGTCAATGGTGATAACAAGATCACTTACGCCGAGTATGTGCCCGAGGTCGCCGACGCCCCCAATTTTGACGCGGCGCTTGCCGCCGCCAAGGCAGCCGCCTAGGTTCCCATGCCACGAGGCATACCCGCCGGCGCATGCCGCGGGTGGCCTCGTTGGCGCTTTTAAGTACGATCTCTCCCTGGACACCCCGTCCTTTCGCCGATAAGATGGCGGTGTTAGCCCGGCAACCGATCGGCTGACCGGCTCAGTCTGCTCCTATGTCAATTCGTCTTCTTGCTTTGATGACCGCTATGTTTGTGTCGGTCGTGTCCCTGCAGGCGCAAACAGCCACGGCTTCGTTGCGGGGGCGAGTTACCGACCCCTCTGGAGGCGTTCTCGCCCAGGCGCTGGTAACGATCACGCAGACCGAAACCGGCCGCACGCGGGCCATCCTCACGAATCGCCGAGGCTTTTACGCGGCTCCCGCGTTGATCGCGGGCCCCTATCGGCTCGACGTCGAGGTGGATGGGTTCAAGAAACTGCGGGAAGAGGGTATCCAACTTGTCGTCGGCGAAAATGCGCAGCACGATGTAGAGCTAACCGTCGGCGATGTCTCCGACGGAATTACGGTGACAGCGCCTCTTGGGGTGTTGGAGGCTGAGTCGACGGCTCACAGCACGGTCATCCCCAATAACTACGTTGTTAATCTACCCCTTAACGGACGAAACTTTATCGACTTGGCATTGTTGGCGCCGGGCGTCGTCCCGAGCGCGGAAGGTTCGGCGGGGTCGGCGCGCGGCCGCTTTGCCTTTCAGTCCAACGGCGGACGCGAGGATGCCAACTCGTATCTCTTTGATGGTGTGTACGCCATCGATCCGGTGTTGAATAGCATTTCGCTCAGTCCGTCGGTTGATGCGATCCAGGAATTCCGTATTCAGACGAGCAACGCCGATGCCGGTTTTGGGCGGCAGAGTGGCGGCCAGGTGGCCGTGTTGCTAAAGCGAGGCGGAAACGACCTCCACGGTTCGCTTTATGAGTTCTTCCGCAACGACGTTTTGGACGCTCGCAATTTCTTCACTGACCCCGGCCAGCCGACACCGAAACTTCGCCGCAACCAGTTCGGCGTCTCCTCAGGCGGACCGCTTCGCAAGAACCGCAGCTTCTTTTTCGCCGACTACGAAGGACTTCGTGAACGCCGCGTCATCACGCGAACGACCAATGTCCCAACAGCCGCCGAGAGGATGGGCGATTTCTCGCAGAGCGCCTTGCCGCCACCGATCGACTTCACGACGGGCCAGCCTTACCCCAACGCGCAGTTGCCCTTTGTACATCCAGTGGGTGCTAACATCGCGAATCTCTATCCGCTGCCCAACCGCAATGTGGCCGGACAGAACTATGTGGGCACGCCCACCCAGAGTAACCGCAACGACCGCTTCGATGTACGATTCGACCAAGCGATCGGCAAGAGCGGCAACCTGTCGGGCCGCTACAGTTTCTCTGACCGGGATCTGTTCGAGCCTTTCGCCTCGGCGTCATTCTCTTCGGTGCCCGGTTTCGGCAACCACGTCCCTGAGCGGGCGCAGAACGCGATGATCGGCGAAACGCATTCGCTCGGCTCGTCGTGGATCAATGAGTTTCGCTTTGGCTACAACCGGGTCGGGAGTGGCACGTTCCACGAGAACCTGGGGCGTAACCTTAACGAGGAAGTTGGAATGCCGAGTTTCGCGACACGACCCCGCGACTTCGGCCTGAGCTTCATCAACGTGACAGGCTTCTCGACACTGGGCGATGAATTCAACAATCCGCAAGACAGCACCGTCGACAGCTATCAGATCTTCGACACGGTGAGCCACACCCGCGGCAATCACCTTTTGCAGTTTGGGTTTGAGCATCGCTGGATCGGCCAGGATGCGTTTCGTGACGTGCAGGCGCGCGGCTTGATCAACTTCACCAATTTTGCGTTTACACAGAATGCGCTGGCTGATCTGCTGCTGGGGCTGCCGACGCTCACCGGCGGCGCGGTCTCCGACAATCCCCAAGCGTTGCGCACCGGAACATCGAGTGGATTCGCTCACGATAGTTGGCGTGTGCGGCCGGACCTGACGATCAACCTCGGCTTGCGCTACGAGTTCAACACGCCGGCGCGAGACGCCAACGACGCTGCCACGGTGTTTGACGGCGCTTCGCAGTCGATTGTCCGCGTGGGTGAGAATGGTGTTCCGCGCGCGGGCTACTTCGCCGACAAGAACAACTTCGCGCCACGGCTGGGCTTGGCATGGAGCCCCTTCGGCACGCGTAAGACGGTGATCCGCGCCGGCTATGGGCTGCACTATAATTTCGCGCCGCTCGCCCCGGGGCAAGGCATCTACTTCAATCCTCCGTTATTCAACCTGCAACTGTTTTTCCCGAACCAGCAGAACATCATCACGATCGACAATCCGTGGCCGGGTGAGTTGCAGGCGCCGGTTCCGCCCAGTGCTTTCACGTACGACCGCAACTTGCGCACCGGATACACGCAGCAATGGAGTACGACCGTCGAGACCGACTTTGGGCACGGACTGGTTGTCGAAGTGGGCTACATCGGTTCGAAGGGGACCAAGTTGCTGAACGCCCGCGACATCAATCAGGCCGATGCCGGTCCGCGGAGGCCGAACTTGCGGCCGAATCCATTCTTCCTGAATATTGAGCAGATCGAATCAGCCGCTAGTTCGACGTATCACAGCCTACAAACGAGGCTGCAATGCCGCCTGCGCGGCGGGTTGACGGGCCTGTTCTCCTACACTTGGTCGAAGTCAATTGATAACGCTTCGGCCTTTTTCGCCAGCGGCGGCGATGCGAACTATCCGCAGGACAGCAACAACATGGCCGCCGAACGGGCGCTTTCGAGCTTTGACCTTCGACATCGCTTCGCCGGAAGTTTTGTCTATGATTTGCCGATTGGCGAGGGGCATCGGCTTGGCGGCTCAGCTGGCGGCGTGGGCGGCGCTCTGCTTAGCGGCTGGCAGATGAATAGCGTGATGGTGTTCCAGACCGGTCAGCCGTTCACGGTTGCTCTGCCTGGCGAGTTTGACAATAGCAATACCGGCATCGCGAACCTCGGCTTTGGCGCGGGCGATCGTCCGAATGTCGTCGGCAATCCGGTTCTCGCTAATCCCGATCCGCAGGCATGGTTCAACACCAGCGCGTTTGCGCTCCCCGCGTTCGGGACCTTCGGCGACGCAGGACGGAACATCATCACGGGCCCGTCGCTCCGCAACGTGAACCTCTCGCTGCTGAAGGATACGTCTTTGGGCGAGTCCGCCACGCTGCAGTTCCGAACTGAGCTTTTCAACGTGATGAATACCCCGAACTTCGGTCTCCCGAATATCTTCTTCGGCACGCCTGGCTTCGGCCGCACTTTATCGGCCCGTGACGGACGCGAGATTCAGTTCGGGCTGAAGTTGCTCTTCTAAGCCCTCACACCGCGGGCCCCAATGGACCGCTACCTATTCGCAGCGATTCGACGGAAGGAGTTACTGCTGTTGATTCTCGCCCTGTTGGGCGGTTTCTACGAAGGGGCCGGCCGGTTCTACTGGTCACCGCAAACGTTTAACTTCGACCACACACGGCAGATCACCGGGGCTCAATCGTTGCTCGCCGGAGAGGGCGTATCGATCGGGACCGTCGATCCCGGCGATTTCAGCGAGTTTCGACCGGACCCGATTACGGCTTGGCCGCCGGGTTACAGTTGGGCGCTCGCCCCGATCATTGCGTTGACGGGCGATTTCTACTCGGCGGTTATGGCTCTCGACTTGTTGTTACTGCTGATTCTGTTTGCCTCGTGGTGGTGGATTACTTATCAGCTTCGGTCGACGCTGAGTTTTTGGACGCCGGCGGGGCTGATCGGCTGGTGGTTTGTCGTCGCGTCGCCGGCATGGCATATCGGGCCAAACGATATCTTTTCACTGGCTTTCTTTCTGCTCGGAACGGCGTTAACGTTGCGGGTCGCGACGAACCCGACGACGGTGGTAAGCATCCTGGCGGGCCTCGCCTATGGACTCGCGGCCGTGGGACGGTATGCGTACTGGCCTTTGATTGCGGTCGGTCCCGCCGCGTTGCTGTGGGTCGGTCGGCGACGCCTTGCCTCGCACAGTCTTATTCAGGGCGTTTGCTCCGGGGTCATCGTTATCGGCATTTATCTGCGGAATCAACTCGTCCGCGGCAAAGGTGCGCAAGAGTATGGCTACGACGTCATTCCGGGCTTCTTCCCGGAACATCTCCTTGAAATCGCGCCGTTCCCGGTGAGCCTTGTGGGTATTTATGGAGCCTTTGCGCCAGGAGGGTTTCTTCGGTCCATCTCAGCATCGCTTGAACGGGCCTTTCAACCATTGCTTTGGTTGGTGGCGTTGCTGCTCGCCGCCGGAGCGACTTGGGGCTTCGTGTCGATGTTTCGGGAGGCGTCCCAAGACAACAGCGAAGCGTCCGCAGGGCCGCCCACGCGGCTGGCGGTCGTTCATTGCGGCTTGACCCTCTTTGCTGACGGTCGGCATGCTCGCTTATCTTTCCGTTCGATCACCGCCGCAAGGCTACCCGACGCCTGACGACGCGTGGGTCTATTTGGCGGAAACACGCTATTACGTTCCGCTCGCCATGGCCCTGTTTGTCGGGATGGGTTGGTTCCTGGAAAGAGCGAGGTCGATCGGGGGACGGCCGCGATTGATGATATCCGCGGGCCTGGTCCTGGTCGGTGTTCTCGCCTCCAGGCCGACGGTTCTTCGCGCCAAGCGGTTTGTCGAGATTCACGTGCTGCGCGTCGCGCAACCGTCGCGAGCATTGGACCTCGGTTTGCCGGACTTGTTGGCGGCACAACTGCGCCCGCCAGCCGACGGGTCTCGCCTCATCTATCTGGACTAAGATGAGCGGCGGCGCGAGTGGGCTTCGATGATGGGCGTGGTTGTCATCGACCTCCAGGATGTCGCGATGCTGAACCGAGACGTCTGTGCGGGGGGTACGGTGGTGCTGGCCTATTCAGTCGCCGATGCGTCCGACCACATGCGCCGGCTTCGGGGCGCACTACTCGCTCTCGGAGCGCAGGAAACAGGGCAATTCGAAGGTACCGTATTTGTCTCCTACCGCCGTTAATAGGTGGCAGCTGAAGTCTGGAGTCGTCGTCCAGTTCGTACTTCACGAGGAGTTGCACTATCCTGGGCGTAAGCAGAGGCGTACGACTCCACCCATCCAGGCATGAACTGCCGCATCGGAGACAAGGCCGGCGGCTACGAAGTCACGGGCGTTCTGGGCGCCGGCGGCATGGGCGAGATCTACGAGCTTCGCAATGTGATCTCCGATCGCGCCGAGGCGATGAAGGTCTTGCTGTCCGACCTGCGTTCGGAGGCCGAGTTGGCGGAGCGGTTCATGCGCGAGATCAAGCTCCAGGCGCGCCTCCGCCATCCGAATATCGCCGGGCTACACACGGCGTTCGAGGCCGACGGCCAGCTCATCATGATCATGGAGTTGGTGGACGGTGAGACGCTGTCGGAGCTTCTGGGACGCAAGGGCCGGGATGCCGCTGCCGTGGTCGACGCTACGCTGCAATCGCTCTCGGCGCTCGACTACGCACACAGCCAGGGTGTTGTTCATCGGGACATCAAGCCGTCGAACATCATGGTCACCGGCGATGGCGTGGTCAAGATCATGGACTTCGGTATCGCCAAGGCCATCAAGGATAAGAGCCTGACGCGCACGGGCAATCTAATTGGCTCGCTGCACTACATGTTGCCCGAGCAAGTGCGCGGCGATGCCGACATCGACGGGCGAACGGATATTTACTCCCTCGGCGTTGTGCTCTATGAGATGCTGACGGGGCGCAAGCCCTTCGACGGCAACAGCGAGTTCTCGATCATGAAGGCGCATCTTGAGGAAGCGCCGGTCCCTCCCGATGAGATCGACGGCTCTGTCGACCCCGACCTGAGCGATGTGATCCTCACGGCAATGGCCAAGGGTCGCGAGGAACGTTACCAGGGAGCCGGTGCGTTTCTTGCCGACCTGAAAGAGGTGACGAGCGTTGAATCAGGCCGTGCCCGGGTCGAGCAACCGATATCCCGCCCCAGCAGCAGCTCGGCCATCGACCCTCAGATCACGGGCTATCAGCGAGTTGCCGTCCACTCCAGGGAAGCGCCGCCAGACGAGTCACTCGAACCGCCGCCTGCGCCTGAACCCAAGCCGGCGTAGTCGAGCCGTTCTCGCTTGAAAACGATTAGCGGCGAGCGCCCCGCGCCCCCGTCGACTCCGCGCGACGAACCTGTCGTACCGCCCGAGCCGGCCGTGCGCAATGTGTTTCCGAAGGTGGCGATCGGTGTGGGTATCGCGGCCGCGATCGGCTTGGGGTTCTTGATTCCGGGGTGGCTTTCTAATGATCCGAGCATGCCACCGGAAACGGCCGCGGTCTCCGAACGATCCCCCGAGGCGGGTCCGGTTTTTCAGACTCCTCAAGCTGAGCCCCAAGTAGGAGGAGCCGGCGCCCGTCCACCTGATCCCGCGCCCGTGCGACCACCGGCATCCTCGCGGCCTGAGCCTCAAACCAGACCTGCGGCTCCCCCGCCTGTGACCCGACGGCCGCCTCCCGTCAGCAAGTCACCGCCGACACGCACCGTGCTGTCGACAAGTACTGTGCCGCCGGCGTCGACAGAAGTAGCGTCCACGCCCGCCGCCAAGCCCGAACCAGTCGTCACGGAACCGGATCCGCCACCGCCGGCAGAGACAACCTCCGCGACTGCTCCGGTGAGTCCCACGCCCACGCCGCCCGTTGTCGCGTCCACTCCGGCCCGCACACCTGCGCCACAACCGGCTGCTCCCGAGCCGGTAGTTCCGGAGAAAGCCGCGCCTGATCCCGACCGCGTGTACACGATCAAGGAACTAGGAGTCAGCCCGCCGCAGATGGTGCATCAAGTACAGCCTCAATACACGGCGGAGGCGAGAACCAATCGCATACAGGGACGTGTCATTCTTCAGGCCGAGGTTTGGCCCGACGGGTTGCCGCATAATATCGAGATACTCAAGAGCATCGGCGACGCCGGCCTCGACCAGAATGCAATCGCCGCCTTGCGCCAGTGGCGTTTTGCCGCCGGCGCCAAAGAGGGTCAGCCCGTCAAGGTGCGGATTGCGGTCGCACTCAGTTTCCGCTTGATGT
>Ga0310121_10005872_pt1 | contig 10454 bp, 8 predicted proteins | sample CB27_Tmax_986_MG_FD_203504 | JGI IMG/M metagenome (GOLD analysis project Ga0310121, IMG submission 203504) | Marine microbial communities from Western Arctic Ocean, Canada - CB27_Tmax_986 | ecosystem: Environmental > Aquatic > Marine > Oceanic | place: Canada: Western Arctic Ocean | collected... | reverse complement strand
CGCGTTCACCTACACCCCGAGCCTCAACTTCAACGGCGTCGACGAGTTCACCTACACCGCCGGCGACGGCACCGATACCAGCAGCGGCCCCGCGACGGTGAGCATCGCGGTGACTGCGGTCAATGACCCGCCCACCGGTACAGTGACCATCGCCGGGACGGCCACCGAGGGCCTGGTCCTCACGGCCGACGTTTCCACCTTGGCGGACGAGGATGGACTCGGGACGATGACCTACGAATGGAGTCGGGCTGCCGCCCTTATTGACGGTGCGACCAACAACACCTACACGCTCACGCAGGACGATGTGGGCGCGATCATAACGGTAACGGCCAGCTACATCGATGGCGAGGGAACACCTGAAACTGTGACTTCAGCAGCGACGGCCACCGTGGCCATCGACACCGATGGCGATGGTATAGGCAATCATGTGGACACGGATGATGATGGAGACGGATTCTCAGATATACTGGAAGTTAGATTCAATGGTGACCCCCTTGACCCTAGTGACAGAGACAATCTTGAAGCCTCCATTATTAGTGATATGGATCTCGCGGAAGGGACCATCCAGGAGTTGCAGGCCCAGGTTGCTGCGCTTTCCCTGCGCCCGACCCAGGAGCAATTATATGCCGCAATCGCCGAGCGCGACGCCCTGCAAGCAACCGCTGTGAGCAACGCGACCGAGATTGCCTCGCTGGAGGCCACCGTCTCGAGCAACGCGACCGAGATTGCCGAGCTCTCGCAGCGCCCGACGTTGCAGCAGGTTCGCGATGGACGTCCCGGTTCGGTTCTCCTGAGTGTCGACTCCGAAGCCGGCGCAGTGGTCTTGGACTTCACCGTCGAGGAGAGTGAAGACCTGATCACCTGGACCCCTGTCGAGGGACCCGGAGTAAGCCAGACCCTAACCCTACCCGAGGGCAAACGGTTCTACCGCTTCGCTCACTGATCCGAAAGAGAGGCGGGGCACCCCTCCCATCTTCTTTCCCCTTTCCAAGGCCCTCCAGAGCCTCCAGAATGGCCGTGGAGGATGAAGCAATGAAGAACCCTGCACGCATACGAACTGGCCTTGTCGCGGCACTGTGGATGTTCATGGGAACCCATGTAATGGGACAGGGATCTCTTACCCCTCCCGGTGCGCCCGGTGAGACCATGAAGACCCTCGCGCAGGTGGAGCCCCGCACCCCGATCTCCAGCCTGCCTTACACGATCAGTGAACCCGGCTCCTACTACGTTACCGGCAATCTCAGTTCTACGGGACACGGCATTGTGATCGAGTCCAGCGGCGTCACCGTGGATCTGATGGGTTTCTCCCTGACCGGAGATGGGGGATATGGAGACTATGGCATTTACGTGGATGGATCGACCAATGCGGTGATAGACAGGGTGGCAATCAAGGGTGGATCAATCAGCGGATTCTCTGATGGATTATTATGCGGGTATATGAACAACAGCCGGATTGAGCAGATGGTGGTTTCCGACAACAGCTACAATGGCGTCAGTCTTTTTGGCCGGCATGGCCAGTGCGATGGGAACACCATAGCTGATAGTACCATCAGCGGGAATGGAGATGAGGGCATCTATCTTTATGGCACCCAAGGCCAGTGCAACGGGAACACGATTGCCGATTGCACCATCAGCGGGAATGTATCCGTTGGCGTCTACCTTAGTGGCCGGGATGGCCAGTGCGATGGGAACACCATTGCCGATTGCACCATCAGCGGGAATGGAGGCAATGGCGTCTATCTTACTGGCTTCCAAGGCCAGTGCGATGGGAATACGATTGCCGATTGCACCATCAGCGGGAATGATTCCTATGGCGTCTTTCTTTATGGCTCCCAAGGCCAGTGCGATGGGAACACCATTGCCGATTGCACCATCAGCGGGAATGGAGGCAATGGCGTCTACCTTAGTGGCCGGGATGGCCAGTGCGATGGGAACACCATTGCCGATTGCACCATCAGCGGGAATGGAGGCAATGGCGTCTTTCTTGATGGCTACCAAGGCCAGTGCGATGGGAATACGATTCGGGAAAACACGATCAGCAAGAATACGACCAAGGGAATTCGTCTCTACCACGCTGACGGCAACCGGGTGGAAGCCAACAACGTGTGGGGCACGACGGGGGGGGAGTACGGAATCCAGACGACGACAGGTGCCAGCAACTTCATCCTGAAAAACACCTGCATGGGGAATGGAACCAACTACGAACTGGATCCCGATGACACTGCTGGACCCATCGTGAGTGCCTCAGGCTATCTTTCAGGGACAGATCCTTGGGCGAACTTCTCAAGGTAGCCGCAGCCCTCGTTCACGGGCCGACATCCGCTACCGGCATATTCCGGAGATCGGCGAGCAGAGCCGGACGATCCAGCTGGCCCACGTCCACGGTCGGAAGCCAAAAAATTACGGGGACATATACAATGTGAGAACAGGGGGGCGGGGTGGGCAAAGGGTATGCCCCTCGGGCACCCCACCCCTCTCTTTCAATCGCGAATCGTGTGTCCACTCTGTGTCCGCTTTTTTGGCTCTATGGACCCAATATGCGTCCGAATGGTTACGAATGAAGAATCGGGAGAATCTGCAAAGATGAGGGTTTTAACGAGAAAAACCCCGATTTATCGGGGTTTAATTTGGTGGAGGGTATGGGGGTCGAACCCACGACCTCTTGAATGCCATTCAAGCGCTCTCCCAACTGAGCTAACCCCCCTACTCTTTGCTTTTCCCGTATTCCAATTTCTCAAACCAATCTGAATTGAGGACCAAGCCGCACATTATAAACAAGGCGATGCAGCGAGCCATTGCACTGATTAGCGGATAATAGTAGAATTTCTGGCGTGGATTGTCAACTTCGGGCACATCGCCTGGACACCGTTGAGCCAAGCCACCAAGGCAATCAAATCATCACAGCTTTGCAATGCAAAGCTTCCGTTATCTCCAACTACTATCTTGAGTGGGAATTGGTTTGTGGGGGCGATCAAAAATCTGAATCATGAATTCATAGGCGATTCACTACAGTCTCGAAACTTTTCCGGGTGGATTTGAACGGGGTCCGCAGGTGTCCTGTCCCTCACAACCACCGAATGACCAGAAGACGATTTCTTGCCGCTGCGGCCGGTGGTTTTGCCGCAGCGAATGGCGCGTATGCCTATGCCCGGCACGTGGAGCCGGGATGGTTGCGGATTTCAAACATCCGCGTGCCCCTGGACAATCGAAACCTGGTCCTTCCTCTGCAGGTGGCCCACCTATCCGACTTCCATGCATCCGATGAAGTTCCTCTCTCTCATCGAGCAGGCGGTGGAGCTCACAACGCGCAGCATGCCGGACCAGATCTGCATTACGGGGGACTTCATCACTACGGGACTTCCCGCCACCAGGATCTACAGATCCATCCTGGAGAAACTCTCGAATACGGCGGCGACCTTTGCCGTCATGGGGAATCACGATGGCGGCAGCTGGGAACATCCTCGGGGCGGACTACACAGCACCCGAGAGGTCGGAGCACTGCTGCTTGACTCGGGAATCGAAGTACTCAATAACCGAAGCGCGAGTTGGACAGGAGAGGTTCATCGCGTCACGTTGGTTGGACTGGGTGATCTTTGGGCAAAGGAATCCGAACCCGTGTTTACGTTCGGCGGGGTGACGGAGACTCCGGACCCGGTGATTGTGCTCTCCCACAATCCAGATTCGAAAGAGACACTGCGGAACTATTCCTGGGACCTGATGCTCAGCGGCCACACTCACGGTGGGCAAATGAGACTGCCAGTGGTGGGAACGCCCTTCGCACCCGTCCGGGATCACCGGTTTATCCACGGCCTTGGTGCATGGGATGACAGATGGATTCACGTAACCAGCGGCGTGGGGAACCTGCACGGGATGCGCTTCAACTGTCGTCCGGAAGTCGCGATGTTGACACTGGCTTCCGAGCCGGACCAGGCATTGTGAATCTCAAACTGATTCAGGCAAGATCCGGGTTCCTGGCCTGAAACTGTCGGTAAAACTCGCGCATGCCATCGACGTCTTCGTGGATGTTTTCGGTGGCGCGCAGAACGGGACCGAATCCGATCACCTTTCGGTTATAATCGAAATACACCAATTGCATAGGCACTGCAGCACGTTCTGCGATGTGATAGAATCCTGTTTTCCAGGACTCCACTTTCTTCCGGGTTCCTTCCGGAGCAATCGCAAGGACCAGGGCATCGCGGCGTTCAAATGCGTCGACCATCTGGCCTACGACTCCGTGCGCGGCATTGCGTTCAATTGGAACTCCGCCGAGATACTTTAATACCCACCCCAAAGGCCCTTTGAATGCGTTACTTTTTATCATGAACGAAAGTCGAATGCCGATCGCCCACACACAGATAATCCCTATGATAAAGTCCCAATTGGAGGTGTGCGGAGCCACAACCACGACCACCTTCTTCTCTTCCGGAAACCGACCTTCGACGGCCCATCCCAAAAGCCGGAGCAAAAACCGCCCGGTCCCCCGCGTAAACCAATTTCCGGACCTTGGCGCGCAGGTCCCAATCTCGAAATCGTCCCTGATCTGTGGTACCTTTCAACGATGAATCGCGACAGGATTGTCTTATTTGACGGCGTCTGCAATCTCTGCAGTGATTCGGTGCAATTCATTATTCGCAGGGACCGGGCGGGAAAATTCAAATTCGCGTCCCTTCAATCCCCACGCGGCCGCGAACTGTGCGCCGCCAACGGGATCAATCCCGATGACCTGTCCACCATGGTCTATGTGGATCCAAGTACTGCATACACGAAAAGTGACGCGGTGTTACGCATTGCGCGAGAATTATCAGGCCCCACCAAGCTCGCCTCCCTATTCTTGATCGTTCCCAAATTCATTCGAGATCCGTTGTACCGGTTCGTTTCGAACCGCAGGTATAGATGGTTTGGTAAAAAGGAAAGCTGCTGGCTCCCGTCTCCCGAGATTCTCGGGCGGTTTCTGGATCACTAAAACCGCAGCAATGTCGATCCCCAGGTCAGGCCCGCGCCGAAAGCAACAAGGCAAACCAGATCTCCGGGGTTGATTCTGCCTGCGTCCGCGGCCTCCTTCATGCAAATCGGGATTGATGCGGACGTCGTGTTCCCGTATTTCCGGATGTTGTTGAATACTTTCTCCGGGGGCAGATTCAGATTCTTGGCAACCAATTCGTTGATTCGAAGATTGGCCTGGTGCGGGATGAGCATATCCAGATCCGCAAGCGTGTTTCCGTTCGCCGCCAACGCCTCCTTCACCATTTGCGGCATCCGGGTGACCGCCTGCTTAAAGACCTTTTTGCCGTCCATCACCGGGTAGTGAAGCCCTTCCTCGATATCCTGCGCGGAAATTCGAGGACGTTGCTTCCAACTCGGCCGGGCTGTCCACAAGATCTCTGCATCGGAACCATCGGCATAGAGATGGGAGGACAGGATCCTGCGGGACGGGTTATCGGAAAGGCCCACCACCGCGGCGCCCGCGCCATCTCCAAAGAGGGAGGAGACCTGGCGTCCTCTCGTGGACAGGTCCAACCCGGTCGATTGCACCTCGCTGCCGACGACCAGGGCGATTTGCGCCATCCCGCTGCGGATGAAACTGTCGGCGACCGCAATTCCGTAAACGAATCCTGTGCATTGTTGGCGGATATCGATGACGGGGAGCGGAGGAATGCCCAGGCGCCGTTGCAGAAAAACACCGGTTCCGGGAAACTCGCAGTCCGGCGACAACGTCGCGTACACGATCAAATCGAGATCCCCGGGATCAATCCCCGCAGATTCCAGGGCCTGCATCGACGCATCGGCGGCCAGCCCGGCGCCACTTTCCCCTTCCACGATCCATCGCCGCTCCTCAATACCGGTTCTTTCCACGATCCACTCGTGGCTGGTATCCATCCATTGGGCCAGATCCTGATTGGTAACAATGCGATCGGGAACCTGCATTCCCAATCCCAGGATTCGGCTGTAACGTTCTGTCATCCGTCTGGTTCCCTCCGCGGGAATCATCACAATAAGTGCGTGGTACCGAGTAACTTCCGCACTCCAGTTATGAAACATTGTTCCATATGCGGACTAGACAACATGCAAATCCTTTCGTACTATGCCCCTGACAGCAATCGAATTTGTACCGGAAACTCCAGCCCATCGCTGACGCATGAGGAGTTAGCACTTGGTGAGTTGGCCAGTTCCTTCATCAGGTTGCATACATACATCAGGAGGTTATATGAGGATTTGGAGTCGGTTAGCGCACCCGGCTGGGATGTCCTACGATGCGGGGACCCCTGTGAATTCAAACCGAGTAATCAGGAACAATGTTTCATCATCACTCGTTCGCCTGGATTCCGTTTTGGTCCACAGCATTCAATATTCACATGAAAACCAGACGCTCTACGTCTATTTCAAGGCAGGACGCCTTTACGCATACCAGGACGTGCCCAGCGAACTATACAAAGAGTTCGTAAGCACCGATTCTCACGAAAGTTTCTTTGAAAAGAACATCCGCCGGTCCTTTACCTGCAATCGGCTTTCCGATACCTGGGTCGGGGAACCCAGCTGACAAGTAAATAGGGTCGGCCTGGAATGGCGCCCATTTCGTCATTCACTCCGTTCAGATTCTGAATAACGCACCCATCTTTTTTCCGAGGATGAGGCTGCTGCCGATGATCGTTACCGCCAAGAACGCCATGGCCCACACCCCCATGGCGGCCGCGACATATTTTCCGGTCCCAATGAGCTGAAACAATTCGTAAATTGTTTTCGTGATCGGATAGAAATCCTGCCGTTGCGCGAGCATCAAGCTGTCCGAAACTTCCAGCATGCTGAATGAAAACGCGAGCAACGCGCCGGCAATGAGATTCGCGGTAATCAGCGGCATCGTGATTCTGCGGATCGTGGTGAGCGGTTTGGATCCCAGGTTCGAGGCCGCCTCCTCCAGGGTGACGGAAGTCTGCTGAAGCCCCGCGACCGCGGAGCGCACGACGTAGGGGAGCCGTCGCACGGCATACGCCACCACGAGAAACAGAGTTGGATTCGTGCGCACGTCGAACAGGGAAGTGAACAGCTCGCTCGACTTTACCCAGCTAATATTACTGAGGATCGAACTGATAGACAGGTACCCGAAAGCCATTACCAGTCCCGGCACCGCCAGCGGAAGCATCGCCAGCGCATCCAACAACCCACGCCCGGGGATATCCGAGCGCACCACGACGAAGGCAATTGCAACACCGAAAAACACATTGAACAGCACGGCAATGGACGCGAACAACAGGCTGTTCTTGATGCTGCTCACGGTCATTTCATGGCCCAGCGCTTCCACGTAATTTTCCGATGAGAATGCGGCGGGAACTACGGTCTGGTACCAACTTCCCGGCTCGCTGAAACTAGTGAGAATGACTCCGAAGTGCGGGAGGAGCGCGATGCAGATCACACCCAGAAACGGAGCCATCACGGGAATGGCGCGCCATCCGGATACGCGCGTCGTGCTGAAGGTGGTGGCCGCTTTTCCCTGCATTGCGTAGGCCTTGCGGCCGAAGATCAGCTTGGTTGCCGAATAAAGGAGTACGCTTGCCATCAACATCACGAACACCAGTGCGAAGGGAAACGGATTCGAACCGATCTCCTTTAGCGCATCGTACACCTGGACCGAAGCGCAGCGCGTGTAATTCATGATGAGGGGAGTCCCCAGTTCCGTAAAACTCCAGATGAAGATAATGGTTCCGCCCGCAAACAAACCGGGCATGATCAGCGGCAAAGTGATACGGCGGAATTTTCGAAATCCCGAACATCCGAGATTCTCCGCGGCTTCCTCCATCGCATGATCGATGTTCGCCAGCGCGGCAGCAACATTCAGGTACATGATCGGATAGAGGGCAAGGGACTGCAGCAGGATCACGCCGAAGTAGCGGCCACGTCCCAGCCAGTCGATCGGGCCGAGATGAAACAGCGCGTTTAATGCACCGTACTGACCGAGTATCTGTTGCAATCCTATAGCCCCGACAAAGGGCGGAAGAATCATCGGAACAAGAATCAGCCCGCTCAAAAGCCCTTTGCAGGGAAAATCGTATCGGTTGCCTATCCAGGCGAGCGGGAGTGCGATCAACAGGGTCAGGGACGTCGTGCCCAGCGCCAGCAGGAGACTGTTAAGCAGACCTTCCGAGTAAATGGGGTTGCGAAATACACCGGCAAGATACCTCAGCGTAAAGCCTTCGCCATCGAAAAATCCTCCCCGTACCACGAGATACAGAGGGGAGATGAACACCAGCCCGAAAACCAGCATCGCGAGGATGAAAATGGACCACGCTTTCCAGCGGCGCATCCGTTCAGCCCTCCCCCGCCGCCAACCGGCCTGCTTGCCGGTAATTGTCGCGAAAGAAAATTGTCCATTCGCGCATGTAGTCCAGCCGGCTATGATCCTTGGGAATCGCAGGAGCTGATTCCCAGGACAACGGAACCGGGTTGTCGGGAAGTTGGGTCAACACGCTCATGGCCTCCACCTGCACTTCCGGCCCGCCGTTCTCCACAATCGCCCTCCATGCCGCTCGCAACTCCTCGCCCGCGTCCAGGCACATGGCACGAATCAGATCGCGGTGAATGTTAAAGTGCCCCGCGGTCCAGCGGGAGTAGTAGGTAAACCTTTTGGAAAGCTGGTAGGGGTTCACATCGTCGTGCAGAAGATCGTCGGACGTGTGGGCCGCGTGCTCGGTGGCCTTCGCGTTCATCGCCGTGTCATCGGAAGGGTAAAAATCGCGGCGAACCGGTAATCTTCGAAGCGCAAACTTGACCGGCCCACCCGGCGTACCGGGCCGGTAATTCCACAGTCGCTGACCGTCCTCGCTCAGCACAAACTCCATGAATCGAATGGCAATTTCGCGGTGAGGCGCGCCGCGCATCAGGCTGATGGGATCTGCGCTGACACTGGATCCACCATCGGGGGTGACATACTGCATTCGTTCACGTCCGTCCGGACCTCGTGACTTTTCGGCCTGGTACCGGCCGTAGAAGTCGATCGCCAAACCGACCGCCGCATCGCCCATGCTTACATCGATCGGTATCTTGCTCGAAGAGTCCGTGAAATACCGTGCGTTTGCGCCAATGCGTTGTACGAGAAGAACCCCCTGCAGCCATCCCCTCTCCAGGGCCTCCTGATATGCGTCAGGAACGGACCCAGGCATTTCCCCGGCTCCTTTGTGCGCGCGAATCGCGGCCTCGTATTCCGCGATGCGGCCGTCATCATAACCCGCGTCAAGAATGCTTTCATAGCATTGCTGGTGGATGATCATCTCGAAAGCCTTGCTGATGCTTCCGCTTTTTGTGGGATCCGCCGCGCCGAGTTGTCCGATGTAGGCAGGATCAGTCAGGTCTTTCCATTCGCGAGGGGGATGATCGACATTCAACTGTTCAAGTCGATCATAGTTATAACAGATTCCGAATGTGCTCAACGCCACGCCATAGAGGTAGGAGGTGCGCCATCTCTCGCCGCTTCGTCCCGATGGAATCAGTTCTGCACCACTCCCGTCCGCAACGAGGCCCTCGGGGATTTCTCCATCCGCCCAGGGTGCGACCGTCAGGCCCTGGCGAGAAGCCTTGTTGTGATCGTATTCCCCTCCCCCGAAAAACAGGTCGATTCTTGCGGAAAAAGTGGCGGGATCGTCATGATCACGAAAACCGGCCCAGATCGCCTTCTTCGTTTCCCAATCGGCCCGCGCGGCAGGGTCGTCTCCCTCCGGAATTCGGTCAGGATTAAAACGACGGTCCAGCATCATGGAACCGCCGTTGGCCGGCCATTGGTTTCCCAGGGAACGGTACCAGGCACGATACGCAGAAACATATTCCGCGGCGAGATAGCGCATAATTTCCGACGTGCCGCCGATGGACCGCCAATCAACCTTTACCGGCCGCCCGAATTTCGCCGCATGCCACGAAGAAAAGGCCCGTCCGAATTCGAATCGAATGGCCTCATTGTGTGCGGAAATGACAATCAACTCAGGGTCTCCCGGCTTCCACCGGCTCGCTTCCGGTTTATGCCGGAAGATAAACGGGAGCGCCACCACGGTTACTGCGAGAATGAGAATGGTGATGTTACGAATCATGTTTCGTCATGGCGCGAGGAGCACCACATCCTCGGGCTGGAACCACACATCCGCAGCCTCCGGCTCATCACGAGCCACGATCTGCGGATTCAATTCGAACACTTTCATGTCGAAACGTTCCCCGCTTTCGCTCGACCCCGGCAGGGTCACCTGGTGCTGCGCCACCTCCCCCAGGTAGACGGAGTCATGCACCATTCCCGGAAATACGTTCGGCATGCCCGATGGAGGATGATTCAGATGCACTACCTCCGGCCGCAAAGAAACGGTTACCGGATCACCGGTATCGATTCCATCGACCTGCACCGTACTGGCTACCTGGCCTATCGGTGTGTCCACCACCATGCGCCCGCCGTCTCGCGACAACACGGTACCCTGCAAAAAATT
>Ga0310121_10005871_pt1 | contig 10455 bp, 19 predicted proteins | sample CB27_Tmax_986_MG_FD_203504 | JGI IMG/M metagenome (GOLD analysis project Ga0310121, IMG submission 203504) | Marine microbial communities from Western Arctic Ocean, Canada - CB27_Tmax_986 | ecosystem: Environmental > Aquatic > Marine > Oceanic | place: Canada: Western Arctic Ocean | collected... | reverse complement strand
AAATAACAATCGGGGGTACACATTAAAATAACTCCCTGATCAATCTTGGTTCCATAGACATAGTTATGAGCCATGGCATAGGCGCCTAGCTGCATGAAATAATCTTCAATCCATTCTCGTTGCTTGGGTTTATTACTCTGTTTAAAGTCAATAATACTTTCCGAGTAATCATAAATCCCTGCCAAATCCGTTGCTCCGGCATAGAGACCAGGATAGTATACCGTCACCTCAGATCCCCAAACTTCGGTTAGATCCTTGAGCCCTGATGCTATAATCTTCTTCGCCATCGGCTCCGCAACGCGTCCTGTGGTCGTCATGTCCATGTAGCCCTTGCATTCAGGATCGATATACTTTTGCAAGTAATAATGCATAGCGGTTCCTCGGCTGCCTGCCAGCTCCTTGATCCTCGTTGCTTCATCTTCACCCACGCGTCTGACCCACTTATCAAGAGACTTGCGTTTAGACTCGGGTTCCGTTGCTTTTAAAACGGTGGTCACCGAAGGTAGTAGCATCTTACTGATGTCATACTCGCCCTTAATACTGCGTTGAGAGTTAGGGTACTCGAATTGTTTATTCCAGATCATATTTCATTACCCCATACATCCCAGCCTGGTGTTTTTTGTCTAGCAAAGAGTTCAATTCTTGGAAGATCTCCGCACAACTCTACAATCTTATTTTTAATAATTGGAGGCTTCTTACTATGCACATCTCTTTCTGCAATAACCAGTCGGTCTACATTAGTACCTATTCGTTTAGGACTACCTTTCGTGGCTAGAAGACAAAGCTCGGGGTTAGCGCGTGTCCAGTATCCAGGCCCTTTCCAAAAACGCATATTGGATTGATTTTTATTTTCCTTAACCCAGTAAAAGGCAACGGTTTTATATTGAAAACCCCAAGCAGTTAAAACTTCTATTTGTTTATTTAAAAGAGGATCCGTGCACCACATAAAAAGGATGCAGTTTTCACCAGCTAAATCCGCAACGGGTATTTTTTTAATATCTTCCATGTTCATACAGGGATAATGATGATCGGCGTTATGAGTTGATTTTTCATTGTTATAATTTTTAAACGTCCAGGGAGGATCGGCGTAGATGATATTGAATTGTTTATTCCAAATCATTTAAAGTTATCCTTAAATTTTCCTTTCCATCCGTACGTTCCATAATGCCCAGTGGTCGAGACCGCATTGGCATAGATCTTGAATCCGTTTCTTCGGACCAGGTCACAGAACGCTAGATCCTCGCCTTTCCATTCTCCTGTCTCAAGACTGAACGTGGTATCCCAAAAATTATACATAAAATTTTTTACGGGGTCCTCCTGAGTGACGCCACCCATAATCTCTTCATTCATGGATTTGCGATTCGACTCGGGAAAATTGATTTTGAGTTCAGGATGTTTTTCCATCAAGGTTTCAAAAACCAGCCGACTAATTAACATGATGCCAGCCGGTCCCTGTTCGATTTCCATCAGGTCTCCGGGTAAGAGTTTAATATCATTTTTATTTTTAAAAGTAATTGAGTACTTGCTTTTGGTTGGATCCTCGACCGTCTTCAAACGATAAGGCGTACAGATCACATCCTTTTTAGTAATAAGCATTCGATAAATGGCTTCAGGTTCAAATTCGACATCGGCATCAATAAACAAAAGATAGTCCAGTTTACTGTGGAGAAATCCACACGTCACTAGATTTCTCGCATGCGTCACGAGAGGTGATTGAATGGTATGAAATTGAGCCTTGACACCTGTCCCTTTAAACTGGTCGAAGAGTCTCAATAACGAGACAACCGTCTGTCGTTGAATCGCGCCATAACAAGGCATGCCCACATAGATACTGGGTTTATTCGACATAATCATTTCTTTCCTTTATGACTCTTAAAAAATTTTTCCAATCACGAGGCGTTGAATCATGTTTACGATCATTACACGAGGCACAACAAAAAATAATATTTCCTGGACGATAGGTCATCGTCGAATACAATCGATCCACGGCAAAATTAGTTGGATGAGTCGCTCCACGTTTTCTAGGCTTGGAGACTCCTCGGCGTTTCATCCGCGCTCGGTAAGTCCAAGATTCATGACAATAGCGACATAAACGTCCATCGCTTTTAGGGTACAGCGTCTTCATGAATTCAATATGAACTACGAGATCTTCCCAGATCTTTTTCTTCGTTATCTGAGGCAGCCAACGTTTCTTTCGGCTCTTGCCTTTGGAGGGTTTAAAGATATCTCCAATCTTATTGATGACGAAACCTCGTTCCTGATTATTATAAATAAAATCTTTGAGGCTCGCTTTCTCTGGATATTTCTTTTGCCACTTCATTGACAATACCATCCTCCTACTTCAATCGGAATACGAGAATTTTTTAAAACCCAACCTTGATCTTCACCTCTTTCCTCAGGTCCATGATAGACAGCCAGTTTTTGTAAGATGGCATAACCCTGACTAAAACAGTCGGGATTAACGTTTTCCATGGGTGGAAATGTGAGGATTGCTCCGGTTCCTAAAATCATTAAAATTTTCATTTATTCTTTCCTATGATTATAATAACAGTAAGAGCAATAATAAGAATACTCCATATTATCCACATATCATTGGATACGAAAATGAAATTCATAACATCAATGAAATCGGACCAAAGGATCTTCATATGCACTCAAAACAAATGCCTGCGATATGAGACCATTCATCAGGCTTCGGTGTGCATCCACAGATTTCACATTCGATCATAATTTTTTTGTTTCCTTTCCATTGTTAAAATTTCTTACTTGCATGTGTCCTTTTTTATTCATGTAGGTACACCAGCCACTGAACTTCGGATACTTGAGCAGCAGACTCTTAAAGAGTTTCTTCCAGCTCATTGCTTTCATAAGTTCAGCTTTGCCGCCTTCTTTGGTTACTGTGTATTCATATCTCATTTTAATAAATCGTTTCCATCGATAAGTTTAATATTTTTTTCTCTAGCTTTAATAATGGCGCCACTCGAAAATTTACTTGAGGTAATAATCATCAATTCTGTTTCGTATTCTTTGTCTTCTAATTCCTTAGCGCCGAGGAGATCTCGAATGACTCCCGGAGGTATGTTATTTTTTTTCCAATGTTTACATTGAACAAAGAGTCTAATCATTTTTTCCTTTTCTCCCGAAACAACACTCCGAAAAGCCTCAATATCAATGCCATCATCACTATTTCTTACCGCAGTAATTTCCCAACCCATTTTTTCTACAATTTTTCTACAATGCTCTTCAAAACCGGCCCATGACATATTAACAATTTCTTCTGCTTTATAAATGGCTGCTTCAGAGAAATAAAGACTGCCAGTCATTCTTCGACTTCGATATTCAATTTCTGGTGAAGACATTTCCCGATTGCCGAACATGTGGGCCCTAACGTAGGTTGAACCTGTAGGAATCTCTAGGTCTTGTCTTCGTGCAAGAGTCATCTGTAAAAGAGAAGCTTTTGCTCCGTCAGGTAGCTTTCTAATATGATGGTTTCTCCATCCACCTGAATTTTTTCGGAGTGATTTAACTTCATTATCCAAAGCTCTTCGGTCTCCAATGTAATTATAGTGAATTAAAGGCAGATAAACAATTCTCTTTCGATTGGTTTTCATTCCAGTGGGTACACGATGTCTAACGGGCCCTAAGATAACATCACGATTAATACAAACTTTATAGTCTCTTATAGTTGTAGAAATAAAATTATAAAGTTCTGCAGCTATTCTTTCTTGATTTTTTTTATGATCTTCCTTGGAAAATTTTTTAACTTTAAAAGTGCTATCTAGAAATAAAAAGCCTGTGAACTTTTTTTCAGGTTTCGATAGTATTTCAAGTAAAAATCTTTCTTTTTCATCATACAGAAATATAAAAATAAGATATTCTGTTTCAAAAAATTGAGCACCTCTGATAACATCACTTTGTCCAGGTTTAAGTCTGTATTTCCCTCTCCTCATTTCAATAAAATTAGTTTTGGGGACTAGTCCTTTTGAGCTGTCTAGAGCTTCTGATAAAACAAGTTTTATTTTTTCTTCGTCTTCTTTATTAATAGGAGGGGTTTCAATGACACCGGTGCCTTTAAACACAGTGGAATTAAAACGTTCGGTGTTTTCTAACGTATTTAATATTCTATCATCTTCGAATACTAAAGGGCACATATGACCTTCTAAGTATTTTGAATGCAACAGCAAAATATTTGGTAAATGATCCCAATATAAAAAAGCATCCGTCTGAGTCATTTCATCGGCTATAAGTTTCGTTCCGCAAGGAAGCATAGTTCCATTATTGACTTTAAATCCTAAAAAAACAGCTCGACCAAAAGATTGAAAGAAAGCGTAAAAGTGAGACGTAACATGTTTGTCGCATTTTTCAGTCGAAGCATTTCCTTCATTCTGAAATTTAAAAAACTTCCAAAAAATCTGATGTAGGTCGTCAAGTTCAAGTTTTCCAAATTTTTTCATTAACTTGAATAATTCTTTTGCTCTTTCTTCTGGGGAAAATATGAAGGGACCAAGATGAAGCCATTCAACAACTTCAAGAAACAATAGATGATTTTCTACTCTACCTATGCTCATAGCTTTTTTCCCATTAATGTCTTTTCTCTGTCTAAAAAAATGCTCAACCAAATCTTGGCAGAAATTTTTTATGTCCTTGGTGTATTTTTCTGGATTTTCTTTGAACTTTTTCGTTAACTCCTGCGTATTTTGATATTTATCGTGCCAGGTTGGCTGGTCGGGATCTAGTTCCAAGTCAGTCAGTCTTGAGTGAATATCAAAAAAAGAAGAGAGGCAACTTATTTTTAAGGTTTGTTCATGATTACTTATAACTTCGTTTGCCCCACGTATAATAAAAGACAACTCTTGTATTTTTTCTAAATAAAATTCTCTGTCGATGCCCGCAATATAATCTTCGTTGTTAAGAAAAGTTATCTTAGGATTTAAGATAATTTGTTTTACTTTTTTATACTGCGTAAATTCATTTAAGGAAAATTTTAAAAGTTTCGTGCTAGAGTATTCGTCTACTAGAACATAGAGATAATCTTTAAATTCACTGTTTTTCCATTCTTTAAAAAAACACTCTCCAAAAAAACTTTGCGTGCTTATTTTTCTAGCACCCTTATCACAAGTTAAACATCTAAACATTAAATTGAAATTTGCATCAGTTAGCGGTGTCCCTGCTTCTGCATTAGACCCAAAAACCTGATGTAGTAAGCCAATATCTACTATCGTAGGATTTTTTATAGAAGGAATTTTTATTATAATTCCATCTTTATAAAATTGGATAATGTCGGCTTTGTATTTTGATTTTGTCTTAGAAAATTTAAATTTAAGTTTGTCGTATTCAATTGGTTCTTCGGTTGTTTTAGGTGCAAAGCAATGTCTTTCTCCGTCGAAAAACTCTTTTCTTTCTTCTCTATTTTCAATGTCATCAAGACGAATTAGAGCATGCTCAGATGAGTGTGCCCTATCGCGGGCTTTTTGCTGCCATAAGACAGCATCTTCAGCTGATTGTAACCCGTGTCTTTGTCTTTTTACAGAAGAGGTTGCATTTTCTAAATTATTCATATTAGTGCATCGTCTCCTTATCTTTAATGTAGGGTTCAACTTCAGTTTCCATAATGGTGCGGACCATCATGTTGTATTCCTCAGAACTTAAACTGGTTTTGTATAAACGCATAGCAATGGCGACGTAGGTCGCTGCCACCATTTGAATATTAAACTGATCGGCATACTTCATCGCATCGGTAAAGATACGATTATAAAGTGTTTGAAGATCTTTATCTTTCGGCGCCATCTTTAAAGCTAACAGAATTTTTAGAATTAAGTGTGTCATTTTCGTGGTAACCATTTTTTATAGCCCATTCGTCATGAATCTCTTCAATAGTTTTAGATTTCATTCTTTCCAGTACTGTCTTATGAGACATTCTCTTACGGCCAGGTGTATTAGTATGTGATGACCTCTTGGCCAGAGTGTCAGTGCTAAGGATGTTGAGAGTGCGGTCATACATGATAAAAGGTGTAGCGTGTTGTAAGCTCTTCCCCTTCCTTAATATCTTTGGTGGCAACCAGATTCCATTTTTTGTAATCGAATGAATCGTTTTTCATTAACAGTTCCACCTTTGCACAGTTGGGTTCGTTAGCATGATTAATAAATCCTCCTAAAGGAGTTCTAATCAGTTGATCGGATATTTTAATATGACTCATTCCCATGTTGGTACCAATGGTAATGTTCTCGAGGGTAAAGAGGCCAAGCCCATTTACTTTGGATGTTTTAATCGTAAGATAACTAGGTAAAGGTCTATACATTTCAAATACCTATTCCATCACCTAATTTAATTTCAAAATCTTCTTTATCTTCTTTGCCATCATCATCTGTTCCATACTCTTTGATAACTGCTCGACCTGTTTCTGTTTCTTTCGTATTTTCTGTTCCCCAATTTTTAACGTAATAATCATACGTTTTGCCACCATCATCTTTGTCAATTTCAAGGGAAGCACCACCAAGATATACTTTCTTATCAATTAAATCACTTTTGTCTTTTGCCAAAACTTTATATTTAACTGTAAAAATTACATCTTCTTCTACTTCAAACTCCTTTAAACCCACGTCTTTTTCGTCGGTGTCAGGTTTACATTCGAAGTTAAATTTACTTGTCCAATCATCCCAGCCCATACTATTTTACCTCCTTTGGTAGCCAGTCTTTCTTTTCACTATTAAAAACTACTTCTTTAATAGTTGTATCTACATCTTCAATATCTTCCTTATCTTCTTTAAGACAGATACATTCAGAACTTTGGTTTTGATTTTCTGCAAGATAAAGTGCATCTTTTTCAGTTTGGTTTGGGATTAAGTAAGTGTCATTATGTCGTACATCATAACTCAATGTTACTTCCCAATCCTTTTTTTCTTCTTTGGTCATGTTTACTCCTTTATATTCTTTCTTGTTGTTTGCCTTACTGTGTATGATATCACAATACTCATCAAAGTAAGGATTCATATCACTACAAGGTATTCCTCTTTTTTTACTCCAACGAGTAATCGCTGCTACTCTTTTATCTTGCCAACTTATTTTATCTTTCATATATATATTTAACGATAACATTGTGTCTTAATTGTGTGGGCACCTCATCTTTTTCCATTCTTTATATCCTTTAATCCATTCTTTCTGATTGCGTTTATTCCAACGTTTATCCCAAGCCCAGTTATAAATTCGACCCGAAGTTTTCTCAATCCAATTTAGAATTGAATCTTTAATGTCGCGTTGTAATTCCCAAAGCTTTCGCTTTTGTCCAATCAACAATATATTTCTTTCCTTTTTCATATGCATGTTTCTTTATACTTTTTTCTGTACTCATAATGGTTAATACATCTATGCCATTATATACTTTAGCATAAGTATTTTGACTGATGGCAATACTTGAGCCACTCATAAGGATTGCGAACTCACTGCAGCCGCTTACGAAAATAAGTGTTGTAAATAAAATCATCAACCTGAGCTTGAGACCAATTGATCTCGCCCCTAGATTCACACATCCAACACTGTTTAACTTCGGTTTGTTTTTTTGTATCAGTAACATAAGTATATCCGTTTCCTTTACAATTGTCGCAGATCGCTTTATATCCCATTATAAATCCTGGGTCTACCGCCTTTTTTACCCATACCAGAGTAGTAAATATTTTTTGCTTTCATTTCTTTTCCTGCTTTCGCTGCATAGTATGCATTTCCTGTTAAATGTTTTTTCCCCGCTGGTTTAGTTCTTCTTACTTTAGATCTTTGGCGGTAATGAGAAGTGATAGGAACATCTACATTCCAGCCATTTTTTTTAAAAATTACTTTTCTAACTTTTGCTTGAACGTATTCGGGATTGCGCCCTGCTAATTCACAAATTAGTCTGAAATGTGAACCCCCTTCTGTAAAAAAATAACGTGCCTGATCACGATCATAATCGTAATGATTTTTATGAGTAATGTTTGCCGGTCTCGTCATGTCTAGATCTGGAGGACCTTTACAGGCATCTAAAGCTGCTCGACACAGAACTGCCACCCAAAGCTCTTTTTCTGGAAGGGTTACTTTACCTTCACTAATTGTTTCTTCAGCGTGTCCTACGTAAGATGTAAAACTATTTGTGGATCTTCCCATTTATTTTTTGTTTCTTTTTTCTTTCTATTTCTTTTTCTGCCAAATATTGAATAGTTTTTGATAAACTGATGGGTACATCAAATACTTCTTTACTCAATGTTTGAATGTGACTATATGTTTGTTTAGTAAGTGTTACGTTTTTATATTTAGTTATATCTGTCATAAATCTCCTGTGTATAATGTGGGATAATATACCGAAATAGCAATAGGCTGTCAAGATGAAATATGTTTTAATACTATGGGTGTGCTCATTTGTTAACAATAATGGCTGCCTCCCTCCCATGGAATCACCAAAGCTTTATGACTCTTGGTATGAGTGTTCTATTGCAGCTCATAAAGAATCGGTGAGTATTTTACAGAAAATGGGGTATGCGGATGTTAATAGATATCAAGTAGGAACGAAATATACGTGTAAACTGACTGATACAAGTTGACAATTGTGGCAACAATGTGATATCGAATAAGTAACACCTCTCTATATCTCTCTGCTGGAATTCTTTCGGACAGAGAGATTTACTCTTTTTACAAATAGTAAAATATTTCTTTACAAAACATTACAAATTAACAAGCCGTACCAACGTTTTTTCTTGCATCGTTGTTAGTTGTAACATATGTAAATTATATGGAAGATCAATACCCACCTTCAAATTGCGTAGTACACGACGATACCTTCGATTGGGGAGGTTAGCTTCCTTGTCCTCGGTTTCGTGATCGGCTGGGGATACGTTTTGAGTAGTGCTTTGCATGACGCCCGCGTCTCTTAATAGGGGTCGGTTTCTTGTAGTTAGAAAAGCCAAACTTAGGTAGTGCCATTATCTTTTTCTAATACCATTTTAGTATTAGGGTTTCCCATAGGAATATAACTAATGACTCCATTGACTTTCTGTTCTAAATCTGAACCACAGGTGACACAACGATAATGTTTATTAAAAAGAGAAACTAAAACTCCAGGATGATTACATGTAGGGCAGACTCCATTAACCACTTCTGTTTGGATACGCATTTTTCCTCCAAAAAAGTTGTCACCAAATTTATCGTTTATGTTACTCATCTTTAAATAAATTTGACCATTCTGATGGTTCTACTACACTGTTATCTAAATGGGGTTGCTTAATGCCATCATCTGCCTCAACCTCAACGTCCGTTGTTTCTTCTTCGTAGGGTGCGCGTCCTATAAAATAGGATTCATCTTTAATTTGTCTAGGTCCTGGCTTAGGGACAATTATTTCATTATTAATGTATCTTGGTTTAACCATTTGGTTACTCTACCATATCTTTAAGGTGTTGCAAGGCTTTCAGTTTTTTTCGATTAAATTTTTTCTTATTGGCTATAATGCGTTGACGAAATAGTCTGAATTGCAAGAGTCGCGCGATGTAATTTCTTTTCTTGTGCATAGATAATTGTTCTCGCAAAACAACTCGCTAGTAAATAGCAGATTATAAAAATAATGGTAATTGTTTTAATTTGTTTTAGTTGCAATTGTTTTTATCTAAATCAATTGGCTTGTCACCACTATAAAACCATACATAAGATGAGAGTTTCGTTCCATCTTGTGTATAGGTACATTTTTTGCCTACCGAGCAGGCGCTTAATGCGAATAATAATGCAAGCACTAAATAAAATTTATTCATTTGGCTCCTCTGTTTTTTCTTGTTCGTCTTTTATTTGACAACATGTACCTGATTTTTCTTTTTCTTTGGTATGCATATTGCAAGTTTTTTCTTCGTCTATTGGCATGATAAACACTCGTCATTATTTACTGTAATTCCTTGTGGATTGCAATTGCATTTTTCGCATGCACATACACCATTCGCATCTGAATGTCCGCTAACATTACAGTGGCAGTTGCAAAAACAATCTTTACATTTATTCATTTTCTTCCTCTTTTATTTGTAAATCCATACCTTCTTGTAAAAGTTCGGATGTACTTTTTTCCTTTTCCTCAATATTGTAGAAGAATCTATCTGAATCTTCTGTTTTCCATTTACCCGAGTCTTCCACATTCCAATCGCTTGTTTGTACCTTCCAATCAAAGGGTATCTCATCTTTTACGGTAAAAGAAGGAATACTCCATATGATTCGATTATTAGGCTGAGCCGCATAATTACCGTCATCCAAAGCCATTATGTGGGCGCATTTATGCTCCTGCGGGATTTCTGAATGATCCGTATCAACTATATTACTCTCTGGGTGAGCCCAGTCAACCGTGAAAAGGTACGCACCTGAGCGCCATTTTTTATCTTTGCCTATGAATTTACCGGACTGACCGTCCAAGACATCAAAAGAAGTAATGCTAGGATAGTAACTAAAGCAATTCCAC
>Ga0310121_10005870_pt1 | contig 10458 bp, 10 predicted proteins | sample CB27_Tmax_986_MG_FD_203504 | JGI IMG/M metagenome (GOLD analysis project Ga0310121, IMG submission 203504) | Marine microbial communities from Western Arctic Ocean, Canada - CB27_Tmax_986 | ecosystem: Environmental > Aquatic > Marine > Oceanic | place: Canada: Western Arctic Ocean | collected... | reverse complement strand
TGATCCATTCCAACTCTCACAACGAGCATTCCATCCGTAAAGCCAAAGAGTTGGAGGTGATCGTCGACGTGCAGCCGGCTTGGTATCACCTGGACGGGCCTGCGCTCGCGGAAGTCCTCGGGCCGGAACGTATGAAAACCTTTCAGCCGCTCAAATCCCTTTTCGATGCGGGGCTCGTGGTGGCCGGCGGCACCGATCACATGATCAAGTTCGACGCACGCACATCGATCAACCCTTATCACCCGTTCTACGGCATGTGGATGACGATCACGCGCGAGACCGTCACGGGCGAGGTCTTCAATCCCGAGCAGCGCCTGACGCGCGAACAGGCCCTGAAGATGTGGACCTGGAACGCGGCCTACCACTCATTCGATGAAGAAGTGAAGGGCTCGATTGAGCCCGGCAAGCTCGCGGACATGGTGGTGATCTCGAAGGACTACCTGACATGCACAGAGACGGAAATCCGGGATGTCGAGGCGCTGACGACCATCGTCGGCGGCAAGGTCGTCTTTCAGCGGTAGCAGGCAGTCGAAAAAGCCCCCCGGCTCTGCTGGAGACCGCTACATGCTGTATTCAGTGGCACGGGCAGATACCAGGGATGGACACCGATTTGAGTTTTCCATCAGTCCGCTGGACGCGACCTACGAGCATGCCCACTTCTAAACGAATAAAGTTGTTGGGTTTTGCCGGACTCAGGGTAAACTGAGAGTGGGTTCATTTGGTCCATTAATGAATGAAAATGCGCTGTGGACTGAGATCATCCGGTTGCGAAAGTTGGAAATTGGTGCCGGTCTTCGGGATAGTGTAGAGGAAGCCGCCAACCTGTTAGTGGACGGCCGTCACATTGAGGCTGAGGCTCTGGTGCAGAACGCGGAGGCACGCGTAAGGGTGCACGACGCGCGAGCCGGCGTGGTCGCCGTCTAGTTACGTCAGGTGGGCGTTGCTACCTAAGGGAAATGCCGAGGTTCCCTCGCGGGAATGTCGTCCTGGAGTTTTGTGGGCCGAGTGAGAAGACCTACCGCGGCAGAGTTCGATCGACAAACCGAACGCGGCCGAACCAATCCGGCGAGTGGAACGACCGAAGTTCCGCCGGCAGAGGTGACCATGTGCTCAACCCGCGACGCACGACGCCTTTCTCTTGTGGCTGGTTATTAGGAACTCCCTCCAACCGGTTTAGATTCAAGCGCCACTCATCGCCGTCGTGCGGCGGTGTGTGCGCGGCATCTTTCGCGAAGTTGCGGAACGGAACGGCCATCTCCAGAATCCAGTGATCGTCGTCCGCGGCGGGGTCTTTCTTGGTTTGGCCTTGCCAGGTAGCGCGATACCGCACGCCGTCCGGATCCCAGAAAGGCGGTCCGTTCCACCAATCCGTTCGGGCGCGGTTGAGCATGGCGCCGATGGCGTTGATCTCGAACGTATAGTAGTTGCGCACCTTGGCCGGATTGGGACTGATGAAGACCTCTACGCAGTCATCGCGTGATACAGGTCCATTCCGCTCGGTGACGTAGGCCGAGATCTTCTTGTCGAGGCAATAGTAGCCGACGTAGAGGTTCTCGTCGTCCCACGCGAGCTTGGCGAGGGTTTGTTGCCGAACCCGCGTCTCACCGCGAAACGGGTGAAAGTTCCCGGCCGACGGCACGTCGCGCCAAGCGGCTTCATCCAGCTTGCCGTCGATGACAATCGGCGATGTCGCGCGATGAATATCGTATTGAGAGAGTTGCTGTGCCGACAACAGCGGACACAGCGTCAGGATGATCAGCCAGCGAATCGCCATACGATCTCACCTCGTTGAGGCTTAACAACTAGGACCGCAAGGCGCGGTCGAGGGCCTCGACGTAGAAATACTCGCCCCACATGACGGACTCGTTCACGCCGAGTCCTTTGTGAAGGTGATACACGCCCTCGGTCAAGATACCTTCCCAGCCGGGTTTCCCGCTCGCCAGGAACGGTTCTTGCGAAAGCGTCAGCAGGATGCGCCGCGCCGTTTGGTCGTAGAGAGCGCCCTTCGCCGGATCGGCGCTCAACTTCGCAAGACGCAGCATTCCGGCGGCCACGATGGCCGCGGCCGATGTGTCGAGATGGCGCGGACCGTCCGCGGGAAGGTCGTAGTCAAACAGCGGAACCCCATCCGCGGGAGTTTCTCGGATGTAGAAATCGGCGCAGGCTTCGGCGGTCTCGAGAAATCGTGGATCCCGCACGGCGTTGTACGACGACGTGAAGCCGTAGATCGCCCAAGCCAACCCACGCGACCAACACGAGTCGCCGCGATAGCCCTGCTGAGTCGTCTGGCGCAGAAACTCGCCCGTCTCGAGATCGTACATGCCCTCGTGGGACGAGCTGCCGTCGCCGCGGATCAACACCCGGCGCGTCGTTAGGCAATGCTTCATGGCTACGTCGAGAAGCTCTTTGTCTCCGGTCTGAAGACCAGCGTAGAAGATGATACCGACGTTCGCCATGATGTCGATGAACAGCGAGTCCGGCCCCATGAACGAGCACATGTACTCGCCCTTCTCCTTGAACCGCAGCGCCAGCGTCTGGCCGGCTTGGATCACGACATCGTTGAGCGCCTTCTCGCCGGTGAGCTTGTACCAGCGGTGATAGGTCGACAAGAAGATGAACCCAAGGTCGTGGACGTTGCGGTCCATCTTGCGGTGCTCGAGGAGCGTCGAATAATGTTCGGCCCGCTCCCGCCATTTGACGTCGCCGGTGTGGCGATGGAAGACCCACATCATGCCCGGCAAGAACCCGTCGCACCAGTGCGTCCACGCTTCGCCGTCGTGACGCCACTTCCCGTTCTGGGTGTACATCGGGTAGAAATCAGGGTCGCGCTCGACCAGACCATTAACCTGTTGCTGAGCGAAATCGAACGCGTTTTCAAGGGCGGGAAGCCACTGATTGGAGGGGCAAGTCTCAATCATAAGACCGCCTAGTTTAGCAGGAGGGTGGGGGCTGATTCGCCGGCTGCGGCGGCCTAGGCGCGCTCCGCGCGGGCTCGTTTGACGTACTCGTCACGGTTCTGGCTGGATTCGAAAAAGAACACTTTGCCGTCGATCTCTTCTTGCACGGCCACCTGCTCATCGATGTAGGTTCCCGAGACCGGGTCTTTCACCAAACGCCCTGTCTTTGCATCGTTCGCATCAGTCGATCCGGCGGTGTTCCTGGCGCTCTTGGAACCGTCTTCCGGTGAGGCGACGGTTTTCTTGACAGCCTTGACGACATCCGCAACCAACCCACGCAGCAACGCGAGCGCGATGACGATCAAGGCAATGATGAGAATGTTGCGCACGATGTCAACTCAGATGAAAAGGCGTCGGTCCGCGACCGACGCCTTCTCAAAATCAGAATTTAGCAAACCGTCATCACAGGAAGCAGGGGCCGCTTACTTACGGCGTTTGCGCTTCTTGGCGTCGGGGTTCTCAAAGCTCATGTCAACGCTGTCTTGCAGCGAGGCGATCAGGTTCTGCGCGGTAGGAGCGTTCGGCCCGTTCGGCGTCGCCTTCAAGTAGTTCTGAAACGCCTCGATCGTTCCCTCGGCTGGAATCGTATTGCCTTTGTCGTCGACAGAGGCTTGCCCCATCAGAGTCAGGCCAATCTGATAGTAGGCTTCGGAAAAGGGAGGAGTGGATGTGGCGGCGTCCTGAAAAGCCTTAATCGCAGCTTCGGCGTCGCCCTGATTCATCAGCGTGGCTCCAAGGTTGTAGTGGAACTTGCCGGCAGCGTTCGGGGCGAGAAGGGCAGCGTTCGCTAGTTCCTGCTTGCCTTCGTCCATCTTGCCCTGTTTGATCAATTCGAGACCAAGATTGTTGTGAAAATTCGGGTCATCAGGCTTCAACTCGATCGCCTTGCCATAAGCAGCGATCGCCTCGTTGCGGGCTGCCGTCGCCGCCTCTCCCCGCTGAGAATTCGCAAACTGTGAACTCGCTATGGCCAGTTGGCCCCAGATGGCCGTTTGGGAGGGATCAATCTCTCCGGCCTTCTTGAAGGCCACGATCGCCGCTTCAAAGTTCCTGGCTCTCACCGCTTCCATGCCGGCATTGTAAGCGTCGTTGAGTGCTTCATTCTTTGAGAGCTGTTCGCGGCGCTTGCCTAACCGCTCTTCGTAGCGCTTGCGTTGGTCGGCGGACATGTTGTTCAACTGCTGCTCGGTCAGCTGTCCTGAATTCGCCGCCTTTTGAACCGCTGATTCCGTAGCCAAATCAAAGTCCAGGACGGCTGCATCACCGGCAACCGCCGGCTTGACGCCATTCACGCGGGCTTTCTCCACGCCATCAACTTCCAGGATGACGCTGTAGAGCCCCATCTGAAGGAAACCGAAGAGGTACTCACCGCGCTTATTGGTCTTGACCTTCGCGCCACCCGACCTTTCCTGCTGCTGCACGCGGACGACCGCATCCTTCAAGGGTTGTCCGTCCGTCCCTATGACTTGGCCGCCGAGACGGCCCGTCTGCGCGGATGCGAAACCCACGGAGATCAACAGCCCTATCATCAATAGGGCAACCTGATAAGCTCTGGCAAACATAGCTCTACTCCTTTTCCGAAGGACCTGCAAGCCCCCCTGTTAAGAATACAATATTCCTCAGCGTCCAGCTACCGAACCCGCTATCCGGGAACACTGTCATACGGCAAAGGATCCCGCACGCCCGCTTGCTCGAAAGCCCGCAGCCGAAGCGAGCAACTGTAGCAAGTACCACAGGCCTTGTGCTCCGACCGGTAGCAAGACCACGTCAGATGAAGCGGCGCACCGAGTTCGACACCCTGCTGAACGATCTCCGCCTTCGAGCGATCGATCAGCGGTGTTTCAATCGCAATCCGTGTCTGCGGGCGAGTCCCCGCATCCACGGCGCTTGAGAAGGCGCGATAATAGCCGGGCCGGCAATCGGGATAACCGGAGCTATCCTGCTCGACGGCCCCGATAAAGATCTGCTCGGCGCCCAGCACTTCGGCCCACGAAACCGCGGCCGACAAGAAATGGGCGTTCCGGAAGGGCACGTAGGTTACAGGAATCTCACCTTCTTGAGCCGCGACGATGTCAGCTTCCGGCACACGGATCGTTGGATCAGTAAGTGCCGAGCCTCCGATAGCCGTCATATAGCTCTGGTCGATTCTCAATCGTTCCTCCGCGCCAAAAAAGTCAGCAATCTCCTCGAAAGCGCGCCTCTCTCGCGTTTCGGTTCGCTGCCCGTACGACGAGTGCAGCAGAGCCAGCCGGTGGTGCTGAGCCGCGATCGCCGTGGTAACACAGCTATCCATTCCTCCGCTCAACAGCACCACGGCTGCGGGTCGCTTCAACATCGCCATCATGATAGCGGCGACGCGCCACGCTCATCCGGTTCTCATTGATTAGACGGCTATCATAGACACTAGAGGTACAAAGCGATTCGCGCAAAGCAGGACGCCCGCTGATGATGGCCGCGCAAAACCCGTGGACGAAGAGGGTGTTGCGGGCGTTGCTGCTGCCGGCCGTACTCTCGCAGCTTCCGGCGATCACGGTTGAAGTCGACAACCCCTTCGGGGACGTTCGCGTCACTGTCGGAACAAGCCCGCGCTTCCAGGTCCAGGGTACGGGGACGACCCGCAAAGTCACCCAAGACGACACCGAGATCACCCGCGCCGACGAACGCGTGATCGTGAAATGCGCGCCGGCTGACTCCGAACCCATCGATCTCGACGTTTTCATCCCGATCGGGTTCTCTGTTGACATCGCGACGACCGACGGTGCGATCGAGATCAATGGAATGATCCGCGGTGCGCGCCTCTCCACCGAAACGGGCAGCATCAGATTGGCCGTGCCGTGGCGGGCGACCCGCATCCAAATCGATGCGGAGGAAGCGCCGGCGGCGCTCCATCTACCCAAACGGAATTGCTTCACGATAAACAAGATTACGATCACGCCCGAGCGAACCATCTGGCGGCTCCGCGATCGGCTCCCGCCCGAACAGATCACCTACGGACGCGTCCGCATCCGGGCTCAAGCGCCGGCCGAACTCCGGCTCACCAACGAACCCATACCACCGGACTCCCCCATCAAACTGCCTTGGCAGTCCGTTGATGTATTGAAGGACCTCCTCGACCGCAAAAAGGACAAGAAGCCGACGCCTCAAACCCAGCAACTCCCCGAGACGGCGGCGGAAAAGGCGGATGGAGCGGCAGCCGACACAGTATTTCGATCGGACGTACGGATGGTCAACCTCGTCGTAACGGCCACGAACTCAGAAGGACGTCCGGTGACTGAGCTAGCCCCCGACAACTTTGTCGTCATTGAGGATGGCCTTGAACAGGAAGTCAGCTTCGCGGGATCGGACGACGTGCCGTTCAATCTGGCGATTCTGCTCGATCTAAGCGGAAGCACAAAGCCGGACCGTCTTGCGATGAGGGAGGCTGCGAAGAGGTTCGTATCGCTCGCCCGCCCGCGCGACCGTGTCGCGGTCTATGCGCTCGCCGGTGATGTTTTCCACGTGGTCGCTCCGCTGAGCGAAGACCGCGAAGACCTCATCGAAACGCTCGACCAACTTCCCAATGTTGCGGGAGGCTCGCCTGTCTACGACGCCATCGCGTTGGCCTACGCCGAGGAACTTCACAAACGGCCCGGCGAACGCAATGCCCTGATCGTGATCAGCGACGGCATCGACAATCAAGTCAGCAAACAAAACGACGCTCCTTCCACGATCCGGTTCAAACGGCTCGCAAAGGCGGCGGCCGAGATGAACGCGCTCATCTATCCCGTGTTTCTGCGCTCGGGTGAGCGCTTCGGGCGGGGTTGGTCGCGGAAGGCAAGAGAACGCATGGAGACATTGGCCGCCGCTTCCCATGGCCGCCTGTTCGCGGCAATGTCAATCCAGGATCTTGATCCCGTGTTCCCGCTCATCGAACGAGAACTGCGCGGAGTTTATAGCGTCGCCTACTATCCCAGCAACCAAGACTTCGACGGGAAATGGCGTAGCGTCGAGGTCAAAGCAGGCGGGACGGACGTGACGATTCGCGCACGCCCCGGTTACTACGCCCGTTGATTGCCGGATCAGCTACAGTGGGCCCATGCTATCCGTCTCCGTGGACCGACCCGCACTAGGTTTCGCCCTGGCCTTTATCATCTGCATGATGCCAGCTTCGATGAACGCACAACTGGAAAAGGGGACTCCTGCGTCGGTAGGCATGTCGGCTGAACAGCTTGACTTGGCCGCGTCGATCCTCGCCAAGCAGGTCGAAGATGGTCCCATTACCGCGGCGGCAATCGCCGTGGTTCTACACAACAAGATCGTGCTCGCGCGCGGTTTCGGGAAACAAACCCACGACGCCGACGCACCCGCGGTTGACGCGGACTCGATCTTTCTGTTGGCCTCGATCACAAAACCCGTCACCGGCTGTGCCTTGATGATCCTGGTTGATCGTGGCCTGGTGTCGCTCGACGACCCGGTGTCCCGATACATCCCGGAGTTTCAGGGCGGCGAGCGTGACAAAGTTACGGTGCGTAACCTGCTTTCGCACATCTCGGGAATGCCGGACATGCTTCCAGAGAACCGCGACTTGCGGCGAGCGAACGTGCCTCTGAGCGCATTCGTGGCAGGCGCCGCCAAGACGCCATTACTCTACTCGCCCGGAACGAGCTTCCGCTACCAGAGCAAGGGCATTCTGCTCGCGGCGGAGATCGTCGAACGCGTCTCCGGCAAACGCCTACGCGATTTCGAGAAGGAAGAGATGTTTGAGCCCCTGGGCATGCGTCACAGCGCTCTCGGGATGGGCGAGTGGAAAATCAACGAGACCGTCTGGGTCGAAACCTCGCCGAACGCAAACAAGGCGGACCTGGAACGCTTCGGCCCCAACGGTCGGTACTGGCGCGACATGGGCCACCCCTGGGGCGGCATGCACAGCAGTGCGCTCGACCTGGCGATCCTGCTGCAAACCATGCTCAACCGCGGCGAATACGCAGGCAAGCGCGTCTTCAGCCGTGCCGCCGTCGATGCCATGACGACCGATCAGAACGGATCGCTGGAAGCTCCTTGGGGCCTCGGTTGGGGATTGCGGGATTCCCTGGTCTGGAACTTTTTCGGTGAGCTTGTTTCCGAGAAAACCTTCGGCCATACAGGCGCGACCGGCACCGTCGCCTGGGCGGATCCCGAGCGCGATCTACTCTGCGTCATCCTCACAAACAAGATGGTCGAGAACGGCCGCCTGCTTCGCCGCGTCTCCAACGCCGTCGTCGCCGCGGTCGAAGACTAGCCCCAAAAAGAAAAGGAGGCGCGGGTGTCAACCTGCGCGCCCGCGGGCGCAGCCTGCGGAAGGCCTCTGGAAGGGGCCAAAGAAAATAGTCCATCGCCCAAGGCCGGCCTTGGCCCAACGTGAGACAGCGGTACGCCGGTTCTCACCAACAAGCCCCATCCGACAAACCGGCGGTCACGCAAGAGCAAGAAAAAGATCGTGAATAAAATCAACGACTTACGGTCCGGCGTCACCTATGAATCACGTAGCTGGGTGTATAAGAGAACCAGCGGGATACGACCCCATTCCTGTCTCAGAACGTCTCGCGCTGTCACGCGCCGCCGCGACATGCACCCAATCCCGGTTCTACCTCCACCCATGGGCCTATTGCTTACCTTCCCTATTAGTATTACAATGAGATAGTAATAATGCTTGGTGAGTTCGAATACCTTCTCATATCCGCCGCGGCGCGGCTGGGTGACGATGCCTACGGCGTCTCGATCCGCAAGGAGATTGAAGATGCGACGGGCCGGCGCTGCTCAACCGGAGCGCTCTACACAACGCTCGACCGCCTCGAATCGAAAGGCCTGCTCAAGACCTGGATGGGCGACCCTACGCCACAGCGGGGCGGCCGTCCCAAACGGATGGTGCAAGTGACGGCGAAGGGCTCTCGCGAGGCGGCCTCTTTCTACAACGCGGTACGGCGAGCAAGCCGAGGTGTTTCGTGGGAAGCGACGCGGGTCGGAATTCGATAATGACTCCGCTTTGGTGGCTCGTTGACAAACTGTCCTCAGTCTTGGAAGCCAATGAGCGCGACGCCGTGCGGGGCGACTTCGCCGAATCCGGCGCGACCGGTGGACAAGCCCTGCGCGACATGGCCGGGCTGGTTGCAAGACGGCAGGCCGCATTGTGGATGGATTGGCGACCGTGGCTGGCCTTATTGGGAATCGTCGTGCCGCTCGGTGTGCTACTCACACTGGCCTCCAGGATGGCCGTCAGCCGAAGCGCTGTTCCACTTTGGATGTACGTAGATAATTGGACGATGGCTCACCTTGAGAGCTCAGGTGCACGGCAGGATCTCATCGACACCGGCGTGAGCATCTTCAATAGCTACCTCATCCTGGCGGTCTGGTCCTGGGCCAGTGGTTTCGTGCTCGGTCTCGCCTCACGCCGTACGATTCCGGTTAACGGGACACTGTTTTGTCTCATCGTCTCGTTCGTCGGACTCTGGCAAGCCGTGCTGCCGGGACGGTACCACTACTCCAACGCCGCAGTGTTTTCGCAGGCATTCTACAGTGTGATCCTTCCGCTCACCGTCCAAGCCACGCTGGTCATACTCCCGTCCGTTTGGGGCATCCATCAAGGTTGTCGAGTGGGCAAGACCCAAAGGGGCTCCGCACGGTTTTCTGGGCATCGGTCGTCACGACCATCGTCTCGTTGGCACTGCGGAATTGGGTTTGGGTGCTGTGTGCCCTGGCCGGACAACGAGCATGTATGGAATGGGTAGTCTGAGCGGGGTTCGCACGCATCGCCGGCGTCCCGCAGGGCATACAGATACCGACCCTGCCGCTCGCGCTAGTCGGACCGATTGGATACCTGGGCGCAATGGTGTTCTGGCGGAGATGGCACGACAGGAAGGCAGAACCCATCTAGAACGGCGGGCGAACAAAGAAGCAGATGCAATTCTCGATTCCAAAGGAGTCTCTTATGGCACGTCATCTACTTGTCGGACTAGCGTTGGTAGTAGCACTGATGGTCGGGTACCCGATCCTTTCCTCCATCCTCACCTCCCCGGAGGGCGCGCCGGCGAGAGCCGATGGATCAACTTTCCGCACCGCCCCGGAATTCACGCTGGCGGGCACCAATCAGTCGACGATCCGTCTTTCGGACTATAGAGGCAAAGTCGTCCTCCTCGACTTTTGGGCGACTTGGTGCGGCGGATGCAAAGTAGAGATTCCCTGGTTCATTGAGTTTGAGGACAAATACAAAGATCGCGGCCTAGCGGTGTTGGGTGTCTCTCTCGACGCGGAAGGATGGGACGTAGTCCAACCGTTTCTTGAAAGTCACAACGTCAACTACCCGGTCGTGCTCGCCGACACTCTATTCGGTCTATCGCATCTCGCCAGCGGCCAATTCTTCGCGCTCGACGCGACAACCGGGAAAACGCTATGGCTCGGTCCGCCGCGTGAAGCGAAGAACACCGCCGTCGTCAAAGCAGGGGACCTTCTCTTCCTTCTCAATGACGACGCCGAACTGATCGTGGCG
>Ga0310121_10005869_pt1 | contig 10460 bp, 7 predicted proteins | sample CB27_Tmax_986_MG_FD_203504 | JGI IMG/M metagenome (GOLD analysis project Ga0310121, IMG submission 203504) | Marine microbial communities from Western Arctic Ocean, Canada - CB27_Tmax_986 | ecosystem: Environmental > Aquatic > Marine > Oceanic | place: Canada: Western Arctic Ocean | collected... | reverse complement strand
CCGTCCTCGTGAAAAGGGAGGGGGGGGTCGTCGGAGTCCCGGCACTCACAATTTTTAATTCCGCCGGCGGCCCTTGAGCATAGGCGCACGGTGGAAAACTGATTAACGTGACCAAGGTTGGGGACGAGTTCCAAGCCGAGGCGGCGTGCATGGCCTCCCTGGAGGCGATGGGTTCGCCCGACGGATTTTGTTGCCTCGTCTGTGGCGGCCGGGAGACGTGGCCCATGGCGCGAGGGCGGCTGGTCTGCGCGACGGCCGGCGTCACCATTCCCGACGCGCTACCCAGCAAGGGGGTCAATGGAACCGCTAAACGCAAACTGCCAAAATGTAGGTAAATATGTTGAAACAATTTAAGTTATCCAGAGATTGGGGCATGTCATTTGGGGGGCACATACATTACGAAAACTGTTGGAGAGGTCCATTGGTCTGGCCAAAACCGACCCATATCAGCCAGTCGGCGCCGCGTGGCATATTCAATGAAAGGTGGCCACGGGGCGATTCCGTCGATTTAGCTCGTTTCCTTCTTGACGCCTCTCACCTCTCGGTAATAATTTAAAATCGTGATTCGGTTACAAAGTTGGCCTAGAGAAGGGGGCCATGGAGAGTGCGAAGAACCGCTGGTTTTACGCTGATTGAACTTTTTATCGTCGTCGCCATCATCGCGATCCTGGCGGCGATCGCGGTGCCTAATTTCCTGGAGGCACAAACTCGTTCAAAGATCAGTCGCACCGTCTCCGACATGCGTTCGATGGCGATTGCGTTCGAATCTTATGCTGTCGACCAGAACAATATTCCCCTTCCCAACCCCTGGCGACTCAATTACACGGCGGGCTTTATTGCGGAATGGGTCATGCTGTACGGCCCCGACGAAGCGCGACACGCCGTTCCAGGACCATATCCGGGCGCCCTGGTGACCACCCCGGTCGCCTACATGACCACCATACCCATCGACGTTTTCAACACCAAGATGCTGCTGAGAGATACGTCTTACTGGGGTGTGGACCGGCGGGTGCGTGGGGGCTCGGTCGTCTACAGTGGATGGCCGCTGGATCAGCCGACCACCACGCGGGACGGATTCAGGAGGTCGATGTCTCCCGAGCTTATACCCCAGGAACATCGATTCGTGTTTGAGAGTTCGGGGCCGGACTTGCTGTGGTGGCAAAACGTTGGCCAAAATAGGGATAGTTTCTTCTACGATCCAACCAATGGGACGGTCAGCTTCGGCCAGGTCCTCTATTTTCAGAGCGGAATCACCTATCCAAGAAGATAGGAATCATGCCAGCGGTCAGGAATGATGGATGTCCTATCCATTGGGAAGTTTGGGGAAATGACAAGAACGGCAAAAGGATTCACATTGATTGAATTGCTCATCGTGGTGGTGATCATTGCCATTCTGGCGGCGATCGCCGTGCCGAATTTCTTGGAAGCCCAGACGCGGGTCAAATTGGCCAGATTGCGGGCCGATATGAGGACGACCGCGGTTGCCATTCGGGCGTATGAATCGGATTGGAGTGACACGATCCACCAATGGAGTCAACCCATCGTCCCCGCAGTACCGGGGCATCGATACTTCGGGGGCTTTTTTTTGTATTTTCAAGGGCAAAGGACCGAAGGACGCCGGATGACGACTCCGATCGTTTATTTGAGTTCGATCCCTCTTGATTTCTTCAACTTCAAGAGCCATTTCAATGCGCAACGCAAGCAGGTCAGTGTCATCATGACCTCACAGATGCTCAGTGAACCGCCGCTCCCGAACACTGGTTTCACCTATCGTTGGGCGCTGAGCAGCGCGGGGCCTGATGGCCTTTGGAGGGACGAAACTTGGGGTCCCGGGGCCCACCACCTGGATTCATGGTTCGACCCGACCAATGGCACCATCAGTGGCGGGGATATCAACTACTGGGATTCGATTGGATATCAGGGAGGTGAATACTGACTAAAGGATTCCCTCGATATCTTCTCAGCAATCGCCATTACTTGCAGTCTACCCGGAATGAGCGGATAACCATTAACCGAGGCCGCTCTTCATTTGGGGATTCAAGCTTGCTTTTCGGATATAGTACTTTCTTACATTTAACGGCGCGGTAGAGGATGAGCCTGTCACCCGTTCTTGGCGGAAGTACTGGGAGTTGGTGTGTGAAATTACACCAGAACTCGAACTCCCGGAACCAACGCCCAAGCCTTCCGGCTCAAGCTTCGTCCGCTTTCAACCGGCGTGCCTACCAGCGCACGTTAGTCTGTACCACAAAGTCGCACATGGAACGTTGATTTCCAGTTCGCTGGAATGGGCACGCGGCCCAGATCGCGTCTGCGGCCCGAGAATCGGCGCAAGTGCGCCGGAGTGATGGATGAGTTGTCGAAGGCAGGTATGTTCGCCTATGCTTCTGCAATGAGGGTTGCGCTTGTTAGTTGAAGACAAGATCCACTATAATTCCGGAAGAGGCTTAATGTTATTTCCTCCAATTCGTAATTGATAGAGTCGCAACCTCAAGCTTGGAGAGTGGAGTTACGACTATTCTAGTGAGGGTAACATTTCTTAAGATACAACTCTAGTACCAGTACCAGTCATTAAGTCCTGCGGGAGCGGGGGGCGGCTGGGCATTAAAGATGCGAATCATGTCCACGCCAACAGGAATCCCTGGGCTCTCGCAACTCCTGTTCTTAATGAGGAGTTCCAACCCGTCCTGGACACAGTGGCTGGGGAAACAGCTTGCCTTTGTCTTGCTTTGGTGCGTAAGCGTCGCGGCGGTCTGGCCCATGGGCACATATTCAAGCCAACCGTCGCCGAGATTGTATTCATAACGGACGTCGTGTTCCGGATTCGCCGGCTGGGGCACAATGATAATACGGAGCCCGATGATTGTTCCTGCTGGCGGCAATGGAATATTCGTGACTTCAGCGTTCTTCCATACCCACGTGCCTATGACCAGATTTGGGAGGTGGGTCCCGCCGTCAAACACGAAACCGGTCCCCATCCACCAGGAATGGACTTGAAGACCGTCATCTGGCAATCCCAATGCATTGCTGGCCAGATCTGTAATGCCGAAATACACCGAGGGAATCGCCGGCATGGGTCCTATATCTGGAACCTGGATCCAGGCTTCCCAGACTGTAATGTCCGTAATCATATCTTGCGGGACGGGCAGGGTTTGCGGGTCGGTCGTCATGGTAAGACGTTGGTTGATGAAATCAGAGTCGGGATTTGTACAGGTATCCGGACCCGCGGGGATAATAAGGAGGCCATTTCCATCCGTTTCAACGGGACGGATGCCGCCTCCTCCTTCGGGAGAAAAGATGAGTGGATCAGGGCCAATATCGATGGCAGATGCGGTGTAATTCACAACGGACATTTCATCAAATCTCATTTGACCCAGTGTTGTCTGGGTTGCCGGATTTTCGTCAATGACCTCCGCCTGGACAGTAAATGATCCTGCAATCAACAACACGAAGCCAAGTGCATAAATCTTTAAATAGTTCTTTTTCATTTTCGTTATTTCCTCCAATTCGTAATTGTTAGAGTCGCAGCCACAAGCTCGGAGAGTGAGGTTACAACTATTCCAGTAAGGGTAACATTTCTAAGCTGAGATTTCCCATTTAGCTTACTGAACTCGGTAAATTTATCTAATCCGAGATTTCCCATTTGACTGCCTCATCCCGGTTAATTTATCCAATACCGTTTCATTTCCTCCTCCTTTGGCATCAAAATCAAGTAAATTAACCCGCGATATGGCTCGAACACAGCATGGGCGGGTCCATATGTAATGAAAGCTGATAATTTTCAGTGAAATAACCCCCTTGCCCTGACAAAAGGGCGTAGTTTCACCGCTCGTTTTGGCATCGTTTTGTTTTTCAACAAGATCTTCACGCTAGCCTGTTCCCGGGCAGACACGTAATCGGTCGATCTTCCTCAAAATCGCCGCGAACAGATCCTTTGGAATGGCCACTTCGGCCATTTGGAACGTGACATACCCGGCATGCTGGACAACCTTCGCACCGATCTTGATCAACTTCTCGCGTAGGGTGGTCAATGTCCAATGCTCGATCTTGCGGGGGAGGGCCAGAGTCCGCAGGAAGTTTCCCAGATTGTAGGCCAGGGCGAACAGCTGAAGTCGAACCTCGTTGTCCCTGAAATCGTGGCAGGAGAGCCGTGTCCAGGTCAGCGCGATCTTGCCCTCCTTGATCCACTGCTCTGCCGTGCCCCGCTGGTTGTAGAATTCCACCACTCGCCTGTTCCGCCACCGTAGATTGGTCACAATGAAACCAATACGTGGAAACAACTCATCGCAATGCCACTCCACCTTGGCCACGACCCGCCGGGGTCGGTCCCAACTCTCCGCCTGATACTCGAAGCTGTGATACAGAACCTTGGGTTTGAGCGACGGGCGTCCCACAGGTCGGGTCAGCAGGTGATCGATGGCCCGCTGCAACACAGCATTGGCCGGTAGGCGGATCGCATAGAAGAATCCTTCCGGTTCCAGATACTCATAGACTTCGGGATCGGCAAAGGCCGCATCAGCGCGAAAGTAGCGCTCGATGTCCAGTTCCCGATAGCGCGCCACGACTGGCTCCAGCACCTCACGCCAGTGATCCGCACTGTGAACATTGCCCGGTCTTAATCGCACCCGCTCCAGGTCGCCGTATTGATTGAAGCAGAACAGGGGATGATAACACCTGCGTTTAAAATAGCCATTCCAGGCTGAGTCCTCCTGCTCGCCGTGGGTCGGGCTCTCGGAGCTGTCCATGTCCAGGATCAGTTCTTTCAGCCCGGTCCGCGCATGCACCTGATCAATCCACATCCCACTCAAATCGGTCAACGCCCGAAAATTCCGATTGCTGGTCAACAGCTCGGTCTCAAACCGCCCCATCTCGCTGACCGAAGCCGCCAGTCGCTCTTTGGCTCGACCACCCACCACCCGACGCATCGCCGGATCAACTCGCAGCCGCTCCGCATCGTTGGTGTCTTCGTAACCCGCCAGTCGACCATAAGTCGCTTGCCGCATCAAGGCGGTCAGGGTGTGCTGCTTGTTCTTCCCCCTACGTTTATCGTGTAAAACTTCCTCGGCCATCGCCATCAAGCCCAGCACCTCATCCAATTCCCGATGAACGAGGATCCCGCCGTCGCTGGTGATCTTTGCCCCATGAAATTCCAACTTCACACTGCGGTCAAATTGAACTCGTAATGCCCTTTTTTTGCGTTCCCCAATGGGATATCTTCACTTTCTCTGCTTGAATATCGACATCAGCCTTTATTCATGGGCCTCTCAGGGATATTATACCTCATGTTCACAACTTTGATCTGGGAAATATGGGTTAATAGAGTATCGGCTCGTCGGAAACGTAGCGTTGAACCTTACGCCACCGGACTTGGTTGGAGCGATAATGATCGCGCTGGAAGATCGGACTGACGCGCCCCGGTGGATCGATGTGGACGACCGTGTTGCCCTTCACGACAACGGTATATTCTCGATCGCCCATATTGACGGGAACGCTTCGTTCGCCAATTGCGAATTCAAGGATGACTTCTCGGCCCGCTCCAACCGAGCCCAAATCCAGATACCGATCCTTCCAGGTATATCCGTGCTTCCGACCGTCGATCGTCACAACGATCTCATCGCTGCCGGAAGGGACCCATTCCGGGGCGTGCACCATCAGGCTTGTGCAGTCTTTCTTGACTTCAAGCCGGACCTTACCCTCATAAGGAATATGGCTGAAGACATCAACCCACGGCGAGGCGCGATTGAGCAACATATTGACGCGTAACGCGCCGTCCTGATAATCCAAGATATGACGCCATAAATAGTATAGTGCCCGCGTGGCGTTGCCGGTGCAGCAGTGCATGATCAGGTTGTCCGTATCCCGATGGCCGCCCCACCACTCGTTGCCCGTCGACCAGCTCGCGAAAGCGCCCAGATTGCGTTCGGCGACGCCGTCGTCGGTCTCATTGTTAAGCAACTTCTTAGTCTCCATGGTCTTTCCGTGACGAACAAGATCGTTAACGCGGGGACGCGTCAGTTGAATCTCGGAAAAATAGTTGCGTCCCCAACGTTCGGCGTCCTCATAGTAGTCACCGGCGCCGGCCGCCGAGAGCTTGACCGCCCAAGCGACCATGTCCGCCACGGCGCAACCTTCCGAGGTTGGATAAGACGGATCGGCGGTTTCCGGGAAAAAGCCGACCAGCTCGCTGGACCCCGCCTCGGGCGATTTTGCCCATTCGTAACTCTTACGGATGTATTCGAGAAGATCCCGATCCTCCACAGCAGCCGCGTACTCGAGTATGCCGAATATGTAATTGGTGTGCGCATGAAAATGCCGGTCTCCGGTGAATTCCCCATTCGGGCCGAAGTAATCGGCCTGGCGTAGCATGTAATTCGTCAGTTTGCCCGCCAATTCCCGGGCCGGTTCATAGCCCGTCATTTTATAATAAAGGGCCGGCGCTTTAATAAATCGCCCATTGATCTCTCCGCCCTGCAATCCCTTCGGCATTTCAGCGAGTGTGTTTTTGGGGTCGAACTTGGCATTGGGCTCATAAAGATACGGAGGAAAATAGCAATACTCACCTTTATCGATCACCAATTCGAGCATTCGATCGATCATCCGCCGGATCATATCATCCCAAATGGGGTTCTGATCGTACAGATAGTAAACAGTCATCACATTGATGATTCGTCCGCAGGGCTGAGGATGCGTAAACTGCTTGATGCCGGACTCCTCGATGACCGAATGCGCGTGGGAAAGCGCGTAGGTGTCCAGATCCTGAAGCAATTCCTCATTGGGTTTTTCAACCACGAAAACCGACCCATCCGCGCGGGCGATCCCGTTGGCCCACCACATTTCTTTGCCGTACCACGGTTTGCCTACGATGGGATAATAGAAGAGCCCGTCGGGGCCGATCGACTTCAGGACGACATCCATCCACACCCGGTCAACCCGAAGGTTATATTTGCTGCCCGAGACGTCGCGAAGCAGCGGCAGCGCTTCCATGTACTTCGGCGTGCACCAGTCGCTAAAGTTGTGCGCCATGCGGAGAGGATTACCAATGTAGAGCGAGAAATACTGTTCATGGTCTTGATTGGGATTGGTCGCGTTGGTCAAGGCGTTAATCGCCAGCCTGGCTCGCTCGGCGAGGTCGAGGGTATCAGGGACCAGAGATTCATAGGTCCGGCCACGGTCGAACGGGAGTGGGAAATCGGGGATATCCGTGCGGACGTATTCGATTCGGGCGTCTGGCGTCGCGTCTTTGTATGGCCAAGGTTCCTTCTTGGTCTGTTCCGCATTTGCGCCGATTGATATACCGAACAGCACGGCACCCAAGCTGATTGTAGCTGAAAGCCTTGCGATCATGATTCGTCAGTCCTCCAGATTGATTTCCAATGGCGTTTTCCGCATTACGGAATTCCAGCCGAACTGGAACATTGAATGACCAATGCTACCAATTCAACCGACACAAAGTCAACAAGGCCTTGACCCGCGCTGACAATCATTTCGATGTGCCCTGATCGATTGAGCTGTTGATCGAACCGCGTCGCTCATCCCTCCGTTGCAGGCCGTGTTCCAGAACCGCAGGGTCGATCCATTTCTTCCAGGGGTAATCGTTGATCACCTGATCGCTCGAACGGACGAAGCCCCGATAGGCCCAGATTTTGATCGCGGCATCGTGCAACTCGGGTCGAGAGCCCAGGCAGCCGTCCTCAATCACGATCGTCTGATAATTCCGATCATAGGCCCCGTCCACGGTCGCGAACAAACAGCAGGCGGTGTCGGCCCCAACGAAAAAGACGGTCGCCACGCCCAGTTCCTTAAGGACGTTGTCGATCGGCGACGTGGCGAAGGCGCCCGCCGAGTATTTCGTAACCAGAAACTCACGCGGGCCGAATTCGGTCTTCAGTTGGGGCAGAATCCCGCTGGGATTGAGTTGCAGCCAGACAATCGGGAGATCCTTTTCGCGGAAGAACGCCGTCAGGCGGTTGATCGTGGGAATCACGGTCTCCGTGGCACGTTTGTTCCAATACTCCGCAATCTCCGGATTGTATTTCGCCAGTTGTTCTGGCCAACTGTTGGGGCCAATCATCCCGTTTTGCATATCGACGATGACCAGGGCGCAGCGACGCGGGTTGATGCTCGCCAGGTAATCGCGTCGGCCTTTCGCGGTGATCCGAAGCCAACCCTCGTTGCCGATGTCCTCGCCGATCGAGATGTTCCTCGGCGCGAAAAACCGGCTGTTGTCGAAGTTGTAGGTCTCGATACTTCCCGAAGTCACATTGTCGAGATGTTTGGTTTCAGCCGCTCGGACACCGTGGTCACCGAGCGACAAATTGCCAAGAAACAGTGCGATGCACACGGTAATCACCGCGTATTTCCTTAGCATTTCTACATACATCACATAAACCTCCTTATGTTGCTTTAGCCGTCGTGGAAAAGGTTGGCAGTTTAGAGTAGGGCACCGTCCTTGGATTTGTCCAGAGAATACGCATGACCGCTGGCGACCTCGGACACCAACACACGCGCACGGCGGAACCGCCGCTATGGGCGGTTGGGGCGTGAATTCCTGCGCGATCAGCCCAAGTTGTGATAGGCCCAAGCGGTGTCAATAGCTATCGTGCGGAATCTCAGCGATGCAAAGAATCTAAATTCGTTAGGCCGTAAAGGGGGAAGCCGGATGGAAATCCTCGCTGATGAAAGGGACAGTGACGATGCGCTTGCCCCATTCCTTCCGTTGCTAGACGACGGCGAATTGATAGAATTGTGTAATGCGATGGATCTGAGGGCCCATACCACCAATGGGACTTAGCATTTTATTTACAGCACTCCCCCAGCCAAAATCTCCACGGGCTTATACTTCTGGACTATGGCGACCGCGACAATTACGTCTGCGAAGATGCAGATGACGAAGGACCTGAGCCCTCCTTTACGACCGTTGCCCGTCTAGTCCACCAAATAGCCGCTCACCTTGATGGGGACGGCGGCTCCATCGAGTCGTTGACCGAAGATCTCGAACTCCCCGTCGATCAGCGGCGCGACGTCCTCGTCGCCGTGCCAGACCACCAGGAACTCATTATCCGTGCTGTTCCAGGCCGCGTCGGGGTAGTACGCGTCCGACGCGGCATCCCCATCGGGCCCCATATCGCTGATCCGTTCGTCGGGGCCGACCTCCGCTCCCGTCGCGCCTGCAACCACCTGAAAGAAGACCTCGTATTCTTCATCGACCTGGGGGGCGGTGTCGTCGTCGGCATCCCAAACCACCAGGTAGACGTTATCGGTGGCATTGTACGAAACTTTGGGGCGAGCGGCGTCAAAACTGGAGCTTCCGTCCGTCGCTCCCATATCGCTCAGACGCAGGTCGCCGCCGATCTCCGCCCCGGCGTCGCTGATCCGCTGGCCATAAATCTCGAATTCCGTATCAACCAGCGACCCGGTGTCGTCGTCCCCCTGCCAAACCACGAGGAATTCGTTGTCGGTCGCGTTCCAAGCCACGTCCGGGTGTTGGGCGTCATAGAACGAATCCCCATCGGGCCCCATGTCGCTGATGCGGAAATCGTTGGTTCCCGTCTCGATGCCGCCCGCCGTCAGGAGTTGAACGAAGATTTCCCTCTCGTTGTCAACAAGCGGCGCCGTGTCGTCGTCGGCATACCAAACCACCAGGTATAGATTGTTGGTGGCGTTGTAGGCGACGGCCGGATCGATGGCGTCATACGCGGAATTCCCGTCGGTCGCCCCCATGTCGCTGATGCGGATGTCCGATCCGATCTCCGCCCCCGTCGCCCCGGTGATCAGTTGACCAAAGACTTCGTACTCCCCGTTGGCCAGCGACCCGGTGTCGTCATCACCCCGCCAAACCACGAGAAATTCGTTGTCGTTCGCGTTCCAGGCCACGTCCGGTTCGAAGGCGTTATACAAGGTATCCCCGTCGCCGCCCATGTCGCTGATGCGAAAATCGTTGGTTCCCGTCTCGGCGCCGGCCGCCGTCAGAAGTTGACCAAAAATCTCCGACTCGTCGTCAACAAGCGGCGCTATGTCGTCCTCGCCCTCCCAAACCACCAGGTATAGATTGTTGGTGGCGTTGTAGGCGACGGCCGGATTGAAAGCTTGGAAGGTAGTGCTGCCGTCGTGCGCCCCCATGTCGCTGATGCGGATGTCCGCTCCGATCTCCGCCCCCGTCGCCCCGTCGATCAGTTGACCAAAGATTTCATTTTCGTTATCGACCAGCGATCCGGTGTCGTCATCGGCATACCAAACCACGAGGTACTCGTTATCCGTGCTGTTATAGGCGACCCTGGTCTCGTAGGCGTCATAGTCCGAATCCCCGTCGACGCCCATGTCGCTGATGCGGAAATCGTTGCTTCCGACTTCCGGATCGATCGTGACGGGATAATCGGCGGCCATCAGATCGGCGGCGCTCACGATGATGCGCGTCCGGGCGGCGGCAACCTCCATCCGCGCCTCCAGCGTGCGGCCCTGGGCGT
>Ga0310121_10005867_pt1 | contig 10464 bp, 17 predicted proteins | sample CB27_Tmax_986_MG_FD_203504 | JGI IMG/M metagenome (GOLD analysis project Ga0310121, IMG submission 203504) | Marine microbial communities from Western Arctic Ocean, Canada - CB27_Tmax_986 | ecosystem: Environmental > Aquatic > Marine > Oceanic | place: Canada: Western Arctic Ocean | collected... | reverse complement strand
AATGACTCATGACGGTGTAGCACCAAAAATTTATGTTAATGCTGTAGAATCGACAACTTTTAGCATCAATACTGATAAAACAAAATGGATAGGAGACCTTACTGGTGTTGATGAGTTTCGTTTAGGGATGCAATGGCATTCGGGTGGTGCGGATGGGATGTTCACAGGGTTGCAAAGTGATATCGGATTTTATGATACAGATATAGGTCAAAGTAGAATAGACAATTTGTATAATAGTGGGACGGGTGCAAAAGTTTCAGAAGTTTCGACTGCAGGATGTATTGCTTATTACGAACCAATAGCACTTTCAGGTTCAACGCTTATCAATAATGCGATACCAACGAGTTGAATTAAAATGAAATATTTTACCGAGATTCTAACAAAAATTAGTCATGAAGATAATTATACCGATCCTCGTTATCACCATTGGTTAATCAAGATAAAGAAAAGAACTGAAAGAAAGAATTTACAAGATGCACGAACAGCTTTAAGCAAAATAAAACTAAAAGAAAATGAATTGAAAAGAATCCACAAATGCTATCATGATGAAGATCCACAAAAACCATGTGAGATATTATAATGGATGATTTTGCTGTTCTTGTTGGAGTTTTAGCCTCTGGAAGTGTTGCTATCAATCTCTACTTAGTGAAATCCATAGCGAATCTCTGTCAAAGAATTTCTCATCTTGAAGGGTTCCTTAGTAAGTAGCATCAACCTTCGATTAGATGGTTGGATATATCACAAACAGTTTGATTGGTTATGGAAGATTCACTCGCCACACTAGGCATAATTCTTGCATCGGTTATTGTACCCATCAGTACAATTGCGATGCTTAAGGTGCATAACGCAAATAAATAAAACCCAAAATAATTTTTTCTCCGAGAAAATTATTATTATTTTTTTTTCTCTACAAAAGGGATGACCCTTCAAAATTATTAGTATAAGGTTACCAAATCTGTATTCACGCTATTCCCTAACAGATCCGTTTAACTTTTAAAAGGATAAGAACAGCGTTTTGAGTGCCTAACACTAATAGAATAACCATTATTGTTGCAATTAGGGAATGTTTTGAGCAAATTAGACAGTAAACGGTACGTTTGGGAATCATCTACATATCAAAAAGCACGAACAATAATATGCAAAAAAGTAGAAGCTTTTTGTTTTTTTACTCTTAATCAGCTCTTTTATCTGTTTTATTCGTAAACGGTTCCTATTAATCCGGCATTATAGGCACGAAAATTACTATTAACAATAAAGCTCTAAAGTCAAAAAACAAAAAATAAAGTCCAAAAAAGACCGTTATTTTTTCTTAAATTTGATTGGTTTTAATCCGGCTTTTCTACGACCGGCATTAATTGCACGTTTGGTTTTATCTGACATTTTTGCCATACGATTTAGCGGTATTCGTGTCATAAAAAAACCACGATTTAGCTCATTTTGGTTGAATCATAATTCTTAATACCGAATTATCATTCAGAATTGTTGGTATATTTGGCTCAAGTCATGGCGACATCACCGGAAACAGATCCACGAAAATCCATTAAGGTTGGCGATAAAACATTTTACTTAACACCGAATGGTCAGTTTAATCCGGATGATTTTCCCAAATCAAAACAAATTTTCGGTGTTGGTTTTCCGCAAACAATTAATAAAAAAGGTGAAAAAAGCCAAACCCATTTTACACCTAGAGTTAGCAAAAAAATCATTGAACAATTAGAGATGTTCCAAGATGATGTTATCAAACCAAAATCAAAACCGGAATTTTTTGAATCGGTGGTTAAAGCATTTGTCAATCTCAAAACCGGCAATAATAGAGTTGTCAAAAATGGTAAAGCGGTTGGTGCATTAACGGATGATGAATTTGTGCTAGCTGGCATTGCACCAAACACCGCTAAAAAATTTCTCTATATTGCTCAGGTTGCCGGCATGGCACCGGATGATGTACCGATAGTTGATGAAATTTCAACGGAAATACCATTAGATCCGGATGAAGAAAAATTTAGAATCTCTAAGCCGGTACAGAATTGGTTAGAATCTTATGAAACTGATGCTGAGGATGATAAGGCGTTACACACACTTTACAAAGTTTTGAAGATTATGGGCGTAAATGAAAATTATACTAAATTGTTAAACAATATGGAAAAACAAGATGCCATGCGACATCTTAAAAAAGTTGCACAAGAAAAATTGCAAACATGGGCATTTGATCCGGATGCAGAAGATCCTTTTGATAAAGGCAGAAAAAGATCCGATAAATTCAAAACCGGTAAAGGCACCTATTATTTTTTCATTAAATATTTACGACACTTCTTAGAAGCTAACAATTTTAGTATTCCAAAACAAAACCGCAGTTCACCATTATTTCAGGGTGTTGTATCACATGGAAAATATAAGGATCTAAAGGCAACACCGGCTCAGGTTGAAGATATGAAAGTGTGTTTACTTGATAGAGAAAATCATCCTAAAGAAATAACCGGTCAGGATGGTTCCAAATGGAAACCAACTCAAGCAGATTGGGATGATGCTTATTTTTATTTCATATTAGGTATGCAGATTGGATATAGAGCCGAAGAAGGTTTAACGTTGCCAACCAATATGCATGAAACTATAATTAATATAAAAAATTTAGCAAAATATGAGCCAACAAAAGTTGGTACAAAATTAATTGAGGGTGCAAATGAAACATTATTCAAAGTAACACTTTACACTAGAAAAACAAAACACGTTTTAACGCCATCACACTCAGGTGTGGTTTATGATGCTGAAGTAAATCGGTTAATTAAAGAAAGACATGATCAAGTTGAAAAAGCATTAAAAATAAACAATCAAGCAGATTTAGATCGATTAGGAATTGTCAAAAAATACAAAACTTATGTCAAAAATTCCAAAACCGGTAAACGTGAATTAAAGGAAAAAATCAATACAGTTCATTCTTTAATCGGTGCCGATGGGAAATTTACAGCAGTTGGTACGTTACTAAACGAATCACCATCCACATCAGGTAAATATCAAACAAATCGGAAACACTTGAGAGATCTCATGCGACATTGCTTTACAGCAATCCCAAAACCATTGCCGGATGATTATTTTGGTTTGATGCCATTACACGCAATTAGACATATTTTTGCACAATATTGGTTGGATTATTCAGATTATGATTATGGTTGGGTTGCACGTTTGGGTCATTGGAAAACAATTGCTGAATTACAAAACTCATATGGATTTATGGATGATGATATTTACAATGAAAAATGGAAAGACATACACCAAAAGGCATCAGTTGCACAATTAAGATTGGGTACCAAAAAAGGCAAACTTGTAGCAAAACGATTATCAGAAACAGAAATTGCAAAAACGAAGAAAAAACCAACCGCATTGGATAAAGCATTAGATGATTCTTATCAAGATGAATCAAAAATGCTTAATGAAGAAAAAGAAAAAATTGCTGAAGAAAAAGCGGATGAAGATCATCCATTAACGGATGAAGAAAAACAAGAATTGGGTTTATTGCAAGAAGTAATTGATGAAAAACCGGTTGAGCCTATTGAGAGCGATGAAAAATGAATTACAATAAACTCAATCCAATTTTCTCTTTTAGGATGCCATTATATCAAAAAGAAAAATTGGATAAGGTTGCATTATCTAAAAAACAATCACCAAATGAATTTGCCAAATCTCTTATGATAAAATATCTAGCAAACGAATTGATTGAAAAAACCGAAGATTTGGATAAAGAGATGATAAAGTTGAGAATTGAAAAATTAAAGAATGAAATTGAATATCAGAAATTAAAAATCAATTACATGAAAAATTTTGATAAACCTATGTCAGCATCCGCAACACGAATATTAAAACCGCAAATCATAACCACCGAAAATACCACCGCTCAAATCATGTCACCATATGATGCAAAAAATAATCGCATACAATGTGTTGATTGTGGCTCATTATTCCATTGGGAAAATCGATCTGACTTTTTGCAACAAAAATATGAATTTGAATTGCACATGACAAACAAGCATAATCGTGCCATGACTTATTTGGAAAAAACAGTATTAACAGATCTTAGTTATGCCGGTGCATCAACTTGAAAAAACAATTTGTACGTACATGGGAATCATCACCGGATTTAATGTTTAAGGGAAATAGAGAATTAAGTAAAATTCAAAAATTAAACACTCAGGCATTTTTTATTGATTTACCGGCTTTAATAAAATGGTGTGAAAAATGATTTGTCAAAATTGCGGTAAAGTCGTTTTATTTGAAAAAATTATTGATGATGAAAAAAGAGTTTATCATTTACAATGTTGGTCATCGGATGAAAATCATCCATTAGAGGATAAATGATTATGCCGACTTATGAAACTAAAACTAAATTCATTGAATGTGCAATGTGCAAACGTATTACATCCGATACTCATGCCGAACAATTTTTAGATATTTGGGTTTGTTGTTGGTGCGGTAATTGAGTTTTAATTTATCAAAAAATAATGATTGGGAAACACCAACCGATTTGTTGATGATGGCAAAAGAGCATTTTAAATTTGAGCCAACCATTGATGTTTGTGCAACCGCTCAAAATAAAAAATGTAGAACTTTCATCAAGCAAAATGCTTTACAAATGAATTGGCGTTTACCATTTTACATGAATTGTCCATACAGTAAAGCTAAAGAATGGATTTACTACGCTTATGAGCAACATCTAAAATGGAATGTTAGCGGTTTAGCTTTGTTATTCTCTAAGACCGATACTCATGCGTGGCATGATTGTATTTTAGGTACCGATAAAAATGGCAAACAAAAAGCCGAAATTTTATTTATTGAAGGTCGTGTAAAATTTATGAAAAATGGCATCCCATCAAAAAATTCAGCACCATACGCATCAGCATTTGTTTTTTGGCGGTCAACATGAGAGAAGTTATGATTTGCGAAAATTGCAAAAACGATTTTTATGATCAATGGAATTTTTTGTGCATTAGTACGCTGAAATTTTGTCTAAAATGTGCAAATGAAAAATGTAATAAAGAACAATTATCGAGGTTACCATATGGCAGAAATTGAAACCGTCACACCAAAAGGCGAGGAATTGGTTGGCTATTGTGCAATTTGCGGTGTCGAATTTGACAACAAAATTTTAACAAATAGATTTGTCAAATGTGATTCATGCGAATCAATTTTTCAAGTGCGTGTAAAAACAGAAGTGGTTGAAGAATAACAATGGTAAACAAATCAAAAATTGCACGTGAATTTTGGCGAACAATTTTTAAGAAAAACGAAATTGATTTGCGAAATTCCGATGCGAGAAAATCGGTGGTAAATGATTTTATCCAAAATAATAAAGGATGGAATACAACCACCGACAAACGTTTTTTTAGATCTGCTTTTGATAAAGTAAGTCGTGAGTTTGGTATGTCAACCGCATCATATGGTGTAAAGCCTGAGCCATCTAAAACAAAAAAAACAGTTGGCACATTAAATATTTCAGCAAAAACGGATGAAAAAAAAGTGCATCCGCTTTTCAAAAAAGAAGATGAAACAAAACAAAATGAGCAACCAACAAAAACATTAACTCAGCAAGAATTAGAGCAACAACAAATGGCGGTGACTTATTCCGCAAATGCAGTTGGTGAAATTTTCAATACAATGTTTAACATTTTTCATAATCGTTATCCTATGTGCCAAAAATTATCTGAAGGTGAAAAAATGCAACTCGGTGAAGCGTGGTACCCTATATTTAATGAATATTTCCAAACCGGTTCCAAATGGGTTTTACCGGCAATTGCAACATTGCCGATTGTTTTGGTTAGGTTTGCACAATACAACACTTTCAGAAAAGAGAGAGAAGTTGCAAAAGAGTATGGGATAACACCGGAAAAAACTAAAGAAAAAAACTGGGGTAATTTTGATGAAAAAAAAACTGACAAAAAATGAATATTTGGATGCGTTAGATCCGGATAATTTGAATTTAGAAAAAAAAGATTTGATTAAATTTTGTTACAAATGTATTGATGAATGGAAACAAAATAAAATTGGTAATTTCAAATATATTTTAGCGATGGAATTAATCGTTAGTGGCGTAAAACTCACAAATGAAGATGTCTTAAAGGCGGTTTGGAAAAAAATTCTAGTTTGGTTTTGGGATTTACAATATTCAAATGCGTTAGCCGATGATGAAAGTATGTTAAAGAAGTTGAGAGAAATTGGATCAGGATAAAATAAAAAAAGTTCTTGATGAATTTTTTATTTCATTAAAATCTAAAGAAGATAAAACACTTGAAACCGGATTAAGTCAGCATACAACAATTGATATTTTACATCAAGCGTGTACTGAGGCTCAAAAAAATCATCCTGAAAGATTTGAAATATATGTTAAGTTTTTTCTAAACGCATCCATGTATTTACTAGATGAAGATAGTGAGCTGATGAAAATTGAATGAGAGTTTACCTGATGAAACAAGTGAAGCTGAAATTGCCAAAGAGCCTGAGCAGACAGATCCCATTACAGAAGCACCGGTTGAATCAGGTAAACTCAATCTAAATTTTCAAGCGTACAATGAAGATTTAGTAATTTGTGGCTCGAAGGGTTCCGGCAAATCTTATTTGGCAAATGAATTACTAAAATCATTTAACAATATTACGTGTATCGTTTGGGATTACAATTTTCAATTTCATGATGCGAGATCAATGTTATTTCATACACTCGAAGATTTACTTGAAGTTTTTGACAAAGCTAAACGTGGTCGTTACATCTTACAACCATACAACAAAAGCCAACAAGCGTTTGAAGATTTATGCGATGCGGTTTTTGAGCGTGGCAATTGCGTTTTATTTTTAGACGAGTTGCATCTTTTTACCTCGAAGCAATCCTTAATCAAACCATTCCAAAATTTAATTTTATCAGGTCGTCCACGTGGCGTGAGTGTAATTTCTATTTCAACACGACCGGCATCAATACCAAATGCGGTTTTATCAAACGCATCCCATGTTTTTTGTTTCCGCTTAAACATTGAGAGTGATGTTAAATTTCTTGAAAGTTGGATGGGTTCAGAAGTTTGGCAACTGATGCCGGTTGACAAAAGACAAAAAATGAAAGATGCACCGGTATTGCCTGAGCATACATTTTATTATAGGAATCAATCGATGCCAAACGGTGTAATAGGTAAAGTATGAAAATCAAAATATTTACGTGTCCTGAATGTAAGTTCAGAAAATTTGAATCGTTGATGGCGTTAAATGTTCACATGGGTAAATGCCACACCGTACCTTATCGCATTTTATTCAAAAACAATAAACCGTACATCAAAATGAAGACACGCTCTAAGGCATCTTACATTAATAAAAAATAAGAAATCGAGAGATTGGGAATCCCTAATCGGTAAAGCTAGCATCCGTCATAGGCGATGTTGCAATCTCTCTAAGGATTTGATCATTCACTAAAGAATCGCTTTCAAGTTCACACCAACGTAATTTGGTATTCTTATGGACTAGAACTATCCGGCAATCAAATCCCATAAGACCACTAAAAGAAGATAGTTTATGAGTTTAACTCAAAAGGTTAGGCACACTTAGGCACCATCTTTTTTTTAGCTATTAAATATACTACAATAATCTATCAAATCCCATATGCCTGAGAAATATGGTCGTGCATTAGCCGGTGCTTCAAAAAATATTCTAAAAAATGAAGCCATACTCGCAGTTCTTTCCGCAAGTATCGTGGCACCTTTTGTAATCCCAAAAATTAATGAATTGCTTGAAAGTGTACCGATATTAAAAGAGCATAAATCAATCGCATCGTTTGCAACCGGTTTAGCAATATTTTCAGTTGCCGGTACCATAGGCGGTCGCAATGTTTACGTTCGTGCAATGGTAATTGGTGTTGCCGGTGCGTTCGTACTTTCTGCTTTACTACCAATCTATTCTAGTTTAACATCCAAAACGAGTGCGATGCCATAATGGTTCTAAAAAATTATCGTACACTAAGTCAAACACAAAGTTATGATGGTACCGCCAGTACAATCACAACAGATTTGCCACGTGACTTTCTTATCCAACGTTTGATACTTGATTTTCATGGCATCACAACATTAGGTGGTACATCAGTTTTAGTTACAAACGCATTATTGCGTTGTGTAAAAAATATTAGAATTAAAGCAGTTGGTGAAGGTTCATCAAGAACAATCGTAGATATTAAAGGTGAAGATCTTTACTATCTTAATTTATTTGATTACGGTTTCGGTACCGCATTAGATAACACCGACACAACCGCAACCGCACATACACAATCAACCGCATTTACAATCGATATGAGAATAAATAAAGCCGACCCTGATGATTACAGCGTTGCAATCCCATCTTACTTACTTTCAACTTTACAATTGGAAATTGAGTATGATACAAGTGCAAACGGTTATGGTACAAACGTAACATCTCAAGCGTTTACAATGGGAATTACTTTGATTGAAGGAATACCTGAAGCATCGGAATCGTTTGCAAAAAACCCTTTGATGACTTTACTACAAAAACAATTATCCGGTGACAGTTCAACCGGTGATGAAGATTTTGATACGTTCTTTACAGTTGGTTCATTAATCCGAAGATCATTTTTGTTGGTGCAAACATCCGCATCCGCACCGAGCGATACGGAAATAACTTCGTACTCAGTACAATCCGGTCAAATTCCATTGATGAGTAAAATAAATTATCGTGCCAACAAAACAAAAGACATTGAAAATTATCGTGTTGCGGAAAATCCATCAGGATTTTGGGATGTAACCGGTTACACTTTTATCGATTTTGCAAACAATCAGCAACCATTTGTACCAACCGCATCCGGATTAAAAATAGATGGATTATCAACAGTTGGATATAATGTAGGTGACCTAAAAATGACCTTCAACAAAGCTGTGGCATCGGCAATTTTCCGAAGAACTCAAGAAAGTGTTGAAGGGTAGGTAAACCAAAATGGTTTTTCCATTATTATTACCACTCGCATTAATCGCATCAAGTGCAATCATGGTTGCACCATATGCTAACGAAGAAATTAAAAAAACTCAAGTTGCAAAAGAAGTTACAACATTAGGTGCAACATTGCGTGACGATATGCAATCAACGAGATTAAAAGAACAAGCTAATACCGGTTTGTTATATGAAAATCCTGATTATCCATCTATTACAAAACAGGAATGGTTTATGCCAGCTATGTTTGCCGGTTTAGCATTATTTGGTTTAGTGTTGGTGCGAAGATAATGACATCAATACGACCACCACAAAAAAGCAGAACACCACCACGCCAAAAAACTGAGTGTGAAAAAAATCCAAATGGTTTATCGTGCTTAGAAGAACAATTATCTAATTTAAGATCACAAACATCAAGTTGGAATATCGGTGGCGATGTTTCACGTTTACAAGCTTTAATTCAAAAAAAAAAGGTGATTTGCTAATGGGCGGTGGCGTAAAGACTAAAAAACCAAAAAAGACAACCACATCAACACCATCGCCAAGTCCATCGCCAAGTCCATCGCCAAGTCCATCGCCAAGTCCATCGCCAAGTCCATCGCCAAGTTCATCAGGCTCAAATAGGCAACACACAACCGCAACCGCTAAACCAACACCGACAATTAGCACAACATCAACGACAACGCATAATGGAATTACAACCACAACATCACCACCAAAACCAACCGCACCTTATTCAAAAACGCAAACAACACGCAATAATTCTGTATTTTCACAATCGCCATCCGCAATCGCACAAAATGAAACATCAAAAGCTCAACCGGAAACATTTACTTATGCAACAACTTCATCCGGCAATACATTTGTAATTCCAGCTAACTTAACATTACAGGCTCGGCAATATTACGCAAAAATGGGTGTTGCGACATCAAGCCAACCACCAACCGAAGCATCATTTGCAGTTGATAGTGATACTCAGGTTATTGTTGATCATCTTGAATTAGCCAATTGGATTGATGAAAATCAAGTAATACCTGAAGATGTGCAACCAATACCACCGGATGAAAATAAATTTACTGATAATCAAATACCAAAAGGCGATGAATCAACCGCAAATCAAGTTCAATTTACAGCAAATGGTCAGGATGCTAATAATAAAGCAATAGTCGCAAATGCTGATAACAATTGGAATTTAGGACAAAATCTCTATACAGGTACCGCATCAACTGATAGTTTAGAAATTTTAACTCAGACCACAAAAACATCAGATGGTCAGGGTCAATGGATGACACAACAAAATCAAAACGTGGTGCCACGTGATACTTATGCACCGATGGCACAAAATGGTGCAAACGGTACAACCGCAACAATGGATAATTTCAAAGCATCATTTGAGAAAATCACCACTAACAAATATTTTCCATTTATCGTTTTAGGTTTTGTTGGCTTAATCGTTTTATCGGTTTTGCGTGGTGGTAAATCATCCGGTGGCGGTTCCGCACCACCGGT
>Ga0310121_10005866_pt1 | contig 10467 bp, 6 predicted proteins | sample CB27_Tmax_986_MG_FD_203504 | JGI IMG/M metagenome (GOLD analysis project Ga0310121, IMG submission 203504) | Marine microbial communities from Western Arctic Ocean, Canada - CB27_Tmax_986 | ecosystem: Environmental > Aquatic > Marine > Oceanic | place: Canada: Western Arctic Ocean | collected... | reverse complement strand
CCCCTGCTCGGCACCCAGATACTGTGCTGTCAGCTCCCATCCCCCCCCCGCGCTCATACCATGACCGAAGGTGCCCTTTCGTGCAGTCACGAGCACCTCCTCCGGCAAGAGCTCCCGCATATTCTCAACCTCCAAAAAATCGCCAGGCGTCGCCGTGGCATGGAGATCCCAGCTCACTACCTCGCTCGGGGACACACCCCCCATCTCCAAAGCGGTGTTGATCGCGGTCAGCGGGCCTGGTTTTGTGGGTGTGATGATGTGGTCCGCATCTGAGGACACGCCAACCGACACGGGCTCCATCCCGAGCGGTTGGAAGCCCTTCGCCTCCATGAACGATCGTTCAGCCACGATCCAGACGACTGCGCCACCAGACACGTGCGTGCCCCGCAGCCCGGTAAGCGGCGTTGAGATCTGATCGCCCGCCGCGATGACCCTAGCCGCGAAGAACGATCCCACTGCAAGAGGATGCGGTGGCGGGTCCGACGCCCCGATCACCACCGCCTTCGCATCCCCTCGCTGAATCGCATCGAGCGCGAGCTTGAGGCACACTCCGAACGTGGCACAGGCGCCGACGGGCGCGAAGGTGAAGCCAGTGATTCCGCCCACCATTGACACCTGTGATGCAGGGATGTTGGGGATGTTCCAGAGCACCTTCGCCGACACCTGCGTCCAGGGAGCACTCGGAGCGCCCCAGCGCTCCTGCAGCCTCGCCCGCTGCCGCTCCTTATCTCGAATCAAACTCAGCTTGCCTACCTCGACCTCCCCCCCGACCGAGGTCTCCTCGATCCCAGCGAACTCGTCCAGATACTCCCTTAGCCCCGAGGAACGAGCAGCCCAATAGGTATTCCAAGCCCTTTGGACATATTCGCACTCGTCGGGATCGAGAATGCCTGCCGGATCAGCCGGGACCGGATCCGAGCCACCCGTCGCACCTTCGGCCGAGCCTCCGGATTCTCGGTACGTCCGGAGGTCTGCACACCGAGCGGGGTCGGCCCAAAACCGATCCCAGATCCGTTGCGCCCGGTCCAGCTTCAACGAAGCGTCGTGAATTGCGGAGAAGGCTCCGAGACCGGTCCCAAGGTAGACATGGGCCTCCGGGCCGAGCTCCTGGAGGACTTGCTCGATTCCGGGATTCTGGCCAAGCGACTGAATGAAGGCCCCGACCGCATACAGGGCGAAGACATCCATCTTGGACGTCAGCTGAGCGAACCGATTGGGTGGGAAGCGCTCGCCGATCCACTCCCGATATTCCTCGAAATCGAATTCCGGATTACCGACAAGAAAGGTATTCGGCCCGAACCCCTTGAACGGCTCCAGCCAGCTGCCACCACTCGCCAGGTTTCGAGCGAATGTATCAACATTCGGGGACTTCGGGGCAACGATCCCCCAGCCATACACTCCGACTCGCTTCAAGCTGGCACCTCGGCGTCCTGGAGCCTCGAACCTAAACTCGCTGCCCGATGGGCTCGTAGCTCCTCTCGCTGCTGCCATGATAGACCTGCCTGGGCCGAGCGATCCGCTGCTCTTTGTCACCGAGCATCTCCTGCCACTGGGCCAGCCATCCGACCGTGCGAGGAATCGCGAATAGGACGGGGAACATTTCGACCGGGAAACCCATTGCCTGATAGATGAGCCCCGAGTAGAAGTCCACATTGGGGTAGAGGTTTCGCGACACGAAGTACTCTTCGCCCAACGCGATCTTCTCCAGCTCCAGCGCGATATCGAGCAGCGGACTCTTTCCGGTCACCGAGAACACCTCGTGCGCGGTCCTCTTGATGATGTTCGCGCGAGGGTCGTACGCCTTGTAGACACGATGCCCGAAGCCCATGAGACGCCGGTCTCCAGCCTTCACACTCTGCATGAAGTCGGGGATGTTCCGAACATCCTCGATCTCATTCAGCATCCGCAGGACGGCCTCGTTCGCCCCACCATGCAACGGTCCGTAGAGGGCGGCCATCGCACCCGCCAGAGCAGAATACGGATCCGATTGGGAGCTTCCAATGACCCGCATGGCGGTCGTAGAGCAGTTTTGTTCGTGGTCTGCGTGGAGGATGAACAGAACGTCCAACGCCCGTTCCAGGACAGTGCTCGGGTGATACGCGGTCACTCCGACGCGGAAAAGCATGTTTAGGAAGTTTGCACTGTAGGAGAGAGCATTCTCGGGATAGACGTAGGGAAGCCCTAGATGGTGGCGATAGCCAAAGGCTGCCAACGTGGGCATCTTCGCGAGAAGCCGGACGATCTGCACCCAGCGGCTATTCGCATCGTCGATTGCCTTCGCCTCGGGATAGAAAGTCGACAACGCCGCGACCGCGGAGATCATCATGCCCATCGTGTGGGCATCGTAGCGAAAGCCGTCGAGGAGCTTCGTGATGTTCTGGTGGATATAGGTGTGCGAGGTGATATCTGCGACGAAGGAATCGAGCTCATCCTGCTTTGGTAGCTCCCCTTTCAGAAGGAGGTAGGCAACTTCAAGGAAGGAGCTATTCTCGGCCAACTGCTCGATCGGGTATCCTCGGTACCTTAGAATCCCCTTCCCGCCATCGATATCGGTTACGGTGCTGCGAGTCGACGCGGTATTCGTGAAGGCCGGGTCGTACGCCATCATGCCGAACTCGTCCGGATCTACTCGAATCTGCCGAAGATCCATCGCACGGATCACGTTTCCCTCGAGAATATCGATCTCGTAATCCTTCCCGGTCCGATTGTCCCGCACCGAAAGGCTGTTGCTGGAACCGCTCCCCGCCATGTGCTCCTCCATCCCCTTTGAGCGGCCACCCAAACCACCCAAGAATCGCATGTTGTGAAAACCCCCGTCCGCAACGGCCCAACTGAAGCCAAGTAGGCCTCAGTTGGGCTGGCGAGGGGAAGTAAGATATCACAATCGTCTGGAGACAAGCTACAGGTCTGCCAGTGAACCAGCCCTACGGGCAGGAACTCCAAGCGGCCAGGGGGGTTGCTCTGATGGCGGCGCCTTCCGGCGGGTTCCCACCAAGCGCGTTCATCGTAGCCCCAGCGTCGTTTGTCAACTGTGCTCAATCAGTCGTAGTCCCCTCAGGGTAGGTGCATCCCGATGGCAGCACGTGGCCTGAAGAAAGAACTGGGTGTGCTCGACGTCTACGCATTGGCGACGGGCACCACCTTGAGCTCCGGGTTCTTCCTCCTGCCGGGCTTGGCCGCTGCCTCCGGAGGCAACGCGATCCCTCAGGCGTATCTCGTGGCCGGGATCTGCCTGATCCCGGGGCTCTTCAGCATGATGGAATTGGCAACCGCCATGCCGCGGGCCGGGGGCATCTACTACTTCCTCGACCGAAGCATGGGCCCGTTAGTGGGCACGGTGGGCGGATTCGGAACTTGGGGCACCCTCGTGCTCAAATCGGCATTTGCGCTGGTCGGCCTCGGTGCTTACCTAGGCCTCTACTTTCCCGATCTCCCTGCCGCTCCTATCGCGGTCGCATTCGCTGTGGCGTTCGGGATTCTCAACCTCGTAGGTGTCAAGAAGGTCAGCTTTTTTCAGCTCGCTCTCACGATCACATTGCTCTCTATCCTCGGCTGGTACATCACCGTAGGGGTATCGCGCTTCAGCGTGAACACGGCCAACCTCTCCTTCAGCAACGATATGGAGTCGTTCTTGTCCACCGTAGGACTCGTGATCGTCTCTTTTATGGGGCTCACGAATGTGGCTTCGATCTCCGAGGAGGTGAAGAATCCGGAACGGAGCATTCCCCTCGGGATAGCACTCGCCTTCATTACTGTTCTTATCATCTACGTCGTAGGCACGTGGGTCATGGTGGCCGCCGTGGGAGTCGAGAGGCTGGCCGCCGATGGAGGTGATCTGACGCCTGCTGCGACACTCGCTGGGGTCCTTTCGGGACCCACTGGTGCCGCGGTCATGACCGTCGCCGCCGTCCTCGCGTTTTCCTCGGTCGCCAACGCAGGCATCCTTGCGGCGAGCCGCTACCCGTGGGCCATGGGTCGTGATCAGATCCTTCCTCGGGTGTTCCGGCTACTCAGCCCCTGGCGAACCCCTCACGTCGCGATCTTCACGACGGTGGGCTTGATCGTCGCCGCGTTGACCGTTTTCGATCCGAGCCATATTGCAGAGCTGGCTGGAGCGTTCCAGCTCATGATGTTCGCCCTCAGCTGCCTAGCGGTGATCGTCATGCGGGAGAGCGGCATCGTATCCTACGACCCGGGCTTTCGCTCCCCCTTCTACCCGTGGGTGCAGATCCTTGGAGTCCTGATCCCCTTCCCCATCATCCTCGAAATGGGCTGGTTGGCCACTCTGCTGAGCGGCACATTCGTCACCGTGGGGATCCTGTGGTACAGCTACTACGCACGCGACCGGGTCTCCCGTGAGGGCGCGATCTACCACGTCTTCGAACGCCTAGGCCGGCAGCGAGATGCGGGGCTCGAGCAGGAGCTTCGGGAGATCATCAAGGAAAAGGGGCTACGCGCCGCAGACCCCTTCGAGGAGCTGATCTCCCAAGCGGTCGTAATCGACCTCGACGGACCCGATCGCTTCACCAGAGTGATCGACCGAGTCTCGAACGAGCTTTCCAATCAGCATGGGATTCCGGCGAAGAAGCTGGCAAAGGGCTTCCTGGCCTGTACGGAGGCGGGCGTGACGGCCGCGACCTATGGGGCGCTGCTTCCCCCTCTCCGGCTGGCCGAGCTGTCCCAACCCACGATGGCACTCGTGCGAGCAAGAGAGGCGGTCGAGATGGACGTCCAAATCTTGGATCCACTCCCCGGGTCGGATCGGCCCTTCTACGCAGCGTTCTTCCTCGCGAGCCCCGAGGAGCAACCTCGTCTGCACCTACGCATACTCGCGCAGGTTGCCCAGCGGGTGGACGACCAGACCTTCTTGGAGGAATGGCTCGAGGCTGCCGATGAGCAAGAGATCCGAGAGGTCATGCTACGGGATGAGCGGATGTGCGTCGTGGAAGTACGGTCCGACCGTCCAAGCGAGATCCTCGTCGGACGGACGATAGCCGAGGTCTCCCTCCCCGAAACCACTCTCGTAGCAATGATCCGCCGCGGGTCGGCATTCGTCGTTCCACACGGGAGCACCGTGATCCAGCGGGGGGACCGGTTGACCGTTCTTGGGGAGCCTCAGGGAATCATAGATCTGCGACATCGATATGGGGACGATCGCTAACCACCGTCCGGAGGAGCTTCTCTAGCCTTGCCACTGCCGCATCTGTAGCGGGGTGGCCGCGGCCCGCTCCCGCCGGACCGCCGGTGCCCGTCTTAGAGTACTCGATCGGCGAGTAGCAGATGGATCGTCGCACAGGGCCTGGCGACTTGCTACCCAGCCGAATCTAGCGGGATCCGCCCCGTTAGATCTCTCCCACATAGGGAGCTCCGTTCCTCTTTTGCCAGAGGTGGACCACGACCTGATGCACGACGAGGGCCGCAAGGTACAAGCCGCTGAACACGAGGTGCGAAATCGCGATCGCGGCGAGCTGGCCGGGATGGGTAATGGACTGGATGAGGTAGCCGGAGATGGCCATTGGAAAGAACACTGATGCCGTGCCAATACCGCTCTTCCGCCCCAGAAATGCTCCTAGCCGGAAGTGCTTCCAGACGTGCCGGACCATGATGGAACCGACTCCGACGAGGAGCAGGGGCGACAGGAGAATATGAGCCTTCAGAAACCATGGCTCCAGGGGATGGTTCACCACCGAGAACGGATCGGAGCTCTCCATCAGGTATTTGATGAAGAAGTAGCCGACCCCCGTGACCCCGGTCAGCACCGAGGCGGTCCAGATCAACCACTTCTCGAACGCGTTCAACGCCCCGCTCCGTCTCTCCGGTCTTCAGGCGGTCGAATGACCTGGTCCAGTGCCAGGATTCGTCGCGCCGCGCGGGTGAGTGCCCCTGCGGTGAGCGTGGCACCCGTGAGGTTGATGATGCCTCGGTTTACCGCGAGTTCATCGTTCAGAGGCATTCTGGAGAGCTGCTCCACCCAGGGACCAGAGGCCCGGTATTCTGGAGGCTCGTGGAAGCTGAGGACTTCGACTCGATCGATGGTCCGTTCGGGGGTGACCACCACCATCGCCACCTCGCGCATGGTGCGCACGCGATGGGCATCGAAGTAGGCGACGCCCAACGTGTCGGGGCCGATCCGGCCGACGTAATAGCTCACCACCCGTTGATCCAACCGAACGTCGTCTCCGGCCAACTCACGCGCTAAAGAGAGCTGCGTGTCATCGAGAAATGCCGTCACTCGTTCGACGGTGGCCGGTCGAGGGAACGCGACGATCAGGGCCTCTTCCTGGGTCAGGAAGACTTGTGCGGCCACGGGGGCCGCGGCGGCCAGAGTTCCGACTACGGAGGCCGCACGCCCGAACATTGCCAAGCGCGCACTGAGGATCCGATTACTCAACGGGGACGCCAACAGTCAGAAGAGGTAGCCGAGGGCAAGATTCATCTGATCGACGCCGCTGAGCGCGTCATTGTCGATCCGCTGATAGTCCAGCTTCCCGACAATCTGCGGCAGCGGCTTCCAGGAGATGCCAAGAGTAACGATCGTTACGCCGCTCGCGGGGTCAGGGTTGAACCCATCGGGCACTCGCGATTGCGTGTCGAGGGCCTCGTAGCGAACGAAGGGGATCAACCGGTGGGTCGTGGAACGGGCGCCAAGTACGTCGAAGCCGAGCTCAAGGTATCCTCCCCATAGGCGCTCGGCGACTGACTCGCTCCCTGTTAGGCCCTTCAACTCATTCAGTGCCGTTGCATCATCGACGCCAGCAACGGCAAGGAGCCCACTCACCTCGAGGCCGCGAAGGCGATACTGAGCGTGCCCCTCCCAGATCACGGTCCGGACGTCCACAGGAGTGCCGTCCGGCAGCGCCTGTCCATGGCCGGAATCGCCCGCATAGAGTGAGCTCCCAGTGGTAAATCCAAGCCCGCCCATCCAATCGAGCCGACCAACCACGGAGAAGCTCTCCGCGATCGCCTTCGATCCTTTTTGCCTTCCCCCCCGTAGGCCGAAAGCGCCGAAGCCGCTTGCCCCAGACGAACCTCCCCCAACCCCGTCCAGCGAGCTCATCAGATAGACTCGGTACGCCAGCGCATCGGTCTGCCCGAATATGCCCAGACCCGTCTCGCTCCACGTTGTCGGGATGATCCTGCTCTCGGTTTCGCTCCGCCTCGCCCCAAGGAAGATCGGTGGCTCGTGCAGTTCGTTGACGAATCCCATCGGGCTGAGGAGCAGGCCAGCACGGAGCCCGAACTGAGGGGTCAGTCGGTAATCCAAATACGCGAACTCCAACGACACCTCCCCAGCCTGCCCTGTCGAGGCGTGCTCCAGCTCGATTTCAGAGTTGAATAGAAACCGGTCGTCGAACTTGTACCCAACGTAGATAACGCCTCGAAGCGCATCGGATCGGTCCGAAATACCAGAAGGCGCGCCGTCGTCACGCGACTCGGAAAAATTTTCGTAGAGGAACTCGCCGTACCCGCCAATCGAAACACCCTGCTGGATGCCGTAGACCTTAGATGCGGCAGGCCCGAGCCCGAGCATGCTCGTGTCCGCACGAGCCACCACGTCGCTCCCCAGCCGAAGCTCCTCGATCTCCAGCGTGAGCGCTTCGATCCGGCGCTCGATCTCCGCGAAGGCAGTCGTATCCACGGTCGTATCCTGCGCGCATGCGGAACCGGCAATCAGGATCGAGACCCAGAACGCAGCCACTGATGCGAAAACAAACCTCACTGGACCAGGCCTCGGCCGGCGGAGTCAAGCCACGCTTCCATCGGCTCGTTCCAGCTCTCTCGAACCTCTCCATCCGCCCCGACCACCGACAGGAACACGCCAAACTCTGCTCGAGTCCGAGCCCACTCCATCGCTGCGGCAGGTCCAAGAACGAAGAGCGCAGTCGACAGTGCGTCAGCCCCGAGGGGATCCGTAGACACGACTGTCACACTGCCCCACGACGCCACCGGCACACCCGTTCGAGGGTCCAGCACGTGTGATACTTCCCGGCCGCGGACCACCCTCCAACGCTCAGAGCCCCCGCTCGTTGCAACCGAGACATCGGTCAGGAGGAGACGAGCGGTCGGTGTCGAGCGTCTCTCAGGGTGAGCGATGACGACGGGCCACCCATCCCGGCCACCCCCCGGCGAGCCAAGGGCCACGATCTGCCCCCCGAAGTCGATCAGGGCGTCGCCAATCCCGCTCCTGACGAGGCTCGTTCGAACCGCTGCGAGGGCAGCCCCCTTCCCGAACCCCCCACTGTCGATCCAAGTCGAACGGCTCAGTCGTTTAACCGTTCCGTTCGTCACGTCAAATGACAGACCAGCGGAAGCCACCGCACCAAGTACGTTCGTAAGCTCGTGCTTCAATGGGACCCGTCCGGGCCCACGCACATCCCAGGCATCGACGAGGGCGCCGATGGTCGGGTCGAAGGCCCCTCCCGTCTCCTCAGACCAGAAGAAAGCCTGTCGGAGTAGCTCCGTGAGCACCGGAGACAGACGCACAGTCTGATGGGGTCGGGACCGATTCAGCCGGCCCATTTCCGAGTCGTACGTCCAGCTACTGAGGAATGACTCGTAGCGAGCGGCAACGCCAAGGGCGTCCTCGATCGCCGCGATACCCGCGTCGCGGTCGGATGCCCTCACACGGAGCTTAAGCCGGGTGCCCATGACGAGAGCCTCCCGCTCTACCCACTCCCCGCCGCCGCACGCTCGGCTCTCTCCTGGGGTGTCGGAAGCGCGAAGGCTACTGGTGCCCACCAGGATCGCGAGGCCGAGCGCACCTGCGGCGACTGAGGCGATACACTGGAACGCGACTGGAACGCAGTTCTTTGGATGCCTTGACGTCAAGCTGGGCCGGAGGTGATGGTGTGCCTGGGATTAGATGAGAACGATTCTCATCTTTAACAACGACGGATAGGTAAGCCCGCAATAGGCCCTCTGTCAAGCCTGGTTTTCGCTCCGCGCCTTCGGGTAACGGAGCTCCTCCACCATCTCCCGGATGCCCCTTGGAGGCTCCGGGGTCACTCTGGAAACCGCCCATGTGACGGCGAACCCGATCATCATGCCGATCGTCCCGATCCCCTGCGGGGATATCCCGAACAGCCAGGGATCCAAGCCGATCCCAAACCCCGGAGCGACCGTGACGATGTAGCTCGCGGTGAACAAAAGGCCCGCGGTCATGCCTGCGATCGCGCCCTCCTTTGTCGTCCTCGAATCGAAGATGCCCAGAACGATCACAGGAAAGAATGACGCCGCGGCAAGCCCGAACGCAAAGGCCACGACCTCGGCGACGAATGCCGGCGGGTAGATGCCCAGCAGCCCGGCTGCGAGAACGGCAAGGAGCATGGACCCTCTCGCGACGAGCAGCTCCTCCCTCTCCGTCGCATCCTTCCGGATGAACTCCTTGTAGATGTCGTGAGAGAAGGACGACGCGATCACGAGCAGGAGACCCGAAGCGGTAGAAAGCGCGGCAGCGAGTCCCCCAGCAACGACGATTGCCATCACCCAACTCGGGAGTCCAGCGATCTCGGGGTTGGCCAACACCATGATGTCCGGATCGATCCCCAGCTCATTCTCACTTTGCGGGTCCGCGATATCGCCGGGGGAGTAGTCAATGACCCCATCCGCGTTCTTGTCCGAGAATCGAATGAGCCCGGTCTCCTCCCAGGAGCGAAACCAATCCGGCCGCTCCGCGTAGGGCTGCCCGGCCACCGTGTCCACCAGATTGAAGCGCGCGAAAGCGGCCACTGCCGGTGCAGTCGTATACAGAAACGCGATGAATAGGAGGGCGTAGACACCGGTCCATCGTGCCCCGCTCACCGTACGCGTTGTATAGAACCGGATGATGACGTGGGGGAGGCCTGCCGTCCCACACATAAGGGCCATGGCAATCAGAAATACGTTCAGTCGGGAGATGTTCGTGAAGGGTTCCGTGTACGCGGAGAAGCCGAGATCCGCCATTACACCGTCGAGACGCGACGCCACCTCCGGGAAGGCAATCTGCGGAATCGGAATTCCGGTTAGGGACACTCCGATTCCCACCGCAGGAATCAGGAATGCGGTAATGAGGACGATGTACTGCGCGACCTGCGTGTACGTAATCCCCTTCATCCCGCCGAGAATGGCATAGAAGGCGACGACCGCCATTCCTACGATGACACCTCCCGCGATCGGAATTTCCAAGAACCGCGAAAAGACGATGCCCGCGCCTCTCATCTGCCCGGCCACGTAGGTCAACGAGACGACGACCGCGCAGAACGCCGCGACGACCCGTGCAGTACCGGAATAGTACCGGGCACCGATGAAGGCAGGCACGGTGAATTTGCCGAATTTTCTCAGGAAGGGCGCGAGCAGGAGAGCGAGAAGCACGTACCCGCCCGTCCATCCAAGCAGATAGATCGACCCGTCGAAGCCAAGGAACGCTATCAGTCCAGACATCGAGATGAATGAAGCCGCGCTCATCCAATCGGCGGCAGTGGCCATCCC
>Ga0310121_10005865_pt1 | contig 10467 bp, 6 predicted proteins | sample CB27_Tmax_986_MG_FD_203504 | JGI IMG/M metagenome (GOLD analysis project Ga0310121, IMG submission 203504) | Marine microbial communities from Western Arctic Ocean, Canada - CB27_Tmax_986 | ecosystem: Environmental > Aquatic > Marine > Oceanic | place: Canada: Western Arctic Ocean | collected... | reverse complement strand
CATTGGGATTGGGGACCTGTGACCATGAGGGGGCGTTCAAGCAGGCGCCAATACAGATTAAAACAGCAGTTTTTTTGATCATGAGCTTCACCGGAAACGCAATTAGGAAACCATGATAGCGGAAATCCAGGTTCAGGGCGAAGGCGGGCCGATCACCGCAGTTCTGTCACCGTGCTGCTACCGTCCACATCGATGTTGCTTCCGATATCGTCAGTTCCATCTCCGCCACCACCAGCGGTGACCGTCGCATCACGCAAAGTTAACACGCTATTGTTGTTGACACTAATCGCCGGCGCGGTATCCCCGTCGCCAACCGACGGACCGGAGATGGTCATGTTGTTCAGCACGACCTCTGCCGCCTCATTCAACATCACCGCACTGCAGTTCGTATTCTTAATCGTGCCGCCGTTGACGGTGAACGTACCCTCGAAGACATCGACGATAATCCCATTTGTCGGGCTTCCATCAACGTCGACAGCATCGAGGGTGATGTGTCCCGTCAGCGGGTCGAGGTTGGTCGCCGCACCGTTGATGGTATCGATGGTTCCCCCGCCGACGTCGAGGTTGAAGGTCGTGCCGAGCCCCTTCGTGTCGACGAGAAGCCCGGTGCCGTTCTCATTGGCAATGTTGAGGATTTCAATTCGGAGGTCCCCAGTGCAGTTGATGAACGAGAGGCCATCGCCATTGACACGCTGGATGGTGAAGGGCGGCACCTGCCCGATGTCGAGGTCGCCCGCGCCGAAGACGACCTGCTGGATGCCATTGGACGGATCGCCGTCGGCGTCAAACGTAACGCGGTCGAAAAGGATACCCGAGGAATCCGTAATGCCACCGATTACCTGGTTTGGGAAATCCCAGTCTCGAACGATGGTCGAGTGCAAGCCGGATCCGATGACTGACATCGTTGGTTGGGCCATGAAGGTGGTTAAGGTGCTGTTGCCGGTAAGGTCTAGAATCAGAGAGTTTTCCGCGCCGCCGTCCTGGGTTGCGATGGTCGTTTGCTCGGTGGCGAAGAAGTTTGCGTTCAAATCGGCGTTGAGCGTCCCACTCTGGACATCAATAAATATGCCGCGGCCGGTTGGGTCAGGTACGCCCAGCCCAAACACATTATTGAAGATGATGTCGGCTGTGCGGGTTTGTCCGTCGTTGTTGGTGATCTCGATGCCGTCGCCGAGGATTGTCCCGATTTCTCCAATGCGGGCGAAAGTGACGACGAGGTCGGTGTTGGTCGAGTTGATCCCGTCGCCGTTGGTCGAGTTGATGAAGGTGGCGGTGCTGGAATCGGCGATGTCGATGCCGGCGAAGCCGTCGCCGGTGCCGTCGATCGTGAGGATGTCTTCGTCGAGGTCGTCGTCGCCCTCGGAGAGCAGGAAGGTGCCGCTATAGTTCTCGATCTTGACGCCCTGCTCGGTCGAGTTGGTCGAAGTGATGTCCTCGAAGGTAAAGTCCGCGCCGGAGCCGTCGATCTTGAGGGCGTTCTTGGCGTTGGTGGCGGTCAGGCTGTTCGCGGTGAACATTCCGCCAGCGACGTTCTCCACCTCGATGCCTGCAATCGGTGGGTTGCCGGCTGTCGACTCCACGGGATCGTTGGCGGTGATGTTGTTGAAGGTGACGTCGATGTTGTCGATGTTCTTCAGCCTGACCGCGCCGTCGCCGTCCGTGGTGATGTTGCTGTCGCCATCGACGATCAAGGTGCCCACGGACATGGCCAGGGACAGTTCGGTGTTGCCGATGAAGAACGCGTGATCCTGGTTGCCGTTGGTGGTGATATTGAGGTTGGTGAAGCGGATCGTGCCCGGGTGGTCGCCGACGACGACCTGGAACCCTTGGGTGCTCGGGTCGGTGACGTTGATGGTGGTGTCGGTGAAGGTGACGTCGCCGGCGGAGTCGATGTCGACGGTGATGCCGTTGTTGGCGTTGTTGGCGTTGGTCAGCGTGTTCGCGCCGGAGTTGTTGAAGTTGACGACTGAACCCGGGGCGGTCTCGCTGACAGTGATCAGCTGGCCGCCCTGCGTCGAGATGCTGCCGTCGTAGTTAAACGTGCCGCCGAATTGGTCGAGGCCGCCGTCGATCAACACCGCCGAGAAGATCTCGAAGGAGGGGTCGATCATGGTGTTTTCGCCGAAGGTGAACGTCCCAGTCGAGGGGCCGAAGATGCTAATGCCTCCGGTGATGTCGCCGCCGAGGTTCGCCGTGCCGCGGAAGGCATAGGTGCCGTCCGCGTCGTCGAAGAGGAGACCATCGCCGAAATCGAGGCCAGCCCCGCCGGTGTCGGTGATGGTCGTGCCGGTGTCGAAGGTGAGGGAGCCGGTGTGGCCACCGGAGATGTTGATGCCGGCGCCGATGCCCTGGGTGATGCTGCTGGCGCCATTGAAAGTCACATTTGAGCTTCCTCCATTCATGCGCAGTCCCGCGGTTCCCGCACCGTTGATGGTGGTGTCGGTGAAGGTGAAGGTGCCACTGGTGCCCAGCAGGTCGATGCCCGAGACGCCGGGGTTGTTGATGTTGACCTTCTCGACCGTGGCGCTGTCCGAGCCGTTGGCGAAAATGCCGAACGTGCTGACGTTTGAGATGTCGAGACCCCTCACCGTGTTATTGCTGGCGAGATCGATGCCCGAGCCGGATCCGTTGGTGATGGTTGGTGTCTGCGCCTCCGAACCGGTGACGACGGTTTGGCCGGCGACGCTGAGATCGACCCCTTGGCCGATCAGATCCTGATTGTCTTCCAGCAGGATGCCGCTGTCGTAGGCTCCGGAACCCTGGAAGAGAAAGATAATGTCGCCTTGAGAATCAACGTCACCTCCACCACCAGTACCGTTAACCGGCATGAGCGAATCAAATGGATTTGCCATTGAACCATCCCCGCCGGCAGGAGCGGTGTTATCCACGTACCAAATGGTCCTTTCCTCAACCTCGCAATTACCGGCCAACAGACACAGTAGGTCGAAGACCTCGAAATCTTGCGGCTCGGGTCCGATGACCACACTCGTTTCGGTCCAGTGTGCTGCGAACAGGAAGAGATCATTGGAACTGGGAGACTGCGCCCAACCGGCCTGGATTGAAACGAATACAAAGTAGATACTGAGTGCAATTCGAGGTGGTAGTTTTCTCATAGGCGTAGGGTCCGCTGTGCGGACCAACTGTTGGTTTGTTTAACCCCGTAAACGGTCCGCACAGCGGACCCTACGAATAAATCTCGCCGCCCGAATCCTTGAACTTCTCGCTCATCTCGGCCATGCCCTTCTCGACAGCCTCTTCTTCCGAAAGGTTGACCTTCTTGGCGTAATCCCGCACATCCTGAGTGATCTTCATCGAACAGAAATGGGGACCGCACATGGAACAGAAATGCGCCACCTTGGCAGCATCGGCTGGGAGGGTTTCGTCATGGAACTCGCGCGCGGTGACCGGATCCAGCGAGAGATTGAACTGGTCCTCCCATCGGAACTCAAAGCGTGCTTTCGAGAGAATGTCATCGCGGAGCTGCGCGCCGGGATGGCCTTTGGCCAGGTCCGCGGCGTGGGCGGCTATCTTGTAGGCGATGACCCCTTCCTTGACATCCTCCTTGTTGGGGAGGCCGAGGTGTTCCTTGGGTGTCACATAACACAACATCGCTGTCCCGTACCACCCGATCATGGCTGCGCCGATGGCGCTGGTCAGGTGGTCGTATCCGGGCGCTATGTCTGTAGTCAGCGGGCCAAGGGTATAAAACGGAGCTTCATCGCACCATTCCAACTGTTTTTCCATATTCTCGTGAATCATATGCATGGGAACGTGCCCCGGCCCTTCGTTCATGACCTGGACATCATATTCCCAGGCGATCTTTGTCAGTTCGCCCTGCGTCTTCAGTTCGCCGAACTGCGCCTCATCATTTGCATCCGAGATAGATCCGGGTCGAAGACCATCACCGATCGAAAAAGACACATCATAAGCCGCGCAGATCTCACAGATGCCCCGCCAGTGGGTGTAGAGGAAATTTTCTTCGTGGTGCGCTAAGCACCATTTGGCCATAATCGCCCCACCGCGTGAGACAATTCCCGTTACTCGGTTCGCAGTCAGCGGGATGTACCGAAGTAGGACACCAGCGTGGATGGTGAAGTAGTCCACTCCTTGCTCGGCCTGTTCGATCAATGTCTCGGCAAAAATATCCCAGGTCAGTTCCTCTGCCTTCCCATCGACTTTGTTCAAGGCCTGATAGATGGGGACCGTGCCGATCGGTACGGGTGAGTTTCGGAGAATCGACTCACGCGTTCCGTGGATATTGTTGCCGGTTGATAGGTCCATTACTGTGTCGGCGCCCCAAAGCACGGACCACATCATCTTTTCCACTTCTTCCTCGATACTGGAAGTGGTGGCGGAATTGCCGATGTTAGAATTGATCTTCACCAGGAAGTTGCGACCAATAACCATCGGTTCCAGTTCGGGATGGTTGATGTTGCAAGGGATGATGGCGCGACCCCTGGCGATTTCATCGCGGACAAACTCCGGCGTGATGACAGCAGGGATCTCCGCTCCCCAAGCTTGCCCAGGATGTTGCGGGCGCATGGGTGTACCCGATTTCGCCATCGCCTCCAGCATCTCCTCGCGGCGCTGGTTTTCCCGAATAGCGATAAACTCCATTTCAGGGGTTATCTCACCCCTCCTGGCATAATGCATCTGGGTGACACATTTCCCGCCCTTAGCGCGGAGCGTCTTGCCACTTACCAGTTCCACATCCCCCCGGTCGAGGATCCAGGAACGCCGGAGTGGAGGCAGACCATTCCTCGGGTCTGTTTCAATTTCTGGATCCGTGTAGGGCCCACTCGTATCGTAAACCGCCAAAGGAGGATTACTTGTTACTGCTTCGCCGTTGCCGCTGGATACCGTCGGTGAAAGTGTGATTTCCCGCATCGGAACTCGGATGTCGGGATGAATTGTCCCACCCACATAGACCTTTTTCGAGTTCGGGAAGGAATCGGTGAAGCTTATATTTTCCAAAGAGGATTTCATTGCGTACCTTCTAATGAGCCTAAAGGCTCTACTCCGGTTGTGGCGCTAATTCGGTTGTGGCGCTAATTCGGTTATTATTCTATACGTGATCGGGTGGGCGGAGAACCGTATCTGTTAGAGCGCATCCACACCCGTCTCACCGGTGCGGATCCGACAGGCGTTCTCCATGGGGAAAACGAAGATCTTGCCGTCGCCCACATCTCCTGTCCGCGCGGAATTCGACACGGTTTCAATGACCTTATCCACCTGGTCATCCAACACAGCAATCTCGACCCGGGTTTTGGGATTCAGATCGACCGTGTACTCCTTACCACGAAAGACCTCTTTATGGCCTTTCTGACGACCATGGCCCTGGACTTCGGCGATGGTGATTCCCGCGATCCCAGCCTCCTTGAGCGCTTCTTTGACATCATTTAACTTGCCTGGGCGAAATACTGCGACGATCATTTTCATCTACTAACCCCCATAAACCCTCAATTCGGAAATCGACCAATCAAATCGTGTCGGAGCCGCTCTCATCGGCTGATTCTGCCAGAAGAATCAGTGCGACGTCCAGCCGCGACCTGTCCCTCTTGGGAAGCGTACCGGGATAGCCTATCATTTACGAGCAGTCCTTGGGGGTTAGATATGATAGGGAGCTATAACCTTTTTCGCCGCATTCGCCGCTTTCCCGGCCCACTTCTCCTGGTCGTTGGTTCAATATTCGCCTTTAGCGGGTGCCTGAACGCTCCCCTGCCGCCCGAGGGCGCCACGCTCGATGCCACCCTACTTCGGGAGATGTCCGAAGACCATGAGGGTATCGAGGTGATCCTCCCAGGGACCGCCTATCGTGGTTTTACCAACCGCGAGGGTAGAGTCGTATTCGACAATCTCCCGCCCCGGGAGTATGAAATCCTTGCTACCTCAGAAGGTTACCGACCCTACCGGGAAGAGAAAATTTCCTTGACAGCCGGCGAGCGATACCTGATTGGAGAAGTCACTCTCGCGCCAATCCCGACCACAGGTCGAATCGAAGGGCAGGTTGTTGTTGACAACATTCCCGATGCGACCGTCGAGGTTCGCCTAAAGGGAACAGACCTGATCGCTGCTTCCCTGGAGGGGGGAGACTTTGAATTCGCAGCTGTGCCCCCCGGAGAGTACAACCTGGCTTTTCATCACAGCGGTTACGCCGCAGAAAAACCTGTCTCTGTGTCGATCGAGGCGGGGCTTACTGTTACCCTCGGGAAGATCACTCTCAAGAAAGCGGTGGCGCTCTCCAAGGAAGAAGGAACTCTCCAAGGCCGTATTTTCCTTGAGGGCACCAAAGATTTCGGAGGCGTTTCAATCGGGATCCAAGGCTCCTCTTCGTTGGGGCTGACAAGTGCTGATGGGACTTACCACCTGGATCAGGTCCCCAGCGGGACACAGACAATTTTATTCGAGAAGGCCGGCTACGAACCGTACGCAATCCCCAGGGTGGTGATTGCGTCGGGAACGGTTACCGAAATCACCTCGACAGTGGTTCTTCTGCTAAAATCAGGCGCTCAGGCAAACCTCCAGGTAAAGGGAACCTCACCACCCACCTCTCCCGCCGATCCCTCGGTCGATCCGGACACGCCGGGCATCATCGCCGGCTGGGCATTTTACCCCGATGGCTCGGAACACTCTGGAATTATCGTGCGGTTACTGAACCCTCCGGGCCTAACCGAGACTGACAGCGATGGCTCCTTCCGATTCGCAGAAGTTCCCCCCGGTTTGGTAACACTCCGCGCTGAGGCGGAAGCCTTTACGGCGGCGCAACTGATTGACCTCGAGGTCCGTCCGGGCGAAGTGACGCGCGCCCCTCACATGGTCCTTCAATCTCTCCAGCCTTTTCACTTCGAGCAGGGAGGGGGATCGCGCATCTATGGGCAGGTCCTGCTTGAAGGGGAACGGACTTATCTCGGTACATTCATTTCGCTGGAAGGAACGACTCTAACAGCCATGACCGCCCGCGATGGCACGTTCCTCATCGATGGCGTTTCACCTGGACAGTTTACCCTGTTGGTGGACCACGAGGGTTTTCAGCCTGTGTCGGTTGACCTGGATGTTCCTCCAGATTCCGAGGTGCCGGTCCAGGTTCTCACCCTGATCCCGGAAGAGATCTACCTGGAAGTTGTAGAAACCCGACCGGCCGATGGCACGCGAAAGGTGGAGGTTTCTGATCACGTCCACCTCGAAGTCCAGTTCAATGAGCGCATTCTGGGTAGGACGATCAGGGACGCTGTAAACATCTATCCTCCGGTGGCTTTCGATTTAGATCTTTTCGGCGTCGATTTGTTATCGATTGATTTGCTTCGGCTGGAGAGACCGAAAGTCGAATTCGATACGAATTATACAGTTGTTATCGATGACGGTGTGCAATCCGTTCAAGGCTACCGCTTGGCGGAACCGTATTCATTCGAGATCAAAACCGGTGGCCCAAGAGTGTTGGGCACCTTTCCTCCCGATGGCACCGAGGATTTCCTTCCAGCCGCCGATCAATCCATTTCCATCGATTTCAACATGGCAGTCGACATCAAGCAGCTCCGGCAGAGTATACGCATTCGACCCGACATCGGATCAGTCCCGATGCTGGTCCCTCAGCTTCGGCCCTTTGGGATGAGCGTCGAAATACAACTCCCAACCCTAACCGAAAAGAAAACCTACAAAATAACCATCCCCCGCAATGTCCGTACGCGAGGAGACCATAAAAGATATGACAATACCCCCTATACCTTTAGATTCCGAACGGGATCTTATGGGGCGCTCCCGGATGTGAATGACGAATACCTGGATGAGGTTAATGATTTCCTCGATTTCTAAGGGCTTGGCGCCGGATAGGGCCACACTCCGCCGGAGATAGTTGTGCGGGAGAGCGATTCCTCTACAAAGAACCGTCAGGCGGGTGCTGTCTCTCTCGGAGATTCCCTCGTTACGCTCCACTGGTTGTACTCCGTGGAGCAGAGGACGGTAATCCCCATCAAATGGCTGGTCTTGCTCTTTGTCATTGCGCTGCTCCTTCTCGAAAACCGCGCTCTCCTCATCGACCCGCAACAACTCGATCACGAAATTCTCGGGACTCTCATCTCATACGCTGTCCTGACCGGTATCTTTACCTGGTTGTTCCTCGGAAGGGTCGTGCCCGTAAGATTTTTTCGGCCGTTTGGCTACCTCTCACTGTTCTGCGATGTTGCGTTTGTCTGCTTGCTTGCGAACCAAACGGGCGGCTTGAACAGCAATTTCTATTATCTCCTATTCCTGATGGTTCTCAGGTCCGCGGCACTCTTCCAGGATCCATTTCGAAAGTTTTGCGCGGACTTGTTGATGACCATCATCTATCTGGTTTGTGCGGTCCCCGAAACAGAGCCGCCCGAAGCCGGGCCGACTGCATTCCTGGTACTGCAGGTCACCCTTCTGGTGGGAGTGATCCTGATGAGCTCCTTCCTGGTCCGTGTCTTTACAGCTCAACAGTCACAGTTCAGGTCCATTTACGAACGCCTGCGATATCAAAGCGAGCAAAATCGGCAGGTCCTCTCGGCGATGACGGATGCTGTTCTGGTTTTCGATAAGAGTCAGCAGTTGCGCTTGTGCAACCTATCTGCTGAAATCTTGCTGGCCGGTCTGTTGGGAATCCTTCCCTCGCAGCGTGGTAGTCTGATCTCAAAACATGGAACGCCCACGATATGGAACGAGCCGCCAAAACTTTTTGGAGCAACCCGTTTGTCGCACTGGGAAAGCTCCGATTTCCTGTTCTGGACAAACTTGACTCCCGATCAGATCGCTTCCCCGATCGACAAACTCCTCGAGGAAACTCGCTTCGCGCCCGACCATCGCCTCGATGCCCGCCCTATTTCCCTGACAGACAGCAAAGGTAAGAAAAGGTCCCTTATAGCCAGTGTCGCCGCCCTCGGAGAGGCCGGCGAAGAGCGTCTAGGCTGGTTGTTGCTCCTCAAGGACATTTCGGACTATCAATCTCTGGAACAGCAATTGCTCTCCTCGGAAAAACTCGCCGCCGTGGGCCGGTTGGCAGCAGGTCTTGCTCATGAGCTGGGCAATCCACTGGGCATCATCAATTCGTGCGCCACCCACATGGTCAAAAAAACCGACGCCGACTCTCAACTTCGGGAAGAAGCCGAGGTCCTTGCCTCCGAATCAGAACGTTGCCGGCAGATTCTCCGCCAACTTTTGAGCTTCGCGTCCCAGGAGCAGCTTCATTTGAACGATATCGACCTTAAGACTCTCCTTGAGAAGTGTGTCAACCTGGTGGCATTTCAAGCCAAGGATGATGTTCAAATCAACTTCGATCCCCCTGCCTTTGAAGCAGCTTGTTTCACCGACGAAAATCTCCTGACCCAGGCAATTGTAAACCTCCTTCTCAATGCTGTTCAGAGCATCAATAAGGAGGGCAACGTGGCAATATCACTCGATGAATCCGGGAGCGAGGGCTACTTGATTAAAGTTCAAGATAATGGTTGTGGTATGGGTAAGGAAACTCGCGCGCGAATCTTCGACCCCTTTTTTACCACTAAGGCCACCGGGACCGGCCTCGGTCTGGCGATCACGCAACGCATTATCCACCGCCTGGGCGGCAACATCGAAGTCGACTCGCAACCGGGTCAGGGGACGGCCTTCTCGATCACGCTGCCGGAGCGAATCGAGGATTTTGGGCCTGAGCTAGAACGCGCCTGATGCCGCCGATTCCACCCGAATCTCTCGACCTCGCGACGCTTGAGAATGTGGGGCAGATCGTTGACATTACCCTCGCAGCCCTTCCCAATGATGCCCAACCTTTCTCAGTGATCCTGTCCGGTGGGTTCGCGCGCAATGAAAGCGGCCACTATGTTTGCAACGACCGCTTACTCCCCTTCGGGGACTATGACTTCGATATTGTCGTCCCGAGGCCACTGCTGGATTCAGAAGAGAGAGAAGTCCATAGGACCCTATTCGAGGAGCTCCGGTTCCAGCCTGTCACCGCGAAATCGGAACCGACCCTGGTCGAGGACCCCGACCGGTTCAATGTCTTGGACCTCCGTTTCAAAACACGCGAGGAGTGGGTCGAAAGAGTTCCAGACCTTTCTCTTTACGACCTGTGCGATTCGTATTGTGTTCTCCACGGTCAGGACGTTGTCGCAGAAATCCCTGAAGTTGCGCTATCCGACATCTCGCCCTTCAGCCCCTGGCGAATTCTTGGGAACCGCATCGTTCTTGCGCTGAACCATTTTACTGTCGAGTTTTGGGACAGAAGCCCCACCCGGCATGAGGCCCTCGCGCTTCGACTCGCGGTATGCCGGACCTACCTCGACCTAGCGGGCATCCTGGTTTTCTTACACGGTTCGTACCGCACCAGCTACCGAGAAAGACTCGACCAACTAAGGGCCTGCCCTGGCCTTTGGCAGAATTGGTTTCCGGATCATGAGGCCGTCCTTAACCGAATGGAAAAAGCTCTCAGTTTCAAAAAGAGTCCCTCTCTCGAAGCAGTCA
>Ga0310121_10005863_pt1 | contig 10470 bp, 9 predicted proteins | sample CB27_Tmax_986_MG_FD_203504 | JGI IMG/M metagenome (GOLD analysis project Ga0310121, IMG submission 203504) | Marine microbial communities from Western Arctic Ocean, Canada - CB27_Tmax_986 | ecosystem: Environmental > Aquatic > Marine > Oceanic | place: Canada: Western Arctic Ocean | collected... | reverse complement strand
CAGGGCCACGGTTGCGGTCCCGAGCATCAGCACCGCGATCATGATGAACCGCCGAATCGTCAGAATCGTTGTGAGCAACTCCTGCATAACACTAGCTGGTCGGACCATCTGCACCGGCTCGTCGTCGCTCAGATAACGGCCCTGCAACAGCGTGCTGTTCTTTTCATCCACTGGCAGGGCAATCACCGAAGTAACCGGAAAGTCTGCTACGTCGCCGTGAAAATGAAACGAAGCGACATTGTCCCTCGTGATCTCGTTGTATTGGACGACCGCTGCGTTGGCGATGATTTCGTTACCCTCTTTCCGCAGAACGCCACTCTCCGCGGCTGTTTGGGTGAGATCTTGATGCCCGTGAGCCAATCCTTCAATGACCCAGGTGGTCTTTACATCGACAAATACCGCCCGATCGTCGGGCGTTCCGGTCGGTGCGAGTACACCGACAACGTGCATCTTTAACGGGTAAACGCCTGCAATATCAAACACGCTGGCAGGCGTCGATAAGAGCGAGTCTCCGGGTTCGGCGTCCGTCAGCCAGGCGGCTTGGGCTCCCAAGACACACTCCCCCAGCATACCGAAATTTCGACCACGAGCGATTCTCAGTTTACGGTATTCAAAGTAATCAAGTGACGTTCCCACAATGGTACTGCGTCGCGCTCGAAAGCGCGTGTAGAGTGGAATTCCGCGGGCCAAACCCGATCGGTTGATGCGGACTACTTCGGCGTACCGCAAGCCGGGCGGCACATCAGACTCGAAGTAAAGCGAACTCAATACCAATTCCAGTGGACTTCCTTTGGCGCCGACCAAGAGCGGCGTTGCCTCCGCCCGCGCCGTCAGCTGCCGTCCGCTCTGACTGACGAGCGTATTCAGGCCGGCCGGTAAATAGACAATGACGGTGATGGCTGCGATCAGTAGGGCCGTCTTAATTCTGTGATACGCGAGGTACCGCCAGGCCAGGTACAGCACATCGATCATGACGGATTCTCGCCCGCAGCATGCAACCGCTCGAAGTCCACCGTTTCGTCGAAGCGAGTCAGCAGCGTGTGATCGTGAGTCACGGCCAACAGCGTCGTGTCATTCCGGTGTATGTACTCGAACAGGATGTCCAGCACATGCGCTTTGTTGGCAGGATCAAGATTGCCGGTCGGTTCGTCACACAACAACAGGGGCGGTTCAAGCAGCAGGGCTCGGCAGATCGCAACTCGTTGACGTTCGCCTTGAGACAGCTTGCGGACATAACGACTCAGTTTGTCGAAGATACCGACTTCACGCGCCAATTCGGCGGCCCGTTCGCGATGCTCGGCCCGCAGTTGGACAGTGGGCGTGATCCGGCAGGTCAGCAGGATATTGTCCAGGACCGTGAGATGATCCAACAACTCAAACTCTTGAAAGACTAATCCCACTTGACGAATGCGAAAGGCACGCCGGGCTGCTTGATCCAGCGCAGAGACTTCGAGCCCGGCAACGGTTAGGTTGCCGGCGGACGGAACAAGGATCCCGGCAACCAGCTGCAACAGCGTCGTCTTGCCGCTGCCACTGGGCCCGATGACAGCCACGGTCGTGCCCTTTGACACGGACATCTGAGGCACGCGCAAGCAGAATTCGCCTGGCCGATACTGGAACTCCAATTCTGAGATCTGGATCATACTGTCCAGCAAAGGTTTTTCCGGAATTTTCGTGGCAGGATCGGTATCTACTCGTTGATCGCCATTGCCCTGTGAACAGTGACACCATTTCACCACGCCCTTCGCCTCGGGCTCAGGGACGTGCCACCCGTGTCACCCCACCCCATGCCAGGCGGGACATCCGCAGTCAGTGTGGGTGGCACGCTCAGAACGAAGTGATGGGCGTGGTCTTCCGCAGCACGCCCACCGTCGACAAGACTCGTCCTTGGGGAAAGAAGAAACAATGGAGCCACTGAATTGCCGGAAGAACCCCAGCAAAGCGGATGGGCTGGGATTCGAACCCAGGGTACCCGTTAAGGTACAGCAGTTTTCAAGACTGCCGCCTTCGACCACTCGGCCACCCATCCGTGTCTTGGTTTATGGCGTTCCTTGCGTCTCATCCTTCAAGTTTCGGGCTAATGGACACCAGTTTTGACACCCGTTAGGTTGATTGGCAAGGAAGCTGGCACCGGCGAGTTGCGTTTGAGAGGTGTCAGAGACACCACCTAAACCCGTTGCAGCTGAGGTGTTGCCCTGACGGGCTAGTCTACCAGAGCCGCGCCTGCCAACAAGGCGAGGAAACCGCGGCCTGACTTCCCGCTCTTCCCCCATGCGACAGGTCGGTGGGCAAAGAAGGTTCGCGGGAAGTTTCAGTATTTCGGCAGACTCGCCGACGACCCCCAGGGAGAGCAGGCAGTCATCCTGTGGCTCGAAGATCGCGACGACTTGCCGGCCGGTCGCACCCTCGCCGGAAACGAGCGGGTTACGAGCTGACGGTTGCGGACTTGTGCAACCATTTCCTGATCTGGAAAGAAGAACAGAAAGTCGCGGACGAGTTGGCGCCTCGGACGTTTGCGCGGTACGTCGCAACAGCCGAGTATCTTGTTGAGCAATTCGGGCGACATCGCCTCGTGGACGACCTACGGCCGGATGACTTCCGGCAGCTGCGGGCCACGATGTCCAAGCGATGGGGGCCCGTTGCCATATCGAACGAGATTCAAACAATCCGCTCGATTTTTCGCTATCAGAAAATTCAGTCGGGTCAGAACGTGGTCAAGAGCGCCCGACGCGGCGGCGTCCCAAGCGAAGGGCCGCCTGAGGTCTCTTGAGCGCACTGCCGCCCGACTTAGCGAGCATGTCGAAAGCTGGTGGGATTCCGACCCTGGTGGTGAAGCACTCTACTATGTTCGTGAGTCAGTAGGGCTGTCACGGCTGCCATTTTCAGTTGGCGGCCACTCTTATGCGACAGCCCACGAGGCCGCCCGCGCCCTGGCAAGTGTGGTGGCTGAAGCAATCATGGACGCTCCGGGGGACGACGACATTTGTGATGATGCCGTCTTCGACACGATAACCGCGATCGCAATTCGACTTGAGTCGGTCCGCTTCCCCGACTTCGCCGGCCAAATCGAGCAAGAGTATCACGCGGCACGAGCGGGGCAGCTGCGTCTTAACGCTGGCGGAACAGAAATAGCCGACCAACACGACACGAAACACCGACAACGCTTGCGAATCGTTTTCTGAGATTGAACGTCACAGGCTTCGATTCGGTAGTGAGCGGAAGATTGTGGGACTTTGCCGGAGGTTTGTGAAGTCGCCTTCCGCCATTGGGACAACTGACGGGCTTCCTGAAATCCTGTACGAGGGTACGGACTGATTCCCAAAGAGCGTCGCCCGGACGCGAGGAACAGAAGAAACTCGCCACCCGGCAGCGATTGACGGCCAAAGTCCACCCACCCAGCAGGGTCAGTGGGCCCGACCCTCGCTGTTTCCGTTTTCCAAGTTGTCAAAGAGCAAGTCCGCCGAACACGGCGCGCTTATCTGTCAGGTCCCAGACACCGACCCGTATTCGGGCTCTCCGGGCCTCGCATTTCACGTTGACCTCCCGAAACAGCCAAAGGACTCGGTTTCCCCCGACGAACTGGAAGTCTACTCACGCGGTTGGTCGACGGATCCGTCACCCCGTCAGATCCGTGAACGAATCAGCAAGGTCCGCGAACTTCGCAAGCAGCAATTGTCACGGTCAACTGACGAGGGCAAACGAGATGCGACGCGGAGCCGAGTTGCCCAACGTCTGATGATGCACACTTCGCCCGAACTGCAAACGGCAATGCTCGCCCTGCTTGGATCAGCGACGTGTTTCATTCGCCAGGACCGCAGACAGGAAGCCAAGAAGGTGTTGCTGACCGCGTTCGACATTGCCTTGCGTTGGCGGACGATGATTCAGCGAGGCAAGCAAGACACGGCGAGCTTGACGCTGTTCGATTGTGCCAAGAAGCTGCGCTCAGCATTGGTGTTGGAGGCGGACGAGTTCGAGCAGATCAAGCGGTTGCTTCAGATCAAGCCGCAGCGTACCGACAAAAAGCATCTCGACGAACTGTCCGAGTTCACTCGACGGCTGTGCGACTTCTTTCCGGCACCTGATGCGAAGGGACCCCTTGATCTGGAAACGCCCCAGTTCGGAAGCGCGAAGCTGGTTTCGTGACCCTTTGAACCACAACCCCGCCCGCTGGCTTCTGCCAGAGTCGGCTGGTGGGTGGGGATCCACCACGTCCGATCTGCCGATTTGCTGGACGTGATGGGCAATCCTGCCGAAACTGAAGAACGGCGGGACAACCGGCGACGTATTAATGGGGTAGAATCGCTGTCAACCTGGAAGTAAACTGCCGCTCAATTCCCATGACAGAAAAACATGCACATTTCAGAAATCCTCCAGTCATTGAGACGGCGTTGAGCGTCGAGTTCGCACCGATTGAGGGTTGGGGAATTCCGCATTTTGGGCTCTTCTGGAGTCGAGTTCGCGACGATCTACCCGATTTTGAGATTCAACCGCCGCTGGTGTCTGAGATTGAGCAACTCGAACGCCCCCCCCTCTCAACAGAGATCCGAGTCCAATTCACGAACGTGCCCGAACCACGCTGTTGGTACAAGAGCAGCAATGGATCGCAACTTATTCAAGTTCAGGGCAACCGTTTTGTTTACAACTGGCGTAAGCTGGATACTGGTGCGGACTACCCTCGATACGATGAATCTGTCCGCCCATCGTTCGAGGACTACTGGCAGCGATTCTCAGATTTCGTCGTGAGCGAGGAAAAGTTGGGCGACTGCAATGTCGTACAGTGTGAAGTGACGTATGTGAACCACATTCCAAAAGGGCAGGGTTGGCAAGAGGTCAGTGACTGGGAAAACGTGCTCAGTTGCGTTGCGGGAACGACGGGCGGACAGTTCCTTCCTTCTGCAGAAACCGCGCAAATGGCGTTGAGCTATGTGGATCCAGAACGAAAGGGGCGTCTTCGCGTGACGTTAAGTCATGCCGTCAGGCAAATGGACGGCGCGGAGGTAATTGCACTCAGGCTGAGCGTTCGCGGTCGTCCTGATTCATCTAATAAGGATGACATTGTTCGTTGGCTCGACTTTGGACGAGAGTGGGTAGTCCGCGGTTTCCTCGACCTCACGACTGACCATATGCATAAGCTCTGGGGAAGGGAAGGGTAGAATGGTGTATGTGGCGACAACGGACACGATCTCGGTCAGAGACTTCCTGCCCGATGAGGTAAGTGAGACGCGAGGAAGCATTCCGAGCTTTGTCGGTACGCGAGATAGGATTGTCGCTCGCGAGACTCGGGGGTTGGATGCCGTTGAGGTGATCAACCTCCAAGACGCAGCACGTTGGTTAGCCCCAAGTTTGCAGGAACTCTCACGGATGCGTCGACTCAGTACGAACTGGGAGTCGAGTGGGAGTGCCCCCCCCAATCGGAAAGCAACGGAATACGCAGCTGAGGTCTTAGGCTTGCTTTCAAACATCGATTTTGAGCCGACGAATGTAGACCCATCAACAGATGAAGGTGTGTGCGTTTCGTTTCGTCAGGCTAATCGTTACGGTGACATCGAGTGTTTCAATTCTGGCCAAATACTCGCGGCCGTTGCCATCGATGGTGAACAACCACTGATTTGGGACGTTGAGCCCTCTCAGATTGAAGGGGCAATTGCGAAGATTAACACGTTTATCCTCGGTTGAGACAGTGACGTGGATCGTCCCATGCAGATTGCGATGTGCCGCGTATCGCCTACTGGCCCGGTGGGTCTGGAAAGATGATCGGCCGGCGAGGATGTATCGTGCCGAGCGCGCGACTCTCGACGATTTTGACGACGATGAGTTGCTCTACTTTCGTTGGTTCAGTGATTGGGTCACGCGAGACGAGAAAGGCTCGACTCGTCTCCGGCCGGCGCAAATCCCAGTTCCAAATCAGTCGGTTAATCGGTCGAAACACGGCGGGAAATGCTGGGATGTACTGATCCCCGAACCGGCGAGTGACCGCGATCTGCCGCGCCGCATCTGTCAAGGTGTCGTTTGCGTGCCAGTATCAGGAATCCCGGAACCGCTAGATGGCCGGTTTGAATTTCGGGTCGAGCACGATCCGGATGACCACAATTACTGTCACTGCGAAGTTCGTGTCTTTGATGACGATGTTCGCGTGGTCCGGGCCGGAAACAAATGGTCCGTTTCGAAGGGCCAGGCGACAGCCATCAAAAAATACTACCGAGTCGCTATGGCTGGGGCGTCCATTCTACTGTGGCCTGAAGTCGCCACTCGCGGTTCCTGACTGACTACACCCGTTCTACACCAGCTGTCGCGAGAACTTACTGCATGCAAGTCTTTGCGCAGTTTCTTCCGGTATCCACGAGCACAGTGCAGGATTGGGAGCAAGGAAGCAAGCCGCCGAACAGCGCGGCGCTGACAGCAGGCGTCATGACGCCTACACACCCGGAACATCGAAGGTAAACGATGGTTTGCGCGGTGACACAGAAGTGAGCTTTAACCCTTGTTTGAAGTGGTTTTCAGCATTCGGAATAACCCGCCCGGTCGTTTTCAAGACTGCCGCCTTCGACCACCCATCCGTGTCTTGGTTCATGGTGTTTCTTGCGTCTCATCCTTCAAGTTTCGGGCTAATGGACACCAGTTTTGACACCCGTTAGGTTGATTGGCAAGGAAGCTGACACCCGCGAGTTGCGTTTGAGGGTATCAAAGACACCACCTAAACCCGTTGCAGCTGAGGTGTTGCCATGACGGGCTAGTCTACCAGAGCCGCGCCTGCCAACAAGGCGAGGAAACCGCGGCCTGACTTCCCGCTCTTCCGCCATGCGACAGGTCGCTGGGCAAAGAAGGTTCGCGGGAAGTTTCAGTATTTCTGCAGACTCGCCGACGACCCCCAGGGAGAGCAGGCACTCGTCCTGTGGCTCGAAGATCGCGACGACTTGCCGGCCGGTCGCACCCCTCGCCGAAAACGAGCGGGTGACGAGCTGACGGTTGCGGACTTGTGCAACCATTTCCTGATCTGGAAAGAAGAACAGAAAGACGCGGACGAGCTAAGCCAGGGACTTTCGTGAATTGAGAATTGGGTCAGCCTGGACTATCATCACCGGTTCGCACGGCTGGCGCGGGAGTGAGAATCGGGGAGGCGCCGGCGTATCCGGTCGCCGAACCGCGGACGATTCTTGGGGAGACCGATGGGCAGCAGCGAACGGAACCAGGTGGAGTTCGACCTCTTCCTCTCGCACGCGACTCCGGACAAGGAGTGGGTTCTGACGCTCGCTGAGCGGCTCGAGGCGTTGGGGCTACGCGTGTTCGTGGATTCGCGCGAAATCGCTGTGGGCGACAATTTCGTCTTGCGGCTGAGCGATGGCTTGGAGAAGAGCCGGTACATGGTTCTCGTTGTCTCGAGCCACACCGACGGGCGGCCCTGGGTAGAGCAGGAATGGACGAGCTTCGTGGCTGGGCAGGGTCCCCTGGGACGGCTCTTGCCGGTCAAGATCGATTCGGTCGAGCTACCGGCCATCCTCATGGTCACCCAGGCCATAGACGCCACGGACCGAGACGCGGCGCGGGCGGCAGACGAGTTGTTCAAGGTGGTTGGGGATCCGTCGACACTGCCGGCGGACGATGCTCGGCGGCTGGTGCTCGGAAGGGACCTGGTGTTCGCGCTGTCGCGAGACGATGAACAGCTAATCGTTGTTCGTCCTGACGGCTCGTCGCGCAGAGTGCCTCTGCCGTGGAAGGCTGACGCAAGCTTCGGCGTCGCCGACCTCGAGTTCGAAAAGCTGCACCGCGAGGCGCTGACGGAGGCGGCCGACCGGGCCGACCTGTTCCGCCACGCGCGTGTGTTGGGGAGCGCTCTGTTCGAAACACTCTTCGAGCCGGAGGATGCAGAGCGACTGGCGAAGCTCCTCACCCTGGACCGCGCGCGTCCGGTCGTGCAGATCCGGAGCGACGAGGACCTCCTGCTCTCTTTGCCCTGGGAGCTGCTTCACCACGACGACGAGTTTCTTGTCCGCGAGGGCCGCATCGACCTTGTCCGCACGACGCCGACGGACGTGGCCGGCGAGACGTTGCTGCGCGCGGCTGCGACGCCCTTCAAGCTCGTCGTCAACGTCTCGGCACCCGAGAACTCGCATCTTAGTTACGAAGCGGAGAGCTATCGGATCACGCTTGCGACGGCGGAACGCTGCGCGATGGTCCCGACCGAGCTAGGGACGCTCGAGGACCTGGTCGAAACGGTCGACGCGGAGCAGCCGACGGGGATCCACTTCTCTGGGCACGGCATGCCCGGCGCGCTGCTTTTCGAGGACGAGGAAGGCGGCAACCAAACCGTCAAGGTGAGCGACGTCATCAAGGGTCTTCGCCAACGGCTCCCCGACGAACGTCGTTTGCCGCCGTTTTTCTTCCTTGCGAGCTGCCACGGCAACGATCCGTCGGCTCTGGGCGAGGATGAAGCCGGCGCTGCGAGCGCGGCGGTGCAGCTTCACAAGGCGGGCGTGACCGAGGTCGTCGGCTACTTCGGCCCGATCGTCGACGAGCTGTCTACGCGGGCCGAGGAAACGATCTACGAAGCGATCGCCGAGGGGCGCTCCACGCGCGACGCGGTGCGGCTGGCGCGAGAGAGGCTCACGAATCCGTTCTACAAGCGCGACGCGGGACATCGCCCCAACCCGACACGCTCGGATGCAGGGACAGCGGTAGCTAAGAATGCGGCCGCGGAGGAGGCACCCACCGACACGCACCCCTTCGCTTGGGCCCAGCTGGTCTTCTATCGTCGCGGCCCCGAGTGGCCTCTCTCGGTTCCCATGCCGGCGGGTAGGCGCCGCACCTCACGGGCTCTCGAGCGCCGCTTCGAGGGCTTCGGTGACCGCAGGGTCCTCATGGCGGGATTTATTGGTCGCCGCTTGGAGCAGCACAAAATCCGTCGTCGCATCCGCGAGGGCGCTCGTGTGCTCGTGCTCCAGGGCCTCGGCGGACTGGGCAAGAGCACGCTTGCCCAACGAGTGCTTCCATGGCTAACGGACGATGAAGCGAACGTTTGCACGCTATGGTGCCAGGAGGTCGAGGGCCAGGAGAACCGGGCGGAGGCGCTCGTGGGCCAGCTTCTCGAATACTGCCGCAAGCGTTTTGGGTTGGACTGGGAGGGCGTCGTCCAGCAAGTCGATCAGGTCGCTGGCGATGACTCGGCGAAACGCTTTGTGTACTTCCTCCAAGCGCTCGTCCAAAACGCCCCGGGACTCGTGCTCTATCTCGACAATCTGGAGTCACTTCTGATCGGCCCGGAGGACGAAGCCGATTCGGGCGAATTCGGCCAATGGGCTGAGCCCGCCCTGGAGGCTATCTGGGGGAACGCCGATCAGATGGCGCGCGATACGAAGGCGTTTTACGTGATTGCTAGCTGCCGCTACGGTAACGACGCCTTCACCAGCGCGCTGCTCCCGGTCACGCCGCTACCCGCCGACGCACTCTTCCGACTGACCGAGTGGTTTCCCGCTCTGCAGCGGCTCACCACGCTGACGCGGGCGCGACTGGTGTCCCGCCTCGACGGGCATCCCAGGGCGGTGGAATACGCGAACGACCTCGTTGAGGACGCGCTGTCGAAGTGGCGTGACACCCAGGGCGAGTGGGTCGTGTCGGTGCCGCCCAAGTCGGAGGAAGTCGAACAGGAGTGGCTGAAACTCGTCAACCCTTGCCTGCCACAGGTCGCCGAAAAGCTGAAGGACAACCTTCTGCTCCAGGCTCTGTGGGACCGGGTCCTGGACGAACCCGCTCGTCGCTTCCTCTACCGGATGACCGTGCTGCGTCAGCCCGCCGAGTGGGAGCTTCTCGGACTCCTGGGCGAGCCCGACGAGCCGGCAGCCCGCACTCTCGAGGCGGGCCGGCGGTTACGAGACACCTCGCTGCTCGAGCAAGTGGAACTTCGGGTTCGCGTGAGCAAGGACCGAATCGGTACGAGCACTCGTTACACCTTGCATCCAGCCACCGAGCGCTTCATCCGCGAGGCGCACGGCGACTTGCCCGAGTTACGCACCCAGGCCCACCGTCGTCTGGGAGAGCACCTCGAGGCAGCAGTGAAGGAATCCGCTTACATCGAAACCACTATCAGAGGCCGGCCACCACTTGTTCGAGGCGGGAGAGTTCGACCGCGCCTACAAGCTACTGGGCTCGGCATCGAATTGGCTGCAAGAGCATGGCCGTGTTCGTGAGGGGTTGCGGGTGCTCGAGCCGTTCCTCAAAAAATCGGTGCAAACACTGATGGACCGCACCTTGCATGGTCAGCTATTGGGCACGGTGGGAATCTCATATCACAAACTCGGCGAGGTCCAGAAGGCCACTGGGTACTACGAGCAGATGCTCGCCATCGCCCGTGAGATCGGCGACCGGCGGGGTGAGGGCAACGCCCTCATCGTACCACACAACCCTCGCATGCATTGCTAGCAGATCGCGCGGCGGCAGCATGCTAGCGATCTGGACTTGCGTGGACTAGCTGCGAAT
>Ga0310121_10005862_pt1 | contig 10470 bp, 7 predicted proteins | sample CB27_Tmax_986_MG_FD_203504 | JGI IMG/M metagenome (GOLD analysis project Ga0310121, IMG submission 203504) | Marine microbial communities from Western Arctic Ocean, Canada - CB27_Tmax_986 | ecosystem: Environmental > Aquatic > Marine > Oceanic | place: Canada: Western Arctic Ocean | collected... | reverse complement strand
GCCCAGCATGGTCGTTCGGTTGTAATCCAGTTTCATGTACCCGAGTCCGTACTTTTCAATCACCCGGTCGAACGTCTCGTCGGCAAACGCGCGCACGTCGGGATGGCGGAAATCAAGGTGGTAGCATTCGTTGAAAAGATTGCGCACGCCGCGCACTGACAGAAACCAGTCGTCCGGTTGTTGCGCCAGCGGCACTGACTGCGCCGCGGATTCGATTTCTATCCACAGTCCGGGAATCATTCCGCGATTCCGCACGAGGTCGAAAATTTCATTCAACCCGTTGGGATACTTCACGCGATCTTCATGCCAGTCCCCGATTTCCTGCCAGCCTTCCTTGCCGTACCAGCCGCCATCGACCATGTAGACTTGGCATCCGGCATCGGCTGCCAGCGGTATGAGCGGCAGGCTTTTCTCACGATTGGCGTACCCCATCAGGCAATTCATGTAGTCGTTGAAAATGACCGGGCAACCATCGTCGATGGGGTGGGGCGGTTTGCACGCCGCGCGCCGGTACTCTACCATGGCCGCCAGGGCGTCTTCGGCGGTTCCTTGGATGTGGCCGACGGCGACTGGCATGGAGACAAACTCGTCGCCGGGTTGGAGTGTCCGGTACCAGTGCGTGTGTTCCTCGCTGAGGCCGCCGATTGCCAGCTCAAGAAACTCTTTCTGGTCATTCATCTGGCCCAATTCCCACATCCAGCTTCCGGAATACTCGATTTGCCAGACCAGCGTGCCATTCTGCAACGTGTCTTCGAGCATGGCCATGGGCAGGTACTCGCGGCTGGAACTGCTTCTTGCCGTGTACCGGACATACATGTCGGCATGGGCCTTCACCAGTCCGAGCGAATCCAGCGAATTTACCCGCCATTGACCCTCAGTGTGACACTTGTTGTGGGGAACGTGGAGAAGGAGCTGCTTCCGGTCATCGGTCCAGGGGATCCGGCCGAGGTAGGCGGCGTAGAGGGTGTCGATCGTGAACGGTTTCGTGGAGGTATTCGAAATTGTGACCCACCGGCGCTGGATGGGAAGGTCGCCGTATTGCTGGATATGATTGACGGCGCTCAGGCCGGTGGCCCCATCGTGGTAGGTGATCTCTCGAAGGCCGCCGAATTGATTCTCTTTTGTGGTCTCCTCCATTTTCTCCATTCGCTCGCCCGGTTCGCCACGCGTGGTTCGAGGTTGGGGGCGTCCGGCAAAGGGCTCGGAATGGATGTGAACCTGGATTCGAGTGTCGTTGAGTATTGGTTTCATTTTGAATGCGGGTTATTTCAGACTTCACCTGCCTTGTAAATGGATAAGTGCCATTCGGGTGACGTCAGAACGTTCAAGGCTTCGTATCAATGCCGATATTCCTAGAACTACGTAGCGGACTACGTAGGGTTGAAAACCCGGAACCGCATGATCCAGAAGTTCACATCCTGGCGCGAGGTTAAGAAACTGAATGGAAGCCCCGTTCCATGTTCTGTGCTGGAGGCCACAGCCTCTTTCGTGGCATAATAACTCAGGAGTTGCCGATCGTGGATGCCGGTGATGTTTCTCGCCTGCTCAATTCCGCGGCACTCAACTCTCTGCAACGAGCGGTGATTCGTATCAACCGGGCCATGGGGATTGCTTTATCACAAGCCGCGCAGCCCAAATAGTGCCGAAGGTCGTTGTCGCTAGGGAAAATCTGAACGGGCTAAAGATTCGACTACTTGCGCAACGCCTTCACGCCGCTCCCGCCGAGCAAGCTCGGCGGTGTGGCATTTTCGTTCGATGAATCGCCATCACAAGTGCGACAGGCGACACAATTCCTGCATGTCGATTTGGTCCGTGCCCGGATGCGCAGGCCGAACGTGGGGGCCTTCCCGGGTAACCCAGTCCTGCAAGATCTGGTGGAGATTGTCTCGAATCCCCGGTTCGGAGGCAGAGAGGTCGTTCAGCTCTCCTGGGTCTTCCGAGAGGTTGTAGAGTTCCCACGCCGGATACCCGTCCAGGTAGATCAGTTTCCATGAACCTTGCCGGATGAAGTACTGAGGATACTGGGAGTTCGCAAGTTCGCCGACCACCACCCGATCGTCCGGCGATGCTGCGGTGGAATCCAAGTCTAACGTTCTACCCGCGATTCGATCGTCTTCGGGTTCCACACCTGCCTGCCGCAGGAGGGTGGGGAAGATATCGAGGAGCGTTGCGGTTTCGTGAGTTACGCCCCGGGCGGTTTTCCCACCGCCGTGATGGACGATGAGCGGAATCCGCGCGCAGCATTCGTACATCAGGTTTTTCCCCCAGATTCGGTGTTCTCCCAGCGTATCTCCGTGATCCGAGGTGAGTAGAATTAGTGTGTTCTCATACATCCCCTGCTCTTTCAGTTGCTCGACGATCGCTCCCACCTCCCGGTCGATCAGGGAAACGTTGGCCAGGTAGTGAGCAATGTTCTTCCTCCAGGTCTCGTCCGGCAAAATTGTGCGCAGACTCTGCTCGCCGACATGCTTCGCGCTTGGTTGCAGTTGTTCGGGCAGGGCGGGCAATTCCATCGATTGCCAGTCGAACCGCTTGTCATTCGGACTGGAGACGCAATACGGATCGTGGGGCGCGTAGAAACTTGTGACCAGGAAGAACGGCTTTTCCGCGGATTGCCGGCGAAGAAAGGTGCGGGTCCGTTCGCCCAGCCACGGAGTCGTCTGGAGCTCGGCGGGAAGTTCCGAGACATAGGGGCAGAGCCGGTCGACCAGGCCGAAGGAATCGCGGATCGCCCCAGCGCCGCCGGTGCCGACTACGTCCATTCGCCCGAATGCATCCCGATGTAAATGCGCGGAGCCCTTCTCCTTCAGGTGGAGGTAGTAATCGTCCTTTTCATAGACATCACGACCGTAGAAGTCGCACTGCTCCATTTCCTGGAAACCGTACGAGCAATCTCGCGGATAAAAATGATTCTTGCCCAGGTGCGCGGAGTTGTAACCCAGATCGTGAAGCCGTTCGGGGAGCGTGGTCACTCCTGGATCCAAACAGACTCCATCCACCTCCGTGGGTCGATCGGTATGAAAACGCCATGCCTGGTTCTGCATATTTCCGGTTTCGTGGCAGAGTCTGCCGCTGAGTAACTGAGATCGTGCCGGGACACAGAGCGGACTCGTGGAATAGCAGGTCTCGTATCTCAACCCTCGATCCGCCAGTTCGTCGATGTGCGGAGTGACGCCATGCGGGTTGCCGTAGCAACCGAGCGCATCCGCTCGCAGACTGTCGGCGAGGATGAGAATGATGTTGGGTGTTTTGTCCGCCATGATCGTCGTCGGTCCTACTCTTTGTCCCGCTCTTTGTTCCGTTCCTTCTTGTCGGGTTGAGTCGCTACCGGCAGTTGGTTGTGGGGACCGGCGGGATTCATCGAGCCGTCAATTCTAATCATATCGGAGCTGTCGTCCGCCATGGAAAACAGAAAATCGTAGCCGCTGGGGTCCAGGTCGGAGAGGAATGCGATCCGGGATCCGTCGGACGACGACTGAATGGATGCGAATCTTTTGGGCAGCCACCGCCGGGCCGCATTCCCTTCGAAGTACCATCCTCCGATCAGTTTATAACGCGGCTTCTCCTCCTCGATCGATCCGCACGGTTTGGGCATCAGCGGATCCACCGCCAGAAATTCCTGCACGCGGAGCGGCTCCAGCGTGACCACCAGGATGCCCGACTTCTCCCGGCGGCGGTGCTTGCTGTCTTCGAAGGCTGCCGCGATCTGGTTGCCGTTGGGTGAGCAGGCAGGGTGCTGCTCCGTGCCCGGGACCGCGGTGAGTTTGCGCTGGCCGGTTCCGTCCGCGTTCATGACGTACAGGTTCCAGTCCCCATCACGGTCGGAGGAAAACGCGATGGTGCGGCCATCCGGTGACCACTCCGGCCCGGTATCACAGCTGCGGTTCGAGCTGATGTTGACAGGGTTCGTTCCGCCTGCATTCGCCAGGTAGATCTGCCCCTCGAACGGGACCGCGCCGTGATCGACACAGACGGTGGCTCCAACTACCGAAAGATCGAGCATGATTTCCTCCCACGACATCGTCGGTATGAAACGGTCCCACTGCGCCCCGAACCACCGGGTCTTCCCTTCCTCCCACCAGGGCTCCGCGCGAGCCATCGAAGGGAGGAGGACTAAGGAAACACCGCTCAACAGCATCGAACTGGTTAGGTTCCTTCTCATTCGTTTATCAATTCCAATAGTGTTTCGAGGCAGGCACTTGCACCTCTTCATCGTGTACCGATTTTGTGTCCAAATCGCAAGATGAAGACGGGGCACGAACACGCGAGAGGACTCTTTTCAATCCTTTTCCTCCCTGGCTTCCCTTTCGCGCACATCACTCTCCCGGTCTGAGTGGTTGACTCGTTTTCACGACGCAAGGTACATTTTACGGCGGTAACCAACCACGATGAAGGGCCCTTGTCCCGATTCGGGGCTCCGAACCCGTACTGATTACATGAAGTGAAGTCGATCATGCCCAAACGCAACACTAGCGAACCCATTGCGATCATCGGCATGGGTTGTCGATTCCCTAACGCCGCGAATTCCCCCGACAAGTATTGGGAAATGCTGCGCGATGGCAAAGACGCGGTGACGGAGATTCCCACGGATCGCTGGGATGGTGAAAAGACGTACGACCCTGATCCGGATGCCCCGGGAAAAATTTACTGCCGGCACGGAGGTTTCATCGACGACGTTCAATTGTTTGATGCGGAGTTCTTCGGGATCGCGCCCCGGGAAGCCATCCTGATGGACCCGCAACAGCGATTATTGCTCGAAACCGGTTGGGAGGCGCTGGAGAATGCCGGCATTGCCGCGGAGCGTCTATCCGGGAGCCGCACCGGCGTATTTGTTGGCGCATTTTCCCATGACTACGCAGAAGTGATTGCCAACGAAATCGGCGCGACTGGAGATGCCTGCTCGGAGACCGGAAACAGCCCCGGGGTCGCGGCCGGACGGATCTCCTCTCTGCTTGGATTCACCGGTCCCGCCATGGCAATCGACACCGCTTCTTCGTCTTCACTCATCGCGGTCAATCTCGCATGCCAAAGCTTGTGGAACCACGAAACGGACGCCGCGCTCGCCGGTGGCGCAAGCTTGATTTTGACGCCGACGGTCACCATGAATTTGTGCAATGCCCGCATGCTTTCGTTGGACGGAACCTGCAAGACATTCGATGCGGCAGCTGACGGGTTTGTGCGGGGGGAAGGCGCAGGGATGGTGGTGCTGAAGCGACTATCCGACGCGCAGGCGGATGGCGACCCGATTCTTGCCGTGGTTCGAGCGGCCGTCTCGAATCAGAACGGCCAGAACAGCGGACTTACGGATCCGAATGGACCTGCCCAACGGGCCTTGATCAGCCGGGCTTTGGAATCGGCGGGTCTAAAGCCGGCCGACATAGATTATATTGAGACGGATGGATCAGGAACCGCCCTCGGCGATTCGATCGAACTCGAAGCGTTGGGTGCGGTGTTCGGCGAAACGCGAACTGGAACGGACCCGCTCTGGATCGGGTCCGTGAAGACCAACATTGGCCATCTCGAAGCGGCGGCCGGCATTGCCGGCCTGATCAAGGTGGTGCTGTCGATTCACCAGGAAGAGATCGCTCCACACCTTCATTTCCACCAGCCTACGCCGCGCGTCGATTGGCGGACAAACTCATTACGAGTGCCCTCCGCGCTGGTGGCCTGGCACAGGAGCGACCGTCGTCGAATTGCCGGAGTGAGTTCCTTCGGGTTCAGCGGGACCAACGCCCACGTGCTTCTCGAAGAGCCCCCGGTGGAGAAGCCGTCGGAATCCGCGTGGAGCCGGCCACGCCACCTGCTGGCCCTGTCAGCCCGCAACGAGGGTGGACTCACCCAAATGATTTCGGACTATGAAGCCCACCTGCGAGACCACCCGGAGCAGAATCTTGCCGACGTTTGCTATACGGCGGGCGTGGGCCGCTCGAAGTTCGATTATCGATTGGCCCTGTCGGCTGAGACCCGCGAAAAAGCCGTCGATACTCTCGAGTTGCTCCGGAGCGGAAAACGGGCACCGGACGCGATTCGTCATGAATTGATCGGACAGGAATCCACCCGGGTCGCCTTCCTGTTTACCGGGCAAGGCTCCCAGTCCGCCGGGATGGGCCGCGAGTTGTATGAAACGAATCCGATATTTCGAAACGCGCTCGATCGCTGTGATGAGCTGCTTCGCGATCAACTGGAGCATCCGCTGCTTTCCGTCATCTATCCGGACGTCGGCGAGGATGGGCCTTTGAACGAAACGGCGTATACCCAACCCGCGTTGTTCTCTATTGAGTTTGCGTTGGCGGAGATGTGGAAGGCGTGGGGCGTAAAACCGACGGTGGTCATGGGCCACAGCGTCGGCGAGTACGTGGCGGCCTGCATGGCGGGCGTGTTCAGCCTCGAGGACGGGATCAAGCTGATCTCGGCCCGCGGAAGGTTGATGCAGGCACTGCCGCCCGGTGGTGAAATGGTGGCCCTGTCTGTCGAGGCGGCCCGGGTAACTCCGCTCCTGAAGGGGCTGGAGAACGAGGTTTCAGTGGCGGCAGTGAACAGCCCTCGCCAGGTCGTCCTTTCCGGCGAGGGAGACGCGTTGCGCAGGGTCGTCGCGAAGCTGGAAGAGGACAACATTCGGACGACCTGGCTAACGGTTTCACATGCCTTCCATTCCCCCCGAATGATACCGATGCTGGAGGAGTTCTCCGAGATTTGCCGTTCGGCGACCTTCTCTCCTCCGAAGCTGACAATCGTCTCTAATGTCACTGGCAAAGTCGCGGGGGAAGAGATTCAAACGCCGGAGTATTGGACTCGTCATGTTCGCGATGCGGTTCTGTTTGCGTCGGGTGTGGAGGCCGTGGTTGCAGAGGGTGCCCGGGTGATGCTTGAGGTGGGCCCGAAACCGATCTTAAGCAATCTCGGGAAGCAATGTGTGGACGATCCGGATCTCGTCTGGCTTCCCACAATCAAGGGTAAAGCGGACGACTGGACCCCGGTGTTGAAGAGTCTCGGCGAGTTGTACACTCGCGGTGTTTCGGTGGATTTCGAAGCGTTTGACAAAGACTATGGTCGCCGCCGGGTCGCGTTAGCTACCTATCCGTTCCAGCGGGAACGATATTGGGCAGACATGGCACCCAAGGGTATCCCCATCCGTCAATAGGAATTTGCTTTCCCGGGGCATAGAGGGTTCCGTCTGCTCCGGCCACAAGTCCAGGTGGCGGAAGATTTTCTCGGGACCGTCAACGAAGGTCAAAGGGTGTCGAAGCGGCAGGTGCTGCGGGAGACGAAGATCCACTGGAGGACGCTGGAGAAGATCTTTACCCACAGCGCCTCACCGGGGCTTGACGCACCGGATTCACATCCTGGAGGCCAGCGGGGAAAGCTGCCGGCTGCGTGAATCAAAGAAACGAAACCCACCAAAGAACAGATCGAAGGATCTTAGTGTTTCTTGCCGGTCTCGGCGACGTATGTGGCGGTGATCATCAGTGTTTTGTCTCCGATTTTCGAGACGCCGAGTTGTTTGCCGGGCTTGAGAATGACTCCTGCGCGGGTTTTGAACTCGGCTTCCCCGTCGTCGCCCCTCATGGCCGTGTGCGCTTCGTAGAAGACAAAGATTCTGCCGTCGTCCAGCAGTTCGATCTCACCGGAAGCCTCGAAAGAGAACTCTCCGTCATCGCCTTCCAGCCGGATGCCGATTTCGTACTCCGGCGACGCCGTAATAATGAAAACGCCTTGATCCCCTTTTTCCAGCGGGACAGCTTTGAATTCGAGCCTTACGTTTTGTTCGAGGATTTCGATTTCATCGTGGTGCTCTTCGTACTCCCCTCGCTCCTCATGTTCTTCCCGGTGATCTTCCGCATAGACGGACACTGCAGCGGAAACCAATAGCACCAGACACAGCCATAATTTTTTCATACTCTCTCCCGATTGATCTTCATCTCAATTTGCGTCTCGATTCTTGCCGAGCGGGCTTTTGTCCCGATCCTAATCCCGGTCTTTGTCGCTCGTTGAGGAAGATCGGGACGAAGACGCTCTATCGCCCAATCGGATTCCCAAGGTGTTTTTTCATCCAGGGGATCGCCTTTTCTCCATGCCATAGATGTTCGCCTTCGAAGATGTCATGCGTAATCATACGCTGCGCGTTCAGCAAGCGATAAGCTTTCCGAATGATTCTCATTTGGCCGCGCACGTTGGTAAGACCGCCGGCGCCATTGAGCGAATCCCGCGTGCCGGTCTCGACGAGCAGGGGGCGCGGTGCGATGAGGGCGGCGATGTCGCCCATGTCCACATGCTCGTATAGATGCGGGACGTAGTTGCAGGAGCAGTTGGTGTGCTGGTCCAGCAGCGATTCCTTGTATCCGTACATATATCCGCTGATGACGGCACTACGGATGCGGGAGTCAAGCGCCGTGGCCCAGAGTGTCTGCAGTCCGCCCCCGGACAGTCCGGCGCAGCCGATGCGGTCGGGGATGCAGTCATCCCGTGTCATCGCATAGTCGACGAGGCGGTGGATATCCCAGGCCCACATCCCGGTGACGGTCTGTCCCAACGGGAAGGCCATGTTGTTGATCCATTGGCAGGAACCCTCAAGAAGCTGACCCCGGGAAGCTTCCTCCCGGCGTTCGCCAAAGCCCCTCGCGTCGGGGCTGATGGTGATAAATCCTTCCCGGGCAAACTGGACCCCGTAGTCGTAGTTGTACTTTTCGATGGTTTCGGCGACTTCGGGAATATCGCGTCGACCTGCCACCGCGTACTTGCCGCCGCTGCCGTGACCGTGAGGAGTGATGATGACCGGAAACGGAGGATCCGCATGCTTCGGGATCAGGACGTAGGCGCTGAGGAGAATGTGGGGTTCCGTGAAAATTTCGAGCCGCTGGCGAACCAGGTCACCGAGATCCGTCTTTTCCGTAATGCGGGGCCGCGGATTCGTTTCCAGAAACGTGTCATAGCCGGTCAGGCTCTTGAGTTTCCTGGAAAGTTTGCGGCGCCACGCTTTCCAGTCGTCGTGGGTCTCGGCGCAAAAGGCCGTTTTCCCGTGGAGTTTCGCGAAGCGATTTTGCAAGTACGGATGCGTTTGGAGGTAGGTTTGTTTCTTGTCCATTGCCTTGCTTTATGATGGGCAGCGATGATGTCGGCATCGAGTTTGGGGCGCAAGTCTGGAAGTGGATTAAAACCAACGAATTCCGGGCGGTAATGGGTCGTTGGTCAGCGGAACCATCATGGTTGCTTGGAAATAGAGAGATACCCGAATTGAATCGTTCGAATCCGTTACCGCCCCGAATCGGTTGGTAATCCTGCAGACCCACTGTCCAAAATCCATTATCGTCCCGACCTCGCGTAGCCGCTCATTCGCCGCCTCCATCGTTGTCCCGCCTGTTGGCATTTAGAGCCACGATCGTGGCCCGAAATGCCAACGTGCGTCACAGGGATAGAGAGAAAGGATCGAGGAAGATGTGCGCTTCCGCTCAGTTCATCCGCTTTTCACTGTCGATCCGGGGCTCCCATCGCGCGGAGCGTGATGGCTACTTTCGTTTCGTCCGAACTTTGTCCTGATCATTGTCCGGCAAAGTTTAAGGCTCAAAGGATGGAGACAAGGTTGGTGGCTAGGGAAGTCCCGGGGAATCGCCCGTGTTGTATTTGAACAGGTCCCTTCCAACTCAGACCGACTCAGCCGCCGCCGACCGATGGCCGTGCTATCAGCCGTCACCGACCAACCGAGCTGAACGCCAGGATATAAATCCAATGCCTTGACCCCGCCGGGAGGTAAAATAATCTGATTTTCCTTGTACGCGTCGTAGTCCTCGCAATACGTTCCGGAACTACCTATGAGCCTACTGCAACAGTATGCCGACGAAGTCGCCACGTTCGTTCAGGTCTGTCACACCCTGAGCGAACGGATGTACGTCACCGGGTACGGCGGCAACCTGGCGTGGAAACTAGAAGAGGATGTTGTGCTCATTTCGCCCACCCAGATGAACAAGGGGGACATCCAGCCGGCCGACGTGGTGTTTATCCGTCTCGACGGGACCCGGCTGGAAGGCGCTCGCCGGCCGACCGGTGAAACGCCCATGTACGTGAATTTCTTTCGCGAGCGGCCGGACATCCGGTCCGTGGTGCACTGTCACCCGGTTTACACGAATGCCTTCGCTATCACCAAGGGGAAGAACTGGCTGATGCGGCCCCTGTTTCCGGAGACGATCACTGAGGTGGGGCCGGTGCCGGTGGTGCCCTTCGGCGAGCCGCTGACTCAGCGACTGGCCGACAACTTTCTGCCGTTTCTGCAGAAGTACAACGCCTTCCTCATGGAGAACCACGGCCTGGTGATCCTCAGCCGCCTGGACATCAAGTGGACCCTGATGAATACGGAACTGCTGGAGATGACGTCGATGCACATCCTCCAGGCCCTGCAGTTGGGGGACATCAAGGAGGTTGCCCGCGATGACGTGCGCGATATGGACAACATTGTGCGAGCACGTAACCTTCCGTTCA
>Ga0310121_10005861_pt1 | contig 10471 bp, 9 predicted proteins | sample CB27_Tmax_986_MG_FD_203504 | JGI IMG/M metagenome (GOLD analysis project Ga0310121, IMG submission 203504) | Marine microbial communities from Western Arctic Ocean, Canada - CB27_Tmax_986 | ecosystem: Environmental > Aquatic > Marine > Oceanic | place: Canada: Western Arctic Ocean | collected... | reverse complement strand
ACGATGTCGAACCTGCAGGTGGCTTCGTAGATGCCATAGACCCGGGCAAGTCTCTCCCATGTCGTCTATATGCGGTAATGACAAACCAGGAAGCAATGGACCGTCTTGTCAACCTCTGGAATGAATGGTGCGGCGATCCACAGAAGCGAGCCAGAAGCAGATTCGGCCCGTTTAAGAACCTCTTCATCAATCTCCGAGATCTTCGAAGGTGGAATGCAGAAGACAGAATTGAAGCGACCGGCGTTCGGGATTACCTGAAGGAACGCCTTGACAAGGGAACAGAAGAGATTCGCTTTGAGATTGAACTTTGGTGCCGCAATTCACCAGAAGCTCGAGATAGCGCATATGAGATTATTTCAAATCTCGTTTCTGTACAAGGCGGAGAATGCTTAACTCAATCCGCGGTTCCCGAAATCTGCTATCACGGTGTGCTGGTAAAGATGCCGGCTTCTTCGGTTCAAGAAACTGTCGATGGTATACTCACCAAGAACTATGGTCCACTCATTCGCTGCGAACATGTTATGTTCCTCAGGCCGTTTGCCCAAGCCGGATTCATCACAGAGGAAACTGACTCGAGGGAGGATCTGAAAGAACGATTCTCGGAAAAACCGGGCCCCTCCGGCGACCCGATCCTTGCTATCCTCGACGGTCTCCCGCTTGAACACCATGAGACACTCGATGGGAGACTAGTTATTGATGACCCGGATGAGATTTCGTCTTACTATTCCCCCACTGAGCAACAGCATGGTACGGCAATGGCCTCACTCGTGGTTCACGGTGATCTGAACCGCGATGAAGAGCCGCTGAAATCTCCGGTCTATGTAAGGCCAATTCTCACTCCGAAAAAAGATTTTGAAAACCACATTCACGAATTTATCCCGGACAACGAGTTGCTCATCGACGTGATCCATAGAAGCGTGCGAAACCTCTTTGAGGGTGAATCTCCCGCGGCCCCGAAGGTGAAACTCATTAACCTATCTGTTGCAAACAGCTTTCAGCCCTTTGACCGTGAGCTTAGCCCACTCGCACGCCTGATCGATTGGCTTTCTTGGAAGTACAAGATTCTCTTTCTCCTGAGCGTGGGAAACCACGCGGAGGACATCACGCTTAAAATCACCTGCTCTGAGTGGGGGAAATTGACTGAAGAGGAGCGGTGTTCTGCGACTCTCAAAGCGCTACATTCCGAACAGTTAAATCGACGGTCCTACTCACCAGCTGAGTCAGTTAATGCGTTGACAGTTGGGGCTCTCCATGCAGATAACTCAACCCCGCCGTGGCAGGGCCGACGAGTTGACTTGCTCCCGGGAAAACTTGTACCGAGTCCCATCGGAACGGTTTCCTCGGGGCACCGCCGTTCAGTAAAGCCGGAAATCTTCTTCCCAGGAGGGATACAACTTTACCGCGAGCCTATTGGTAACCCCGACGCCCCAGCTTCCTTCAAGATAGCTCCAAGCTCCATTCCGCCAGGACATAAGGTTGCAGCCCCCGTGCAAGTTCCACTGGAACTTGCACGGACGATGCACTCTCGCGGAACGAGTAACGCCACAGCACTGGCGTCGCGATGCAGCGGAAAAATCTATGAGCGTATCCTGGAGCTTCGCGATGAACCCGGTGGTGACAGACTAGACGAAGCCGACCTCGCGGTTCTAATAAAATGTCTCCTTGTCCACGGAGCCTCTTGGGGAGAGGGTGCCGATTTGCTCGAGTCAGTTTTCCAACCGGACATTGAGTCTAAGTTCGACGCAAACCATGCGTGGCGTGAAATGCACCGTATTCAGTGCAGATTTCTCGGATATGGTGAGGTGTCGCCAGACGTTTCTACGTATTCCACCGACGAGCGAGTGACAATCGTGGGATGGTCACAAATCAGCAACAATGAAGGAAACCATTACCAAATTCCCCTCCCTCCGGTTTTGAGCGGAAGTCACGTCCGACGGCGACTCACGGGTACACTTGCGTGGCTCACCCCCATCAATCCACAGCATCAACACTATCGGGAAGCCAAACTCTGGTTTAGTCTCGACGAAACAAAACTAGGAGTCAGACACACCCAAGTTTATTCTGACCCAGCGCGGAGAGGTACAGTGGAGCACCGCATCCTTGAGGGAGAGAGTGTTATTGCATTCGATGAAGGTGAGGAACTTGAAATCACAGTGAGTTGCAAGGGCGATGCGGGGAAACTTACTCAATCTATCCCTTACGCTCTAGCCATATCCCTTGAAGTTGCTGAAAAACTCGAAGAGAGTATCTTCGAGCAGGTTCGCGACCGAATCCAGCCTCGCATCGAAATCACGGCGCAAGGATAGTAAGGAAAATTTCAGCCGCTTGCGCGTTGCGTGGTCCACACACTCCCCACAAAGCGAGCCATCATTTACGGAATGGTGCGCGCGGCTCTGAGTATGTAGTCACCCGATTAACCGGGTGTGTGGCCAAGGAGGTTAGGTCCTACTGAAGACTGCTTCGATTGCCGCAAGGACATGTTCAACAGTTAGGGAGGTCATGCATTGGCGGTCGAGGGGGCATTCTTTGAGGAAGCAGGGGGAACAGGCTACTTCGGATTGGAGGATGATGTGATGGTTGGCGCGGGGGCCGGTCCAGGTGGAATCGGTCGAACCGAAGAGGGCTACTGAGGGGGTGCTGAGAGCGTCGGCCAGGTGCATCGGGCCGCTGTCGTTTGTTACGAGGACCGCGCATTCCGAGATGAACGCCATCAGTTCTCGGAGCGTGGTCTCGCCGGCCAGATTCCAGGCAGGAGCCGATCCTGCGCCCTCCAGGATGAGGTCTCCTAGCGGTCGGTCTACCGCCATTCCAAAAACAACGGGGACCCATCCTCGCGCGACCGACTCTTTCGCGACACCTTGGAATCGGTCCGGGTCCCACTGCTTGGCTGAGCCAAACGCCGCGCCCGGCGCGATTCCAACTATCTGATGGGCATCTGTTCCGAACCTTTCGTTCAGTTTGTTCCGGACATCTTTCAGTTCACCTTCGGTACAATAGAGTTTCGGTTGAGGCTCTGTTGTTCCATTCCGGAGATCTCCAGGAAGCAGGTTCAGGTAGTACTCGACCATGTGGAGAGCGCGAACCTTCGGCCCGCAGGTGACCCTCCTTGTCAGGAGAGGACCGCGCCAGTCACGGCGGTAGCCGATGCGCTCGGGAATCCCCGCGGCTTTGGCCGCTTTGGCGCTCGAATAGGAGTTGGTCAGAAGGAATACCTCATCGAACCCCTGGGACCTAACTTCATCGAGAATACCCGGATCTTTCTTTTCATCCGCTTCGATGACTCGATCAATCCGGGGGAACCCGTGGAAGAGCCCGGCCGTGTGCGGCCTTCCCCACACGGAAACGGATTTGTCCGTAGATTCAACAAGGCGGCTGATCATAGGTGTGGCCATTACCCCATCGCCAATCCAGTTGGGCAATCGGACTATTGTTTTCATCAGAATGGAGTTGCCAGCCTCATTTCTTCTTCGCGCGTTGTTTTTTATTTTCTTTGTGAACCTGTGGGAGACGGACTTCCATGACCGCGCCTTGCGTGTCCTCACGATTGGAGGGGATCAGGCGCCCGTGGTGGATGTCTTCGACGATGTTTCGCACCCAGGCCAGGCCGAGACCGCCCTGACGCGCCTTGGTGGTGAAATCGAACTGAAACACCTGCTGAAGTTCCACTCCCTCCAACCGCTGTCCGCCGGGCATCATGAACCCGGTCCCATTATCAAATACCCGAAGGATAGCGCGATCCCCCCTTGTCACGCATTCGATATCGACCTGTCCCTCACGGTCCGGTTTCTCTCCTTGACGGTCCGCGATGGCCTGGGTGGCATTCGCCAATAGATTAAAGAGAACAAGTTTCAGGAGCCGCGGGTCTGCCTCGGCTGTCACCTCTCCCAACCCATCAAGCAAGCTGTATTTCACATTCCGCGAGGTCGAATGGCGGTACAGCTCGATGACTTCAGCCACCAGACCTCGTAGTTCCACCTGCTCAAAATGAGGTTCGCGGGTAAAACTGAAGGCCCTGTATACGTTGACAACTTCCTGGAGGAGCACTGTTGTCTTTCGTATCCCTTCGATGGATTCCTCGATGGCGGCTTTCTTATCCTCAGGAACCTGGACAAGACCACGCCGGTAAGCAGTACGAATCGTTTCCAGTTCCAGCCTCCCGGTAGCCAAAATGTTGGTTAGGTCGTGCCCCATGCTGGAAGAGAGGTCAATGCTGACTTCATACCGTCCCCGATCAATCTCTTCCAACCGTTCCAGCGACCTCCTCAGGATGAGCGTTACCTGACGGCAGAGGGACTTGAAATAGGGAAGCATGATGCTGTCTGCTTCAATGGCCTCCTTGGGAGTCGCCATGAGAATCCCTACTACTTCGCCGCGCCTGCGAACAACACCGGCGAACCAAAGGCGGTCTCCCTGGTTGCTTGGGCCCAGAGTAAAGGAGCCATCCCGCCTGGATTGGAATACCACGACCCCCTCCTCGTCCCCACCCGTATGAGTAAATGATTCTTTGAACAAGGCTTGGATGGCATCGGGTTCAGGCGCCCCGATCTCGGGTTCGCCAGATAAGAGTGTTATCGACGAAGACTCCCCTTCACCGGGTACCGGAACCCAGGCCACACAGCCATACCCCATTCCCCGGCGAATAACATCGAGTGCCGGTTTCCAGAAAACCTCGGGTTTGTAGAGCTGTGCGATTTCGCGATCGTCGAGACCTTCCCAAAAGTCGGACAAGTCAAAGTGAACACTGGTAAGGCGTGTTCCTCTCGCCATTCTGTTGTAAGCGCGTTCCGCCGTGTGACGCGGGTTCCGGATAATTGGTGGCGGCTGATCAACCGGACTCTCGAGCACATGAGCGATCCTGGCGAGCGGCCGGATAGCGTAACGATAGAGGAAGACGGTGATGAGGAGGTTGCCGAGAGTAAACAACAAGGCGTACCAACGGTAAGTGATGACCCTGTCCTGTACTTCGTCCTCAACCTTCCGCAGGGTCGCCCAGGAAACAAATGTCACAACGACCTTATAATCCTCTTTGCTGATCTGTCCCTCATAATCAAAATCCCTGGACAAAAAAGAATTCCCCCAATGGTTCAATCTCTTCTTTTTTGCATCTACATTTGGAGCGGCGCTTGAATAGATGACGTCGCCGTTGAGGTTGCGAATCTCCATCCGTATTGCAGGAAAGTCCGGATCCTCGATCATTTCAAGGACGTTCCCGTAGGCTGCCTTAACCGCTTTGGAGATTTCCGCCTTGGGTACGGAACCCGGGTTGATCGCCGCGCCATGGATGACCGATTGCAGGTTGAGAGCAACTTGTTCCGAGGGTAATTTGCCAACCGGGTCACCAACTTCGGTGTTAATCTGCTTCTTGACGTAATGGAAATTGTTGTTCATCAGAAACAACACCAGACCCTCGATGAGGAGCGCGGCGCTGATGAGGGCGCCGGTTACCAACCATATTCGAAGCGCGCCGGTCCGCGGTTTGGAACCGGCAATATGGGAGTCTCGCGATTTCACTGGTTCACCCCTCAGCCTTTAACCCGGCTTCATTGTAGGCTGTTAAGATGGCTTCAACCATTCCATCCAAGCTGAAATCTTTTCTTACCCGCGTCTTCGCAGCCTCTGAGAAGCGGTCACGCAAAGCCTTGTTTTGACAGATCCTTGAAATTGCCTCGGCAAGAGAACCGGAGTCGCCCGGAGGGACCACAAGCCCGGTTTCCCCGTCTTGATTCACATACGATGTCCCGGTACCCAGCTCGGTTGTAACAGCGGGAACACCAGCGGCAAAGGACTCCAGCAGCACATAACCGAAAGCCTCGGCACGATGGGTCGAAGGTAAACAAATCAGGTCCGAGGCGGCCAGGACCGGGCCCAAATGAGCCGCCGGACCCAACAGAACCACTCGCTCTGGGTTTTTCATTGAGTTAATACTCTTCCGTATACGTTGTTCTTGCCGCATGGTCCCGGCCCCCACGACCAGGAGAACGGCGTCCACCTGATCCATCGCCTCAAGCAGGACATGCAAACCCTTGTACCATCGAAACCGACCGACGAAGAGAACAATGGGTTTCCCGCCGTAATCCGCGCGAAGGTTCCCGCCGGCAGCCTGTTCCTGGCTCGACAGCTCCTGGGGAGAGATTCCGAGTGGCACTATCCGGCACCTCTCCCGCACAGATGCAAGGACCTCTGAGGAGGAGAGCAGGGGTGGAGACGACACAAAGATACTTGAGCAACGTTTCAAAAATTTGCGCTGCCACGGTCTGTAAAGCGCCCCTGTCATGCGTTGGCGGACAATATCGCTCTGGTAAGAGGCGAACCAAGGAACGTCCCGCGCCCCCTTCCTGAGGGTAGCCAGTACGGCGGTCGGACAGGGCAGGTGTAGATGGAGCAGGTCATAATCCACTTTTTCGAGAAGCCTGAAAAATCCGGGAGAAATCGGGTTGGAAAGCAGCCTTCCCCATTCTCCCACTGAGATAACATCCACCCCATGCTCAGCCCCCCACACCCGGTCGACCGGGCCGGAAACCGCGACCGAAACCTTCCAGCCGTGCCTGGCCTGTTCAACCGCAAGTTTGCCGAGAACGACCTCCATCCCGCCATAGACAGGGGGGAATATGTCTTTATACAGGTGCAGGATATGCGGCATGGTTATGGGAAGGACCCTATCTTGTGTCCAAAACAGCAGTATGATAGAAGAAATCTCTGGTTTGGAACAGAAACAGCCGATATTTGCTTACCGGCGGGCTGTTTTTGCCAAGGCCGCCAGAAATGATCCTCGGTAGCTCAACTGGTAGAGCGGGTGGCTGTTAACCACTAGGTCGTTGGTTCGAATCCAACCCGAGGAGCCAATTCAACCTTAACGATCTCAGTCAGTGTCGAAACTCGTTTGCTAAACTAAGGGTCATTAAGTTCGCAAGAGAGCCCACCTGCTTCTTGCGATAGATTGTGGTCCAAACAACCCCCGAACAGCAAGAGAATTTTACATGCCCAGCTAATTTATTCGTTTTTCTCTTTTGACGCGGTATGGACGGCGGGGTACACTCAAACCGACATGTTATTTCGTCGGCTGAAGTGGACGGCGGTGAGGTTGATTGTGGTCATGTTGGTTGCCATGTTGGTGGGTGTCGGAGGGGCTCAGTTCCTGCCGTCCACCCCCCTCGCAACGTTAAAACTAGCTCCCTTCAAATGGCTTGAAATAGATACTGTCGAGTCCTTTTCCTGCCGGGCCGGTAATCTCTATGTGGGGGGTTACGATGCGAAGGCCGAAAAGTTCCGCGCGCGCCATGTCGCGGGATCGTTTTTCCAATTAGGTCGTCTCAGATTTGAAATCGAGGATACCTCTTGGATGATGCAGAGTCCGACCATCGACCCGAGATGGGCTTATATACACAGGCCCATGCCAACGCCGGCAACAGATGACCCGGTCCGGCTTTCGGATGATTGATGCGCCCCCGGTTGGGAGGTAAGCTAACCCCCTATGTTCATTCCTCATCCCCTCTCCAACGTCATCCACGAAGGGGTGTGACTAGAATGGATGAGGATTCACTCGTAATAGTCATTGGATTAACGGCGGCTCTCCTACCCATTATCGTGTACCTCTGGTGGTTAAGTTTTTCAAACAAACCGGTACCAAGGTCAGAAATTATCCGCAACCTCCTACTCCTCTTAGTCCTCGCCCCAGTGTTTTTCTTTGTTGCCGATTTTATCTTCTTTTTTGTTAGCGTAATGATATATGGGTTCGCCCCTTGAAACTTTTCGCCTCTCAATCCAAAAACAGAACCCCCGCCATCCATGTTGTGAAGACCGGGGGCATTGTACATCAATTTGTTGTCTCAACAATCCGCCTTATTATACCGTCCCTCTGTTCGAGTAGATATAATATTCGCAACCACATGATTACCATCGCCCATAACATGCAGGTGACAAAGATACCAAAGATGAACATTGAACTTTTTTTAGACCTTGTATACCACAGAATAACCACACTCGATAATGAGGCAGCAAACAAACACAACCCAGTTATTATTGAATTAACTGGCAATCCAACTATAAGTGGGGTGTATCCGATTGCAGCCGTAAGAAGATAGAAAGTGCCAAGGCGTCGCTCGGTCATGTCGGTCATCTTCATTTATGCGTTCCTAAAACAAAACCCCGGTCACTTTCGCAACCGGGGCCATTGTCCGTCAATTTGTTTTCGCCAAATAGGTGTCCACATCCACGGTCCCAAAAGTGCCGGAGAACCCAGTGATTGGGTTAGTGGTAATCACGTGCTCGCAAAAGGGGCCCGTGGGGGTACGTTGAGTTTTGTAGGTATCCCCGTTTCTTGAGATACTCTAATTTGTTTGTTCCCCGAAAAGCGGCCGTTGACCACTTGGTCGCAGGTTCAAATCCTGCCCGAAGATCCGTTTCAGCCAAAATGGCGCAAACTCGTTCTGAGATCCTCTACCGCGGCGAACGAACCACTCGGAAACCGATACCTTCATAAGCGGTATCCGGAGGACTCCCGCGCCTGCGTGCCGAGCGTGCTTCTGTGGCGAGGTCGGCATAGTACCCACCGCGGACAACGCGGTCTGTGCCTATTGGGAATTCCCAGGCTGAACCGTCGTCTGGCCTAGTCAGATTATTGTAACTATCGTAGAACCAATCCTGGCACCACTCGATCACGTTGCCGTGCATGTCGCACAAACCATAATCATTTAAGGCCCTCGAACCGACCTGTTGGGTCCGACCTCTACTGTTGCCGCACCAAATCATGTTCCGCTGTAATACTCCGCTGTAAGCGCAGCCGTTCAGTGAAATCCTGGTATCGTCACCGAACGCGAAAGGCTCATACCGGTTGGGATTCGATTCCGACCCCCCCTGCACGCGTATTCCCATTCGGACTCGGAGGGCAGACGGTAACCGCCGCTGTAGGGATCAATGAGGGACCGTGTGGTTAAATCGTAGCAAGGGATGTACCCGTCCCTTTGGCTGGCCCAATTGCAAAACGACAGTGCTCCAAACCAACTGACACGAGTTACCGGATGGTTTGGCTGAACCACAGCGGCAATGGGGCCGGTCAGAATACCTTGCCCGCTCGCCCAATTTAAAACCGCGGCATAGACAGAGTTGGTGACCTCATAGATTCCAATCTGCAAGTTGTAACCGATAGCCACCGCATGGCGTGGCTGCTCGAGTACATTCCCGAATTGCAGATCGCGACCAACGCCTGAATTTCCCATCTGGAACGTCCCGGTGGGAAGGGTGATCATTTGGATGGCTGTTGCTGAAGGAGCGGGGTTCCCTGGCGGGTTCCGGTTTTCAATGAAGATCAACAGATCGCCGGCGCCGATTCGACCGTTTCCATCAAAATCGGCATCACGGGCATCCTGCGCGCCGACAGGATTACAAAGGACAATGGCAAATAGGGATACCAGAGATACGGACCGGATATGGAGATTCATCAATGAGTACCCCTACCGATTTGCGTTGTTAAACGACCGGGGGGATTCTATGCGAAAGGGGACTGCCGACGGAAGGGTTCTTCCGAGGTTTGGAACCTGACTGCAAAAGAACGGTAAATAAAAAAAGTGGCGCAAGTTTCCTTGCGCCCATTAATACCTCTTTGTTACCACCTCATCCCTTTTCTGGGATGGATTGGTCGAATTAAACTTTGCGGCGTCGTTTCACCAGGGCCGAACCAGCGAGACCCAAACCGATCGCGCCCATAGTGGCGGGTTCGGGGATAACCGGCTTACGCACCAGATTGACATTGATATCGCCGCGGCCGTTGAAGGGATCCTCTCCGACGAAACCGACGAGGTTCATGAGGGGTTGGGAGAAAGGTGAATTATCGGCCTGCAGGTAGGTGAACCAGCCGGACATTCCCATTTTCACGTTCTTGCCGTTGGCGCCCTCGCCGATCTGGAAAGGGAGGCTTCCGTCGTCAGGTTCTTGGAAAAGGTCCAGAATAATATCGAGGTTATTGTTCAGCCCGATGAGTTGGGAAACCGGCTCGCCTTGGCCGGCGTCGGAACGAAGTGCGTAATATTCCCATGTGCTGGTATCGACTGGTCCGCCATTTTCCGTGTAAGCGGAGCTCATCAGTTCCTTCTTGGGACTTCCTGAGCCCGGACCCACAGCATCAAACCACACGCTGACCGCCCAGCGGTTATTGCTGTCATTTTCGTCCACGATGTTTCCGTACAGGTGAGCGTTGATTCTATTTCCGCTGTCATCCAGATATTCATCCAGTGTTCCCGCACCTTCAAATAGGTATTTCGGGCCACCTGGAATCCCTGGATCTCCCCAGTTTTCAGGCATGAAAAAGGCATGGCCGTCTCCGAATTGCCCGAACTCGTCCCCTTCCGCTGCGGTCACAAACCAGGATTGGACTTGCGTTGCGGAAGCGGGAATAGTTGCCGCTACCATTAATATTGCCAGAGTTAAAACACGAACATTTTTCATTGGTTAATACCCTCCTCAGGATTAGTTTGCG
>Ga0310121_10005860_pt1 | contig 10471 bp, 6 predicted proteins | sample CB27_Tmax_986_MG_FD_203504 | JGI IMG/M metagenome (GOLD analysis project Ga0310121, IMG submission 203504) | Marine microbial communities from Western Arctic Ocean, Canada - CB27_Tmax_986 | ecosystem: Environmental > Aquatic > Marine > Oceanic | place: Canada: Western Arctic Ocean | collected... | reverse complement strand
GGCCTACACCGGCCAATGCTGGCGGCGCGACATGCTGTTCGACGTTCTTAAAACCTGGTGCACGCTCTCGGACAATGTGTTCATTTACGATTATGAGCCCGGGTTTATCAACCTTTCCGACTCGACACCAATGCCTGCGGTGGCGCGGTTTCGCACCGAGATGCCGTTGATGGCCCAATGGGGTGTGCGGGGTATCCTGCAACAGTCAATCCTGTCCATCATGAACCAGGGGCCGAACCTGTACGTGCGCGCCCGGCAGATGTGGGACGCGGGCGTCGACGTCGACGAGCTGCTCGATGAGTATTACACCCATCTGTTCGGCCCGGCGGCAGCGGTTGTGCGGCAATACTGGGACGCCTTCGAACGCATGATGCACCACGGGCCCGGCCATCATCGCAACGTGATGAAGGCTATGTACCCGCTCGACCGCGTGCGAAAGCTCGAACGGTTCGTGCGCGAGGCCGAGGCCAAAGCGCAAACGGATATGCAGCGCCGCCGCGTGCAGATTATCCGCTATTGCCAGAACAACCTGATGCTGTATCTGCGGATGCGCCTTGCCGAGGACGAGGGCCGATTCGCCGACGCCGTGGCGCTGGGCGAGCAGATCCTGATATTGCACGAGCAGATCGAAGCGTTCGATACGGTGCTGTTCAAGATCGGCGACATGGACCGCCACGACGAGAACCACCCGCATCACGCCGGCGGGTGGGTCAGGCAGAACAAGACCCGCCTGGCGATGACCGACGGCACGAAAGGCGACCTGGTCGCCATGCTGGACGATAAATGGCGGTTTCGCATCGATCGGCATAACGAGGGCATCACGTGGCGGTGGTTCGAGACGGACCACGATACGAGCCGGTGGGGCCGGTTGCGCACCACGCGGACGTGGGATGTGCAGGGCTACGAGGATCAGTTGGACCGGTATGAAACCGTCGGTTGGATGCGCACGCGGGTGAAGGTGCCCAAACGCTTCGCCGGGCGAACGATCCGGATGAGCTTTTTTCATCCACAGGGCGCGTGGGGCAGTATGCAGGTCTGGGTCAACGGCCGATTTGCCGGCGATCGACGGCTCGACTTTTTTCGATGGGAAGAGGAAAGGCGCCATGGCAACGTAGACGTCACCGACCTGATCCGACTAGGCGAATCGAACCAGATCACGATGCGGATCGTCAAAGGCACGCGTTGGGGTGGATTCGATCGGCGGATCTTGCTGTGGTCGCCGGCGGGCCAATAAGCGAGGTCGTGAAATGATCTCAAAGTCGAGTGGCACCCCCGGTGTAAACAATCCGCAAGACCGCATGGGGGTTGATAGCGTGCACCGCACCACACTTGCACACGAGCACGGCGCGTCACATGAACCGCACATCACAAGATCATTCCGCCTGCAACCGCGCCGTCGCCGCACCGCCCGGGCGGTGCATCTGGCTGATCAGCACCCACCATCCACGCTGGCCCCGCCAAATCATCGAGCAGGAGGACATCGAGGCTGTCATCAGCCATTTCGCCGACACACAGTTGCGACTACGCCGCCACAACGCATCGGCCACGCTCTTCGTGCGCCTCCCTCCCCCCCGATCCCCGGCGTTATCGCTGGATCGCATCCCAAGGGACCGATAACCCCGGCGATTGGGATCAACTTGCCGAGGGCGGCGGTCGATCCTATCTAAATGTTCTTTCCGACTATAATGGATGTCCCCGGACGTTTTGGATGCACCCGATAAAGATATGAGCGCGGTCACCAAACTGGTCATCCTCGTTTTTGGTTTCTTGGGCGTGATAGGCCTGCTGGGCGTTTACCGCGCCGGTCAGGTAGGAGGCGTCGAGGTCAATCCGTCGATCGAACCGGCAGTCGTTCGCTGTATAGGTCTGGAGCGGCGCAGTTACGCCAAGACGGAGCAGTTCACCGGCCGACTCGAGGCCAACATTCGCGTGAACAAGTCGTATCGGATGACCGGCCAGATCCTTCGTTTGGGCCCGAAGGGCAAGCCGGCCCTGAAGGCGGGCCACGCGGTGACCAAGGGCCAGATAATTGCCATGGTGGATCCCGCACGGTACCAGGTGGCATTGATGCAGGCGAAGGCGAGTCAGGCTGGTGCCAAGGCTGACCAGATCGAGGCCAAGGCGAAGATAGCCGAAGCAAAAGCGAAGTTAAAGGACGCCACGCTTGCACTGAAGCGTCTTGAGAATCTGAATAATTCTGGCACGGTGACCCGACGCGAGTTGGAGGAGGCCCAGACCGAAAGAGAGAGCGCCCAGGCAAAGCTCGATGCTGCCGAGGCCGGGCAGGATGCAGCCGCGGCGATGTACAGGGCCGCGGAGTCGACGATCAGGCTGGCAGAGATCAATCTCGCCGACGCGACGCTGCGAGCACCGATGGATGCAGTCGTCGCCGACGTGCCGGTCAAGATCGGCCAGATCGTCCATGCGGGCCAGACGGTGATCACGCTCGTGGATACGAGCAAGGTCAAACTGGTCGTCGGCGTGGTCGAGTTGAAGAGGCCACTGATCAAGACGGGGCAGCCGGTGAGCGTGGAAGTGCGGGCGTTGCAGGTGTATGCAAGCGTGCTGCACGAGAAGGCGGAACTGTCGCGGCCACGACCGGGGGTGGTCAGCGTCGTGCCGCCCACCGCCAATCTCCGGACCGGGCTGTTTGACGTCGAGATCACGCTCGACAACGACGACGGGTGGCTGAGTCCGGGCATGATTGCGCGTGCCAAGGTGACCGTGTTCAAGCAGGATGCGATCGCGATTCCGATCGACGCGGTCATCCGCAAGGGCGGCCGAATGGTCGCCTATTTCGTGGCTGACAAGTTGACCGTCGGGCTCGACCTTCACGGCCTGGGGCAAGCCCGGATCGACGTGCCCACGAAGGTGGCGCGTCGGATCGAGTTCGAGCCGATCGTCGTGGACAAAGACTATCTGTTGATCGCCGAGGCGCCGCCAGGTGTTGATAGTCTGATCGTCGAGGGCCAGCACACCTTGATCGACGGTCAGCCCGTCCACGTGCTGGGCGCTCCACTGGCCAGCCAGCAGGTGATCGCGCCGGATGCCGGATTGCTGCCGTCACCGTGATCGGACCGCCCCATGCGACTGAGCGAACGCGCGATTGAATTACCGCGACTGGTGCTGCTCGGGTCGGTGCTGTTCTGTGGCATCGGCCTGGTGGCCGTGTTCACCCTGCCCAAAGAGCGCACGCCCCGAGTCAAACTGCCGGTCATTGTCGTGGCCGTGCCCAATCCCGGCGCCACGCCTGATACCAACGAGCGCAGCATCGTGCGCAAGCTCGAGCCGCAACTGGCCGAGATGCTCGACAATCTGCGCGATGAGGGCGCGATCAAATCGCAGGCGGTCACCGGCGCGGCAATTTTTCAGATTATTTTCGCGGACGGCACCAATGTGAGGGAGGCCCGCATCGATGTCGAGAGTATCGTCGACCGTGTCCGCCCCGAGTTCCCCGTCGAGGCGCAGACGAATCCGGGTCCGCAGGTCAACGACATTGCGTTCGAGGAGTTTCCGATCATTCAGGCGGTGATCGCCGGCGGCGCGGACGGTGCCGAGCGCCGGCGTATCGCCGAACGACTCGAATCGCGGATCAAAAAGGTTAAGGGGGTTGCCGGCGTTGACATCTTCGGTGGTTTCGAGCGGGAAGTGCACGTCGAGGTCGACCCGAACCTGATGGTGCTGTACGGGTTCGGGTATGAGGATCTGAGGAAGGCCATCCGGCGCGCCAATGAGGATTCACCCACCGGTGAGATCGACACAGTAGCGGGGCATAAAATGCGCGTGCGCACCAGCTCCAAGCTGGCCAGCCTCGAAGACATCAAGCATGTGCCCATCGGTGTGTACGGCAGTCAGCCGGTCATTCTTGCCGACGTTGCGACCGTTCGCATGGGTCACAAAAAGCTTACCAGCATGGCGCGTTACGGCGGCCAGGACGCCGTCGTCGTGCTCGCCCGCGCCAAGACGGATATCGATGTGCTGGGCACCTGTGACACGATTCGCCGGATCATTACCGACTTCGATCCCGGCGTGGAGGGCGTTAGCGTGGGGCCCGTACGCGATCAGGCCCGCGAGATCGGGTACATGATCCATCAACTCGGTATCAGCGCGATCTACGGTACGATCCTGGTCATCTTCATTCTCTGGGTCACGCTCGGCTGGCGCAACGCGGGGCTGATCGGCATCTCCGTGCCGTTCGCCATCCTCGGCACGGCCGCGATCATGTGGTTCACCAAGCGCACGATCATGCCCGACCTGGCGATCAACAACATGACGCTGTTCGCGATGATCCTGGTCATCGGCATGGTGGTCGACGGGTGCATCATCGTCGGTGAGAACATTTATCGTCACCGCGAACTGGGCACGGCACCGCTCGACGCCTCGAAGCGGGGCATCCGGGAGGTCGGTCCGTCGTTGATCTGCGCGTATGCGACCACCTTCGCCGCGTTCGGGCCGATGTTTATCGTGCGCGGGGTGATGGGTGATTTTCTCGAATTGCTGCCGATCGTCGTCCTGTTTGCGTTGTGCTCGGCCATGCTGGTCGATCACTTTCTCATGCCGGTGCTGAGCATGTATTTCATGAAGGTGCCCGATGAGAAGATCGAGGCGAAGCTTCGGACGCTCGGCGAGGCCAAGGCATCGGACGACGCTGCTCAGATTGAATCCGAGCGTGCCGAGTTGGCCGTGGTGGGCAGTCGCCTGTTGAAGACGTATGGCAATATGCTGCGGTACGCGCTGCACCATCGCCTGCTCGTGCTGGCGCTGGCGGTCATTATCGCTTGCACGCCGATCGCGCTTTACGGGATGGGCGCCATTGGCGTCGAGTTCTTCCCCGAAAGCGATTACGCGATCGTCGAGGTCCACTTCGAGTTGCCGCTGGGTTCATCGATGGAAACGAGGACAGTGGCGGTGGCGGGGATCATTGAGCAGGCGTTGGTACGCGCCGTGAAGTCGGACGAGTGGTATCAGCCCAGTGCTGGTACGCCGCGTGCCCGGCCGATCACGACGATCGGCGAGCCCGGGGCGCTGAACATTCGGCTTGACGGGAGGCACGGCACCGGCCCGGAGTTTGGCATGGTTTACTGTGAGTTGGCACTGGCCGGCGATAGGCAGCGCACGCTTGAGCAGATCCGGCAGGCAATCGTCAAAGAGATCCCGCGCCTACCGGGCGTCGTCATTGATCTGGTCTCGCCCAGTGAGGGCCCGCCCGTCGGATCAGACATCATCGTGCGCGTGCTGGGCCGGGAACAGACGACGCTCGATGAACTGGCCAAGCGCGCGGCTGTCGTCGAGCGTGCTTTACGCGCCATACCGGGTACGCGTGACGTCAAGAGTGATTACAGGTCCAGGCCCGAGATCGTTGTCAAGCAGGACCGGATGCTGGCCGGACTGTTCGGCCTTGACAGCGCCGCGATCGACACCAGCATCAACTTCGCGCTCGAGGGCGTCAGGGTGGGCGAGGTCGACTTCGGCGGTGATGAGGAGATCGATATTCGCATCCGCAACCAGGCATCGCACCGCGACGAGCAGGAGGACCTGGCCAACCTGCCGCTGCTGAGCAGGTCCGGCCGGCGGGTTACGCTCGCACAGGTTGCCGACATCGACCGGCGTGGCAGTGCCAACGTGATTCGCCATTACGAGCAGCAGCGCGTTATCAACGTGCGCTGCGAGGTCGAAGACGGTGTGCTCGTCGATGATGTCAAGGCCGAGTTGGCTGCCGCGATTGCACTGGACATCACCGGCAGACCGGCACGGTCCACGGGGGCCGGCGGTGGTGAATATTTCGGTGCCGTTGGCAGTGACGTGATCTATGCCGACCACGAGTCGATCGTCAAGTTCGGTGGCGAAAACGACATACGTGACGATGCCCTGTACGACCTGAGCATCGCGCTGGCTATTGCGTTCGGCATCATGCTCATCGTGCTTGTGCTCAAGTTCAACAGCTTCATCCAGCCGCTGATCGTGCTGTTCAGCGTGCCGCTGAGCCTGGTCGGCGTGGCGATCGGGCTGATGATATGCGGGTTCTATTTCTCGGTCGCGGTGATGATCGGTGTCGTGGCATTGGCGGGCATCGTGGTAAATGACGCGATTGTGCTGGTGGACTTTATCAACCGGCTGCGTGGCGCGGGTATCCCACGCGAGCGGGCGATCGTGTACGCCGGGCAGTTGCGGCTTCGCCCGATCTTTCTGACCACGATCACCACGGTTGGAGGGCTGCTGCCGCTGGCGCTGAACATCTCCGGCGGCGGCGAGTTCTGGCAGCCGCTGACAGTGACGATCATGTTCGGCCTCGCGTTTGCGACGCTGCTGCAACTTTTTATCATCCCGCTGGCCTGCTTCACATTTGACCGCCACGACCACGCTAGCGTGCTCGACCCGACCCGCCGTCGCGACCTGGCCGGTGCCGACGTCGCGCCTGCACCGGTATGACGGGTGGGTGATGTTCCTGTCCGAATGTCGAAGTGCAGGGGTATCATCAGCGGTGCACGCGGGGCCAAGTTTTGCCGGTGTTCGGCCTGCCAATTCTTTTACATGAGGTCCCAACTGGTCGATAACGTGAAAATCGGGCGAGGCCGTGGGTTTTTGGCGGTTCTTGGGTGCAAACACCGGATTGGCGTGGGTATGTTCGTGGGACGCGCCGGACTTGATGGATCGGCGACCAGTGGTGGTTGAACTCGGCCGAGGGAGACTTCGATGGGGACGACGGATGCACCAGAACCCCGACCGACGTCGGGTGGAGGCTGCAGCGCCGGGGTGATGGGGGGGCAGGACTCGAACCAGCGTGCCGGTCGACTGACGGTCTCGGTAATCGTGCCGGCGCACCACGCCGACACGCGTTTCGAGCGTTGCCTAGCGGCGTTGGTCGGCTCGATCCGACCCGTCGACGAGGTCATCGTGGTCGCTGACGGCGATGTGGATCGGGTGATGGCCCTGGCCCGTGACGCCGGCGCCAAGGCGATCCGCACCGTATCGCAAAGCGGGCCGGCCACGGCACGCAACTTCGCGGCTCGCCACGCCGACGGCGACGTACTTTTCTTTGTTGATGCCGACGTCGCCGTCCACCCCGACGCGATCGGCCGTATCCTTCTCGTCTTATCGGATGAGCCGGACCTGGCGGCCGTGGTCGGATCGTACGACGACAAGCCGGCGGAAACCAATTTCCTCTCCCAGTACAAGAATCTGTTGCAGCACTACGTACATCAGATCGCGCATTGCGACGGGTTTACTTTCTGGGGCGCTTGCGGCGCGATTCGACGGGACGTGTTTGAAAAACTGGGTGGGTTTGACGAGAGCTACAGGCGCCCATGCATCGAAGACATAGAACTGGGTTATCGCCTGCGCGCCGCGGGACAGGCAATCCGGATGTGCAAGGACCTTCAGGTCACGCACCTGAAGCGATGGAATCTGGGGTCACTGCTGCGATCAGACGTCTTGGACCGCGCGGTGCCCTGGACGCAGTTGATCCTTCGTAAAAAACGGTTTGACAACGATCTTAACATCAGCATGTCGAGTCGGCTGTGTGTGGTCATGTCGTTTCTGCTTCTGGGCGCGTTGGCCTTGTCGTGGTGGTGGCCAACGTTGGTGGTGGTGGCGGTGGTGGCCGTGGCGGGACTGTTGCTGATGGACTTGCCCCTGATTCGCTTCTTCGCCCGCAAGCGCGGGCTGCTGTTCGCCTTGTGCGCAATTCCGTATCACTGGCTCTATTACTTGTACAGCGGTGTGGCGTTTGTGATTGGCACGGTCCTGTATTTCATGAAGGTGTTTTTCACCCCGTGAAGCATCAAGCCGAGTCGCGATCTGCTGCTGTACGCTGATCGGAATGAGGCCGTCGGGTGTACATGCCACGTCGGATCGGAATCGGTGGCACCGTTCGTGCAGATGCTGCGCTGCTTTGCCAACGAACTTGGCGTGCCGTTTGTCCTCGCCGGTTGCCACGCCCCGCGATGTCGTCGCGCGGCCCGGGGCATGGTACAGAGACGCGGGGCAACTGGAAGCCGTGACCGGCGACGCCGGGTTTCTTGATCGCCACGCTACCAAGGTGTAAAAGGGGATTGGAAGATGCCCTACTCGCCCGCTGACATCGCGATGGCCGAAAACCGTACGTTTCCCGCCCCGACGTGGGCGAAAAACATCACCCACGCCCACCAGGGACCGTGGGTAGGTATTTATCCGGTCATCGATCGTGATAATCCAAAGACCATGGTCAGCCGGGCCGAGCAGTTCGTCAGTGACGGCCACCGGATCGGCCATGGGCAATCGACGGAGATCAAGAGATTGCCAGACAGTGCAGCCCATGATGATGCGGTCTGATGCGACGATGCAACCGGTACGGGTCGCCGTGATTGGCTGCGGCCACATCGCGCAGCACATGCACCTGCCAATCCTACATGCGCTGCGGAGCGCGCAGCTTGTTGCTGTCGCCGACACCGACACCGACGACTCCCGGCTCGTCGATGCCTGCCGACTTGCACCGGAGGCGACCGGTTACGGTGATTATCTACCACTGCTTGAGCGGGCGGACGTCGAGGCTGTGTTCGTTTGCCTTCCCACTCATTTGCACGCGGCGGCGGCGCAGGCGGCGATGGCCGCCGGCAAGCATGTCTATCTGGAAAAACCGATCGCCGCGAATCTCGAAGACGCCCGGACCGTGATTGAGGCGTCACGCCTCAGCAAAGTAACATCAATTATCAGCTTCAATTATCGGTTTGACCCCGTGTACGCGGCGGCGCGGCGCCGGATAGCGGATGATGAGGTGGGTCAACTCACCGGTGTACGCACCATCTTCACCACCGCTGCGAGCGAAGTGACCGCCTGGCGGCAGAGCCGGCGACTCGGCGGCGGCGTGCTGCTCGAGATCGCGTCCCACCACATCGACCTGATGAGATTCCTGTTCGGCCGGCCGATCGAGAGGGTGACCGCCGACGTACGTTCACAACGCAGCGAAGATGACACGGCCACACTGCACCTGGCGGGCGGCCTGCTCGTGCAGTCGTTACTCTCGACCTGTGCAGTGGAAGCGGATCGCGTGGAAATCTACGGTGACGGTGGGCTGTTGAATGCCGAGCGATTTCCTGCCGGAGCCGTCGAGATGACCGGCACAAGCGTGAGATTGATCCGCGTCAAGCGGTTGCTGTACGCGATGCGTCGGGCGGGCCAGAGCCCGTACCTGCATCGGGTATTGCTGGGTCGTCACGAGTTTCCGTCCTGCCCGGCGGCGTTCTCGCACTTTCTTGATGCCGTTCGCGGCCACTGCCCCGCAACGCCCACGCTCGACGACGGGCTCGAGAGTCTGGCCGTCGTCATCGCGGCCGAGCGATCGGCCAGGACCGGTCGAAGCATGGCGGTGAAGGATATTCCGTGTGAGAGTCATGATCATCAATGATTAGGCCACGCCGGCCGCGGGTCATGCTTGCGCTGCTAGGGCCGCGACGCGTGGTTGCAGCCGTCCAATCCATTGGCGTGTTGGCGGCGACTCGCCGAGTGCTTCCGCGACGATGTCGACAGGCTATGCCGATTAACCGGTCAACAGTTTAAGGAGTGGCGGATCAACTAGCCGAAAAATATTTCGGCGGTCGACAGAGAAGTGACATGTTGCCGAACCTGATCATTATTGGCGCGCAGAAATGTGGCACCACGGCCCTGCACTACTACTTGGGCCTGCACCCGCAGATCCGCATGTCGGCCGACAAGGAATTGAACTTCTTTGTGGGTGATAGGAACTGGCGACGCGGGCGGCGTTGGTATGAAAGGCAGTTCCGCGGCTGGGCGGACGTGCACGGCGAGGCCTCGCCCTCGTACACCAACTACCCGCGGTTCAAGCGGGTCGCCGAGCGCATGCATGACATGATTCCCGACGCCAAACTCATCTACCTCGTCCGGGATCCGATTGATCGTATCGTGTCGCATTACATCCATTCATTCTCGGATCGCAGAGAGCACCAGCCGTTCGCCGAGGCCTTGGGGGACATGGACCAAAGCCTGTACGTCCAGCGCAGCCGATATTTTCTGCAGACTTCACGGTTTCTCGAATATTATCCGATGTCACGGATACTCATCGTGGATCAGGCGGATCTTTGGGAGCACCGGCGGGAGACGTTAGCGAAAACATTTGCCTGGCTCGGCGTGGACAGCACGTTTTACTGCGACAAGTATGGGCGCGAGAAGCACGAGAGTGCGGACAAGCGACGCAAGAACCCGATTGCCTACTGGATGAAGCGGATATCCGAGACCCGGCCTGCCAAAATGGTGTCGTCTGATGCGCGCAAGAAGATCGGCAGGGTGCTGTATCGCCCGTTCTCCAGAGATATAACCACACCCGTTGTGGATGAGTCAATGAAAAGCCGGCTCGTCAACGCCTTGAGTGGCGACATTAGCCAGTTCCGCAAGCTGGCGGGGATGCCGTTCGACCGGTGGAGCGTGTAGTCACAGGAAGACTGCCTTGCAAGTCAGTGAAATAAAACGAAGCGGCCTG
>Ga0310121_10005859_pt1 | contig 10471 bp, 12 predicted proteins | sample CB27_Tmax_986_MG_FD_203504 | JGI IMG/M metagenome (GOLD analysis project Ga0310121, IMG submission 203504) | Marine microbial communities from Western Arctic Ocean, Canada - CB27_Tmax_986 | ecosystem: Environmental > Aquatic > Marine > Oceanic | place: Canada: Western Arctic Ocean | collected... | reverse complement strand
AAAAAGAGGCCCCCGAAGGGGCCTCCTTTAGTAGTTAATAAAAACTTATTTCTTACTTTTTTCAGCAAGAAATTCCTGAGAGGAACTACCAATTTTTATAACTTTTGGCTTATCCTCTTCCGGAATAACGACATCCATTCTAATGGTTAATACACCATCAGCCAAATTTCCATCAACAATTTTGATGTTATCACCTATTGTGAATTGACTTTGAAATGAACGATTCGCAATCCCTCTGTGGACGAAGTTGCCTTCTGCTTCTGAACTTTTTTGTCCAACAACTCTCAAGACATTCTTCTCAAGTTCCACTTTCAATTCGCTCTCTTTCCAACCGGCAAGAGCAAACTCCAACACGTACTTATCACCATCTTTGATGATATTGTGTGGGGGATACTTAGCAGGCGGATTCTGGTCGAATTCCTGTAGTGCGTTAAAGATGTTGTCGAGTCCGAAGGACTGTGTTGACCAAGGGTCGAAAAAAGCCCTTGCTGGTGTTAATTGCCTATTCATAATTTTCTCCTTATATTTAAGCAAGATTTAATTGCGTGGCCTTACTATTAAGAACCACTCTTATTGACAATAGACCCGAAGGCTCTACTGACAATTAGTTGGTAGCACCGTAAACTACCAGTGGGGGTAAAGTTTTTAAACTCTCTAGGTGTCCCCTTGTCTCAGAATGATGGGCTACTAAGCGTCTTATCGCCATCCCGGCATTGCTCGGCCACTGACTCATTCTTGAACCATATACACGGTTTTTTAAGCCCGTATTATGAGCCGATTAGCATCTCTATTCGGCTCACGAAAAAACTGCTAGGGTTTTTTGGTGATAAGGTAACCCTAGCGAAATCCTCATCTCACAGCCTAAGCCGCGAGAGCGTAATTATAATCGTTGCCAATTATATTTATGACACATATTTTAACGACTTCTGTATCTTTCGGTCGAGCGATTATTATCTTTGCCTATCCAATCGATTCTAGTCGCCCCCATCATAAAGAAACTTGATATAGTAGCGTGTAGTGCGGTTCCTAATTTGTAGAAGCAGACTACCAAGACTGCTTTGAGACTTTCCTCCGCACTAGAGGCTGTTGCTCCTCAAACATACTATATCAAATTTCCTTATGGTGGAGGCGGAGAGATTCGCACTCTCGTCTTGAATAACTCCAATAACAACTTTACGCTGTTTTGTCATCTACGGGGTACAAACGTATGCCCCAAAAATGATTCCCATAATTGTCATAATAAACATCCATTTATAACAACAAGAATTCCACTCCATTGTTTTATCCTCTAAAAAGGATTAATAATCCGGATTCATACTAACCAGTACTTCATACTATTTGTCTCCGTTTACAAAATTCATAATTATATTTGCTTCTCGAATCGCATCTTCTGGCTCAGGCCAAACTGGAGGTTCCAGTATCTTTCCGTCTGTTTCTCTTGCTACATCGACCCGTTCTTTTTGTGCCCAGTAAGCCTCTTTAAGTCGCTCAAGGGCGGCGTTGTACATATCAAATCTTAGTTCATATGGTGTTGCCATAATACTTCTCCTGTGTGTGTTTTGTGTGTGTAGGTCGAAATTGAACTCTACAAGAAGTATTTATAACGTCCTAATTCGCAAATCTTCCGTGAATCTGTGATAATGCCTTGGTCATTTCCCTAGTAATCGAAGGCGGAATGTCTCTGTCCTCGAATATCTCAATTAATGACTTATAATACCAGAACTGGGTATCTTTCTGACTATTAAACATAGACCAGATATCATCACCATATTTCTCATAATCTGTAAGAGTATCTCGTAAATTGTGTAATTTATCAGCGGCGCCAACTAAAACAGCATCATATGGTGCATCGGCTATTCGTGCAAGATAATCCTTTTTCCTCTGTTTCCAAGGGCGTTTATCGTGGTCTGGCTCGGTCACATAATCTACAATGACCGCGACATAATTACCAAAGAGACCTGCAATCTCATCAAGAGTCCTATCGGTATCTTCTACAACATCGTGAAGGAGTCCACCTATGACTGCTTCAACTGTTGCATCGTGACTTTTAAGAATGTCTGCGACCGCTAGAGGATGAGTAATATATGCCTTTCCTCCTGGACCTTTACGCATCTGGCCATCGTGAGCCTCTTCGGCAAACTGTTCTGCTTGTCTAATTATGTCAAAATATTCGGCTTTCATAATATATCAACTCACTTTCACCCGTTTCCGTTTTGTGCTATGTGTCTCTCGGCCGTTCCATTTAATCAAATTCTTCATTCTCGAAACCAAGTTCTTCTTCTTTTTAGGACTTAGTTCTCCTTTATCTAATTCGTGAAGTTTCTGCTTCGTGTTCTTCAATATCACTCGTTTCTTCAAAGCGTAGGCAGTTTTCTGATTCACTCTCTCCTCCAGTATTAAGGGAAAATACAACTTCACATATAAGTTAAAATTCTCTATCGGTAGGTGTCTATTTTATCTGTGAACTTGTTCCAGGCCCTAACGAGTAATGTTTTCTCGTGTACAAACCAGCCTAGAGCAAAGCCTACAATAAAAACAAATATACAAGTAAGCATTTTTTCTCCTTTCTTTTAGTGTCGTTGTATTGAAACCGTCACTACGATTTTCTGGTGATTAAATGGCGGCTTCCAATTCTGACGAATTGTGAAGGTTTCACCCGCATATGATAATGTCACACGATAATGTGAGATTTGGTGAGAGGGTGCTGAATCAGTATGATAATGATTTGTGCATACCCTACGCTGACCACCGTTATGATTGTGACCACCTTCCGTATTCCCGGCGATTACTCCACCGAGTATTGCACCGACGGCTGTTGCCCCGGCATCGTGATTACCAATTTGATTTCCTATAACACCACCGATGATAGCACCGATAATTTCATTACTGGCGTTGTGGTCACCGCGGTGATACGTGCTACCAGTATTCTCATAATGACAATCTTGGTGAGTCGTTCTCGTTTGCACTTGGCGGTATACTTCTTCCACGTTAACTACTTTAGCGTAGCCAACAAACGAGGTCCCACCCGCTGATGCGGACGTGGGATATGTAGCACAACCGGCAGTGAATAGGCATATTGCCAATAATGTAGTAATTTTCATCGATAGTCTCCTTTCAGTCAAATCTAAGTCTTTTCATTTATATGTATATTATACTCTAATTAAGGGCCGCTGTCAACCCTTTTTTCACTTTGCCTAGGGTATCTTTATTGGCCTGGTAGCGGATTCCGATACCGCCTTTTGCTACCCAATCGGCTATATTCTCTGGTTTATCGTCAATAAGAACATTCGGGATTCCGTTCTTTATTGCATATTTGCCTTTATTACTGGTTAAGACGAGGTTCTCGCTCTTAGGTGGAACGAAGCCTTTGTCGTTCAACCAGACTTTCTTCCAATAGGAAGAATTCTTGTGGTCACCCCTCAGAGGTGAAGAGCATATTCCCCAATCGTCACCAGCATATTCTTTCACCAATTCGACCAACGCTTTAGACGTTGGGTATAAATCCAGCGTGTTAAAAAAGTCGGTCTTGGCTAATTCGTTAATCTTGGTCTCTACATCTTCAATTTCTTTCCAGTGCTTCTTTCCGTTGGCCGCGGCAAATGCTGTAAAGAAGTCTGCAATCACCCCGTCCATATCTATGTAAACTGTCATATCATTTTTTAATTCTTTCTCTATCATAACTCTATTATACTGTATTAGAGGGCAGATGTCAAGTCTTTTTATACACAATTCCTGCTTTTTTTGACGTTTTTTGACGTTTTGGTAAATTTGTTGTAAAAATACAACAGAATGTCAATCCCTCCAGCCCTCACCTTTCCATAGGTGGTGGAATCGGTGTTTTAAAATTGTAATCCATAGTCTCAGAAAGGAATCTTCAGCATAGGTTCCTGCCTGACAGTGCAAAATATATTTAGTCATTATGGGGTGCCGCCTCGGAGTGATGATAGTAATCTATTGCTGGCCAATGTATGGCATAAAATACTCCAGACGCAATAACGGCGCCCAAAACGACTCCTTGCGTAAATCGTTTAATGGTTTTCCAGTTCTTGATTCTCGTATCAGTACCCATCTTCTGCCACATTTTATATCCTTGATGAAACTTCCAGAAAGAATATCCTGTCAAAATCATGGCCAGTCCAATCAGGTATGGGGTGTACGGACTATCAATAGCCAGTACCCCCATCCCTATCAGAAAGGCAATTAGTCCGTTAATCCAACATATGGGACACATATCGTTCTCCTTTTAAAAAAAATATACCGTTAAATAAAATCCAAGTAAGGAGGCGACAAGTGTCAATTGAGCAATCAACTCCCACGGTAGTAGACTATACCTTAACTTCATACTTCACCAAATTCCTTTCAAACTCGTGTAGTCGCATCCAAATAGAACGTAGTTCTGTGATGGTGGTCCAGTTATGTAAGAACAAAGCGAATCCGCCGTGTACTTTACTGAACGCATTGCTGACTTGTACTAATATGCCTAACATTATTGCACCAGTAAATAGACTCGGTCCCATAATTAGATATGGAACAATAATCATAAACTGGTCGTAGGTAATCATCCAAGTATCAAAATACCCGTAGTGTAGGTACAATCGCTGATAGTTGAATCTTATACCTGTGAATAGACTCCATATAGTTTCTTCTTGTGCATACTTAACCTTGTCATCTTCACCAAGCACTAAGTCTTTTCTAAAGGCCGCTTCTACTTTCTGATTGTTGTATTCTAGTCCTGGAAGTTTCCAACCAACGAACCAAGAGATAATTACACCACCAAGAGATACTGCAAGAGTTACCCATACTAGGGACCCCGGAATATCACTAAAGAAAGGAATTGTAACGTGAACGCTCAGTGCCCACAGAACTGGAATAAATGCTACCAGTGTCATCACTGCCCTTACAACTTGTAAGCCCAATGACTCTACTATTCTAGCAAATCTATTACAGTCTTCCTGTATACGCTGAGAGGCGCCTTCTATTTCTTCTTTGACTGTTTTCCATCTTGGTATGTAATCAAACGTAATAGCCTCACGCCATCGTAGTCCATACAGACGAGTAAACCAACCAGTCAGAACTGCCAATATTACATAAGGAAATGCCAGTACAGCAAACGAAGGTTCTCCCTCAAAGCCATTAGCCCAATAAGAAAGACTAATTAACTTATCGTAGAATAATGTAATACCTACTGCTGAATTATCTACATAATCTCCTGATGTTTGGAGTAAGTTATAAAATCCTCCATACCATTTGTTTATGGCTACAGTTATTTGTACTTGTACCCACAATGAAGTGGCAAGTAAGAGGCCACCTCCCCAGGCCCACATTGCCCATTTTTTACTTCTATAAAATGCTCTAATCATAATGTACGCTTCCTCAAGCGTTATCTCTAGTTATAAATCATCTAACGCAAAGTCCTCATCTTTACTGTTATCAATCGCCGCAATGTAATTAACAGACTCAATCTCTTGAGGTGCTGATTTCACATTGCTCGAATCGAGGTAGTTATCTACCCACGGTACTGGGTTAAATAACTGGTCATTCAGTCCAATCTTTTTAGGTTCTAGGCCGATGTTCTTCATTCGTACCCAGAAAATATAATCCATATAATCTTTCAAAATTTGAGCATTCATACCAATTAATGGAGACCCCTTAGAGAATAGATATTCAATCCAATCCATCTCCTCTTCGTATGCTACTTTAAACATATCATACGTTTCGTCTTCCTGCTCCTTGATAACCTCTTTAAATCCTTCACTTGCATCGGTCCTAAGGAGCATCAGGACTCTCTGAAATACATCTAGGTGCACCATTTCATCTCGTGCAATCAACTTGAATATGTTACTCGACCCAGTCATCAACTTCACTGGTTGTTCTGAGAAGGACCAGTTAGTCACAAATGTTGCAAAGAATCTGATTCCTTCAAACATATTAAATGCCAGAGCCGCTTTATATATGGCGGTCTTAATAAGTTTCTCGTCAACGTCTTTATAAATTTTCTTTCCGCCGTTTTTAATGGAAGTCTGATTTGCCTCCATCTTTTCAAAGACACTATTAGACCAATCAAAGGCACTGAGAAGGCTGGTAGCCCGTTTTTGGATATACTCATCTTCTATGATTGACTCGACAAACTCATCAATATCATTATAGATAGCACGAACCATTTCTGTATATGATTCAGAGTGGAGTAATTCGTTGTTCTGGTGATTTGTTATATAGAGTTCCCATTCAGGATTGTTGGACAGTCCGCCGTTATTAAATAACTGAAGTGGTGCCCTGCCTGCCATTGAGTCCAATGTAATTGCAAATTTTAGACCTGCTTCATAGATATGGCGACCTGCTTCATCAAGGCTATCGAAATCTATTTTGTCTTTGGACAAGTCAATTTCATTCTTACTCCAATTTCCAATCGCTCTTAATTCTTCTGCGAAATCAAGAATCCATTTATATTTGGGGTCGTGATAGGTTTGGATATTTCTATTACCCGAATTAGGACCTAGAAATAGACGAGTTTTCTTGCTGTTTACTGCTTCACCTAATGAAAATATATTACTCATTTATTTCTCCGTTATATGGTACAAGCACCGCTTTCACAGGCATCTTCATCTTCAAGAGGAACATCATCATTACTCATAGACTCTTGATAGTTTAGGTTAACCTCACTGGTATTTTCTTTATCCTTAGAACGAATATAATATAGGCTCTTCAGTCCATATTTATAAGCGGTCAGGATATCTCGTTTTACTCTATTGGCATCCAATATCTTTCCTTCTATCTTTGTTAAATCATACCACTGATTGACACTCATCCCTTGGTCAATAAACTTCTGGAGAATTGCCATCAATTTAATATACTCTGAACTGTCATTATTGGGGAACTCCCACGCCTTCATATAGTAACTCTCTTTCTCGTAATCTGGTACAAGACTTCTAACTGTATATGCGGCAGATTCAAATGTATCGGTGACCGATTGAATAGGGTCGATGCCTTGTGTCGAATTGGACACAAGAGAGGATGATGCTGTGGGTGGAATGGCTGATAACGTGGTGTTACGCATTCCGTGTTTCTTAATCTTCTTCCTCAGGTGTTCCCAATCACATAACAGATTATTTTCAACAATCTTGTCCACATTCTTATTGTATGTATCGATTGGTAATTTAACTTCTGAATATCTACTCTTTTTAAATGCTGTACAAGGACCACGTTCTTTGGCTAATGCCACACTTGCTTTAATCAGTCCATATTGGAACCGTTCGGCCCATCTATGTGCTAACTCTTTACTTTTTACTGTACCAAGTCTCGCTTCGTGTTTAGCGAGGAAATGAGCAAAGTCGGAGATACCAATTCCTAAAAATCGATATGCTCTTGCCGGATATTCGGCCGCGTCCAATGGATATACTTGTATGTCGATTAGATTGTCCAAGAATCGAACCAACAGATATGTTAGTGCATCAAGTCTAGTAATGTTCTGGAGTTTGCCGAAATTGACACAACTCAGAATGCAAAGGGATATCATACCGTTGTCGGTATCATAATCCTCTATATTCTCATACTTAGTCGTTTTCAATCCCTCGAAAGTCATTGCTTTCGTGGGCAAGAAAATTTCAGAGCAGAGATTTGTCTGTGTAACTGGCTCCTTGAACATACCCTGCTTATTGATATTATCAACGAAATGAATATAGATACGACCAGTTCCAACACGTTCTTTGACCAGTTTATTAAAGATATCTACAGCGGGCACACTCTTCTTTCTGATGCCACGCTTGGTTTCGTATCTTAAATAAGCCGCTTCAAATTTCTTGGTATCTCCATAATGCTCAAATAATTCAGGAACATCCTCTGCACTGAATAAAGTATAGTCCTCTTTCTTCATCAATCTATCAATGAAGTGATTGGTGATACCAATTGAATAGTCTATGAATCTTGCTCTTGTCGTATTGGAGCCTTGATTGTTCTTATACTCAAGAACATCCATAATCTCCCAATTAAAAATCGGATAGTTAACTACAGTAGCACCAGTCCTCAAAGCATTTTGAGTAAACTGTTTTGATACTGATTCGATTGCTTTGAGTAATGGAAGGGCTCCGGTGTGCTTGACTGTGCCTTGTTTAACAGGCGCCAAAACACCTCTAATAGGTCCCATATCGATGCCAATGCCTGCTCTCTGACTTGTCATCATTGATGTTGCATATTCAGTCGCAAGGATTGATTCGGCAGTATCGCCCATCTTAATCTTGCAACACGAACTAAACATTTTCAGTTGAGTACGAACACCAGAGATTACTGGAGTTGGTAGACTTATTTCGTCATTCTTTAGGGCAGTATAAAAATCGATAATCAAATTCGTTCTTGAGCCATTGCCATTGGTGTTTTCATCAGCAAAAATGACCATAGGAATAATCATAAAAGTTTCCTGTGGCATCTCAAGAAGAACGTCTTTGTTCTTTACATCTCTGATTAGATATTTGGATTCTAATTGAATGACGGAAGCATATCCGCGATTCATATCATTATCATAATCCAAAAATGTGCCTAACTCTTTTATCTCATCTTCTGTATATTTTTTTAGAATGTCTGGTGAGTATAGTTTTCTGTCTACGTGTCCCTTTATATATTCAAGGAATGGCGTAGGCTTAATTTCCTTGTATACCTGCTTCCGCATATCAATCATAAGCAGACGACCTGCAAAGAGGTCATAATCAGGCGTATCAGGGCCTATCTTTTCAGCGGCAGACTTTATTAGTGTTTGTTGGATATCTCGGGAAGATATCTTATTAACAATCTTGATGTGGGCATTGATGGCAGTTTCGGATACGGATACGTTCAACCCATTTGAACACCATTCCAGCATTTTGTGTATCTTATCGTAATCTAGAGGCTGAAGGGTGCCGTCCCTTTTTCTAACTAGATTTTCCTTCGTTTCAACCATTTCGACTCCATAAATCAATAAAAGATGCTAGACTACAGCATCCGGCGTTATCTCATTCTCCCATTATATCTTTAACAAAAGTGGGAATTATTCTACTTATACTAGGCAAGTAACTTTCTATTTATATTTTTTTCGTTATCTACGGCTGGCAGGAATGTATACTTCTTCATTTAACATCCTATTACCCTTTTTATCCGTATCTGTCAACACAAGTCCATAGTCATTAACTCCACGAGGAATGTTTTCAAATTCTGGCTTGTATTTTAGTTTGTTTTTCTTGAATGGCCCATAGTCGCAGAAATGATGCCATCTCCCATACTTCCATACTATACGACAAACGTCTGGGTGCATATCCACGAGCATCTGGCTCTTCTTAATAGTGCCCTCTGGATTGTAGCCAGTCTCTTCAAACTCTTCATTGTCGGTGGCCTCTACGTGATAGAATTCTTCTGTATTACCACCCTTTACAGTTTGTGTCGCACATTTGCCTTGAAGGAAATGATTGAACTGTATAGTGCAATCTCCGTCTTTTAAAATTCTCAATGAGAGGTCAGTATCTTCATTGTATCGACCTCGCCAACGATGTACGGTATCGTTCTTGATTAAGTTGCAAGAGTATATTCGAGTGTTAGTCACATATGGTGGATACTTCTGATTCGGTGCTATGAAGAACCTGTACTGGAGTCCGCCCATTTTGACGTTCTCATATCTATCACAAAAATCTTCGCACGACCTAAACAATGCTCCGTTCTCTACACGATACCTAAAGTTTTTTTCAAGTCGATAGAAGTCGGCAATATTATCATCCATTACCCAATGCCATTCTGTACCTAGAACTTCTTTAGCGTGGTCCCAACACCAATTTCTTGCTCTCCCTGGACCATCACTGTGATTTGAAAAAGGAAGAATCAATAGTATAGCATAGTTTAGGTTAAATTTCTCCAATGCCAATTCATATGATTTTTCATCTTGTGGTTCAATAGCAATATAGTGATGTACTTTCATCCGAGTCAAAGACCTAGATGTTATCATCGAATCCGCTCGACCCTTACTAATAGTGTAAAGGGGATATTGAGGATAATGTGGGTCCTCGTGAGGAGTTCTTTGAAGTTTTGGGCTCATAGGCATTTCAAAAATCTCCTAATTCTATATTGGGTTATCCATATAGTATTAAAAATCTTTGCTTTAATTATATACCATTCAATCACATCGTCTCCTATTTCCGTAGTGTTCGAGGGTCAGCGTTACCAACCCAGTGAGCAGGAAACTCCTCGACACCAGATTCTGTCCAACCATCCAATCCCCAACTCGGACTGTAGGTGACCGCGAACGCAATTAATAAACCTATCGTACAAATCCAACCAATATATGCTCTAATCACATTATACTCCAGTCAGTAATTAGCGGCCTACCATTCACCGCAAATTGGGTTAATGTTGGTCGTTCTAATACTTCAAAAGGTACATTATACATCATTTCGCTCCACTTGTCAACCCATTTTTCTTTGCTGTGTTTCTTCTTTGTTGATTCGCTTAACGCCAATCG
>Ga0310121_10005857_pt1 | contig 10472 bp, 8 predicted proteins | sample CB27_Tmax_986_MG_FD_203504 | JGI IMG/M metagenome (GOLD analysis project Ga0310121, IMG submission 203504) | Marine microbial communities from Western Arctic Ocean, Canada - CB27_Tmax_986 | ecosystem: Environmental > Aquatic > Marine > Oceanic | place: Canada: Western Arctic Ocean | collected... | reverse complement strand
TGCCGGAACCAGGGAACGTTCAGCGGCTCGTCGTTTAAATGAACGGACTGCACGTATAGGTTGTCCTCGGAAAGATCGATGGCTTCGATCTGGAGAACACCGTGCTGCAGGCGTAGATCGATACGTGGAAAGAGGGGAGCCCCTACAAGGTAGCGGTCGCTTCCGGCGATAGGATAGAAGCCCATGGCGGTAAATACGTACCAGGCTCCCAGCGTACCGGCGTCATCGTTTCCGGGGATCCCATTTTCGGTAGTTCGGTACAGGGTATCCGCAATCCACCGCAGCCATCTCTGGGTCCGATCGGGTCGCCCGGCCTGGAGGAAAAGGTAGGCGGCGTGAATGTCTGGCTCGTTTCCGTGCCAATAAAACCCCGGATAATTAAAGGACCACCAGAAATTCTCTTCGCTCTCCACCGGAGGTAGTACTTGGTGTTCCTCGAGGGCACCCTGGAAGAAGCTCTCGAGTCGGCTTACGAGTGTTTCGGGTGAGCCCATCAACTCCATCAACCCCGCCATATCGTGGGGCACCAGCCAGACATAGTGCAGTGCACTGCCCTCCGTATAGGCACCACCGAGCATAGGAGGAATGACACTGTTCGGATTAAAGTCCTCGAGCCAGTCTCCATTTGCGTGACGTGGCCGGAAAAATCCGCCGCTTTCCACATCCCACAGGTTTCGATAATTTTGCGATCGCGCCTGGAACCGTTCGGCGTCAGCCGTACGTCCGAGGGCGGCGGCCAGATTGCTGATTGCGGCGTCGTTGATACTGAACTCCAGGGTGCGAGATACCGACTCCGCTAGTATGTCGTCGGGTACATAGCCTAGCTCCAGGTACTCGGCCAGGCCCACCCGTCCGTCAAAGATATGCTCTTCGGGCACGACCTGGTCCGCGCTTTTCAAGATTGCTTCGAAGGCGACATCGATATTGATATCGGTGATCCCCTTTAGATAGGTGTCTGCGATAACCACGTCGGCCCCGCTGCCGATCATGACGTTGGAGTAACCAGCTGCCAGGGGCCAACGGGGTAGATATCCACCCTGTTCAGCCATCTGTACAAGGGAGAGAACCATATCCCGTTGTTCGTCCGGAGCGATGAGCGTGAGGAGGGGATGGGTGATCCGATAGGTGTCCCAGAGAGAGAAGTTGGTGTAGTAGGCGAAGTCCAAAGTTTGATGGGTAGCCCCATCCAGGCCAAGGTAGGATCCATCCACATCGCTGAATCGATTCGGCATCAACAGCGTGTGGTAGAGAGAGGTCGCCATAATTGTCCGCTGGCTGGTACTGCCACCGTCAAAGTTGACTGCAGAAATGGCCTGGTTCCACCTTTCCGTTGCCTGCGCGTGAACCGAGTTGAACGTCTCTCCCGTGAGTTCCGACTCCATATTGTTCCAGGCCTGTTCGGTGCTGATATAGGAAATCGCTACCTTCAGCTCTACGGGGTCTTGTTTCGACACCTCAACTTCGAACCAGGCTCCCACCTTGGCGCCACTCTGCTCCATGACTCCGGGTTGCGGCTGTTGGTCTGCCCAGGTCCCCTGGTTCAGGAAGGGCCGATCAAGTCGGGCCGCAAAATAGGTCTTCACACCCCCGGATACTTTCGAAAATTCATTGGAACTATATGCCCATCCCTGGACGTCCGTGGACGATAGAATCAAGATCTGTCCGTCTTGGACTTCGCCAAGAGGAATGGAATGCCCGATGTCTACCAGGATGGAGATGGTTTGTGTGTCTCCGAGCCCAGATATGCGATGAATAGCACCATGTGCGGTTGCGGTGAGCTCCACTTGAACCTGCGCTTCGTCGACGATGACCGAAAAGTAGCCCGGCTTCGCTTCCGCGTCGTGAAACGTAGACCCGTAGCCGGTATTCAGATGCGATTGTGTCAAGGGGCCGGCTATGGGCATGAATCCGATGACACCCAGATCGGGAATTCCCGTGCCATGGAGATGGGTATGGCTGAAGGCATCTAGATGGGTATCTTCGGCATGGTAGCCACTGCAGTGGTTCCAGGCCCAGGGGACCAGATCATCGGGCGCGGAGGTGTCGGGGCCGACCTGTACCATCCCAAAGGGCGTGGTCGCACCGACAAATACATTGCCAGCCCACCAGCCGCCGCGGCCGGCGCTGCCTATGAAGGGATCGACAAGGTCTGCTAGATTCTGTTCCGCAACTGGCGTGAGGCCGCTATCGGATCCGACGGTATCGCCGGGCGTATGGGTGGCCGCATCCGAGCCGCATGCCACAATCCCAGTCAAAACAAGAATCCAGAGGCCAGCGATGACCCTATATGTTGTGGGGTGACGGCATATCGTAGAGGTCATAATTTACGTAATTCGACACGGTTGACGTTAAAGAGGGGTATCAAAACCCGGTTTCGTCTGGTGTCGAAGCCGATGTCGGCGGCATTGGGAAGGTGCAGGAATATGGTTCGGAACCGCCCAGTCGGTGTACCGGCGTAGATGGCAGATCCGCCCCAGCTGGAAAAGAGTAAACGTCCGTCTGGTAGCTGGATCAACCCGTCTAGGCTACCTTTCGGCATCTTCCTGGACGGGCCCTTTATTCCATCTGTGGTGACCGAGAAGAGCTCCCCTGACCTGAACGTTACGCACCATAATGTATCACCATCGACAACGAGCCCATTCGGTCGTCCGAGTGTCGGATCCTTGATGACCGGGCGGATCTCCTGATCCTTCAGGGCATAGATTGCATCCGAACCAGAGGGTCTGAAATCGGTGGTGATCCCGCTGTCCGATACATAGACGGTACCATCGGGCCCGGCTGCCATCCCGTTCAAGAATGTTGCACCGTATATGGAGATTGTACCCTTCGGTGCACCCGTATCTCGATCGAAGCGGCGTACTTTATCAATGTCTGCCACGTAGAGAGTGTCGCCAAACAAAGCCATTCCTTTCGGAGCATTCAGGACTATCCCCGCGGCATCACCGTCGATCCATTTCAGCTCTTTCACCTGGCCGTTGGGATTAATACGAGAAATAAATCCATTCCCATCGGCCTCAAGTGGCGATCCATTGATATTGCTGACCAGATACAGATCGGCAATCGGATCATGGACTATGGATTCAGGTGTCTCGAAACCCACATCCTGAATGACGATCCTTTTTGGATCCGATGGGGGTGCGGTTTTCGTACCGTCCATTTTCTCAATAGCGGACGGACGCGTATCGGTAACCTTCGTCGCTTCGGTCTTCTTGCCGCAGGATAAAGCGGTCGAGAGCACGATGGCTACGACGATAGTTTTCATGGGTAGATCTCCGGAGACCTGGAGAATGCCCCAAGCATACGTCTCAGGCAATAGCTCTGCGGAATCAACGTCGTTCCCGCTGCCTGGACGGACCTGTGCCACAGGGACTCTGATGGTTATCTCAGAGTCCCTGGGTCACATGTCTCTTGGGCTAGGTGTGGCTGGCTTGCACGAATAGGCAAGCAGCCGGATACACAACGGTATGCTGGATTACCAGCGATTACCGCCGCCTCCTCGGGGGCCACCACGGCCGCCGCCGCCACCACCGCTTCCACCGCGACGTTCGACAGCGGAGTCGACGCGGATGGTGCGGCCGTCCAGCTCGGAGCCGTTGAGGGCATCCTTGGCTGCAGTAGCGCTAGCATCATCATCAAAAGTCACAAAACCGAATCCACGGGATCGTCCCGTCTCACGGTCAGTGATGACCTTTGCTTCTGTAACATCGCCATGGACGGCGAAATGGGTTTTAAGATTATCATCATTGGTTGCCCACGCGAGGCCACCTACAAAAAGCTTTGCCATTTTCTTATCAACTCTTACTTAACTATGGATTAGGGATATCTCAGGCCCTTGCCTGTAGTATCGCCTTCATCGAAACTGAGGTGGTCAACTACCCGAAAACAGGCGACTGAGTCAAGATTAGTTTCATTGGCACCTTGTGTTGTACTTTAGGTAACCAGAATAGATTGCGACGCAGTCGTTTGATTAACAGGTAGCAGTTGGCAGGGGAAGGTCCGCGGGCGTGGCGTGTATTGTAGTATGCGCCACGCCCACGAAAATCCCAGGAACAACTACTGTTGGATTTGAGCGTAACTATTCAGGGCCGGGTCTACAGCCGCGGCACTCTTCAGTCGAGACAGAGCGGTTTTACCCACATAGTAGAGGCCGGCGAGTTCCTCGACGGTGCTGATGGGTTGGGCTTCCACGATACTCTGGGCCGCACGTCGGTCAAGACCGAGATCCTTGTCCAGGAGCTCGAGGGTGGCGTCATTGGTCAAGGCCAGAGTGTTGCCGGCCTCAACTACAGAAAAAGACACGCCGTCCCATGTTCCGAGGAAATCCTCAGCGAAGGGGACCCATCCCTGACTGATAGCAAAGTCTACCAGACGGCCGAGGGTCTTGGGTCCAATCCAGCGGACATCGTCCACTTCCTGGACGTCGTCGAAGAGATTGTCATCATAGGTTCCGGGGATCCGGTCCCAACCGTCACGGTAGCTGATGAGATTCCGGGCCGCACGGCGGTTGAGTGGAACCTCATGATCCAGCACGTCAATCGAAGTCGTGGGATCATTCAGGAATGTAAGAAGACCGATGGCCTCAGGAGTCCCGTCCACAAGGGCCAGGCTGGCTGAGCCATACTCATCGCCATCTTCCGCAGGGACACAAGCGATGCTGGTCCCGAGTGCAAGGGTAAGTAGAATTATAATCTGTATATTTAAACGCATAGCGTTCTCCGTCGGATGAATCTGGTCCGTTGAAAAGGCACCAGATTTTGATAAATCCGCGGATTGAACATTGCGTCGGTCGGGGGACGAAAAAGCCGCCACGGACCCTGACCGTGCAGGGTGTTTAGATCGTTCGACCAAAAAGATCAAGCGCTTTTTTTCCGCGGGATGACAGTGCACTTTTCTTTGCTGAGATTGGTGATCCTGCAATGGCTGTCCCGGCAGAAACTGTGTCAAAAAAATGGGGCTTGTTCTTCTCTTCCACAGGCGTTAGATTCCGCTCCCGTTTTGGCGAATTAATATCGTAAGAGGTCCAAAGATGGCCCAATCCCATGATCGAATTGCTGTTGTGGATTTTGGGGGCCAGTATGCCCACTTGATCGCAACAAAGGTGCGTAGACAGCAGGTCTTGGCGGAGATCCGGCAGCCCGAGGATGGCCTGGCGGATTTCGAAGGATTCAAGGGCGTCATCCTGTCTGGGAGTCCAAGTCTGTCGGCCCACGGCGAAGATTCCGATTGGAATAAGGCAATTCTTGATCTGAATGTGCCGATTCTAGGCTTCTGTTTTGGCCATCAGGAGATTGCCAAGCATTATGGTGGAACGGTTATACACGGTGGCCGGGAGTGGGGGCATGCCAAGCTTCATATTCGCCGGGAACACCCTCTCTTTGACGGGCTGAGTCCAGTGGAGCCGGTATGGATGAGCCATTTTGATTCGGTCGCTTCCCTGGGACCGGAATTCGAAGAGCTTGGTTATACGATTACGGGTACCGATCGGACAGCGCATTCGAATGCCGCCATTGGCTCGGATCGTTTACGACGCTATGGCTTTCAGTTCCACCCGGAGGTCGATGACACGGTGGGCGGAGACCAGATGATCGGCAATTTCGTACGGAATATCTGTGGCTGCAGCCCGAGCTGGGATATGGACCGGTTTCTGGACGAGGAGGTTGCCCGCATCCGTAAAAAGGTGGGGGACGGCTCGGTATTTCTATTGGCGTCCGGTGGAGTTGATTCGACGGTGGCGGCCAAGCTGATCGGCCTGGCCCTCCCGCCCGAAAGACTCAAGCTCTTGCATATCGACAATGGTCTGATGCGTAAGGACGAAAGTGCGAATGTAATCCAGATGTTTGAGGGCCTGGGTCTAAGCGATGCACTCCATTTCGTCGATGCATCCGAGGTTTTTCTTGCCGCGCTGGAAGGCCTGGTAGAGCCGGAACAGAAACGACACGCCATTGGTGCCACTTTTATTGATGTTTTTGAGCGTGAAGGAAAACGGTTGGGGATCTCTGACTATCTATTAGGTCAGGGAACCATCTACCCCGACACGGTGGAGACCGGAGGAACCAAGCGTGCCCATACGATAAAGACCCATCACAATCGTGTTCCAATCATCGAGCAGATGATCGCGGCCGGTCGGGTCGTGGAGCCTCTGGCTGATCTCTATAAAGTCGAAGTGCGCGAGCTGGGAGCAAGGCTGGGGATCCCTTCAGAGGCCTTGGACCGTCATCCGTTTCCAGGACCGGGACTGGGCGTTCGCCTTCTATGTGCCGACGGAAGCTGTCGGACTCCAGACGTGGGAGGCCAACTAGATTTGTTGGCGGCCGAATTCGATATGGAAGCTCGCGCTCTACCTATCCGGTCGGTGGGTGTGAAAGCGGATCTTCGTAGTTATGAGCACCCGGTATTACTGCAAGGAGATCTGCCCTATTCGATAGTCCTGGAAGCCGCGCGGCGGATTCTGGCGGACGTACCGGGGATCAATCGAGCTGTCTGGGATCTAAGTGGTTCGACGGGCCGTGTGTTCCGTGCTGTTGCCGCAACCACGACTCGAGCGCGGCTTGATCTCTTACGGGAGGCGGACCAGTTGGTCATGGACGGTCTCCACAGGCATGGCCTTTACGATAGTATCTGGCAATGCCCCACTGCTATGGTTCCCATCGAGGTGGACGGCGAGGTGGGTGAGCTGGTTGTTTTGCGTCCGGTCCATTCGGAACGTGCAATGACGGCCCGTCCGTCGGAACTTCCGAAGGCGTTGATCGGAGAGCTCCAGGCCAGCATATTGGGCCTGGACGGCGTGGTTGGTCTCGCGTTGGATCTCACCTCAAAACCACCCGGAACGATCGAATGGGAATGAGTAAAGAGGCTACTTAAGGCGCCACATCGAAGCCCGGGTCAGCCGGGTAGTCGAGCGGATGGGGTTGCATGGCTTCGACACCATCGGATTCCACTTCCAGTAGTTCGTGGCCAACCAGATCACCGTTCAAAATCGGTTCGATACTCGACCACGCTCCATGTTTCGTCTTGAGCATATCGTTCGTGTTGGGTGAATCGCTGCAGATGTTGGCTCGGCACCCTTCGACCGTGTCGTTGTCGTACTCATCCGTGGAATAGACATAAAGACATGGGGTTGGGTCACATTCAGAAATGGGACCATCGGAGCAGCCGGCCGTATCATTTACGTTTGCGTGTTCCAGGACCCAGTCTTCCAATTCGTCCTCGGTCACCGAATTGTCGCACATGACACACCAGTGGTTGCTTCCGAACCCGGGAGGCCCTGGTTGCACAACAAGAAACCATTCAATGTTGCTGTTTGGTGACGGGCAGACGCCGTGATCAACACTTCGGCAGGCGCTGAAGGCGAAGAACAAAAGAACCAGAAAGAAAAAATGTTTCATACACTCGAATCCAATCAATGAAGAGGCGGCTTAGTACTTGAATTCGTGTGCTGATTTACAAAACATTCGCTGGTTTCAACGAAATATTAAGGACTTGCGGCGTGATTGAAACGGACGAGACTCGGCAGCTCGCCTCGCTGGAGGATCTAGAAAAGCCTCTGGTATGCACCAAAGTCCAAGCTTTGGGATTCACGCCTTCCGATCAGGGACAGACGTAGTCGAGGGTCGCTTCGCAGACCTGGACGGGTCCACCGATCGGGCCGCAGAGGCCGGTCCAGTATTTGGCCGTAATCGAGCCTGTCTGGGCCGAGACCGGAGTCTTATTCTGGGAATCGTTTAAGCAGAAATTGATCAGGTTTTTATGAGTCGTACAGCTCTGCTCTGGTACGGTACAGAACCAGTTTCCTCCCGCCGGACAGGGGCTGGGGCAGGGTGTTTCCGAGTGATTATGGGGATCGCATTCGTCCCAAACCATCGGAGGCTGATTCCACTCCATATATCCATGCTGCGCATTGACCGAAATCTGATAGACAGCGTGGTTTGGCGGGTTCTCGATGCATTCCACCCGGATATCCACGACGCAATCTCCTTCCGGGACACAGCCGGGTATAGGGATGTTGACGCATTGGGCATCACAGGAGCTTGGAGAGCCTACCAGTTCGAAGTTCATGCAAGGGTGACTACCGACACATTTTGTCGGACAGATGCCGTCACATAGCTCGCCTTCGTCGATGACTCCATTGCCACATAAGGCGGCGCAGTCTGAGTCGGAATTGATATCGCAATTACTCGGGCAGCAACCATCGTCGTTGGTGCAGACGTTGTTCAGCTCGTGCGCACAGGTCGCGTCGCAGGTCGCGGGGTCACCCGAGAGCGTGTCTGCGGTGCAGGTGTTACCGTCGTCACAGGAGGTTGGGCAATCCCCATCGCAGATCTCGTCTGGTCCGACAATTCCGTCGCCGCAACCACCTGCACAGTCCGAATCTGTTTCTGCGGTGCAAAAGGGCGCGCAGCAGCCATCACTGGCGCCGCAGGCCACATGCGGTTCAAATACACAAAGAGCATCGCAGTCTGCCGCGCTCCCAGAGAGCGAATCAAAAGTACAATTGTCGGCGTCGTCACAGGCGTCGGGACAGTCTCCATCACAGCGCTCACCCTCTTCGACAATGCCGTTTCCACAGCAAGCCGGCAGGTCGACGCCTTCACATGCCTCTTTGTTGCAGAAGCTCTCTTCCGTACATTCGTCGCCATCGTCGCAGGGTTCAAGATGTCTCGGGCTCCAGGTAGTTCCAGAGATGGCAGTCTTGCATTCCTGGCATTCGTTATTCGGATTGATATCCCCTTCGGTGAAGCAGGCTCCGTCGACAAGGCAGATGGCAGGCGGAACTTCGTTGGAACAGATCCCTTCGATGGTGCAAAGGTCGGTTGTGCAATCGATGCCGTCGTCACAGTCTGCATGGCTGGTACATAGCTCAATTGGAGGTACGTCGAGGGTGTCGGCCTCCGAACTGTCCTGGCCGGGTGTCGTGTCGCTGGGAACGATTATGTCTTCCGGGGCCGAACTGTCCTCGGAACTGAGATCGATGGAAATGGTCTCGTTGGTGTCGACACCACTCCCAGTGCTCTCCACACCACAGGCCGTGGTCAGACTGAGAATAAGCAGAACAGGGAGTGTGCTATTACGAATCATGGATTTGCCCAATTAGAATATAGCGAATTTCTGGAACCCGAGTGGCCGGATGAAGGCGCGGAGCTTCCCACGGCCGGGAATTGCTTGTCCAGAGTTTTTCATGACGGCAAAATCTGAGAGTCGGCACCCCTCAGATCTCTTGTCGGGTCTACCTGGGATTGCCTTGCGATAGAGTCCGAATTATATACTGTGTGAACGACAAATCTGTGGCCAGGGCCCATTTGAGTTAAAACGGGTCGGGTGCCGCGGGTGCAGACAAAGGATGGCGAATGCGTTTCATACGGCTCTGGATATTGTTGATGATCGGTGTTCTGTGTCTGGGCTGTGATAGCTCCAATCCAGCCAGCGGCGATGAAGGTTCGGCCGATATAGCGACACCGGACATAGGTGCGGAGCCACCGGCTCTGACTTGGCATGAGGATTGTCCCATCGACGAGCGGGAACAACGTCTCATCGACGTCGGCGAGGTGCGCCTCAATGTGGCTTGCCGTGGTGCCGGTCCCACCATTGTCTTTCTCCACGGCTTCCCGGAATTCCACTATGCCTGGAATAAGGTCATGGACGAGTTGGTGGATTCGTACCGCCTCGTGGCGCCGGATCAACGTGGCTACAACCTTTCGGACAAACCCGAGGCGGTAGAGGATTATGTTTTGCCGAAGTTGGTCGACGATATCCTGGCGCTTCTCCCCATCATAAGCCCAGAGCCGGTTATTCTTGTGGCCCATGATTGGGGTGGTCCCGTGGGGTGGTTGGTGGCCCATACGCCCGGGGCCCATATTCGTGGGTTCATCGCAACCAATGGTCCGCATCCGCAACGATTTGCCGAGCTGATCGCAAATGATCCGGCCCAGCAAGAGGCCTCCAGCTATATGAGCTTCTTCCGTCAACCGGGCAGCGAACTCCTTATGACCCCCGATGTGTTGGCCGGGCAATTCGAGGGTTTCTTAAGCGATACGGAGATGGAAATATTCAAGGAAGCATGGGCCCAACCCGGGGCTATCAAGGCCGGTCTGGACTGGTACCGCGCCAACTTGATTACCATCGAGTCGACAGCGCTCCTCATGGAGTCTCTATCACCAATGGTCACGGTTCCCACGGTGGTCATGTGGGGCCTGGATGATGAGGCGGTGCTGGCGATAAATGCCGAGGGACTGGATGCATATGTCGCCGATCTGGAGGTGCAGACCTTCCCGGGTGTGGATCACTGGATAGAACATCGTATACCGGAGGCTATCGCCGATACGGTACGGGCCCTCGACCTGAAGATCACGAGCGGCGAAACCACGCCCTGACCAGGAGCCCCCCGTAGGAGTTGAGCCGTCGTGGTCGATAGAAAATGGTGCCGGCCGACGGGCTTACGAGGATAGCAGGTCTACCAGCTTCTGAATTCTCCGCTC
>Ga0310121_10005856_pt1 | contig 10472 bp, 9 predicted proteins | sample CB27_Tmax_986_MG_FD_203504 | JGI IMG/M metagenome (GOLD analysis project Ga0310121, IMG submission 203504) | Marine microbial communities from Western Arctic Ocean, Canada - CB27_Tmax_986 | ecosystem: Environmental > Aquatic > Marine > Oceanic | place: Canada: Western Arctic Ocean | collected... | reverse complement strand
TTGGTCAGAACGAAAATGCGTAAAACGTTGATTTACAGCCATGGGGCGATATTCGATAACAAATTGAATCCGCCAGTGCCGAAAACCTTTATTTTTCGGGGCTCGGGAATTATTCGCAAGACCCCAAATTTTCCGAAAAAAGCCTTGCCGGGGTTGTGATGAGAGAGCTACAACCTATTCCGGAACTGCGGGTATAGCTTAATGGTAAAGCCCCAGCCTTCCAAGCTGGCTATAAGGGTTCGATTCCCTTTACCCGCTCCGCCATGACAGGAATTGTTCGCTCAAACAAAAGAAGCAAAAAAATGAAAAGAACTCTTAACTACGCGCTCCTCGCGACTGCGGTTGCCTCGGCACCCGTTGCCCTTGCCGAGGAGTCCGACTGCTACAAGGTTTCGGAGGCCGTCACGAAGTCGGTCAACGCCAACCCCGATAATGTGCTCGCCGTCGTCGAGCGCCAAATTGCGGCCAACCCGGCCTGCGCCTGTGAAGTCGTCAAGGCCGCCATCGTCGCCACCGAAGCAAGTGGCGAACTCGTCGGACAAATTGTTGGGGCGGCTATCGAAGCTGCGCCGGAGCAGATCAACGTCATTACCAGTTGCGCCATCGCAGTGGCCCCCGATGCCATTCCCCACATCCAGAAGGTGGTGGCCAAACTCAACCGCAAGATCGACACCAGATCGTCGAAGGGCGGTCTCGATTCCGCGAAGGGCGCCGAAGTTGTGCGCAATCCTCTCGAAGAAGTCACCTACCTGCCCCCCGGGGAGGATAACCGCATTCACCCGCCTTTCCCCACGATTCCATCGACCTGTACGCCGTCGTCGTCCGGGTTCGGTCTCGCCAGAGTTACTTCTCCGGGTAGCCTCATCACAATCACCGGGACTGGCTTCCCCAACGGCAACACCAACAACGGCGAATCGCCGGGATTCCAGCAAGACTGAACTCCCAGAGTTTGTCAAAACCACCTGAACGGGTAAGCAGCAACCATTCCTTTGCCTTTATGAAAAATATTGTAATTGTCTCCGCCTTCGCTTTGGCCAGTGGCGGATTCCTGTCAGCGCAGGGATTATATAACATCATGCCGTTCGATGACGAGCCGACGGATTCGCTCCCATTGAACTGGACCGCTGGTGCCAGCATCGGCTGGGACTCCAATGCCTCCCCGCAATTTTCGAAAGTGCCCGGCGTTGATACCGACGATGTGCTCTACGTTGTGGCTTTTGTACAGGCGAACTTCGTCAGCAAGACGCCGCAGACCACCTGGGACGTGTGGGCGCGGGTCGGCGCCACCTACTACCTCGATAACATCGATCAAAACGGGGGAGCGTTTCTGCCTAGCACCCGGGTGGAGACCGATTTTTTTCCGCAGATTCGTGGCGGCATCAACTTCGTGCACCGCGTGAACGAGTGCCTGCGCCTTCGCAGCATAAGCCACGCCTCCTGGGAACAGGAACCGGACTACGACTACGGGATCGCGACCGACCGCCGCAACGGCAGTTACCTCCGGCTCAGTTCCGACAACAGCGCGGGCTACCGGTGGACAGAGCGTTTTGCCACCAATACCGGCTACCGTTTGAGCTTGGTGGACTTCGAAGTAGTGGACCGCCAAGATTACGTGAGCCACCTCTTCTACAACCAATTTCGTTACCGGAGTTCGGAGAGCACGGTCTTGACGGCGGCCTATCGCATCCAGTTCCAGAATAACGACGTGGCCACCGACTCGACCAGCCACTATTTCCTGGTGGGTGCCGAACATGAGCTCAGCCCCGTGACGGTAGTCGTGTTGCGGGTGGGTGGACAGTACTTCGACCCGGATCGGAGAAACTCGTCCTGGTCGCCCTACGCGGAAGCAACGATCCGGACCGCGGTCAGCGAAACGGTCAGCTTGCGAGCCTTCATCCGTTACGGAATCGAAGACCGGAACCGCAGGATCGCGACCCACAGCATCAACCCGCCCGCACCGGTGGTGCAAATGCTCGGGATCTACGACGAGCGCAAGGTACTGCGGATCGGCACGCAAGGCTCCTACGTGGTTTCGTCAAAATTCACAATTTTTGCAGGGGGCCATATCATTCTGACCGATTACGACGGAAAGACGGCGGGATCGCACCCGGGTTCCCCGGGCAGCTTCAACGAGAGCATCTATAACCTCAATGTTGGCGCCAGCGTGGAGGTGAGGGAGAACGTCTATGTGACCGGGTCCTACAACTTTACGCTGTCGGAATCCGACTCCAATATCCGGGACTACGAGCGCCACCGGGCCCAGCTTGGTGTCCAAGCCGCATTTTAAGGGATTTCCTGTCATAAAAATCCGAACAGATCAGCCCCCGCAATGTCTGCTTCCATTGCGGGGGCGTTCTGTCTATACCCCTTGGCCGGGCGCAGAAGCCGCCCGGCCGCAATTTGTTCGAGACAATCCCCCAACTGCCCTTACTCTAATAGATTATGCAAACTGAATTCGATCGTCAGAATTCCGCCAGCGAGGCGTCCCTCCACGCCGTTGATTACTGGCAGGTTCTGAAAAACCGCTACGGGGTCATCCTGCTCACCTTCCTCCTCATCTTCATGACGGCGGCGGTGATCATTTACGTCCTCCCCAAGAAGTACGAGAGCAAGGCCGTGGTGCAGGTGAACCACTCCATCCTGGAAATCGATCCCCTGGCCGGGGCCACCGGACCAACCTTCACGGGAGCCTACCCGAGCCGCTCATACATCCAGAACGAATTCCAGGTGATCGTGCAGGAGCAGACTCTCAAGCGGGTGATTGAGCGGCTCGATCTCTCCAGCCGCTGGAACGGGATGAATCCGGATTCGGTCATCAAGGTTCTCAAGGACATCGTGAAGACCAAGGAGATTCGCGGGACGGACCTGATCGAAATCACGGTCCGGCACCACAACGCGCAGGACGCCCGTGACATTGCGGACGCCGTTTCGAGGGCCTACCAAGAGCGACGGGACTCGGAGGAGCGCGGCCGGGCCGGCAAGGCTCTCAACGCCCTCGATTCGGAGGTGCGGCTCCAGGAAGACCGCGTGGAAGAGAAACGCAAGCTCTTCCACACCATCGTGAAGGCGGTCGGCATTCCCTACATCGAGGAGTCCCAGTACAGTGGAAAGATGGGTCTCAGCGAAGAGCGCATCCTGCAGACCGCGCAGATGGAAGAGTACCAGAGGGAAAAGGAAAAACAGCAGCTTGAGATCCAGATCAAGACTCTCCTCCGGCTCAATAACGACGAACTGATGAAGTATGCGGCCGGTCTCAACCTGCCCAACAACGGCGTTCCGGCGCTGTATGCCGGCTTTCAGGCGGGCATGCGCGGAATCACTACCGCGCGGGCTTCGGGGCTCGGGGAGAAACACCCCCAGATCCAGATGGCCAAGATCGGGCAGGCGGAACTCGGGAAAGATCTGAAAGGCGCCGTGGTGGTTCTGCAGGAGATCCTGCAGACCCAGCTTCAACTCGTCGATAGCCAGTTGCAAAAGATGAAGGAGGTTGTCGTCGAGCGGCGGTTCGACGCGGTCGACAAGGCGCTGCAGTCCCAGGACTACATCGAGGCCAAGCAGGACTATATGTCTTCCAAGGCCATGCTGCAGACCATGAAGATCAACCACTCCTCGAAGCGGATCGCCCTCAAGATTCCGAAGAACCCCATTACGATTCACGAGGAGCCCCAGATTGGACAAAGCCCGGTCAGCCCCAAGGTGACTCTCTTTCTCTCCCTGGGCGCCCTGGTAGGCCTCGTGTTCGGCGTCGCCATCGCCTTCTTCCTCGAGTATCTCGACACCTCCGTGAAGAGCCTGGAGGACGTGGAGCGCTATCTCCAGGTGCCGGTCCTGGCCGTGATCCCCAAGGACGTGGGCGTGCTGCACAAGCAGAGCGGCATGAGCCCGGACGCGGAGGCCTACCGGATCCTCCGCACCAATATCGAGTTCAACCGGAAGAACCCGGAGGACAATGCCATCACCATCGTCTCCGGGGGTGCCGGCGAAGGAAAGTCCACCACGCTCGTGAACCTCGCCTATGTCTGCGCGCAAGGTGGCTACACCACTCTCATGGTCGACGCCGACCTGCGTCGTCCCCGCCTGCACACCTTCTTTGACATCAACAACTCGGTGGGCTTGACGAACTACCTCACCACCGATCTCATGTTGGAGGACGTCATCCTGCAGACTCCGGTCGACAATCTCTACTTTCTCCCGTCGGGGATCCTGCCCGCCGACGCGGCCGGCATTCTGAACTCGCGACGCATGTCGGAGTTGCTCCAGGACGTGAAGCAGCGCTTCGACCTGATCCTGGTGGACTCCCCGCCGATTCTCGGTGTCAGCGACGCCTCGGTTCTGGCTTCGGAAGTGGACCTCACCATGATTGTGGTGCAGCACCGGAAACTTCCCCGCAATATGCTCATGAGGGTGAAGCACGCGGTGGAGAACGTGGGCGGCCAGGTGATTGGAGTGGTGTTGAACAACGTGGATGTGCGCAGCGACAGCCAGTATCAGTACTACACCAGCTACTACACCTACTACGCACCTTCTGCGGATGCCGAGACCGGACCAGGACCGTCCGCTCCCAGCGCCCCGGCGCTGAGCGCGCCGAGAGCGGGGGCGGCCTCGCCAGCACCCCCTCCCGCGGATGACGATGGTCTCTACTAATCCCCCGAACCAGTCAGCTGACCCGACCAACCAAACCCCAAGCATTATGAAATCACTTCTCTGCCTTGCAGTCCTGGCCATGGCCGGGCTGCCCTCGACGGGCCTGGCCCAGATCATCGAACCCGGCGCCGCAATCCAAATTACGGTTCAGGGGGTGCCGCTCGGCGAGCAGGGCCGCATCAACGCAGTCTATCCCGTCTCGAAAAAGGGCTACATCACGATGTGGCATATCGGGGCCATTAGGGCCTCCGGATTCACGCCTGACGTCCTGGCCCGCAAGATCGAGGTCGCTTACCGGAACGCCGAGATCTACACCAGTCCCACCATTCAAATCCTCTCGGATTCGACCCAGAATATCACCCAACAGATTATCACGGTCGGTGGAAAGGTTCGCGCCCCGGGGCCGAAACCCTTCGCCCGCGGGATGACCCTCTACGACGCGGTCATGGCGGCCGGGGGCCCCACGGAGTTTGGCGCCATCAGCCGGGTCAAGCTCTACCGGAACGGGAAAGCCTACGAATACGATCTCGGCAAGGGCGCCCACAAGCTGCTCAAGATCTACCCGAAGGATACCATCGACATTCCTCAAAAGGATTGGCTGGGACGCTAGAAGCGCCAAAGGCCCGTATTTTTCCATGGCCGGGGGGGAATCCCCGGCCATTTTACGTTTCATGCGGTTGCGTTTTGGTCTTCCTGAGTTTAGGAAACCCTATGCGAGCACGGGCCCGTCTCCTCCTCTGCCTGCTCTTGGGTGCCGCCATGGCAGCAGCCCAGCTGCAGAAAGACGAGGCTGTCGAGCCGGAGACGGTTCCCGGCGAGGGGAAAAAAGAGGCTCCGGAAGTGGAACTGGATCCGAGGGCAGCCATCCGGCTCCTCAACCACGAGGAGTTCAAGCAGCGCAAGGCCGCGCAGGACTCGCTCCTGAAGTGGGGAGCAGGAGAATTGGACAAGGGAATCGAGTTCCTCTACGAAGTTTACCGCCGCAGCGATGATCCGGAAGTCCGCCTCCGGAGCCGCGAAGTCCTGAAGCGCCTTGTGATCATCAAGCAGCCCTTCGACGGGGAAGGCTATCTCGGCATCCAGATGGATACCCGCCAAGTCCAAGTCAAGCTGGAGGACGGAGAATTGCACCCCGCGGTGCGCATTACGCAGGTGCGGGAGGGAACCGCGGCGGAAGTCGCCAAGTTGCAGGCCAACGATCTGATCACGGGGGTGGACCGAGTCGTCTTCAACGATCCCGCCCCGAACAGGGTCTTGGCGGATTACATCAAGTCCAAGAAGCCCGGTGACATTATCACCCTGCACGTCAGGCGCGGGGAGGAGGCACTGGATCTCAAAGCGTCGCTTCGGCGGCGCTCGCCGCTCTTGAATCAACTGACGCAATGGGGAACGCAGCTGCAGCTCCCCGCCCAGGCGGAGTTGGACGAGTCCGACTTCCAGGACTGGCTGCGAACGAGGGTCACCCGGGAGGGCAAGGCCGGGAAAGGCCCAAAACCGCCCAATCCAGCTCCCTGAGACTGGAAAGAATTCGACAAAAGGGGGCAAATCGCCGAAGCTAGCCGAGACATTTGGCGCCTTCCCTAACGGTATTTTTCAAAATGGCTGGAAATTCAACTCTCCTCACCACCGCGCTGTGTGCCCTGGTGAGCTGTTCCTCATTCACCCTGCAAGCCAAGACCGACTTCAATGTGGTCGGACGCGAGATGGCCGGGATGTTACAGAACAGCCACTACGCACGCATCCAGTTCAACGCCGATCTCAGCGAGCGCATTCTGCAGGATTATCTCTCCGACCTCGATCCGGCGCGCCTCTATTTCACGGCGCAAGATGTGGAGGCCTTCCAGAAAAAATATGGCCGGCGGATTCACGAGTTGCTGATCAAGGGCCGCTGCATGGAGCCAGCCAACGAGATCTACAAGCTCTACTCGCAGCGGGTCAAAGAGCGTGTGGTGTTTGCCCAGAAATCCCTCAAGACCAGCGAGATCAATTTTGACTCCGAGGAATCCGTGATGCGGACCCGCAAAGACGCGCCCTGGCCTGCGAGCGAGCAGGCAGCCCAGGAAGTCTGGAAGCGGCAAATCGAAGAAGCTCTCCTCTCCGAGATCCTTCGGCGCGAAGCGGTGCAGAGGCTCGCCGAGGAGCAAGGCAAGAAGAATCCGTTGGATGACGAAAAGGCCCCGAAGGAAAAGATCGCACAACGCTACGAGCGCTTCCAGCGCAGCATCGAAGAAGCCGACGAAGAAGATATCGCGAACTACTTCCTGAGTGCAGTCGCAGCCGCTCACGATCCGCATACGGATTACATGAGCAAGCGCGAGATGGAGCGCTTCCGTTCGGGGATGGCAAACTCGCTGGTGGGGATTGGTGCGCTGCTGCAGGCGGAAGACGACGGCGCCACCAAGATCATGGGAATTGTCGTGAATGGTCCCGCTGACAAGCAGGGGGAGCTGAAGCTCAACGACCGCATCGTCGGGGTCGATCCGCTCAACTCCGGTGCCATGATCGACATCATGTACATGAAAATCGATCACGTGGTAGAGAAGATTCGCGGGAAGGAGAACACGGAAGTGGGCCTGAGGGTCGAGCCCTCCGGAGGAGCGCCGGGAGAGGTGAAGGTGATCGTGATCAAACGGGGGCGGGTGAATCTCAAGGACGAACTCGCCACCGCCGAGATCGTCGAGACGGCCCACCAGGGGGCGAAGCGCCGGGTGGGATGGTTGCGCCTGCCGTCCTTCTACATGGATTTCGATGACGGGGACCCGAGCGTTTCAGCCGATGTGCAGAAGCTCGTCACCCGCCTCAACAAGGAGAAGCTTGACGGGCTGGTCCTCGACCTGAGGAGGAACGGAGGGGGCTCTTTGGAGGAGGTCCGCCGCATCACGGGGTTTTTCGTGGGCCGCGGGCCGGTGGTGCAGATCAAGGATACGATTGGACGCGTCGAGGCGAAGGAGGCGCTGTTCCGGCGCCCGCTGTATGACGGGCCGCTGGTGGTTGTGACCGACAAGTCGAGCGCCTCCGCGAGCGAAATCCTGGCCGGCGCGCTGCAGGACTACAATCGTGCTGTTTTGATCGGGGACAGTTCGACCTTCGGCAAGGGCACTGTGCAGCAGCCGATGGAAATCGGCCGCTTTTTCCGATTCTTCGAAGACAACCGCCGGGCCGGCTATCTGAAGGCGACCATTCAGAAGTTTTATCGCGTCTCGGGAAGTTCGACCCAGAAGCTCGGGGTGGAGCCGGATCTCGTTCTGCCGTCGCTGACCGATGCGCTCGACGTTGGCGAGGCCTTCCTGAGGCATCCGCTCGAGCACGACCTGATCCGCAAGGCCCCGGATTTTCGTCCGTTGGACCGCGGGGGTCTCTTCCTTCCGGTGTTGAAGGAGCGCAGCGAGAAGCGCGTGAAAGTTTCGAAAGATTTCCAGTACATCGTAGAAGATGTGGAACGGACCAAGAAGCACATCGCGGACAACTCGGTCTCGCTCAATCGCACCAAGCGCGAACAGGAGCTTGCAAAGTCCGAAGAGCGCCGCAAGACGCGCAACGTGGAACGCCGAAAGCGCTTCGCAGCCCTGGAACAAGCGGACAGGAAGATCCTCAAGTTCTTTCGCCTGACCCTCGATGACCTGGCAGCCGAGAAACTTCCGGTGGTCGATCGCGAAAAGGACGCCGAAGCGTTCATGCGCCGGGCCAAGGACAAAGCGGACGATCTGGATGACACGCCGCTGTGGCCGAGCGGGCTTGACCCCGTGAAACGCGAAGCGATCGCGGTCCTCGGGGACCTGGTGGAGCAAACCGAAAAGGCGCGCACGGCCGGACTCCTGGTGCCGGGGCGCTAGAAGCGATCCGATGGTGGACATCCCCGCCAATCTGCGGGAGGTCAAGGCTCGCCTTGCGAATGCTGCGGAGAGATCCGGCCGGAACCCGGACGAGGTGGAACTGGTGGTGGTGACCAAGACCTGGCCGGCGGAGACGGTGCGCGAAGTCCTGGAAGCGGGCCACGGTCTGTTTGGGGAAAACCAGCTGCAGGAAGCGGCCGCTAAAATCCCCCAGCTGCCCTCCAGCGCCCGTTGGCACTTCATCGGGCATCTCCAGCGCAACAAGGCCCGCAAGGTCCTGGAGCTCTTTGAGGCGGTTCACAGCGTCCATTCCCTCCGCCTCGCGAGTGCCCTGGACCGCCTGGCGTGCGAACTTGGGGTCGAGCCCCGGGTGTATCTCCAGGTCAACGCCGCGGAAGAGGCGAGCAAGGGCGGTTTCGGCGAGGCGGAGCTGCGGGAGGCGATTGGAGAACTGAGTAGGCTGAAGCACCTGCGAGTGGCGGGGTTGATGAGCATTCCGCCGGTGGTAGAGAGTCCCGAAGCCGCTCGCACTTCGTTCCGGACCCTCCGGAGGCTGCGGGATGAACTCCAGGAGTGCAGCGGGGAGGCTCTGCCCGGGCTGAGCATGGGAATGAGCCACGACTTCGAAGTGGCGGTCGAGGAGGGCGCCACCATCGTGCGCGTGGGTTCCGCGGTGTTCGGGCCGCGGGTTGCAAAACCCGGAACGCGAGCCCAGGAGAGAAGGTAATGTTGGGAATCGAGAACATTGCGGTGGTCGGATCCGAACTCGCCATTGTGTGGACGGACGGATCCGAGAGCTATTTCCGCCCGGAAACCCTGCGCCGGGCTTGCCCCTGTGCCAGCTGCCGGGGCGAACCGGATGCGATGGGACGCGTGGTGCGCCCCAAGGTTTCCTATAACGAGCGCAGCTTCCTGCTCACCCGTTTCGAACCGGTCGGCGGGTATGCGATCCAGCTCACCTTCGCGGACGGGCACGGCTCCGGGATTTACTCCTTCGACTACCTGCGCGGACTCGCCGGGGAGGGGTAGGAGGAACGGATCGGCCTACTTTTGGGCCCTGACATCCCTGGCGATTCCCCGGACCGACTTCGAGGGCGCGAGGGGAGAGGCCGAGCGGGCCCGGCGGGCGTGGACTTCGAGCGGGATTTCGATCGCTTCCCGCTTCCCGTTGACGGCGGCGACTTTCCAGAGCCGGATCCTTCCGGTCAGGCAGGAATGAATCATCATGAGGTTGTTGACGGCTTCACCCTGCAGGTCGGCCTCGCCGGGCACGGCGATACCGGACGGGTGGCTGTGGAAGGAGCCGACGAGGGCGGCGCTTGTCATGCCCGCGACCTCCCTCATTTGGGACAGGCTGCCATGCGAGATCTGAAAAGAGTGCGGGACATGGCTGTCATTATCGGCAAAACACAGGGCAAGGGATCCGTCCCCGGAGCGCACGAGGGCACCGCACACCTCCCGGTTGCCCGCTTGCTTCGCACGCCGGGCTTCGGCCCTGAACCGGTCGGTCTCCGGCACGGGCAGGACGTACTTGGTGTCTGCAAAACGCAGGTTGACGGCAGTGGTGGATCGTGAGGGGGTCGGGTGGCCGCAGCCGGCGAGCAGCAGGCACAGCGGAACCCCCGCGAATAGGCAAAGCTTCGGATTCATGACAGGGCAGGTAGAAAGACAGGCTAGAAACCAAAGCCCAAGGTCCGGCAGGGACACAAGAATTTCATGTTTGGCGTGATCGATCCGTGCCGGGGGAAGGGGGCCAAACTCCCTGAACCACACCGGAATGCGCGCACAGCAAGAGCGCCTCGCCAAAACCGGATTGCAAAGGGTGAACTATCTGGATAGTTTAACCTTTAGTGCAGTCCAGGTGACGACCTCTTGAAAGTAAGCACCCGACCAATCCCCATCGATAGGATCTCGGCGCGACCTGGTCGGCGGGCTATCGTGGCGGGATGTCTAAACGATTCAGTGAGAAGCAGCGGGCCGGGTTGTTGGCGAGAT